>FLOH01000215.1_pt1 | contig 154114 bp, 167 predicted proteins | sample 756751 | NCBI WGS metagenome assembly FLOH01 (sample SAMEA4026879, study PRJEB14308) | marine metagenome | biome: coastal water; material: water | depth 74 m | reverse complement strand
GTCTTCTGGGGTTGTGGTGGTTATCCAAAATGCAAATTTGCGTCTTGGGACAAGCCTCTTCGAAATGAAGAACAAGGTGGAAAGAAGGGAATTATTACTGAAAAGAAAGGCGAGGAAGTTTTTGTTGCGCCGGAGGAGGAGGTTCCAAAGGAAAGTAAGAAAGGGAGCAAGGGCGGGAAGTAGGCTGGGTTATTCTTCGTACCAGGTCAGATCGACTTCTGGATATTTTTTGACTTCTTCATACATGATGCGTTTTATTTCTGCGAGTTTTTCGGAGGTCGTGGCTTCGAATCGGAGCGTGAGGTTGGGGCTGGTGTTTGATGCGCGGACGGCTCCCCAATCTGCTTCACTGAAATGAATTCGGACTCCGTCCAGGGTGATACAATCGTAGAGAGGGGTGAAGTGGTCAACTAGGTTTTTGACGATTTCGAATTTCTTTTCGTCTGGGCAGTACGCTTTGTATTCAGGGGTCATGTATGTTTTTGGCAGGTCGTTGAAAAGTTTTGAGAATGGTTGGTCTTGTTTGGCTAGGACTTGAAGGATTTTGAGGGCTCCGAGGAATGCATCGTCGAATCCGTAGTAGTCTTCTGCGAAGTAAATGTGTCCTGAGACTTCGCCTCCTAATGCGGCTTTTTCTTCGGCGACTTTTTTCTCTATGAAACTGTGGCCAACTTTACACATAATTGGTTTTGCTCCTAGGTCTGCCATTAGGTTTATTATTGCTTGGGAGAATTTTACGTCGGTGATGATTTTTGGTTTGGTGTCTGTTTGTTTTTCGGCGGTTCGGGCGATGAGGTCGCGGGTGAGAAGGAGGAGAAGGTAGTCTGCGCTGTAGTGGTGCCCTTTTTCGTCTACTACTCCAATTCGGTCGCTGTCACCGTCGAATCCAATTCCGAGGTCTGCTTTGTTTTCGCGGACTTCTGCGATGATGTCTTGCATGTTGTGAAGTTCTTCTGGGTTTGCTTCGTGGTTTGGGAAGTTTCCGTCTGGTTCGCAATAGAGTGGAATTACGGTTGCGCCAGCGGCTTCTAGTAGCTCTGGGATGTATGGGCCTGCGACTCCGTTGCCTGCGTCGACGACTACTTTGAGTGGTCGGGCGAGGGTAGGGACGCGTTTGAGTAAGGCTTTTTTGTATGTTGGCCAGATGTCTAATGTTTCTTGTGGGGCTGGTTGGTCGGTCTCGTCGTAGTTTTCGTTTTGGATGATTTTCAGAACTTCCTGGAGCTCGTCACCGCAGACAGAGTGGGCAGTATTTGGCTCTCCTGGGAGGTTGGCGACTGTTTTGACGCCGTTGTATGGTTTTGGGTTGTGGCTCGCTGTTATGTTGGTTCCGCAGTCAAAATCGAACTCTTCGCTGCAAGTTGCGAAGTAGACCATTGGTGATGGGGCGAGGCCGATGTCTGTTGTGCGGATTCCGCATTCGGTCACGCCTTTGATGAAGGCGGCTTTGAGTTTTGGGGAGGTGAGTCTGACGTCTGCGCCGACGGCCATATGTTTGGAATCGTATTTTTGTCGAAGATATGTAGCGGTTGCTTTGCCGATTAGGTAGACGGTTTCTTCAGTGAGGTCGGGGTTTTGGTCTGGGCTGTCGGAGTCGGCTGGGTCGGCGATGCCGCGAATGTCGTATGCGCGGAAGATTAGGGGGTTGATCATTTGTATTGGGGTGTTTTCTTGGTTACGTGGACGCCCCGGGGCGTCCTTACAGGTCAGGGGTGGTTGACTTTATTTGTATTTCGTGTCACTCATTGTTTTTTGGATGTGGCGGAGGCGGCGTGGGATTTTCATTTTCTCAAGGAGTTCGGCGGTGCGTGGTGGGACGAGAGTGTGCCATTCTTTTGTGCCTAGAAGCATTGAGTCGCGGATTTCTGTCGCTGAGATTGGTCGCTTGCGTTTGATTTTAACGAGTTTGTGTTTTGATTGGGCTCCTTCATAGCAGGCTTTTACGATGTTTGAGCCGGTGTAGATGCGATCGTATGGGGGGACGTAAAGATTCATGTGGTCGACCCACAATGCGTAGTTGTCGATGTTGCGGATTGGGATGATCGTGTAATTGGCTGGATTGATTTTTTCAGCTTTGAGCGTTTCGTCGATGATGAGGACGCGTTCACCGGCGGTTAGTGGGTTTTCGGGGACGTAGTTTCTCTCCGCGCTACCTATTGCTAGGATTATGTGGTCGTTTTGTTTGAGGATTTTTTTGATTATGTCGAGGTGCCCTAGGTGAAAGGGTTGGAATCGTCCGACGAAAAGACCTGTTTTGTGTAGTGGTTTCATTTTATTGTGTTAATTCGTCGGTATTATATACGGAAGTGCTCCTTTGTGCCTATTCTTTTTGACTCTGTCTAGGAGTGAGCCGATTGTTGATAGAGTTAGCGATGGGAATTCTTGGGCGAGGTCTGCGGTGTTTCCTTGGAGGTCTTTGAGGCTTTGGGCGAGAGCTTCTTCGCTGCTTGTGTCGAGTTTTTTAAGCAGGGGATCGATTTCGCTGTATGGGGCTCCGAGTTCGTCTTCGTCAGTTTGGTCTTTGTAGAGTTCGGCTGTTGGTGGTTTGTGTACGATTTCGTCTGGGAGTCCGATGTGTTCGGCGAGGGCTACGACGTCTGTTTTGTACAAGTCTGCTATTGGTACGATGTCTGCTGCCAAATCGCCGTATTTTGTTCCGTATCCGAGGAGAAGTTCTGATTTGTTTGATGTGCCGAGGACGAGGGCGCGTTCGGTGTTTGCGTAGTTGTAGAGGATGATGGCTCTTGCTCTAGCTTTTGTGTTGATTTGGGCGAGTTCAGAAGGTTTCCAAGGGAGTTGGAGGAGGTCCATCAAATATTTATTTATTGGAACCAAATGATGTTTGACGTGTAGGAATTGAGCGAGGCGTTTTGCGTGGATTGTATTTTCGTCTTTGGTGACGCCGTTTTCGGGCATGACTAAGGCTGTGACGTTTTCTTCGCCGAGCGCGTCTATTGCTAGTTTGAGAGTGAGAGCAGAATCAACGCCTCCTGAGAGTCCGAGGACCGCTTTGCGGTATCCGGCTTTTTCGAAATATTTTTTAAGCTCACTTGTGAGGTGAGTGTATGTGTTGTGGGGGTTTTTCATTTCGGTTTGGTTTATTGGCCTCTGAATTTTTTTGATGTTTCGCGTGCTACTTCCCGGTCGACAGCTCTTTTTTTGAGAGAGGCTCTTTTGTCGAAAAGTTTTTTACCTCGGCAGATGCCTACTTTTAGTTTGATCAAGTTGCCTTTGAGATAGAGTTCTGTTGGGATTAGTGCGACTCCTTTTTCGTTTAAGTGTGAAGATAGTTTGTCGATTTGTTTTCTGTGAAGGAGGAGTTTTCGGCTGCGGGTTTCTTTTTGGTCTTCGATGGTGGCGTGTTTGTATGGGGAAATGTGGATTGCTTCTGCGAATGCTTCGTCTTTTTGTATGTTCACGAATGAGCCTTTTAAGTTCACTTTATGTCCTCTGCAGGATTTTACTTCTGGTCCGGTGAGTTGTATGCCGGCTTCCAGTGTTTCTAGCACTTCATAGTCGTGGTACGCCTTTTTGTTCTTGGCGAGCTGGTTGTCAGCGAGTGGTTTTGGCATTGGGTGGGTTTTAGCCCCGGGGGTGAAATTTTTCCAGGTTGGGTTTACTTGCGCCCGGGGGTGAAATTTTTCCCAGGTTAGACGGAATCAGCCCCGGGGGTGAAAGCGCCTGCATTTTAGAGGAAAACTTTGTTAATTAGAAGGGATTTGTTATCATTTTGATACTACTTAAATTAAAATTTAACTCAAAAAAATATGGCTAAAAAAGTTGTGCGCAAACGTGCTGGTGTGAAGGCTGGTGCGCGTGCTGGTGTGCGGGTTGCGATTGTGACTGGTGGAACTCGTGGAATTGGGCTTGGGATTGCGAAGGAGTTGCTGGGGCGTGGGTACAAAGTTTGCGTTTGTTGCAAGCATGAAGCGGAGTTGAAGCAGGCGAAGAAATCCTTTGGTGGTGCTGGTGCGCGCGTTTTTGGCATGCTTTGTGATGTGTCGCACGAAAAACATTGGGAGAATCTGGTGAAGGAGGTTTACAAGAAATGGGGACGGATTGATGCGCTAGTTAATAATGCTGGGATTTTGATTCAGAAGCCGCTGATGGAGACGACATTGGAAGATATGGAGAGTGTTTTGCATGTGAATTTGTTGGGTGCGTTTTTGGGGATGAAGGCGTGTGTGCCTAGAATGAAGAAGGGGAGTGTAATCGTGAATGTGGCGTCGGTTGCGGGATTAAAGGGGTTTGCCGGATTGCCGGCGTATTGTAGTTCGAAGTTTGGATTGATTGGTTTGACGAAGGTGGCGGCTCTTGATTTGGCTAGCAAGGGAATTAGGGTGAATGTTGTGTGTCCTGGATTGATTGATACGTTGATGACTTCTGATATTATGAAAAACAAAGCGGCGAGGGAAGGGTTTTTGTCTCAGGTACCTTCTGGGCGGGCTGGTAAGCCTGAGGACATTGCGGCGATGGTTGGGTTCTTGGTGAGCGATGAGGCTGCGTATTGTAATGGAGGGGTTTATGTTGCTGACGGGGGGATGACGGTGTAGGGTTGGGGTTAGTGGGGAGCAGTTTAGGTTAATTTTAATTCCACTTTTTTGTTCAGGGCTACTGCTATTTTGAAGAGTTTTTTTATTGAAAAATTTTCCTGACCGGTTTCAATTCTGGATATTACGCTTTGATTTGTTCCGACCATTTCTGCCAGTTGTTTTTGGGAAATTTGTTGTTCTTCGCGGGCTTTCGCTATCTTGATTGCGACGTCGAGCCACAAATCAGCTTCTTCGCAGAGTCTTTCGAATTCTTCGTCGTTTTTGAATTTTTCGAAGAATGTTTTTTTAGATTTTGATGAATGGTTTTGCATTTTGGGTGATTAAGTAGTTTTTGTAGTGATTCGTTATTCGTTTCAAGATGTGCTTGGGAATCTTTTTTGTTTTTTTTGTGTATCCGTCCAGTAGAATTATTTTTTCTTTTTGAGCTATGAAATAAAAAACTCTGTATTGGTTATTTTTACTTCTTAATCTTAGTTCATAGATTTTTCCCGTGACGTGTTTTGTGAACTCGGAGGGTAGGTTGCAATTAGCGTCTATGAATTTGCAAATTAATCTGTAAATTTTTGCGAGTGTCGGTTTGTTCTTGATTGTTTCCAGATATTTCTCTAATGGTGACTGTCCAGATTGGCCAATATAATAATATGCTATATAAGTCATAAGGTCAATAGTTTTGATTGTTTATTTTTATGTTAGCAGGCGGTTCTTAAATTTTTCTTAAATTTTCCTTAAATTTTGTGATAGACTTGCGGCATGGAAATTGCAGATTGGATATATTTTTTGATAGCTATAGTTATTATCTTGCCGATGCATGAGGCGAGCCATGCTTTGGTTGCGTATTATCTTGGTGATCCGACTGCAAAGGTGCATGGGCGGTTGAGTTTGGATCCGAGGAGGCATTTTGATGTGATGGGTTTTTTGATGTTGGTGATTGTGCATTTTGGATGGGGGAAGCCTGTGCCGGTGAATCCTGCGAATTTCAAGAAGCCGATGAGGGATAGTGCTTTGACTGCTTTGGCGGGGCCTGTGTCGAATTTTGTTTTGGCATTTGCGGTGGCTTTGCCCTTGAAGTATGCGGGAAGGCATTTGCCTGAGATTTTGAATGCGCAGCTTTGGTGGATTTTTGATTTGTCGATTATTTGGGGAATTTTTAATTTGATTCCGGTTCCACCTCTTGATGGTGGGAAGATTCTTGGTCTTGTTGTTCCAAAGAGGTTTGAAAGGGCTTATATGAAATTTCAGTCGCAAGGTTTGAAGTATTTTGTGGTGTTTATGCTGTTTGATATTTTTATTTTGGGGCGGATGTTCGATATTTCGGTTGTGAGGTATGTAATTATGGGTGGGTATGAGTTTGTGAGGGGAGTGATGTTGTTTGGGATTTGAGGTGGGTGGGAGGGGGTGGAGAGGTTTTTTGACAAGGGGCGGTTTTATCACGCGCGGTTGCTTGACAAACGGTTTGTTTGGTCGTAGGATCGTTGCCTTTTGTAATTTTAATTTTATATTTATGTCTAGGGGTTTTGAAAAAGGTGGGGGTGGTGGTGATGATTTCGCTGATCGTCGTTCGGAAGGAGGTGGTGTCTTACAGTTTCCTATTGTTAATGATTTAAGGGTGGTTAGGGAAAAGCTTGGTACTGTCTGTAAGTTCCCAATATCTAATCGTCTTGAGACGAGTCGGTGGATTGATGTGTTGGTTGATGATCAGTATGATTCTTGTCTGGCTGTTTTGAAGGGATGTGGTCTTTATGACCCTGATGATCCAAGGGAGGGGGACATACCCGTTAGTAGTGCTGATCAGGTTAAGAAAGTGTTGATGGCTCAATTGGCTACTGATCAGGTTGATTTTATGCGCGAGTTTTGTAGTGTTAAGGTGAGGCTTGTTCCGGTTATGGCGACTAGGTCTTATATTGATGCGTTGAATAGGTCCAATCGTAGGTTTGGTGATAACCCTACTGTGATTGGGGAAAGAGCGAGGAGGGTTGCTTTGGCGGTTGATAGGAGGGACGTCATCATGGGTGATTCTATCGTTGGTTGGAAAGTTGCTGTTACTGATGGAGTTGATACTCATAATTTGTATGGTGACGATGATAACGAAGAATATAGTCTTAGTGATAGATATTTTTTTAATAATAATTATTTTCATCAAAGAGGATTTTCTGGTGTCGATTTAAGAAATGGAATTTTGTTTATGATAGAGTCTCTTTTAGGTGGGACTCCAGTTTGTCAGCTTGAGTCTGATGATATTACCTTGATTATGAGTGGAGAGCCTCCTGTTTATGATCGTGAAGGTGTGTGGGCGGTTGGTTTGTATTGGGTGGGAAAGAATGATGGGTTTCCTGGTGCCGATATGTGTCCTCACCTTACTGATATTGGTTATCATTTTCTTGATGATGAGGCGGCTAATTTTCGGCCGTTGCTTCAATTTGATCTTCCTATAGAGGAGGGTTTGGAGTAATTATTGAAGTGGGAAGCTGGTATGGTCAAAAGAGGGATGTTTTGATATATTTTTAGCAGACTCTGTTTTGTACGCTAGAGCTTCAAAATCTCTCTCTCGAAATCAATAAGGGAGCCTCATATAGCTTTTCGCTGCGGCGTTGAGTTGCGGGCACCCACCTTGCAAACAGCGGGGTATAGATTAGAGGTTCGGCGGCAATACGGGGTTTTTTTGTTGCTTGTGCGGGGGAGGTTGGGTAGAATTTCGGGGCTTTTATAGTAGAGTTCGGACTTAAGTATAAGGGGTGGTTAAGTTCGGGAGATCACAGGTTGAAAATTTGCCACCGTAGCTCAGGGGTAGAGCACTCCCATGGTAAGGGAGGGGTCATGGGTTCAATTCCCATCGGTGGCTCCAGGTTTTAAGTTTTTTGTTTTACATGATAAACCTGGTTAAACCAAGGTTAGTTTATTGGGATCCTTTTAGCCGTAAGGGTTGACAAAACCGCAGAAAAGCGGGTAATGTATGCCACACTAAAAATAAGTTCCTTATGACAGAGGTTTCTGCGGAAAAAATTGAATTTGATCGAGAACTCCAGGAGAATTTGGATGGGGTTTGGCAAACCATATTTGACACGCACGAAAGGGTGGTAAGAATAGCTCCATTCCAAACGAATAATGATCCAAAATTATCACCTTTTAGTCCAGTTAGTTTGGAAGCAAAAGAGATTGTTGGAAATGTTCAGCGGGTATTGGCTGGAAATAATAGAGCCGTGGTTATTTGTGAAGCCATCGAAGAAGCAGTTTTAGTAGAATTACAACAATTAGAAAAAAATATTCGTAAAATAAATTTAAGTACAGGGCAAGGAGTAGAAGCTTTAAATATGCAGTTAACGGAATTAATAAATTATCTTGAAGATGGAGGGGTGTTGGTTGTAGAAGGCTTGGAAAAGTTAGAATCGAGTACGATTTTAGATGAAGAAAGATATGCAATTATGGGAATGTTGCGAAGACTAGAAGATACTGCGAGAATGTCAGAAGGATCTCTTCTTCTTGGCGTAGTAAGTCGTGGAGAAATACTTCCACTTTTTGTTACACATCAAATATCGCCGGCTTTTCTAGCGGCAGAGAAGATCGGGTTTAAATTTACGACAGAATGGGGAATAGAGTTTGAAGAAAAATGTGATAAGCCTGAAAATTTTGGAAATAGTCTAAGATTTAAAGTTGAAGATTTGCAAGGAGAAGGAAGGCGATCGATGGTAGAAGATTTTATTGAAAGAGTTAAACAAGGAGAAAGTATAGTAGTATTTGGTCCACGAAGAGGGGGAAAAAGTTCGATAGGAGCTTGCGTAGAAAGGAGTGTTCAAAATGAAAATCCTCAAACAAAGTTTTATTCTATAACGACTGAAAATTCTATTGTGCCGGGGACGATGGGAATCTTGAAATTTAGTGATCCTTTAAGAAAAGACAAATGTGAAACAGCAATGAAACAAATGCCATTGGCTCAAATTCCACAATTTGTTGTAAATTTATTGAACGAAGAAGGCGTAACATATTCAGGAACAAAGATTGTATTCAAGGGAGATGAATCACTACAGTGGTTTGGGGCATATAAAAAGGATTTTTTGTACGATTTTGCAGCATTTCTTAAATATGCAAAGGAATTAGGACTGCCAATTAGTCTGTTTTCTGTGGAAACAGATTTCACAAGAGGAAATTTGCTGAATCCAATAAAAAAGGATCCAAGAAATATGCAAAACGTAGAATTGTCAGCATTTACAGTAGAACAAATTGGGCTATTTGATGACGATGAAACGAGAGAGTTGTTGGAAGATCTCTTTGTGAAATCAACATTCAAATTTAAAGATGACGAATCAAAAGAAAAATTTATCAGAGCCGCAATACAAATGTGTTCGGGATGCGTAGCCGCTGTGAATTTATTAGTCGATTATCTAAATGAATACAAAAATATAGAGAAAGCATTGAGAAGAATGAAAAGTTATTTACGAGGACCATTCAAAGCGTTCCTTGGAGGGATGACGAAAAATCAAAAGAAAATTTTACAAGTTTTGCTGTATTCAAAAGGACACAGCGTCGTAATTCAAAATGCTCAAATGTTTGAAAAAGAATTAACAATGATGCAAGGGCAGGGATATATAGAATTCCATTATAAGTCTGAAGATAGACAAAAAGCTTATGTGACTCTTAAGGCAATAGATGGATTTAAAATAGCCGTAATGGCAAGAATAATAGAATTAATTGCGATAAAATCAGATGAAGAAAGAGACAACATTATGATACGAAAAGGATACTCAGAAGAACAAATTAAACGAGCCGAAGAGTTAAGTTGGCAAGAGGAACAACCATCGGAAGCCGAAGAAGGATTGTGTAGAGACTATGAATTTGCTAAAACAGAAGGAGCCAGAATCGCTCGTGGGATGGCTGACAGAGGAGAACTTGATATTTCCGAAATATCCACTAGGGAAGACCATCCTACGGAAATAGAAGAATAGTTGTTCTCTGGATTGTAATTGCATTTCTATGGATTTTATTGAGGAACTCAAAAAGTTGCAGCTTGAAACTCCGCGGATTGGACAGATCCGGCTTAAGAATGTGAATAGTGAGTATACTGCTCAGAGTGATCAATGCAAAAATTGTTACATGCTTGCGAATGCCGTCACGAATGAGGATTGTATGTATGGGCGTGATTTTTATGATGATACGGATTGTTCTGATTGTGATCATATTCGTGGTTGTACTCTTTGTTATGAGTGTTTGAATTGTGAGCGTTGCTACAATTCCAGTTATTTGCAGGATTCACAAAATTCGGTTGATTGTGATCATGGGTATGATTTGAAAGGGTGTCGGAATTGTTTTGCTTGTGCGGGTTTGCGTAACAAGGAATATCATATTTTTAATAAGCCCTATAGGCCGGAGGAATACAAAGAAAAGGTTGCAATGTTGTCGCTAGATGAGGTTTTGGATGGGTTTAAAAAAGTTCAGTTGGAATCTCCTAGAGTTTATTCGGTTCAGGTTAATTCGGAGAATTTTTCGGGCAATTATGTTTACCATTGCCAAAATGCGCATGATTGTTTTGATGTTGTTGAATGTCAGGATGTGGGGCATTTGGTTGAATGTAAGAAGATGAAAGATTCTTACGATGTGACGATTCTTGAAGATGCTGAGCTTTGCTATGAAATAAGTAGTTCTCACATTCTTCATAACTGTAATTGTTGTTATTTCTGTGTTAGTTCTAATGATTGCGAGCATAGTGAACTCTTATTTGATTGTGAGTATTGTTTTGGTTGTATTAGTTTGCATCACAAGAAATATCATATTTTGAATAAACCTTATGAAAAAGAAGAGTACTTCAAGAAAGTTGCTGAAATAAAGGAGCAACTCGGTGTTTCATATGGAGAGATGTTGATTCCGCCTACTTATGATCTTGAGGATACGGTTTTGATTTGGCCGGTGATGTAGTTTTTGTTTGTTCCGTGGGTTTATCGTTTTCCTGATAACCGTCTTTTGCACTGGCGGACAAGTTTTTTTGGAGGCTTCTGGTCTTCTCGAAGACGTAGGGTTCTTGACACTTCTTCTCTACAAATCGCTTTGAGTTCTCTGCGTTTGAGATCTTCAGTTGTTCCGCCTTGTCCCAAAGTGTCTAAGCATTCGTTTAGTGTTTCAACCCTGAGTTCCTCACATTCGACTGGGAGTGTTTCTTCTTCAAGTTCTTCTGTTGGGCCTAGGCATTTTTTTGCGTCATGATTCGCTCTTGTTTCACAAGCGATAGCTATCTCATCTTGTGATAGTGGTCGTGCTTTGTCACAGGCTGTTGCTGTAAGGAGAGCGAGTGCTCCTAATGGGATGGCCGTGCTTAGTTTCATCGTATTATTGGTCAAAATTTGGGGCATTTAGAGTAGGCGGTATTCTACTTGCGTTTGTCTGGTTTGTCAAGTGGTTGGCTTTGTAGTTCTAGTGGGAGTTCCTACCTTTTCCCAAGTTTTTTCACCGATTTGTTTAATCTCTGTTGTGGTGAGGTAATATTTGGAAATTAATTCTTCGCAGCGATCGATTGCTTTAGTGAGGATTATTTTCAAAAGTTTTGGGACTGGAGGTCTTATTGATAGGGCGTCGTTGACCAATTCCATGGTGGATTCAACGGTTTTTTCTACTCCTGATGGATGGGGAGTTGTGTTTGGGTTTTCTATCTCAGGGCGTTCTATGATTTTTCTTAATTCGTTGAAGATGAGTAGAGCGACTTCACCAATTTGTGATTGAGTGAGGTTGTGATCTCTCACATTTTTCTCAAATTTCTCGATAATTCCTCGTAGGTATTTTTTTATTATGGGTGTGTTTAACAGTGTTTGTACTAATTTATTTAGTCCATCTGCTATTTCTTCCAGGACGGAGTGTTTTAGCTTCAACGTGTTGAATCTAGATACTGTTTCTTCGGATTGGTTTGCTAAATCTAGCATGTCTTTTGTTGAGAGCGTTTTTCTGTGTTCTGAGAAAATTCTTTCTAATTCTTCGGTAGACATTGGGTTTGGTTGGAAGGTTGTGTTTTTTGATCCTGAGATTATGTCTAGAATTTCTTTTGGCAATCTTCTTTGGGCAAATCGGCTTTTTGTGAGGAATTCTTCTGCATTTTGGAAACCGTTCAAGATGTTTGCTGCGGTTATTGATTCGTTGAGAGAAACTATTCTTATAGTTCCATTTCGTTCAATTGTTATTATGGGATACAAAGGTGCTAGTTTTGGGAAATATAGGTTTGGATACACCTTTTGTCCCCAATAGCTTTCGATGACTTGGCCTTGTAGTTCAAAATCGTCGATATTTTCTATTCCGGAATTTTCTATGCTCGAACAAACTACTTTAGGTTGAGTTGTGTCTACCGTGTCGTTTGCGACGTCTAATATGTAAGTTCCTGCCTGTATTGCGTTTTGGAAATAGGCCTTGTTCTGAATTCCTGAAATTGCCTTGAAAATTCCTCCTTTTTCTACGAATTGTCCCAGGCTGTGTAGGCCAGGGAATAAGTCTTTGTCGTGAAATAAGCCTGGGAGGATGTTTAAAACCTGATCTCTTATTAAAAAGCAGAGTCCTATTGGGTATTCGTAGTTGCCAACTTCATCTTGGGGCAAATCTTTGTTCGGTATTAATATATCTTCGTTTCTCTCGTCTACCCAATCTCTTAAAATCTCTAGCTCTTGTCTAATTGCGTCTATTTGTTCTGCAAGGAAAGTATCTGATAGTGTTTTTTGGGCTTCATCTATTGGATCTAGAAAGTGTAATTCTAGATCTGCTTCCATTTTTGATTGTACTTCCGGGTGGATATTGTATGTTTCCATCTGTTTGTTAGTGAAAGGGGGCGTATTTTAGATGGATTCTCTCTTCTGGTCAACGGGTGTTGACTTCGGGCGCAAATTGTGTTTAAATTATGGGCCTAAATTATAAATTGTAAAAATGGAAATGGACGAAAAAGATGAAGCAGGTTTTTCCATGGAGGACACTGCTCCTGGTGAAGTGGCTCGGCCAAAGGTTGGTTTTGAAAATATTGTTGAGGCTGGGGACTATGTGTCTGGAGTATATAATATTGATCTTGATTTGGCGCATCCCAGGATTGAATGAGTTGTTCTTCCTGTGAGGGCTAGGTTGAAACTTGTTGGTTTTGGTTTTGGAAATTTGAGGTGTTTTGCGGATTTTGGGATGAGGAGGACGGATAATCCTTATGAGAATGCTTATTATAATGGACTTGTGGTTGGGACGGAGTTGCCTCAAAGACATGAATTTGAGGTTTTTGGTAGGCGGATTCCCGACATTGTGTCGGCTGGTGATGCGGTTCTTTATTTAAGACGTTTGATTAGTGATACATATGGTTTTAGTGTTAGAACTTTGTCTGATGATGAAACTGTTATTGGGAAATTGGTTGGAGATAGAATTGGGTTTTCTGAGGAAGTGACTGAAAAGAATGTTGCTGATGATAGAGGGAGGTCTTTTGATTAGATGATTTGGTCCGTTGGGTTTATTGACACGTTCTCGTTTTGGGCGTATGATTTTCGCCTTAACTAAATTTTCATATGGTTGATGGAAAGCTTGATTATATTGGGGAACCTTCTGTAGAAGTGGTTGACGTGATGCAATTTCCTAACTCTGTGTATTCTGCGTGTGAGTTGAACGGAAAGACTTTTGTCGGAGGTGGTGATTGGGACAGGAGGGGACAGGTTTTTTCAGGTGAAATTGCCGAGAAAGCCGGAGGTGTGTTGAGTGTTGTTGGTGCGGATGGGGAAGTTGAGAAAGAAGAGAGGTTTCCGTCTATGATTTATACTGTCGTGCCTGTTCCTGAGCATGGAGTTGCCTTTGTTGGGTGTAAGCTTGGGCAAGGAATGTATAACTTGGTTGATTCTTCTGGGAATATTGTTCTTAGTAGGGATGAAGATGGTTCTGGGGATGGAGGCGTTTACAACGCTTTTCGTAATCCAAATAATGGTTTGATTTTGTGTACGAAAAGGAATGGATGGGTTGTTTCTAGGAGCTCGAGAGATTTGAGGGAAATTGCTGGGGCAAAATTGGCTCACAATGGAACTAGGTTGTGGTCTTTGGCTTACGATGCTGCGAAGGATGTTATTTATACTGGTGATTATGATGGAGTTTTTTCTGCCGTGAAGTGTGCCCAGGGGAAAGTTGGTCAACTTGATTTAAAGAATTTCTATCGCCAAGATGATCGATTTGAAGGTTCGTTGTCTTCTGGACTGGTACCTTCTCTCTGGGGGCTTGAAATTATGAGTGATGGGAATGTTGTTTTGGGTGATAGATGGGGGCGTCTTAATCTGGTTAGACCAGACGATATGCAACTTCTGGATACTATTGAGGCTCCTGACGGGATTACTTCTTTATTGAGAATGCAGGGTGATTTGCTTTTGGTTGGGACTAGGTATGGAAAATTATATTCGTTTGATTTCAATAGTAGGGCTTTCAATTTGGTTCATGATTCTCCGCCCGTTTTACAGCAAGAGAATCCTATATGGGGAATGTCGAGAGTTGGTGAGAATGAAGCCTTGGTTAGTATAGCTGATGGGGAGGTTGTTCGAGTCAAGGTTTCTTAAAAGGAGGAGTTTTTCTTTGACTTCTAGGTGATTTTGTATAGAATACGGCCTGCAAATTCAAATAACTTTAAATAAATGGCGAAAGGAAAAAGTCAGTACTGTACATGGTTTTGTAGCGAATGTAATCGTGCGAATGACGTTACTTACTACAACAAGCGTGAAAATGAGCGAATAACCAAGGAATTGAAGAAATTCTGTCCTCAGTGCAGGAAGCATATGGAGCATAAGAGAAAGGATACAAAGAAGGGAAATTAGAAGAGAGGTTTTAAACTTTTGTCTGGAATAGTTCAGGAGTTTCCGCTATATTTCTCACTGTTTTTTAAGCTGTTTGAAAAATATAGGCCCATAGTGTTAATGGTAGCACGTTGGTCTCCAAAACCAAAAGTAGGGGTTCAAATCCTCTTGGGCCTGCCATGACTGTTAGTTTAATTTGGATAGCTAATGTAGTTTGGGGTGGCTGATGTGATATTTTCGTCTTTTTGAAGAGTGTTTATTGACTCAAGAAGTTTTGAGTCGTTAGCTCCTTCAAATCTAATTGTTGCAGAATTTCCTCTATCAGCTTTCCAATATTCCCAAGGGCTTACTATTTCTCTGGTATTAATGATTTCTCCATTGTCGTCATATTCCTGTTCTATACTTTTTTGTTCTTGTATTTTTCCGTTGTATTTTTCTGCAATTTCTTTTGCCTGTTCGGGGGTTATCCCCTCATTAAAGTGAACATATAAAATTCCCGGTTGGTGATCCATGGGGATTTCATCGCTGTATAAAGGAGCGTTGCTGGTTGTTTGTTCGGTCGTCGGTTGTTCCTGCTTTGTCTTGAAGGTGTCTGATAAAAGGTAATAGGCAGCAGACACAAGTACAATAATAATCAGTGTTGGGATGATTATTGCTGTTTTGGATTTTTTTGGAGTAGGGCTTGTAAGGTTTTCTGTGAGGTCTTCCATATTTTTTTTGTTACTTTAGCATGATTATACTCTATTTAGTTTTTTTCTGAAATTACTTGGGTACGAACTTTGTCTACGATGCCCTGCCAGATTGTATTAGGCAGTTAAACAAGGTGTCGGCTGTTAGCTTTGCGTCCTTGAGTTCGACGTAAATTATGAATTCTGTGTATGTGGATGTTATTTCTATTATGTTTATGTTTTGTGTCGCGATTTTTTGTAGAATTTCATGGAGGACCCCTGGGGTTTGACCGTATCGGTTATCAAATTTTACTCCTATTGATGCGATGTTGTTTTGTCTGTTTTTTGGTGTTTCTTTTATTATTTTTTCTGCTGTTTTGGTGTGGGCGTCTTCTATTATTAAAGTTATTTCGTTGATTCCTTCGGTTATTGTTATGTATCCATTTATTTTTTGTATTTCGTTGTATAACAGGTTTATTTTTTTGTGGAGACCTTCTGTTTTTTGAAAAGTTATTATTGTTAGGTTTGATTCTATGGTTATGCTCTCAACTTTAAAGTTGCTTTGATATTCTGATATTTTTTTGATTGTTTTCTGAAGTCTCGAAAGGGTCATCAAGATGGCTTGAGGGCTTACTTCTTTTTTTGTCCTGGCTTCAACCATTGGGTGGATGAAGTGTGCCATTCTTGTTAGATTTATAAGTTGATTAGATAGCCCGAATTGGAAGAATGGCGTTTGTGTTATTTCCTTAACTGCGTCTGAGATTTTCAACATATGTAACAAAAAAGTTTAAAAATGTATGATTTTGTGAGGAAATTATACATTCTACTTGGTTATCTGTAAAAGGGATTTGTAAATATTATTTAACAATAAAAAATATGGAAGATTTTGAACAATTTGACACTGAGGATGTCGATGTTGAGGATGGTGTATCTGATTTGGGTGATGGTGGAGTTGTTGAGCAAGCTTGCGAGGGTGACTTTCCAGAAATTGATCAAACTGTCTCTGGTACAAGAGTTTCTGCCGCGAGGACGAATGCTGACTGGGCTATTCTGAATAATGGTTGGGGCGGGGTTTAGGAAAGAGGGAAATGTTCTACCAGATTAGACCGGTGGGGATTCTTAAGGACGTGAGTTTGTAAAAGGTTTTAGTATGTCTTCTGTTGGAGCGGGTGCATTCGCTGGTCTTAATACTAAAAATCTTCCCATTGGATAGAGTTTTATTGTTTTGCCTTTTTTAGATTCGTTTTGTTCTAGACTGTTTATTAAATCTTGTGGGATTCCGCTGGTTCTAAACTGTTTATCAAGTTTTCTTGGGGATGGCCCTATAAGGCCTTCTGGTCTGGGGAGTTCGTCTATTGAGTAGATCATTGTGTTTTGGTCTTCTTGAGGAGTGTATAGGTATATGGTTTGGTTTGGGTTTAACTGTAGTTGATCAACTATTATTCTTGGTAATACAAATCTTCCCTTATCATCTATTGATAAGTTCATTCCTGGTTCCCATATTTCCGGGGGAGTTTCTTGAACTAGTTTTTCTATTTTTAGTGTTATCGAGACTTCCTTTGTAGTTTTTCTTTGAGTTATTGTTATTTTTCTGTCTGGAAGGGTTGCTTCCCAGACGGTTTCATCTTCATTACTAGTTAAATTTATTTCCCCTCCGGTTTCTTGTATTGCTTTTTTTGTGGCTGTCAAAATTTCGGCGATGTCATCTGTCGTCATTTTTTCTAACGGTCTTGTTGTGTCGAGTTCTATAGTTGCCATAGGCGAGGTATTGTAGCATATTCTACCCGTTGGTCAATATTTTGTTTGATGTATTGACATATGTTCGTGTTTGGTGTAAAAATATCTCCTGAAATTTAACCAAAATATTATGGGAATAAGTAGTTTACCAGAGGGGGCTAGTGTTCTTGGAATCGATGAAGGTAGTAGTAAAAAGGGGATTCTTCTGGTTCAGCTTTCGACCGAGGTATTGCCTGAACAGGTTAACGAGGCTGCTTCTAGTGTTGTTGGTGATTTGTGTGAGCAATTTGCTGATCGAGGCGCGCGTGCTGTTAGGTTTGTTTCTTCAAGTGGGCGTCCTTTGGATCCTATGTACATCGATGGAACCAAGTATCCTTGGAAGAGAGATGGGACAACTGTGCCTAAAGAGGAAGAACAATAGTGCCAACTTTTATTTATCTGGCGGAATGTTGTAGTAATCGAAGAGATAATCTGCAATTTTTTGGAATGTGACTGCGGCGGTTGCGGCACCCCATTCGCTTGCACGTGGTCGGTCGTATTTGATGCAGACTACGAATTTTGGATTGTCGATAGGGCCGTATCCACAGAATGAAGTTATGGTTGTACCAGCTCCTGATAGGGCTTGGCCGTTTTTGTATGTTTGTGATGTTCCGGTTTTTCCGGCTATGTAGTGTCCAGATACTTGCGCGCGATTGGCAACCCCGTTTTCAACTGCAGAAATTAACATGGCTGTTAATTTGCTAGAGGTTTCTTCAGAAATGACGCGTCTTATTTCGTGTGGTTCATTTGTCGTTATAGTTTCGTCATCGTGGCGGACTTCTTTGACGATATGTGGTTGCATCAAAACACCTCCGTTTGCTAGAGCGCAGTATGCGTTTGCGAGTTGGAGCATGGTGACTGTTATACCTTGTCCAAAAGCGTGAGTGGCGAGTTCTGACTCCGTCCAGAGATCGTAGTATTCGATGAACCCAGGTTCTTCATTGTCAAATTCAATATCGGTTCTTTCGTCGAAACCAAATTTTGTCATGTAGTTGTACATAAGTGCGGGTCCGATTGTTTTTGCGACGAAGGTCATTCCAGTATTGAGTGAGCGTTCGAGTACTTTTGTCATGCTTGTGCCTGGTCCATAGTAGTCGTTTTCGGAATTCTTGATGAAATAGTCGAATGCTCCGGTGTGTTTATTGAAGTCTACTCCGACTGGGCCTGAGTCGTTGAAGGTTGAGTTTGGTCTCAAGTCTTCATCGTCTATCGCTGCCGCCATTACTAATGATTTGAAAACTGATCCTGGTTCATATGGAAGATTGACCACTTGGTTTTGATAGGCTGCTGGGCCGACGAAATTTTCGTATCTGTAATATTCTGTAATTCCTTCCCTAGTCTTTTCTTCGAAAACGTAATAAAAATCGTATGTGTCGCGATTTCTGTAGAAATAATAAAGTCCTTCTTGGTCTGAAGGGACTAATTTTTCAATGTCTTCAGGTGTTAGGCTGATATAGACTTTTTCGTAAACTTCACTGTATGTGTTTGGATTGAAACTTGGAGAGGCAGCGAGTGCGGTGACAAATCCTGTCATTGGATCCATTATGATGGCTTGGGCGCTGTCTGCTCTGTATGCAATTCTGTCTTCTTCTAGGATTCTTTCTGTTTGGAGTTGGACTGATCGGTCTAGCGTGAGTATTATGTCGTCTCCGTCTACGGCTGGTTCAATTACACTTTCGCCTACGATTACTTGGCGTCCGATTGAGTCTTTTTGGGTTTGGAATTTTCCTTTTACTCCTTGGAGGTCGGTATTCAGAGAGCTTTCTATTCCGTATTGTCCAATCCCGTCTGGGTCTACGAATCCTGTTGCGTTGGCGGCTAGTGTGTTTTCTGGGTAGTATCGGAAGTATTCTTCTTGGAAGCCTAGGCCAGATAAATTTCCGTCTTCGTCTTGGTATATGAGTTCGTGAATTTGGTTTGATATGTCTGGATCAAGTTTGTGTTTTAGGATTGTGTATCTGTTTATTCCTTCGAGGATTTTTTCGAGATTGCTTGTTGGAATTTCTATAATTGGGGCTAGGTGTAGGGCTGCAGCTCCTTTGTTTGTTATTTGTGATGGGTGTGCGTACAGGGAGTCGTCTATAATTTCTATTCCTGCTACTGTGTATGAATTTATTTCATTTATTTGTTCTTGGGTGAGCTCGTTTGCGAGCAGGATTTCTGGGCGTACTTTTGCGGCTGTTTTTTCAAATATTTCTGTTTTGAATTCTAGGGCTAGTTCTTCGTCTGTTTTTTCTTTTAGAATCTCTTCTATCTCTTCTTCTGTTAATTCGGGTGGGAGTTTTTTTGCTGCTTCAGAAATTCTTTTGTCGTCTTCTTGGCGGGCTTCTTTCAAATCAAAAAGTAGTGGGGACAAAGTTTCTGCTATTGCCTGAGGGTTTTCTACCAGGTATGGATCCGCGTATAAAAGTTCTAGAGTTATATTTGTTGCTAGCAAGAATTCCTCACCTGAATGGTAGTCTGTGATTATTATTTCGCCTCTTCGTGCGGGGAGCTCCACGTATCCGTAATGTTCTTTTGCTGCGATTGCTTGGAACTCGCTGTGCTTTATTATTTGGAGATAAAAAAGTCGTGAGATTAGGATTGCTGTGAGAAGAACCGCTCCTATGTGGAGGAATGTAATTTTGTTTACTGGGTTTTTTGGCGTATAGGTTCTCATAGGTTGGGGCGAGGTCTTTTGGGCGAGCGCCTGACAAATATATCATTTGATATTTTAAAATGGTAGTGGTAGATTTCTCCCAATGAAAAAGACTACTTTATCAAATGGACTTCGAGTTGTAACTCATAAACTTGAAAGCACTAAAGCTGTGACTGTTTTGGTGTTGGTAGGTGCGGGAAGCAGATATGAGAACAAAGAGATCAGTGGAATCTCTCATTTCTTGGAGCACATGTTCTTTAAAGGAGCTAAAAAATACAAAGATGCTAAGGCTGTGAGCGAGGCAATTGATTCTGTTGGGGGTGATTTTAATGCGTTTACAGGGAAAGAATACGCTGGTTATTTTGTAAAAGTCGCTTCTGAGAAAGTTGATACTGCCTTTGATGTTTTATCTGACATGATGCTTCATGCTAGGTTTGATCAACACGAGATAGACAAGGAGAGGGGAGTGATTTTGGAGGAATATAATATGTATCAAGATACGCCGATGTATCAGGTCGGATGGGATTATGAGAATTTGATGTTTGGGGATCAGCCTCTTGGTTGGGATGAGATTGGCGAAAAAGAAGTTATCGAAAGGGTTAATCATGAAGATTTTGTTGGGTATAAGGAGAAATTGTATACGTCTGATAACACTGTTGTTGTTGTTGCCGGGAATATCGATCATGACGAGGCTTTGGAGAAGGTTGAGAAGTTTTTTGCTATGGATAGAGGAAAAAAAGCTTATGATTTTGAGAAATATATGCCTATTGTTGGTGATGCGCCTCGTGTGCGCTTGAAGGAGAAGAAGACAGAGCAGGCACATTTGGTTATTGGAGTTGAGGCTTATCCAGAGACGCACCCTGATCATTGGGTTCTGAAGCTTTTGTCTGTGATTCTTGGTGGGAATATGAGTAGTAGGATGTTTTTGAATGTTCGTGAAAAACATGGATTATCATATTATATAAGGACTGGAACTGATGATTATATTGATACTGGTTTGATTTCTACAACTGCTGGTGTTGATATAAAGAGAGCGGAGATGGCTGTGGAAAAGATTGTTGAGCAGTACGGTATAATAGCTAAGCCTGGGGAAATTGATGCTGCTGAACTTGCCAAGGCAAAGAGTTTCTTGAAGGGAAAGATGATTTTGAGTCTGGAAGATAGTGAGGAATATGCTCATTTGCTTGCGAAGTTTGAGTTGCTTCATAAGGATGTCATGACTCCTGATGAGATAATGAGGGAGATTAATGCTGTGACGTTGGCTGATGTGGAACGGGTTGCTGCGGAGTTGTTTGGAGATCCTGGGCGATTGAAGATGGCGATTATTGGGCCATATTCTGATCCAAAGGTATTTGAGAGATTGTTGAAGTATTAAGGAGGGGGTGGAGGTGGTGGTGCGGCCTGGGGTTTTTGGCTTGTCTTGGTTTTTTTCTGGGGTCGTGGGTTGGTGGGGATTTTTTTGGTGAGTTGTGTTTCCCCGGGGAATTCCCCGGGGAAATTTTTACAGGTTAGGATTTACAGGTTAGAGCGTTTTCCCGGGGAAATGCTGTTTGATAGAGAGGTGTTTGGGGGTGTGGACTGGGGGTTTTTAGGTGGTTTCTGGCTTGGTGGGGTTGTTTTTGGAGCGTTTTTTTGGTATAATTATATGAATTTATAAATTAATTTGTTAAGTATGACGACACCAGGAGAAGGAGTGCCAGATGGATCGCAAGAGGACCCCAGAATAGCTAGTTTGGAAAAGATGGCTAGTAGTTTGGGTGGTTTGGGCGAGCAGTTAAAGGGGATTGCTTCACCGAACCAGAAGAAGGAAAGTCTTGCTATTTCACTTGGAGCTAAAAAGAAAGAAATTTATAAGAAAATTGTTGAATCTTATAAAGGACCAAAGAGTTTTGAGGTGGGTTATAAAGGTGCTCATGAAGCGTTGAGGCAAAAGATTATGAGTGATGTTTTGCCGATTGTTAACGATGATTTTTGGAAATCACCAGATTTCAAAGAGGTTGTTGCTGGTTTGAATAGGAATAGTGAGGTTGCAAAAATGTTTGCTAACGATGTTGTTGATATTATTTTGGGCAAATTGGATAGGAATAGTTTGGATTCCTATGCTAAACGTCAGACTAAAACATTTTCTTTGTCTGTTAATACTGAGGGGAGGTTAGATCTTACTGTCTCTGATGGTGGGGAAGCTCCCCAAAAAGTAGATCCTAAGAAGGAGGAAATAGATGCTGGGGTTAAGGAGTTGAAGGAATCTGGGGGCTTGGTGACTATGGTTTTGGGGCTATTGGGTGTGATCGATACTAGCAAAAGTGATGAGGAGATTGAAAAACAATATAGATCTATAGTTAATGGTAACAATCCTGTTGGTAAAATAGTTTGTGGTTTTTTTGGATTTAAGTTTGCGAGAAAAGATGTGGAAAAAGTTATAGGGATTGTATCTAGCAAAAATCCTGAAATGGGTGATAAGGCTAAGGGTTGGATGGAAAAACTGAGTGGATATAGGTCTGATTTAGCCGGGGAAACTAGTGAGGAGGATACTAAGGTTAAGAAAAAGAGAGTTTTGGAGGATTTGAGGATGAGTGGTGGGGATGGTGTCTTAAAGGAAACTGTTGAATTTGAAGATTTTCAATTTGTTGGTCCAAACGAGGAATTAACGTTGACTATACCTGCTGGCGGTTTTGTTAAATTAGTTAATGAAGATAAAGTGGAGGTTGTTGATTTGGGGACGCAACAACCTGTTGAATTTGTTTCAGGGCAGAAATTGGAGGGGGGGCCTGGGGGGAGGAGTCTTCGGATTGCAAGTGGGCAATCTTTGGATGAAGGTACTGTTTTTGCGAAAGGTGTTCGGGTTGATTTTAATAAAGCTCGAGGTTCAACGGGTGGTAAGGGAGGTTCTTTTAGTGAATTCATGGCTGCCAAGGATGATGGTAAAGAGAAACCGAAAGAAAAGAAAGATAATAAGGATACGAAAGAAAAGGCTTGATCTGGACGGAAGTTTAATTATAGGTTTCCACCCTTGAGTTGGTTTTTTTGGTGGTGTAGAATGGCGCTGCTTTTAGTTTGGCTTGGGGTTCTTTTCACCCCCGGGGCTGACTAATAGCATTACTTGCCCCCGGGGGTGAAAGCCCTGGGTCTATCTATAAACTAACCAAATTATTATGTCAGATGGAGTAAAAGAAAGAACACTTGTTTTAATTAAACCTGATGCGATTCAGCGTGGGTTGATGGGAGAGATTATCGGGCGGTTTGAAAAGAAGGGATTGAAGCTTGTTGGATGTAAGATGATGGAGCTTGAAGAGGCTCTTTTGAGGGAACATTATTCTCATATTGCTGACAAACCTTTCTTTGGTGGATTGGCGAAATTTATGCAAAGTACACCTGTTATTGCTATGTGTTGGGAGGGGCTCGAGGTGGTGAATGCGGTTCGATTGTTGTGTGGAATTACCAAGGCTCGTGAAGCTGAGGCTGGTTCGATCAGAGGTGATCTTGCTATGAGCGTTGCTTGTAACGTGGTGCATGCGTCGGATTCTATCGAGAATGCTCAATCTGAGGTGAAGAGATTTTTCAAGGAGGATGAAATTCACTCTTATGACAAGTCTGAATACATGCATGTTTATGCTGAGGATGAGAGGGCGTAAGGCAAGCTTGCCACTTTGTGGTAAAAGTACGAATTTCTTGAGACGGAGTCGTTGCCGAGAAGGTTGTTTTGTGGTATAATAATATTGCTAAAAAAATAAATAACCAAAACAAAAATGGCAATGAATGAAAAACCAATGGGTGTAAAAAACCTTGAAGAGGCTGTATCAGACGTTTCCGAAGGTTTGAAAGCAGTTTCTAAAGGTGTTAGGGCGGTTGTTGAAGGTGAAGAAAAGAAAGTGAAGAAAGAATCTAAAGAGGGTTTGGAAAATCTTTCCGCAGTAATGGTTGGTGGTGCTAAAAATGCGGTGAAAGGTGCCGGAAGTGTTCTTGAAGGTGCTGGAAGCGCTGTTGGTGAAGGAATGAAGGCTGTGGGGGAGGCAGTTAAGAATCCCGATGATCTTGCTGAAGGAGCTGGTAAAGTTATTGAAGGTGTTGCTAATGGAGTTAAAGGTCTTGGGCAGGCTCTTGAAAATGCGAATGAGGTCTTGAAGGATGAGGATAAATAATAAAATTTGATTTCTTCAGAAAGATATCAAAATTGAGTTTGAAAAATAATTTCTACTTTTTGGCCGTTTGAGTTATCATGCGGCCAATGGAAAACGAATTATCAATCAAGGATCTTGAGAAAAAGGCATCCGAGCTTCGGATTGCTGCTTTGAAGGCAATTTCGAAGGCTGGAAGTGGACATACGGGTTCATCGATGTCGTTGATGGATGCTTTGGTTGTTTTGTATTATGGAGGAGGGGCAACTGAGGAAGATTATGTGATTTTGTCGAAGGGGCATGGGGCTCCAGCGCAGTATGCGATTCTTGCCGATAAAGGATTTTTTGATAAGAGTGAGCTTGATCATTTGCGTCAGGTGGGGGCTTTGTTGCAGGGACATCCTGTTGTGAAGATTCCTGGGATTGCTGTTTCGACTGGATCGCTTGGGCAGGGGTTTTCTGCGGCGCATGGAATTGCGTTGAGTCTCAAGCTTGATAAGCAAAAAGAGAAAGTTTTTGTGGTTCTTGGGGATGGGGAATTGCAGGAAGGAATTGTGTGGGAGACGGCGATGAGTGCTGCGCATTATATGTCGAATAATTTGATTGCGATTATTGATAATAACGGGCTGCAGATTGATGGGCCTTGCAAGAAAGTGATGAATGTTCAGCCTATTCGTGACAAGTTTGTTGCTTTTGGGTGGAGGGTTATTGAAGTTGTGGATGGGCATAATTTTGAGGAGCTTCAGGAGGCTGTGCGTAAGGCTCGGGCTGAGGAGCGAAAGCCTGTTTGTATCTGGTGTCATACTGTTAAAGGCAAGGGCGTTCCTTTTGCTGAGAACAAAGTTGAATATCATGGCGTTGCTTTGAGCGAAGAGGAGATGAAGGTTGCCGAAGCGGAGCTTCGATGTACTTAAAAAAAATTTAATGGGTTCTTTTTCTTGGATAATTGGTTTTTTTAAACTTCTACTTACTTTCCCTGTGGTTATTAATGGTGCGAGTATGATGCCGACTTTTTATGATGGGGATATGATTTATGCGAGTTACTATGAGGCTCGGGTTGATGGAGTTGAGCGAGGGGATATTGTGGTTTTTTCTTTTGATGACGGTTTCGGTTTGGAGACTGAGCTTTTTGTGAAAAGGGTTATTGGTGTTGGTGGTGACGAGGTTGTGATTCGGGATGGGATGGTTTCTCTTAATGGGGCGGCTTTGTTTGAGCCGTATGTGCGTGGTGAGACGCGAGTTGATTCTTTTGAAGATGTGGTTTTGAGTGCAGATGGGGAAGGATTTGTTTACAATGTTCCGCAAGGTGAGTATTTTGTTTTGGGAGATAATAGAGAAGGGAGTATTGATAGCAGGAATTTTGCGACGACTTATGTTCAGGGGGAGTGGGTGAAGGGTAAGTTTACAGTAGAGTTCGGACTCAAGTAAAAGGGGTGGTTAAGTTCGGGAGAAGCATGAAATAATTAAAAAAAATGGCAAACTATCACATAAAATTAGAAGGTGAGCTGGAGAAGCAGGCGACTCGCAAGTCGTTTGGTGAAGCTTTGGTAAAGTTGGGGGCTAAGAGGGAAGGTATCGTGGTTTTGGATGCGGATTTGTCGTGTAGTGTGCAGACCGCGAAGTTTGCGGCTGAGTTTCCGGAGAGGCATTTCAACATGGGAATAGCTGAGCAGAATATGCTTGGGGCTGCGGCGGGTTTTGCGACTCGTGGGAAGATTCCTTTTGCTTGTACATTTTCTGTTTTTGCGACTGGTCGACCTTGGGAGATTATTCGAAATTCGATTTGTTATCCAAATTTGAATGTGAAAATTCTTGGATCACATGCTGGGATTTTGACTGGTGAAGATGGTGCGTCGCATCAGGCGTTGGAGGATATTTCTATTATGCGTGCGTTGCCGAATATGAAGGTTGTTCAGCCGGCGGATCATGTCGAAGCCTTGAGTGTTATGGAAAAAATCGTTGATGATTATGGACCTACTTATTTGAGGGTTTTGAGGCAGGGAACACCTCTGCTTTATAGTGGCATCTCGGGTTCTGGCGCGGAAGGTGAGCGACCTTGTGATTTTGAGTTTGGGAAGGCGGACGTGCTTTTTGATTCTGCTAAAGAAAATGGGAAAGTTGATGTTTGTGTTTTTGCGACTGGGGCTTTGGTTGGATCTTCTTTGGAGGCTGCGTTGAAGCTTACGGAAGATGATGGGAAGAAAGTTTTGGTTTACAATATGAGTTCTTTGAAACCAATTGATGAAAAAGCAATTTTGGAAGGGGCTGGACGTGCGAAAATTTGTGTGACTGCTGAGGATCACAATACGATTGGTGGATTGGGAAGCGCGGTTGCTGATGTTTTGGTTTCGGAGGGTGCTTCCGTGAAATTGGTAAAGATTGGGATGCAGGATGTGTTTGGCGAATCGGGGAAGCCTGTGGAGTTGTATAAGAAGTATGGATTTGATGGGGAGGGGGTTTATAAATCTTTGAAAAAAATTGTCTGAAGTTTGCGAGCATAGGGGGAATGTTGTAGAATTGGTTTTAGTTTTATTTTTAACTATTTTCTAATGAAAAGTTTGAAACTTTTTGTGTCGCTGGTTGCTGTGACTGCGGTTTTCCTTGTGTCTACTACGGCGTTTGCTTCGTTTACGGATGTGAGTTCGGGGCATGATAACTATGATGCGATCATGTATGTTCAGGAGAATGAGATTGTGGGAGGGTATTCGGACGGGAGTTTCTATCCAGATTATCCGATCAATCGTGCTGAGCTTTTGAAGATCCTCGCGATTGCTCGTAATGGGGGAGATATAGATGATTCTTATGCGGATGATTGTTTTTCTGATGTTTCGCTGACGGCTTGGTATTCGAAGTATGTATGTCATGGGGATTCTCAGGGGTATGTGGATGGATATCCTGATGGATCTTTTGATCCGACGGGGTATGTGACTTTTGTTGAGGCAGCGAAGATGATTGTTGTGGCACGTGGTACTAGCATGCCGCCTGCTGATCCTTGGTATGAGTCTTTTGTTACTTTGTTGGGTGAGCGTGGTGCGATCCCTACTTCTATTCATGAGCTTAATTCTGAGTTAACTAGAGGAGAGGTGTCGGAAATTATTTACAGATTGGAGGCAGAGATCACTGATAAATCATCGCAGGTGTATTCTGACTTTTCTGATCCTAACGTTTCGGGACCAATTGATTCTTATTTGGTTATCACTTCCCCTGATGATAATGATGTCTTTTATGAACAGCCTTTTTACATTAATGGTACAACTTCTAGTAATTGTTCAAAAATAGAAGTTGTGGCGGATAATGAGGCTTATGGTCTTCACGATTTTTATACACTTCAGAATTATGATTTAGGCGATACGACGTTCAAGTATGGTATTTCTCATGATTGGGGAAATTTGGAGATGGGAGCAAATCATTATGGAGTTACTGCTTATTGTGCTGGAGGGATTAAGCTGGAAACTATCACTCTCTACTATGAAGACACCTCTGCTGCTGAAATGGGTAAGCCAGTAATTTATTTGTATCCGGAACGTGCTATGGAAGTTTTTGTTTTGCCTGAGCCTGAATATGGTGTGACAATTTCTGAGCCTGATCTTGGGGATGGCTGGGAGGTCATGGCGTATCCAAATGGATCGCTTGTGAATTTGGAAGATGGTTCGAGATGGGAGTATTTGTTTTGGGAGGGTTATGCGGATTTAGAGATGCCAGAAGAAGGGTTTTTGGTAGCACATGATGGGCTTGAGAAGTTTTGGGATGCGAAATTGAGTTATCTTGGATTGAATCGAAATGAGATCGCTGACTTCAAGGAGTTTTGGTTGGAGCAGCTTTCGGACGAGGGGTATTATGTGATTTCGTTTGTGGATCAAGCTGAATTGGACGAGCATGCACCTTTGAATGTTGTGCCTGCGCCTGATACTTCGATTCGTGTTTATTTTGATTACAAAGTCTACGATCACCCTGTTCGTGTGAAGAAACAGATTCTTGAGAAGGGGGCGGAAAGAAACGGATTTACCCTTATTGAATGGGGCGGAGCGCTTTATTAAAAATTTTGGTTGGGGTTTGCACGTGCACGAGTTTGATCTTGTGCGCGTGCGGGCCCATAGTTTTTCAGTCGGTCTCGGTCGGGGAGCCGGTTCTTTATGGTGTTGATTATTCTACTGACGTTATGTGGGAGCGGTTTTTGAGCGAGGAGGGGTCGTACTCGGTGGCCGACGGTTTGTTTGGGGATTTGTTTGGGGTGATTTTGCCGCATCATTTGGTTACTGCACTTGAGCTGACTCGGTTTTATCGTGGGGTTTCTGAGGTGATGCAGCCTAAGTTGGTTGTGATTGTGTCGCCAAATCATTACGAAGCGGGTGAGGCGGTTTTTCAGACGTGTAATTGTTCTTATGAGACTTTTGATGGGGTGAATTTGGAGACTTCAGGTGAGGATTTGGAGGGGGTGCTTTTGTCTGGTTTGGTTCAGCTTGCGAATGAGAATTTTGAGATTGAACATGGGGTTTTTGCTCACGCTAATTTTATTAAGAGGTTTTTTCCTGAAGCGGAGATTTTGCCAGTGATTGTTAAGGGAGCGGCCGGGGTTGATGAGTTGGACGCGTTGGTTGAGTATTTTGAGAGGAAGTATGGGGAGCGGTTTGGGAAGGATGTTTTGTTTGTGGCGAGTGTGGATTTTGCTCATTATATGACGAAAGAGGTTTCGGATCCGTTTGATGAGGTCTCTTTTGAGGTGGTGGCTGGGTTTGAATATAATTCGTATTGGGATGTGGAATTGGATTCGCCTGGATCGATTTATCTTGTGTCGCGGTTGGCTTCTGATGCTGGGTTTGGGCAGGTCTCGTTGGTCGAACATACAAACAGTCAGGATTATTTCCAGAAGTTTGTGGAGGAGACGACGAGTCATCTTTATATTACTTTTTCGAGGTACGAGTAGTGTGGTATACTTCTCGGTAGTGTCATTATAGATTTTTAACCTTAAAAAAAATTATGAGAAATGTTTTATTAGTTATTTCGATTCTTCTGAATGTGTTGGCGGCTGGTTTTGCTGGGTATTATTTTATTTATGAAGATAAAGATGAAGTTGAGGAGGTAGAGGTAGGGGCAGAGGTAGACGAAGACGTTCTTGGCGAGAAAACACCAGGAGTGAAAGGTGTTGAAGTTGAGGAGCCTGAAGAGCTTGAAGTTTCTGTTTCTGAATTTGAATGGGACGCCGTGGAGGAAGGTGATGTTGTGAATGGTTGGACCGTGACTTCCGCAGGTCCTTTCTCTGACATGCTTCCGTTCTCTGAAGAGAATATTTCTGTTGATTTTGAGGGGGAAGCTACTTTGACGGGTCGGTTTTTTTATCAAGCACCTGGTGAAGGTATGGGCGGCGAGATGTTGTGTTTTGGCGATATGACCTCTGGTTCTTTGGATAATTATCCTTGGATGGTTGATGCTTATACTACTGCTTCCAATGCGTGGTTTTGTTTCGAAAATCAGGACTTTGCTATGGATGAGTTTGGAGTGAACCCTGGTGTTAGTGTTAATGGAAATGCGACTGTGAAGATCTCTAATTTACAGCTTGTTTATTACCCTTCTGAGGTTTCTTCTATGGCTGATTTGGTGGAGGTGATTTCTTATGATGATGGATTGGGAGATTATAAGTCAAAGAATTTTACTCTTTCTTTTGACGTGCCTGATGGGTTTGAAATTCAAGATAGTAAGAATTTTATTTTGATTTCTGAAGATCCTTACGTCACTACGGATATGGGAAGTAGTAATGCATTTTTTACATTGTCTAGGTATGGTTCTTGGGGTGAGAATGATGGGCGTGTGAGTAGGATGGATCGGTACAGGGGGACTTTGAATAACTTGAAAGAATCTACCGTGATGGTTGATGGTTATTCGTTTACGAAATTTACTGGTACAGATTCTGGCATTTTTGAAGGGTCGAGTGCTGGAGAGACTGTTGTTGTGTTCTTTGATGCATCGTCATTGGAAATAATGGAGAGGCCTATGAATACGGATCAATCTTTTGATCCTATAGATGTTGGGATGCAGATTTTGAATAGTTTTAAATTTGCTAAGTAATGTTTGAACTGGTTATCACAGCTTTGTATTTTTTCTTGCCTGCATATGTTGCGAATATGATGCCGATTTTTGTTGCGAAGCTTGGGGTGCCTGGGGGTGTTGCGATTAGTAGCAAATGGTTGGGGGCGCATAAGACTTGGAGGGGTCTTTTTTCTGGGTACTTTGGAGCGTTGATTGTTTTGGGGGTTCAGTGTTGGGTTTTTGGTGAGGGGTGGATTAGCGAGTATGTGATTTTGGATTATTCTTTTGGATGGAGTTTGTTTGGGCTGGCCGCGTTGTTTGGGTTTGGGGCGTTGATTGGGGATAGCGTGAAGTCGTTTTTCAAGAGGCGGGTGGGGGTGAAGCCAGGCGGGGTTTGGTTTCCGTTTGATCAGATCGATTTCATTCTCGGAGCATTTTTGTTTTTGTGGCCTTTTGTAGATTTTGGATGGGAGGTTTTTGTTGCTGTGCTGGTGGTTACTCCTTTGCTTCATTTTTTGGCTAATTTGGTTGGGTATGCTGTGGGGCTGAAGAAGGTTTGGTGGTGATATTGAGATTTTGCCTTTCCTGTGATATATCTATCTATGCACAGGGCTTGTTTCAAATGAGGCTTAAGGTTGGAGGGCTTGACAGGGGCTCTCGATCGGTGCAGAATAGTATCCAAATTCAAACCCAACTACCTATGACACAAACTCCATTAAAAATTTTCTCAGGGTCGTCTCATCCTGAGCTTGCGGCGGAGATCGCAAAACATTTAAAGATGAAGGTTGGGCCAATGATTTTGAAGAGGTTTGCGTGTGGGGAAGTGTATGCGAAAGCAGAAGAAACTGTCCGTGGTGCGGACGTTTTTGTTATTCAGACGGCAACTGCGAATGTGAATGAAGATTTGATGGAACTTTTTGTAATGTTAGATAGTTTGAAGAGGTCATTTGCGGGAAGGTTGCATGTGGTGATGCCGCATTATGCTTATGCTAGACAGGATCGTGTTGCTACTCCTCGTGAACCTATTTCTGCGAAGTTGGTTGCGGATCTTCTTTCGTCAGCTGGAGCTGATCATGTGATTGCGATGCATTTGCATAGTGATCAGGAGCAAGGATTCTTTGACTTCTCGATGGATAACGTGAGTTCCGAGAAGTTGTTTGCAGAGTATTTTAAGAAAAAGAATTTAAAAGATTTAGTTGTTGTTTCTCCTGATGCAGGAGGGGCAAAGGCGGCTAAGCATTTTGCGAATATTTTGGGAGCTGGACTTGCGATTATTCACAAACAAAGACCTGATCATAATATTTCAGAGGTGACTCATGTGGTTGGTGATGTTGATGGAAAAACTTGTTTGCTTCTTGATGATATGATTGATACTGCTGGAAGTGTTTGTGCGGCGAAGGAAGCGTTGCTTGCTGGTGGTGCTAACAAAGAGGTTTATTTGGCTGCAACTCACCCTGTTTTTTCAGATCCTGCGGCTGAGAGGTTGTCTGAGGCTGCGTTTGCCGAGGTAGTTGTGACGAATTCTATTCCTGTTTCTAAGGAGAAACAGTTTAAAGGTTTGAAAGTCTTGTCGATTGCTCCACTGTTGGCGAAAGTGATCGCGAATGTGCATGATGACAAATCTGTTACTGATGCGTTTTTAACAACTTAACTTAAATTAAAATGAATTTATATCTAGGTTCTGATCATGGGGGATATGAGTTGAAGGGGGCTTTGGCTGATTACTTGAAAGAGGCTGGACACGAGGTTGTGGATCTTGGGGTTTTTACTGATGATTCGGTTGATTATCCCGATATTGCTCGTGAGGTTTGCGAGAAGGTTGTCGAGAATTCAGGGGCTTTTGGTGTGCTTGTTTGTGGGACTGGAATCGGTATGCAAATGGCTGCTAATAAATTCAAAGGGATTCGTTCGACAGTTGCGACTGATGAGAATATGGCAGAGATGAGCAGGAGGCATAATAATGCAAACGTACTGACTCTTGGAGGAAGGACGACCTCATTGGAGGAGGCGAAGGCGATTGTGAATAAGTTTTTGACGACTGATTTTGAGGAGGGCGAGGAGCGGCATGTGAGAAGAGTTGAGAAGATTGATGCGCCACTAAACAAGTAAAAATGAAAATTGCACCATCAATACTGTCTGCAGACTTCTCCAAACTTGGAGAGGAGATCACCGGTATTCTTGACGCTGGAGCTGAGATTGTTCATGTTGATGTGATGGATGGGCATTTTGTTCCTAATATCACCATTGGTGTTCCTGTCGTGAAGTCGTTGGCTTCTTCTGTGAAGGCTCCGCTGGATGTGCATTTGATGATTGAAAATCCGGAGAAGTATGTGCCTGAGTTTGCAAAGGCGTTGGCTTCTGCGGATGGTCGTGATATTAGTCAGGACTATATTGTCGTGCATGCTGAGGCTTGTGAGGATTTGGGGAATTGTTTGCAATTGATTAAGTCAAAAGGTGTTAAGGCGGGGTTTACCGTGAAGCCGGGGACGTCGATTGAGCAATTTGTTGATGTTTTGCCTTTGGCGGATTTGGTTTTGGTTATGACTGTTGAGCCAGGGTTTGGTGGGCAGAAATTTATGGAAGATATGATGCCGAAGATTGAGTGGTTGCGTGATCGGCGTGACGAGTCAGGAGGAGCTCTTGCTTATGAGATTGAAGTGGATGGTGGAGTTAACGAAGAAACGGCTCGCATGGCCAAGGCAGCCGGTGCTGATATTCTAGTTGCTGGGAACTATGTCTTTGGTGCGGAGGATCGTGTTGAGGCTGTTGCTAGTTTGAGGGAATAAAAAAACACCTACGGTGTTTTTTTACGCAGGTGTTTTTTGTTTTGTGTCTTTATTCTATTTCTTCCATCATCCCTGTCTGCCAACCTCCATTCCAACTTCCCATCATGCCTCTCATTCCTTTCCATCCAAATCCGCATGTTAGAAGTGTCCCGAGGATTCCTACTACGAGTAGCCAGGTTACCCATTTAATTAGTACTTTTGATTTTAGGCGTGCTGCCCAGATGACAAAGAGAACTATGCCGAGAAATAGCGCTGTAGCGAACAGTGCGTGCAGCTGCCATCCTGCCATTAGCCAGAAAGAGTGATCCCACATAAAGAAAGAGGGTTAAGGGTTAGTTTAAGAAAATAGTCTTTTGAACCAATTTGGTTTCTTTGAGAATCCTAGGATGTAGATTATTTCTAAGATTCCTAATGTGTTAACCAGGAGAAGTGCTATAAACCATGGTTTGCTGTTGTTTTGTGCTGCACGCCAGAGTGCGATACCTTTCCATACGAGCGACCAGGTTATTACTGCTAGAAATATCCACCAGAATTTTTCGATTAGACCTAGGAAATAGGTTTGATCGTAAATGGTTGGTTCCATGGGTGAGGGTTAACATATGTTTTTATCATTGTAGTTGGTTTTGAGAAAATTTGCAAAGAGAGGGATGAATGCATAGAATTGACTTATGATTAAGAAATGTGTTGTTTCAGGTGTGGATTTTGAGACTTCAGCTGAGGATCTGGAGTTTTATCGCAAAATTGCGGCTGATTTGGGTGGTGTGCCTGTGCCTTCTTTGTGTCCAGATGAAAGATGCAGGAGGAGGTGGGCGTGGAGGGCGAAGAATTTTTATATGAGGGATTGTGATAAATGTGGGAAGAGTTCAATGTCTTGGTTTCCTTCTGAGCTTCGAGGTGTGACAACGTATTGTAATGACTGTTTTGGGTCGGAGGAATTTGATGCTTTCAAGTATGGTCGTGATTTTGATTTTGAGAGGCCATTTTTTGAGCAGTTTTTTGAGATGGCTCGTGAGGTTCCTCGGCATATTTCGAATTCGATCAATAACGAGAATAGCGAATATATAATTTCGGCTCATAGGAATAAGAATTGTTATTTTATGGATGAGATAGATGTGTGTTGGGATTGTTATTTTGGGTATAATGTTCAGCATTCCAAAAATATCGTTGAGAGTATTTTCGTGAGGGATTCGGAGATTGGATATGGTTTGGCGAAGGCAGAGAATTGTTATTCAGTTTTCTGTTCGAAGAATGTTTTTCATTGTAGTGATTCTGCTTTTTTGATGAATTGTCGGGGGTGTAAGCATTGTTTGTTTTGTGCGAATTTGAGGCAGAAGGAATATCATATTTTTAATAAACCGGTTTCGAAAGAGGAGTTTGAGAAGGCTTGGAAGGAAATTTTTAATGGTGCTCGGGAATCGTTTGAGCGAGCGCGAGAGCGGTTTGAAGAGTTTTTGGAGGGGCAAGTGTTTCCTGCAGGAACTTTGATCAACGTCGAGGATTGTTCTGGGGATTATTTGTCGAATTGCAAGAACGTAAAGGATTCGTATTGGGTGGATAATTGTCGGGATTGTAGGTATTGCACGGATATTCATTTCTCTAGGGATTGTTATGACGTTAATATTTATGAAGGGGAGATGTTGTATGAGTCTATTCATGCGGGGCCGAAGGGTTATGGGCAGGTTTGTTCGCAGTTGGCGTGGTTTTCGAGTGATGTTTATTATTGTTTGGAGCTTCGGAGTTGTAGGGATTTGTTTGGATGTGCTGGTTTGAAAAATCAACAGTACTGTATTTTGAATAAGCAATATTCTCAGGATGAGTATTTTGCGTTGAGGGCTCGAATCGTTGAGCATATGAAGAATACTGGTGAATGGGGGGAGTTTTTTCCTGTTAAATATTCTCCGTTACCATATAACATTACTATGGCTCAGAGATTCTATCCGTTGAGTCAGGAGGAGGTTTTGAAGCGTGAATGGAAATGGATGGATGAGAAGGAGGTTGTAAAGGGTGAGGTTTCTGGGGAGGTGCCTGGACGGCTTGATCGCGATGTTGCTGCTCAGGTCGTTGGGTCAGTTTTTGCTTGTGAAGATACTGGTCGTAAGTTTCAGTTCGTTGAGGCTGAGGTTAAGTTTTATCTTCGCTACGGATTGCCGCTTCCAGTGACTTCTCCTTCTGCGAGGATTGATGGTATGTGGGGGGAAATGGGGGATAGGAGGCTTCGGGTTTGTAAATGTTCGGATTGTGGGGGAGAAATTTCTACTTCTTATCGTGAGGATTTTTCTGGGAGGGTTTTGTGTAATGAATGTTATTTGAAGGTGGCGTGGTAAGCAGAGCTTGCAGTTTTGTGGCAGCCTGAAAGTCTGTCAATATTTTTTTTTGGCTTGGACGTGCAGGGGTGGATTTTTTGATATTGACTTCTCGGAGTAAATTCATAGAATGCTCTGGTCTAATTATTAATTTATAACGTATGAGTGAGGGTGAAAAATTTAGAGTATTGGTTGCCGATGACGAGTCTTGGTTTGAGGATTTGGTCGGTGGGGTTGTTGATAAATTTAGATCAACGACTGGAGTTGATACTGATGTTTTTTATGCTAAGGATGGAGCTCGTGCTTTGAATGTGGCTTTGCGGGAGCAAGTACATTTTGTTTTATCTGATGTGAATATGCCGGGAGGCAGTGGACCGTTTATGCTTAGGGGTCTTTTAAATGGGCCTTCTTCTCCTAATATTGCTTTTATGAGTGGAGGTAATGTTTCTCCTGATGATGCTTTTCTCATTGAGCATATGATGCAAGATCCTAGGATGCTTGGAATGGTGCAGAAGCCTCTTGATCTTAAAAAAGTTAAAGCACTTTTGATATCGGCTGCTGTGAGACAAGGACTTATGAAGACTGGGCATTTGAATGATACGCGTACGGTTGATGATGTTGCCGTAGGAATTGCTGATGAAACTGCTCGGGCCTTTGAAGCTTATGGGATTGCTGCTGGTGGCAGGGGGTAAGAGGAAAAGATGTTTATTTGGCCTCACTTCGTTCGGCGAAAAATCGCTTCCGCAGTAGGGAAATGCTGAAAAAGCTTAAAATATCTTTCCACTGTTTGGAGTAGATATTTTTGTGCCTTTTCTCCTGTGCTTCGCCCGCATGAAGCGGGCTTCGCTTCGGATCGCATTTCTCGCTACTTTCAGTAGGGATTTCCTTGCCTTTTTGTTAATTTGCTTTGCAAATTTAACAAACGGCATCCTTCGCTTCCGCAAAGGCGTGGCTTTGCTTTTGCTCCGGACCGGAAATCTCGCTACTTTCTGGTGACCCCAGCAGGATTCGAACCTGCGGCCTCAAGCTCCGCAAGCTTGCGCTCTATCCAACTGAGCTATGGGGCCAGATGGATGCGGAGGGTATACTACTAAAAAACCCCTTAACTAAGCAATCTTAATTTGCTATATTTCCTCTAATGAAAAAGAAGGATCAAAAATCAGATCAGAAATTTGTGTTGAAATCGAAGATGACTCCGAAAGGGGATCAGCCTTCTGCTATCATGGCTTTGACCAAGGGGCTTGATGGGGGAGTTCAGCATCAGATTATTCATGGTGTGACTGGTTCGGGGAAGACGTACGTGATGGCGAAGATTATTGAGGAGCTCCAGAGGCCGGCTATTGTTCTGTCTCATAACAAGACTTTGGCGGCGCAATTGTGTTCTGAGTTTCAGGATTTTTTCCCTGATAATGCGGTTTCGTATTTTGTTTCTTATTATGACTACTATCAACCGGAGGCGTATATGCCTGCGACAGATACATATATCGAGAAAGATGCGTCGATAAATGAGGAAATTGAGAAGTTTCGGCATAAGGCGACGATGAATTTGATGACTCGTAGGGATGTTGTTGTTGTAGCAACGGTTTCTTGTATTTATGGGTTGGGATCGGTTGATGATTATGCAAGTTTGGCTCAGACCGTGAAGGTTGGAGATGTTATTCAGAGAGATGTGTTTTTGAGACATTTGGCGGATATGCAGTATTCGAGGTCTGATATGGAGTTTAGACAGGGTATGTTTAACGTCCTAGGTGACACTGTGGAGGTTTTTCCCCCTGGAGGTGACTATGTGTATAGGCTTGAGTTTTTTGGGGATGACATCGAAAGAATCGTGGAAGCGGATTCGTTTACTGGGGAGGTTCTCAAAGATATGGATGAAATTACTGTTTTCCCTTCAAAACATAATGTTACTACAGAAGCAAAGATCAAAAATGCTGTTAAATGGATAGAGGTGGATTTGAAGGAGAGGTATGACCAGTTACGAAAGATTGGGAAGAATATTGAAGCGGAACGAATTAAAACTCGTACCGAATACGATATTGAAATTATGCTGGAGACTGGTTATTGCTCAGGTGTAGAGAATTATGCGAGATATTTGCATGGTGATGGAAGTAAACCACTTTTGCCTGATGTGCAGCCTACTACTTTGATGGACTATCTTCCTAAGGATTATATTTTGTTTATAGATGAGTCGCATATTACAGTTCCACAGGTTGGAGCTATGTATGAGGGGAATTTGTCTCGGAAAAATACCCTGATTGAACATGGTTTCAGGATGCCTTCTGCCAAGGATAATCGTCCATTGAAATTCACGGAGTTTGAGGGGTTTATGAAGCAGAGCGTTTATGTTTCTGCTACTCCTGGAAAGTATGAGATGGCGCGGGCAAACAAGAAGAATGTGGTTGAATTGGTTGTGCGTCCTACGGGACTTCTCGATCCTGAGATTTCTGTTCGGCCGAGCAAAGGGCAAATAGAAGATTTATTAAAGGAGATTCATAAGAGAATTGCCAAAAAAGAACGTGTGCTTATTACTACTTTGACGAAGAAGTCGTCGGAGGATTTGAGTGAGTTTTTGGCTGATGCGGGGCTTAGGGTTCGATATCTTCATTCAGATATTGATACTGTTGAGAGGATTGAGATTTTGCGTGATTTGCGTCTTGGGAAATTTGATATACTGGTTGGAATTAACTTGTTGCGTGAAGGATTGGATTTGCCTGAGGTTAGTTTGGTGGCGATTTTGGATGCTGATAAGAGAGGGTTTTTGCGAAGTGAGAGCGCTCTGATCCAGACGATTGGGCGTTGTGCGAGAAATGTGAATGGATACGTGATTATGTATGCGGATGTTATTACTCCTGCAATGAAGACAGCTCTAGACGAGACAGAGCGAAGGCGCAAGAAACAGGGTGAATATAATAAGAAAAATGGTATTACTCCGCAGACAATCAAGAAAGCGGTCAAAGATATTGCGATGCTGGGTGGTGCCAAGAAAGATACTCGAAAGGCAAGGCTTGATGCGAAGAAGGTGCCGAAAGATGAGCTTGGTCGTCTTATTAAGTCTCTTGAGGCGCAGATGGAAATGGCTTCGCAGAATCTTGAGTTTGAAAAAGCTGCTGAGATGAGGGATGAGATTGAGGTACTTAAGGAACAAATTTAGATTCCTCTCCCGCCTCCACCACCGAAGCCGCCGCCTGAAAATCCACCTCCACCGCCGAAGCCGCTGCCGCCTGACCAGGCGCCTCCGCCGCCGGAGTTATTTGGTTTAGATGAGATGTTCTTTGTGAGGTTGTTTGAAAGGCTGTTTAAGCCGTTTGAGAAATGTATGATATTGAAGTGTCCTGGTGTTCCCGTGTACCATTTTGGTGGTTGTGTGATGAGTCCGTCGAACGCAGATGACCATTTCTTGACGAGAGCGAAAGCTGCTGCGTATGGGAGTAATTTCTCGAAGAAGATGTTTGCTTTTTCCTGGAATTCCATTCTGTCTTTTTCAGCTGTGTCCATGTATTCGTAGAGGCCTTTGAGCTCGTAATATGTTTCTCGGCCTTTGTGTGTTTTTCTTGGCATGAAGTAGCCGAATGATGTCACTATGATCCCCGATACGACTATCGAACCTATCATTAGTGGGCCAAATTCTGCAAAAATCAGTTCTCCTAAGTACCCGCTTAATATTAATATTCCAAGCCCCAAGCTAACGTATCTGCCTCGTGTTTTTGCTGGGCTTGATGGGAAGTATCCGTCTTTGACGAGGCGATCTGTGACGTCTTTCTTGATCTGAGGAACGTGGGCGTAGAATGAAAATTTGAGGTCTGACACGTTCACTTCTTTTAATGGTTTTGAGAATTCTTCTATTGTTTCTTGTGATTTGTTGTTGTCTTTTCGGAGGGCTTTTATTAATTTGAATACGTCTTTGGCGTCTTTAATTTTATTTACCGGTTCTGAGAATACTCCTCGTAGGGTTTTTTTCTCGAAAGGTAGGAGTGTGTCGTCTGAATTGTAGTCTTTTAGGAGAATCAATGTGTGGTCGTTTTTTGTCTTGATAAGTCCTTTTTTACTCGTTTCTTTTATTTGAATATAACCTCTTATTGCTAGGTCGATTATTGTTGCGGTGATGTCTCTTGGGTGGATTTTTTCATCGATTATCAGTCCGCATTCGGTTGGTCTCAAATCTTTTGGTGGGTGGTAATGTGGAATCACTGTGTCGTTGCCAACATCTGGGTCTCTGCCTTTGAAGTACCAAAGCATGAACATTGCAAAGAGGACTAGAAGTGGCATCAGGAGCGGCCAATTGTCTGCTAGGAACCAGGTTGTTTTTTGGATGAAGCTTGGTGGTGCTATCGTGTTTTCTGGGAGAGCTATGATTGTAGTCAGTCCTTCATATGGTCGAAGTGGGCTTTTTGTGCTGAATGTTGCTGATGTCTCTTTTTTTACATCTGTTTTGCAGTCCTGGTTGTTTGAGCCAAAGGCTCCTGTGTAGCAGAGGGTTTTGACTTCTTGTTTTGGAACGGGGATTGGATATGCAATTTCTGCTGTTGCGTTTTGTATTGGTACTACCCATTCGTTTCCTGTCGCATTCCAGTAGAGTTCGTCGTGAGGGAAAAATTCTTCAGAGCCGTTGTCGTTTTCTTCTGTGAAGAAGTTCATCGCTTTTTCTACTTCATATGTGATGTGGAAGGTTGCAGATCCGGTCAAATAGCTTCCGTCTTCGGTTTCTATTCTAATGTTGTAGTAACCGCTGTCTTTTGAAACGCTTGTTTTCCACGGTTGGTTTGTTCCGTCCACGGCTTCTTTTAAGTGGAGCTTGATTGTTTTAAAAGTTCCAAATCTTCCTGGATATTTGTAGGGGATTGATCTTATTATTCCGTGATGTCTTTCGTTTGTGAAATCTGCTTGGATGGTTTCTGTTATCCTGACGGATGAGTCATCGTTTATGTATATAGAAGTGTGGAAGTTTTCGATTTCCCAGGCTTCTGTGTATAGAGCTGTTGTTGTTGGAATTATGGTTGCAAAGAACGCTGCTGATAATCCCAGCAGCGTAGCCAGACATTTCTTATATAAGAAGAGGGGTCGTGTCATTTTATTGTTGTGGTGGCAGTGTTTCTGGCTTTGGTTCTTCTGCAGGTGCTTCAGGCTCTGTAGGAGTCTCGGGCATTTCTGGAGTAGCTTCTGGTTCAGCAGGAGTTTCTGGTTCAACAGGAGGAACTTCAGGAGTAGCCTCAGGTTCAGCAGGAGCCTCTACGGCTGGTTCTTCAGCAGGAGCTTCAGGAGTAGCCTCGGGTTCAACAGGAGCCTCTACAGATGGTTCTTCAGCAGGAGCTTCAGCTTCAACCTCTTCAGGTTTGTCGTCGGCTAACGCCTCCTCCGAGGTTTCCGCTTCAGCTTCAACCTCTTCAGGTTTGTCGTCGGCTAACGCCTCCTCCGGCGCTTCGCTTTGCTGCGCGCCTACAGCAGGAGCTTCTGGTTCAGCGACTGGAGTCTCTGTGGCCTCAGGGGCTGCAGATACCTCTGGAATAACTTCTGGAGGCGTTGCAGGCGTTGTATCTTCTGAGAAGTTTACTTGTACGTTTTCTTTTTCTTTTTCATTCTTTGTCTCGAAGAATTCTTGTTCTTTAAATCCAAGGGGGCCAGCAATTAAATTGTTTGGGAATACTTGAATCTTGTTGTTGAAGTCACGAACTGTTCCGTTGTAGTACCTTCGAGAGAGTTGGATATGTTCTTCTATATCTTGAAGTGTTTTTTGGAGGTCGAGGAAGTTTTGATTTGCTTTTAATTCAGGATAATTTTCTGCGACTGCGAATAAGCTTTTCAATGTTTCACTCAACATATTTTCATTGTTGGCTTTTTCTTCAAGATTTTTTGATTCCATTGCTTTGGCACGCATTTCTGTGACTTTAGTGAAGGTGCCTTCTTCATGTTTTGCATAACCTTTGACTGTCTCAACTATGTTTGGTATCAGATCATATCTGCGTTTAAGTTGAGTTTCGATGTCGGCCCAAGCTTCTTTTACTTTGTTTCTTAGGCGGACGAGGCCGTTGTACAGAGCTATACCAAAAACTACAACGACGAGAACGATTGCGAGAATTAAATACAACATTACTTATGGGTTAGGGTTTACTGCAAGCCATTTTACAAGACTTCTTTCAGTATTTGAATAGGAAGTTTATTTTAACAACGCATTTGCCGTGATTGCGCAAGGTGTTACCAGGTCTGAAAGCGAGGAAATAAATCTTGAGCCGTATCCTTTTTGGTTGATTCTGCCGTCTAGAATTATTACTGTTCCGGCTGTTTTTGACAGAAATCGGTTTATCATCTTCTTGAGTGATAGGATTCCTGTTGGGAGTGAAAATTCGTTCCATGGGTCGGCAAAATTCTTACCTAATGCTACCAAATATTGATCGCTTGGCGGATCGAATGGGATTGCGTGTATGATTAATGTGTTTATATCTTCTATTTCTGCTTTGTCCCAGATGTTTGGTGTTAGGAGTATAGAGGTTGTTTCTGGTGAAGCTTTGTATAGTTCTGTTATTTTTCCGAGCCCTCCTGATCCTTTTTGTGCGAGTAGTGATAGGCCAAGTGGTTTTAATTTTGGTGCAACGTTCATATGGGCTTGTTCCATTTTCATCAATGAATTGAAAATTGCGACTGTTTTTCCTTTTTCTTTTTTCAAGAATTCTTCCAGAAATCGATACGTTTCTTCTAAATTCTCTTTGTTGTTTTGAGGGATGTCTTCTACGAGGAAGATTTTTGATTTTTCGAGCAATGCTTTGTCTGGTTTGATTTTTTCGATCTCTACCTTATCTGATATTCCCAAAATTGTTCTCAAAAGGTTTGCGTTGTCTGCGGCATCGAGGGATTTGCTTGTTATATAGAATGATTTGCTGGTTTCTTTGATTTTTTTGAAGTGAGGGTGCAGGCAGGTTGGGATGCTTCGAATTACTGTTTCTTCATCTCTGCTTTTTTGGAGCCAGACGTGGGCGTCTGGGTTTTGGTTTGAGAATAAATGGTTTAGTGATTTTAGGGTTTCTTTCCATGGTCTTAAGTAGGGGAGAGTGCGATTGTCTACTATTTGTGCAAGTTTTTGTGAGTTTGAGATTAATCCTTGAGTTATGTCTCTTAATTTTTGCCAATTTGGTGAAGCCGTTTCGAGTTGTGTTATTTCGAGTGGTTGTGGAAAAAATGAGTGTTGGGATGTGTTTCTTTCCAATGTGGTTTCGAGGATTCCAAACAAGATTTCGAGGCTGCTTTTTATTTCTTTAAGTGTTTTTAAGTCTTCTGGGCTTGCTTCATCTTTTAATAATGAGAGTAGGTGATCGATTGGTTTGCAAGATCTTTGTAATGATAGCGTTTGCCCGTTTGCTGACTGGAGGGTGTGGGTGAATGACTTGCTGTCGATTATTATTAATTTTTTATTATCGTCGCTTGGAGTGTAGTTGTGTTCTGCGATGAGGAATTTCGTGTTTTTCTCAAGTTCAATCGCTTTTTTTACAAAAGGTTCGGCCTCTATGTTTAGTGACTCTAGGTCTGCTTGAATGTGTATCAGGAGATCTCTTTCGTCAGGTGATAGGTTCAAGTTTTCTGTCAAAAGTCCGTTTTGGGTTTTTTCGAGCCAGATTAGTATCTTTATTAGTGCAGTTGTTTCTGGTTGTGATAGAGAGGGTGTTTCTTTGAATTTGGCTAATCTTTCTAGTGATATGTAGTTTTCGATTAAGCTTATTTTGTTTTCATGAGATATTTCACAGAATATGTTGTGCGGAATTAGCAGGGTTGTTTTGTCTTTTGTGTCTTTGAAGAGATCTGTTATTGAGCTTATTAGGTCTTCTTCTATTACAGGGGATTCTATTAGAAGGGACGCGCTTGCGTCTTGGATTATTTGAGCTGTTTTCGTGCTGATTTCTGTTGGGGGCGGAAGGGTCTGAGTTGAAATAGAGATTGGGTTTTTTGATTTTTTTTGTTCCAGGTCTTTTACTAATTCTGCAAATTTCCAGGTTGATTTCTCGCAAATTGACTTGATGTCGTTGAAAAGATGATCGGGAAGGGCTTGGATTTCTTTAATGAGTTTCTCAAATAATTCTTGGGCTGCTTTTGAGTCGTCGAGTGCGCGGTGTTTGTCTACGTGTTCCAGGTGTAATATCTCGGACAGAATCTCTAGGCTGTACGAAGGTAGTCCTGGTATAAAAATCCTTGATAGTTCAGCCGTGTCGTATTCTGGATTGTTTAGTTTGAGTCCTTTTGCTTTGAGGAAACTTGTGTCAAATGAGATGAAGTGTCCTACTATTGGTAAGTCTCCTATGAATTCTAATAATTCTTCTGTTTTTTCTTCTAGAGTTGGGGCTCCTTCTACGTCTTCATTCTTTATTCCCGTAATGTGCGTGATGAATTGTGGAATTGGTACGCCCGGGTTTATGAAAGTCTGGAACTCTTCCATGTGTCCCTCTAGGTCGAATTTTGTAGCACCAATTTCAATGATGCGATTGGTTCGTTTATCAAGCCCGGTTGTCTCTAAATCTAATGAGATGAACATATTTCCAAGCCTATATTATTAGTAAGGGTTCGTAAAGGTCTAACCTTATGGGGCTTAGAATTAGAATAGAAGTTCTGAATGCGTCTAGGTTATAATTTTGACAATTCTGAAAAGCCTGCTATTGTGGTGTGAATTTTGAAGATCAGAGTTTCTTTTGATCACTCCAAAGAGCCACCCTATCAACTTCAAAGTTCAATCGCCCTAGAAAGCACAAACCGATCATTAAAAAATAGCAAAAACAAAAACAAAAATTTCTCTCTCTTGAATCTGGGTAGTTCTTAAGTCCATAAAAGGATTGCCCGGGTCCAAGCAGGGAGAGAGAGGGAGCAAACTAAAAAAAGCTTTAAAAGGCCAAAAATAAAAACAAAAACGTCTTAAGCCGTTTGCCCTCACTCTTTCTTTGCTTGGATGATGGTTCCTAGGATTGGTTCTCGCGGACTAGACCTAGGGCCGAAGATGTTCGTCCGGAGACGAACACTGTTCCGCTCTTACCTTCAGGCCTTGTGTCAGATGTGTAAGGGGTCACGGGCGGCCGGTGGTGCGGCTGAAAACAACACCAAAATCCAGGCTCGAAATAAAAAGTAAAACCAACCGGATGTTTAAAAATAAATATCCACAAAAACAAAAAGGTTTTCTGCCCCGTCATTAGATGGGGTTTTCTTTTGTCTGGATTTAGGCGAGGTCGCCGTTGGATATTCTTATGATTTTTTGGACCTGTCTTCTAGTTAATCTTTGGTAGTTTTCTTGGTTTACGATCATTTCTCTGAGAGCAAGTAGTGTTTCTGTGCATTTTGTTCTTACTGCCTCGGGCATTTCTGTTTCTTGTAGTTTGGCGATAGCTTCTGTCAATTTTTTTAGTTCTCCTATTCTTGGACGCATCTGTGGGATTCTTTGGCTATCTGGTTCTATTTTTAGGATATCCCTGATCGCGTCTTTTAGTATATTGGTCAATTGTTTTTCGCTATCTATTTTTTTTAGTGTTTGTGTTGGAGTTTGGGCTTCGATTTGTTTGGTTAGTTTTTGGATGGTTTCTTGTAGGCGTTGTATCATTAGGAGCATTTCTAGTTTTTCTTTTTCAAGTTCTTGGACTCTTCTTTCTAGTCTTGTAGGAGTTTCTTGTCTTGGTTGTTGAGGTGTTTCGGGTTTTGCTGGGTGAAAGATGAATACTAGTTCTCCTTCGTTGTTCCAATCTATTTCAGCAGTCAATCTAGTTCCTTCTAATCCTTCGCTTACTGCTCTCAAATTTGCCTGTCTGTATCGGACCGCTTTTCTCCATTTTTCGTTTAGTTCATTTTTTTCGAGTTCGATTGTGCGTTTTACCCATCTTCCTGCCATTGGGTATGTTTCGTGTATTTTCTTTAATTCTGTTTCTAGTTCCTGCTTTGTTGCTGGTCTTGGTATATTGTTTTCTTCTGGAGTTGTTATGTGTGATTTTGGGTTTGGAATTACTGGATAAGGATTATTTCTTCTGTGAAAATTAAGTGTGAAGTTTAATATTGCGATTCCGTTTCGATAGTAGATTTTTAGTTCTAGTTCTGAAATTGCTTGGTTTATTTCTTCGACTAATGCTTGGTTTTCCTCGTTATCATCAAGCATTATCCCAAAGTATTTATGTGCCAATGTGTGTAGCAATTTGGTTGCTTGTTGGCTTAAATTTTGATGTTCGAATTTTTTTGCAGTTTCATGTTTTAGCATGAGTTCTCTCGGTATCTCGGTTGTTTCTTTGAAGGTTTTTGTCATCAACACTATTAGTGGATCCTTTTTATCTTCTGGATTTTTGAGTTTTCTTGGTGGGAAGCCTTCGTGATCTAAGCTTTGTTTTATGTTTGACCATTTATTTCGCCCTTTTCTGCCGATCTTTGTATATATTTTTTCTAGGCTTGATAAGGGTGCTGCTTGGGTATTTTGCATGAAATGTAGTATTGCTGGGGTTATTGCTCCTGTTCCTAGAGGTTGGTCTTCTAAATACTCTTCAACATCTTCGGTGGTTAGGAGTCTTAGTCTTAGTAAGAGATATTCTTTTTCTGCTTGTGTTAATTCTTCTACTGGTGTTTCGGCTGGGATTGGGAGGGTGAGCTTGAGTGTTTCTGGTGTTGGTATCTCTAGTGGTTCTTGGATTTCTAAATCTATAGGCTCGTCTTTTGTTTGGACATCTATTGGTAGTTGGTTTCTTGAAGGTTCTAGCGAGGGGACCTGGATTGTTCCATCTTTGCAAGTTATTACGGCGAGGTTGTTTCTTATAGCTATTCTGAAAAGCAATCCTTCTTCTTCTGCAATTTTGTTGATTTCTTCTATTGTTTCGATGGCTTTGTTTGGAAGATCTCCAGTTTCAACTCCCCAGAATTGATGTACGAGTACTTTTAATACTTTTAAGTGTTTTGCTTTGAAGACCATTCTTAGCGTGGGTTGTTTCTCTATGTTGGCTTCTCTGTGTGCAATTTGTATTTCGGAATTTAGATTGTTTGGTACTTGGATAGCTCCTGATTCTATTTGGTATCGTCTTTCTGCGAGATCGGTTTTTGGAGTCGGAAGGTGTGCTACTAGGAGGCCTGAGGCTCCTAATTCTGCATTTGTTCTTTTTAGATAATATTTCAACATGTTTTTGTGGCTTGTTCTTGACCAGGCTTCTGGTTCTCCGGGTTTTTTGTGCAAGATTCCTATTCTAACTAATCTTTTTGTTATTTCTTCTTGTGAAAGTTTAAGACTCTGACCTGGCTGATCGGTTGATTCTGGATCTGGTAAAAATTCTGCTGCTATTCTTGGAGATCTGTTTTTCAAGGCTCGGTTTTTGATGGCTTCTACTATTTCGTCTCTTGTTGCTCTTCTGAGTTGATCTATTCTTTGGTTTATCGCAACTTCTTCAGGTTTTCCAAGGTTGCCAGTTGGGTCTGGAAAATCTGAATATGATGTTGGATATTGTGGTTCGGGAGCCGTGTTTGGTTGGAGTTCTGTTCTTGCCATTTTAGTATGTTGAAATTAACTGCTTTGAAAAGGGGCGTATTTTGCCTTTTTACTGGTTGGAAGTCAAGTTTTATTCCCCTTCAGGTGGGGGTTGTGAGGAGGTTTGTTCGTTGAGTCGACGGCACTCTACTAATAGTGCCTCTAACCTTTCTTCTGCTTCTTCTAATCTTCGGCGAAGGTTGCCTACCCATGCGGCTTGTGGAATTATTTGGTCAATGAGCTTTCTTTTATCTTTCGCTTTTTTTGGTGGTGTGAGTATGATTTGTTCGTCGGTTGCTCTTAGTGTTAGGGTAATTACTCTTCTAGTTTCGCCTGATATGTCTTCTATGTTTTTTCGAAGGATTCTGAATGGAGTGTTTGCTAGGTGGTTGGTGTTTAGTAGAGATATGTCTTGGCGGGTTGTGTGTTCGCCATGGTTCGTGTCGTATTCTGCTACTGGTATTCCTCGTGGATTTGCTAAAAGAGCTAGTGCTAATCTAATTGATGGGGTTCTAGCGTCTGTTACTATGTGTCTAAGTGTTCTAGTGGCGTCTGTTACTTGGTCTTCTGTTGTTTGTGTTTCTGGGGACATCAGAAAGTTTTGTTTAAAAGTCAGGAGGCGATTATATGGTTTCGTGAGTGAAAGTCAAAGATTTCTAGAGCATCCCGACGAACTCATCGAAGAAGTGTTCTGTGTCGGTTGGACCAGGAGTTGCTTCTGGGTGGAATTGGCATGAGAAATAAGGGAGAGAGCGGTGTCTGATGCCTTCATTTGTGTCGTCGTTGAGGTTTTTTAGCCATGGGATCCATTGTGAGGGGAGGGATTCGTCTTTGATGGCGAAGCCGTGGTTTTGTGAGGTGACGTAGCATTTTTTGAAGCTTGGTGAGTTTGGGTCGACATCCTGACAAGGTTGGTTTTGGGCGCGGTGTCCGAACTTGAGTTTGTATGTTTTTGCTCCTGCGGCGAGTGCTATCACTTGATTACCGAGGCAGATTCCGAAGATTGGTTTTTTGAGTTTGAGTGCTTTTTGGATGATTTTGTGGAGTGGCTCTAATGTGGCTGGGTCGCCAGGTCCGTTTGAGAGGAATATGCCGTCGAAATCTTCTATCGGCAGTGTGCCTGCGTCGCGTGCTTCGATAAAGTCGTAGTCCCAAGGTGTTTTGAGTACTGTTAAGTCGCGTGCGAGAAGTGATCGGAGGATGTTGTGTTTCATTCCGCAGTCTACGGCGATTATCTTTTTTGGACCTCTTTTGTATAGGATTGGTTTTTTGATTGAGACTTCTGCTACTAGGTTTGATTTGTTTGGGTCTTCGAAGGGGGCTTCCGGGTTAGTGTCTTTGGCGCTACCAGCTTTGCTGGTCTGTTGGACGATTTTCCCTAGCATTGTTCCGTGTTGTCTTAGAAGTTGGGTTAGGGCGCGGGTGTCTATACCTGTTATCGCTGGGATGTTGTGTTTTTTGAGCCAGTCTGCGAGTGATTTTTTGGCTTCCCAGTGAGAGTAATTTTCGCTGTATTCGCTGACGATTAGGCCTCTGATATGAGGTTTGTTTGATTCAAAGCGTTTTGAGAGATTGTCTTTGTCTTTGCATTCCCCTGGGATTCCGTAGTTGCCTACGAGTGGGTAGGTGAGTGTAAGAATCTGACCTCTGTATGAAGGATCTGTGAAACTTTCTGGATATCCAACCATTCCTGTATTGAAAACTACCTCTCCTGCGCAGGGGAGGTCTGCACCAAACGATTCTCCTTGAAGGGTTGTTCCGTCCTTGAGGACGAGAGTTGCTTGTTTTGGCATTAAAAGGGATTGTTGTCGGGGGTATTTTAGAGGGGGAGGGTGGAAGAGTCAAGCGGGGGCTTATAGTAGTTTGATGATGAGAGGAATGATTGCAATTATATATACTGCTACTAGGTATATGCGTTGATATTTTGGCTTTATTTTTGTGGTTCGTTTTAGCACTATACCGCCAATGTAACCACCTATGAATGTTCCTATGCTCCAGAGTAACCAGATTGGGAATATTATATTCCCGTAATATATATGTGTGATTATTGCTGCAATTGTGCCGGTTGCTTCTATGAATCGAGCTTGGATTTTTACAAATATTATTTGTTCATTTTTTGGAAAAATTGTTCTTAAAAGTGCAACTAAAAGTATGCTTATTCCTGCTCCTATAAATCCTGTGTATATTCCCAAGAAGATGCTTGCTATGAAGCGGGTTTTTTTATTTATGAAGCGGGCTAGGTGTGGACTTAGTTCAGATAAAATTATTGCGCTGATTACTGCTACTATGAGGTATTTCTGATCTAGCTTTGCGATACTTGCTGAGCCTATTATTGAGCCTATTATGAATGGAGGCACGAAGGTTGCTATTTCTTTGAATTGGATTTGTTTCCACGTACTTATAGTACTTGCTAGGCTACGTGCAAAGGATCCGATTTTTAGATTTCCGATGGTTTGGCCGTAGTTAAGTCCTGGAAAAAGTATTTGCAAAAATGGGATAGAGACGAACATTGATCCTCCTAATGTTACTCCCATAAATCCTATTATTATTCCTCCTATAATTAGAGCTATATATTCGAGCATATTTTTCCGTTTTGAAGGACGTGTTCACCTTTTACAAATGTGTCGGTTACTACTCCGAATAGTTTCATTCCGTGGAATGGTGTGTTCATGCCCTTTGATTCGAATTTAGTTTTGTCTACTGTCCATGTTGCTTTTGGATCGAAGATTGTTATGTCTGCTTGTGAACCTGGTTTCAGAGTTCCTATGTCTGGTATGTTTAGAGTTTTTGCTGGATTGATTGTGATTTTTGATAATGCTTCTTTAAGCGTGAGTACTTTTGTGTTAACTAGGTTTGTGATTACTAGTGACAGCATTGTCTCAAAGCCTACTATCCCGAATGGTGCTGATTGGAATTCTCTTTGTTTTTCTGTCCAAAGGTGTGGGGCGTGGTCTGTTACTATGCATGAAAGTGTTCCATCTTTTAGTCCTTTCAGGATCTCTTTTCTATGATCTTCGCTTCTTAGGGGTGGGTTCACTTTTGCGTTTGTGTCGTAATTACCGACTGCTTCTTCTGTGAGGGAGAAGTGGTGTGGAGTTGTGTCTGCTGTGATTGGGAGGTGTTTTTTTTGTGCCAGGCGGATCATGTCAATTGCGCCTTTACTTGATACGTGCGTGAAGTGTAAATGATGATCTACATCTTCTACTAATGTTATTATTCTTGCTGTTGCTGCATCTTCCGCACATGCTGGAATACCTTTGAGTCCTAGTAATGTAGAAATTTTTCCTTCATGGATTTGGCCGTCTTTCGCAAGGTTTATATCTTCGGTGTGAGAGATGATTGGCATGTCGTGTGTTTTGCAGTATTGAAGTGCTTTTCTGTATACGTCGAGGTTTTGAATATCAAATCCATCGTCACTTACTGCTATTGCTCCTGATTGTTTCATTTCCCAGATTTCTGCTATTTCTTGGCCTTTTTCTCCTTTTGTTATTGAACCACAAGCGTGGATATTTATGAGTGACTCTCTTTTTGCTTTTGAAAGTACGAATTCTATTACTGTTTGGTTGTCGGCTATTGGGTTTGTGTTTGGCATGCCTACAACTGTTGTGATCCCGCCTTTTGCTGCTGCTCTTGATGCTGTGTGAATAGTTTCTTTATCTTCTCTGCCTGGTTCTCGTAGATGTACGTGCATATCGACAAAGCCTGGTGAAACTATTTTGCCTTTTGCGTCTATGGTTTTGGTTTTTGCTGGGGCTTTTATGGTTTTTGCGATTTTTTTAATTTTGCCGTCTTCTATTAAAATGTCAGCTTTTTCGTCCAGGTTTTGACCTGGGTCTACAATGTGTCCGTTTTTTATTAGTAAGGTTTTTGGCATTAGTTTGGGCTTTTACATTGGTTTATATAGACGTGGTTCTGGATTCTTCTCTTTCCTTTTTTGTCCTAGTAGCCAGAGTAGGGCGAATCGTACGCAATATCCTGAGAAAACTTGTTCTGGAATGACTGAAATGTCTGTTTCTAGGATGTTTGTGTGTACGTCTAATTCACGGATCACTGGTCCTGGGTGCATGACTATTGCATCTTTTTTTGCTAGTTGCATTCGTTTTGCATTGATGACGTATGTTTTTGAATATTCTCTTAGTGTTGGAACGTCAGCGTCTGCCGTTCTTTCTGTCTGGAGTCTGAGGGCGTATACAATATCGGCGTTTTTAAGAGCTTTTTCTATATTTGGTTCGTGTTGAATTTTCCAGGCTTCTTCCATACATGATCTTATCAGTGTATGTGGAGCTGAAACAGTTATGTCCATGCCGTATCTTTTGGCTGCTCTTACCAATGATCCAAATACTCTAGAATGGAGAACGTCTCCGACGATTGTTAATTTCTTGTTTTTTAGGTCTGGTTTATGTTTTAGCATCGTATAGATGTCTAGGAGGGCTTGGCTTGGGTGTTCATTACAACCGTCTCCGGCGTTGATTACTGATGCTTTCATGTTTTTTGCAAAAAAGTCTGCTGCTCCAGAAAATCCAGTTCTCATTACGACTATGTCTGGTTGCATTTGGTCGATCGTGATTGCTGTGTCTAATAAGGTTTCCCCTTTTTTAAGAGAAGAGTTGCTTCCTGAGATATTTATTGTGTCTGCTCCTAAGTTTTTTCCTGCTAGTTCGAACGAAGTTCTGGTTCTGGTTGATTCTTCCATGAAAAAGTTAATCTGGGATTTCCCTTTTAGCATCGAGGTTTTTTTCATTTCTCCTTTTAAAAGTTCTTCAGCTACTTTTGCTAGATCAAAGATTAGTTCGACGTCTTTTGTAGTGAGGCCGTCAAAGCTCGTAACGTCTGTGCATGATAAATTACGACCACGTCTTTCCTTTGATATTTTTTCTATGAAAGATTGGTCAGTCATTTTTTAGAGGTGTTACAGATCGGAGATACTATAACAGGGATGGGTGGAAAGTCAAGAGTTGTTTGTTTTGATTTTAATTGATTGTGATTTGCGGGTTTTTTTGGTAAATTTGTGACCGAAATGACAAACTTAAAAGTAAATTTCTGTGGAGTGGAATTCTCGAATCCGACTGTGTTGGCGTCGGGTGTTCTTGGTGTGACTGCTGCGTCTTTGAAGAACGTTATCAAGAATGGAGCTGGTGGGGTTACGACTAAGTCTATTTGGATGAAAGAGCATCCTGGACACAAGAATCCGACTATGTTTGGGACGAAGCATTTTTTCTTGAATGCGGTTGGGCTTTCAGATGCGGGGATTGAGAAGGCGCGTGGGCTGTTTGAGGAATATGGAGCTCCGGCCGGGTCTGGTGCGGAGAATGTTCGACCGGCACCTGTGATTGCGAGTATTGTGGCTGGAAAGCAGAGTGAGTTCGCAGAATTGACGGAGGAGATTGTGAAGTTGGCTCCGGATATTATTGAAGTAAATATATCTTGTCCGAATGTTGAGGATGAGTTTGGAGTTCCGTTTGCTTGTGATCTTTTGTTGGCGGCTGATGTGACGAAAGTTGTTCGCAGGAAATTGGATGAATTGGGGTCTGGTGTGCCGATGATAGTGAAATTGTCGCCGAATGTTCCAAATATTGGGCGGATTGCCAAGGCTTGTGCTGATGAGGGAGCGGATGGGTTCTGTGCCATCAATACTGTTGGACCTGGGATGGTTATAGACTTGAAAACTCGTAGGCCGATCTTGGCGAATCGAGTTGGTGGAGTGAGTGGGCCTGCTATCAAACCTATTGCAATCAAGGCGGTAAATGATATTCATAAGGCGACTGGGTTGCCGATAATTGGGACTGGAGGGGTTTTGACTGGGGAGGATGCTATCGAAATGATGATGGCTGGAGCGACTTTGGTTGGTATGGGAACAATGGTTTATTATAGAGGCGTTGAAGGGTTTGGAGATGTGGTTCGAGAGATGGACGCGTGGTGTGATGCTAATGGAGTTAAGGATATGGTGGAGTTGATTGGAAGTATTAAATAATTAAGTTCGGACTTAGGTAAAGGGGGTAGCCGAGTTTGGGAGCTTTAAAACATAAAAATCATGGACGTAAAAGATTTCAATACAATACCGGAGACTATTCCGATCAAGAAGATCGTGAAGGAAACAGATGCTATCTGGACTTTCCAGTTTGATTATGATTTGGGGAGTAAGCCTGGGCAGTTTTTGATGCTTTGGATTCCGGGCGTGGATGAAAAGCCATTTTCAATTGCGTATGATTCGAGTTCGGGTTCAGGCTCGGGCGAGTTTTGGCTGACGATTGCAAAAGTTGGGACGGCGACCGAAGAGTTATTTAAATTAAAAGAGGGGGATTTGGTTGGTGTGAGAGGGCCTTTTGGGACTCATTATGAATGGGAGAAAGGTGATCATTTGGTTTTGTTGGCCGGTGGTTACGGGGCTGCGCCTTTGTATGGGGTGGCTCGAGCTGCGGCTGCGGATGGGTGCAAAGTGGATTTTGTGGTTGGAGCTAGGAGCGAAGATCTTTTGCTCTATGAAGAGAGGGTTGATGAGCTTGGTGAGAATGTGAAATATCATGCTGCGACGGATGATGGAAGCAAAGGACATAAAGGATATAATACGGAAATTTTGGAGGAGATTTTGGCTTCAGAAGATTCGGGGTTTGGGCCGGTGAATCGAGTTTTTGCCTGTGGGCCGGAGATGATGATGAAGAGAGCGGCTGAGATTGCTCGTGATAAAGGTGTGAAGAGTCAGTTGGCGCTTGAGAGATATATGAAATGTGGATTTGGAGTGTGTGGACAGTGTTGTGTGGATGAGACGGGAGTTTGTGTTTGCAAGGAAGGGACGGTGTTTGATGGAGAGAGGGCTTTGGGTTTCTCTGAGTTTGGGAAGTATCATAGGGATTCGGTGGGGAGGAAGGTTGAGTGGTGATTGGAGCGTGTGTCTCGGGTGGTTTTTTTTCGCAAAGGTGAGCGAATACTCACCCCACGATATTTATTTGGTTTTGTCGTTGTGATTTTGTTGTTTTGATCTGTTAAATGGGTGGGGGTTGTGGTAGAATTTGGTCAGTTTTTCATAGAGTTCGGAATAAAAGTCCATTTCAAAATTAATTAGAATATAAAGTCACTTCGGGTTTTACCGATGTGGCGAGTTTTTTATTTTTTAACCCTAAAAAAATATGGAAAAAATAGATGAGAAATCGGAGTTTTTGCACTTGGAATTTTCCGAGTGTGGCAGAAATGCGAAGGAGTGGGCAAGGCGGTGCATGTTGCTTTTGCCGGAGATTGATAGATGTAAAGTTTGGAGAAAGAAGGGATTTGGGAGTATTTATGAGTATGCGGCGAAGATTGCTGGATTGAGTCACAATCAAGTCAATGAAAGCTTGCGAATTTTGGAAAAAATCGAAGACAAACCTGCGTTGATGGAGGTTGCTCGCGAAAAAGGAATATGGGCGGTCAAGTCTGTTGCTACTGTGGCGACCAAGGAAACAGAGAAGGAGTGGGCTGAAAGGGCAAAAAGTATGACTAAGGGCGAGTTAGAGGTTTTTGTCAAAGGTACTCACTCCGAGTCAGGCCGCCCCGGGGCGGCGGGCCAACCTGTGAAAATTTCTGTTACAATGTTGATCGACCCGGTGCTTTTGGATCAACTGAAGAAGCTAAAAGGTGATGGGGAGTGGGAGGATGTGATGAAAGAGTTTTTGGAGATGAGAAGGGATGAGCTTGAGAGAAAAAAACCTGAGTCAGTTGAGACAGATTCTCCTCACGTCCCGAGGTCTATTGAGAGATATGTTAAAAAGAGAGACAATAGAAGGTGCGTAGTCCCTGGTTGTGGTAGGAGGGCGGAGCATCTTCATCATGCCGATGGGTTTGCTCGTGTGAGGATTCATGATCCTGATAGGATTTTTTGCTTGTGTGAGGCTCACCATAGTTTGGCGCATCGTGGGCTGATTAAGAATGAACATTTGCCACCTGCTTCTTGGCGATTGAGGGGTGGGCCGGATCCATTTTCTCTTAGGTTTGGGATAGATCAGAATGTAATGAGACATAGATTAGTTGCCATTTGAATTTGGCTTTGGTATCGTTTGCTGCGAGGAACATTAACCCTTAATTTTATGGACTCTAACTCAATATCGCGCAAAGTCGCGACAAACCTTTTGGATAAAAAAGCCGTGATGGTAAAAGTTGACCCGCCTTTTTCTTGGGTTAGTGGTATCAAGTCACCTGTTTATTGTGATAACAGAAAGATGATTTCGTTTCCTGAGGAGAGGGAGGCGGTTGTTGATGCTTTCAAGGAGTTGATTGAGATGAAAGTTGCTCATGGTGAGATGGAAATGCCAAATGTGATCGGTGGAACTGCGACAGCTGCAATTCCGTGGGCTGCGTTTTTGGCGCAGAAAATGAATCTTCCGATGATTTATATTAGACCAGAGAAAAAAGAACATGGAGCTGGGAAGCAGATCGAGGGGTATCTTGAGTCGGCGCAAAAGGTTTTGATTGTTGAGGATTTGATTTCTACCGGTGGGTCGAGCGTGAAGGCTGCTGAGGCTGTGCGTGAAGCAAATGGTTTTGTGACTGATATTTTTGCGATTGTGAGTTGGGAGTTGGCGAAGTCTGCTCAGGTGTTTGAGGAGGCTAGTGTGCGGCTTACTAATCTGACTGGGTTTACTGATTTGATTGGTTTGGCAAAAGAGAGGGGCGATATCTCAGAGGAAATGTATGAAACCGTTATGGATTTCAAAGAAGATACTGGAGGCTGGGGAGAGAAGCATGGGTTTGCTTAGGAATGAGGCTTGGGGGATCTGGTGGGGGTGTGATGATTTTTGAACGGGATGTTGTTGACGCAAACCTGTGTTTGAGTTACATTCTTTCCCAAATCTAAAATTAATTAAACAAAGTAATATGGGATATGAAGGTAAAATAGGGGCAATAAAATGTAGAGATGTTTTTGGATCGGCTCAGCCGGTTATTGATGATTTTGATAGAGTAAGAGGATTGCTTGGAGATACCGAGGTTGGTGCTGAATTTTTGGAAGATAAATTGATGGATATGGCTCCTGATAGGTCTATTAGGTGTAAAGATGTTGATGGGTTGGTTGCTGATTTGAGAAAGGAACTTGGTGTTGATGGAGATACTGAGGTTGTAGATTTGATCGAGCAACTTCAAAGACAATTTGATGGTGCTCGTAAGGGTTCTGAGTATTTTGAAAAAATGAAGAAGAAGGCTAAGAATTGGAGGGCTTTTTCTGAAAAATATGACGAGATGATGAATCAGGAATCGCCGATTTATCCTAATAAGAGATTCTTCAATGAGTGGGAGAATCATTGTGCTACTTATGTTGATTACGAAGGGGTTTTGATTAGAATGACCGAGCTTGGTTTTGAACCTAGTGATAAATTTGTTACTGGGATGATTGGTGTTTGTGATCATGGGGTTGGAATTATTGATATTATTAAATATGTAGATGGTCTAGACAACGGGGTGACTTCTCCTATTAAAGAGGCTCTTGTCACGTGGGCTGGGAATCACAAGGATCAATGTGATGAACTTATACAGTTCATTAAAGAACTTGTTGTTAATGATGACGTTACGGATCTAGCTGTTTGGGGGTCATTTATTGAAGATATTCAGACTGTAATTGTTTTGTCTGATAATGATGATCGTAAGAAGAGAGGTCATAGAGGGCGTGGGCCTAGGGGGATTGTTAATTCTAACGCTAGAAGTGCTAGGGCTAAGGAAAGCGGAAGGAAGTCTCCGAGAACTGTTGAGGTAGTTGTGCTTGGTAGTGAAGATGTTAGGATAATTAAACCTGATTTGTAATGGGTTCCGAAGGGTTTGGAAAAATCAGATGGGGCATGGTTGAGGATGAAGTTTGTTCGGATCTTCGTGGAGAGACACGTCAAGTTCTTGATGAAATAAAGAAATGGGTGCCTGAGGGGTATTATGGTATTTGTGATTTTTTCGCAAAATATCCTTCTCTTTTGGAAGACGAAGTTGATTCTGATTTGGAGATTGAGTGTGCGGACGTAAGAGATTTAATTGAAGGGGTTTTTGATTACTCTTGCTTGTTGGCTTCTTCGATTGATGATTTTTCTGACTCTGAAAAACTTAGTGGTTTACAGAAGAATATAGAAGGTCTTCAGAATAAATATGGTTTTATTCTTAGGTTAAGACGTATTGTTGATGGAGTGGTGGGAAAGGAAAATGGATTCGAGATTTTGAGGAATTATAGATTGAAAATGATTGAAAAAGGATGCAAGCCTGATCAACATTTTCATGTTAATTGGCTTAAGACTTGTAAGGATTTTGATTGTAGGAAATGGGTTTTTTGGAAGATGGATGATGATGGCGTGAAGTTTAGTAAGGAGTTTCTTGATGTCTGGCTCGAAATGATTTGTAAGGATAAGGAGGCTGAGAGTGAGTCAAAGTCTGCTGAGATTTCTGCTTGGGTTGCTCAAGCAAGAAAAATCCTGAAGTTACCGATGGCTTTCTTTAAAGATCTTTTGGCTAATGCTGATGGGGCTTTTTCTAGAGTGACTATTTTCGAGACGTTTATGCAGAATGGTGATTGGACTAGGGATGAGGCTAGGGCGTTTTTTGACCATTGGATGAGTTTGCTTGATCTAGGTAGTGATTCGGGTGAAATTAGTGGAATCAATGGGATTTATAGGCGAAGATTGGAAGCGTGTGGGTATGATGGTTTCAAGCTTGTGCGTGAATCTCCTACTGTTCGGGTGAGGCGTAGATCTAGTGATCGGTCTTAAGTTTTGGTATACTCTTTTGCGAAAAGGGGGTGAGTAACTTAAACAAACTTTTACATGCAAAAACATTTCACAGATAGAATGATTGAAGCTATTCAAAAGAAAGGGACTCCGATTTGTGTTGGGTTGGATCCTCGGCTGGATCAGATTCCTGAATTTATTAGGGAGAAGGCTTTTAAGGCGGAGGAAAATTTGAAGAACCCTTTGAGGGCGGCTTCGGAGGCAATTATTGAGTTTAATAAGGGTGTGCTGGATGCGGTGGCGGATTTGGTTCCGGTCGTGAAGCCACAGGTGGCGTTTTATGAGATATTTGGATTTGAGGGAATGCGGGCTTATCAAGAGACTTTGGATTATGCTCACGAAAAAGGTTTGATCACGATTGCTGATGTGAAGCGAAATGATATTGGTTCGACTGCGGAGGCGTATGCGAAAGCATATTTGGGGGAGACTCAAGTTGAGGAGGAATCTATGAGGGTTTTTGATGCTGATAGTGTCACGGTGAATGCTTATCTTGGTTTGGATGGAGTTGCGCCTTTTGTGAAGGTTGCGACTGAGGAAGGTAAAGGATTATTTATACTTGTGAAAACTTCGAATAAATCTTCAATTGATTTGCAGGATTTGGCGGTACTTGGAGATGCGGTGCATGGTAACAAGAAAGACGCGCTGCCTTTGTATGAGGTGATGGGTTATTACGTTGATAGTTGGGGAGCTGATAGTGTTGGAGAGAGTGGTTATAGCAATGTTGGGGCGGTCGTTGGTGCGACTTTCCCTGAGCAAGCGAAAGCTTTGCGCGCGATTATGCCGACGACTTACTTTTTGGTGCCTGGATATGGCGCGCAAGGAGGTGGGGCTGCTGATGTGAAGCCTTGTTTCGGGGCTGATGGCTTGGGAGCCATCGTGAACTCGTCGCGCGGAATTACTTTTGCGTATGATAAGAGCGAATTGTATGGGCCATCTGAGTATGGCGAAGCTGCTCGCGAGGCTGTTCTTGCAATGAAGGCGGATTTGGCGAAGGTTCTTTAGTTGCCGATTAGTTTAGCGAGTTTTTCCCAATCTTTGATCGAAAGGTGTTGGGGGCGTTTGTCTTGGAGCCCGAGCTTGGTTAGTTGTGGTTTGTAGTCTCTGAGTGTATTTGAAAGTTTTTTGCGTTTTTGGGAGAAAGCTTGTTTGGCTAGTTTGAGGATTTTTTCTGGGTTTTTGGTTCGTTTGGTTTTCGGGAGGGTTTCTAAGTAAATTACTGCTGAATCGACTTTTGGTTTTGGGTTGAAATGTTTTGCAGAGACTCCAAAGGCTAAGTATGGTTTGCTGTAGAGTTGGATTTGGAGGGCCAGGATTGATTCTGGTGGGTTTGTGACGATTTTCTCGGCGACTTCTTTTTGGATTAGGAGAGTTGTTGATGTCGGTGGGTTTTCTGTGGTTAGGAAGTGGGTGATTAGTGGCGAAGTTATGTAGTAGGGGATGTTTGCCACGATTTTGTATTTGCCGGTTTTTGGTGGTGTGAATTGGAGGGCGTCTTCGTTAAGTATTTTTACTTTTGCTAGGGCCGGATTGCTTTTTAATCTTGGGATTAAGTCTGGGTCTATTTCGATTGCTGTTGTGTGGCCTGCTTTTTTTGCGAGTTCTTCAGTGAGGATTCCTAGTCCAGCACCGATTTCTATTACGTTGTCTTTCTTTGTGACTTCTGCGGTTTCGACGATTTGTTCTACGATTATTTTTGATTGAAGAAAGTTTTGGCCTAAATGTTTTTTAGCTTTGTGTTGCATTGTTTATTGTTCGTTTATTGTTCGCGGATTTTTATTAGTTTTAAGCGATCGGTTTTGCCGCTGATTATTGTGAAGGTGTTTGGTGGTAGAGACATGTGTTTGGAGAGGAAGCGTATTAATTCCTGGTTCGCCTTTCCTTTTTCCGGAGGGGCGTTGAGGTGGATTTTATAGGTGGTGACGTCGCGTCCGTCGATGTTCTCTTGTGATATGTCTGTGAGCGCTGTTTTTGGGGCGTTTGGGGTTACTTTGACTCTTATGTATCCTGATTTTGGAACGGTTATTTTCATTGTGCGGCTTCAGATTTTGAATAAGAGTTTTCTGGTTTCTTCAATTAGTACTATGAATGAAGATGAGACTAAAATGATGGCCCATTCCGTGCCCGTGAGGTGTGTTGTTGCTAGGTAGGTTTGGAGGGCAGGGATTTCAGTGATTCCATACAGAAGGCCTGCTGAGATGAGGATTGCTATTATCATGAATGGGTTGTTGAAGAAGCCTACGCTGAGGATGGATTTGTTTTGGCTTCTTGCGTTGTATGCGTTGAAGAGTTGGATTACTACTAATGTGGCAAAGGCCATGGTTGTCGACTTCATGTATGCGACTGTGTCTGTGTCCAAGGTGTCGCCGAATGACCAGCCGTATCTGTACAAATTCCAGGTGAATACTCCTGTGACTATCGCTGCTATGAATATTCCGATATATGCAAATCTTGATGCAAAGCGTGCATTTATCAGGTGTTTTTTTGGGTTTCTTGGTGGTTGTGACATTATGTCTTTTTCGATTGGTTCTACTCCTAGCGCTAGTGCTGGGAGGATGTCTGTTCCGACGTTTACTGTGAGGATTAGGACCGCTGTTAGTGGTGTTGGGAGGGATATTAGGATTGCCCCGAATATCAATATCAACTCTCCGATATTGCAGGAGAATATGTAAAAGATAAATTTCTTCATGTTTGAGTAGACGGTGCGGCCTTCTTCTATGGCTCTTACTATCGTGCTAAAGCTGTCGTCTGTCAGAATCATATTGGCGGCTTCTTTTGATACGTCTGTGCCTGTGATGCCCATTGCTATTCCTATATCGGCTCGTTTGAGTGCCGGGGCGTCGTTTACGCCGTCGCCCGTTACCGCTATGATTTCTCCTAGTTCTTTGACCGCGTCTGCTATTTTGAGTTTGTGTTGAGGGCTTACGCGGGCGAAAATAATTTCTTTTTCTTTGTCAGATAAAAGTTTTAGAAGTTTCTTTTTTGATATTTTGTTGAGATCGTTTCCTGTTATGATTTCAAATTTCTCTGACGTGATCAAACCTATTTTTCTAGCTATTGCTTCTGCGGTGAATCCGTTGTCGCCTGTTACTATATATGTCTTGATGCCGGCTTCTTTTGTGAGGGCTATTGCTTCTGCAACATCTTTTCTTGGTGGATCTATCATTCCTACGAATCCTACGAATGTTAAGTTGTTTTCAGTTGCGGCTTCGGTATATTTGTCCTTTTGTTTTTTTGGCATTTCTTTGTATGCGAATGCAATTACTCTGAGGGCTTTTTTCGACATCTCATCTGATTGTTTCAAGAGGGCGGCTCTTTTTGATTTGGTTAGATCTATTTTTCTACCATCAATCAATATGCCTGTGCATTTTTCTAGTATTGATAGAGGGGCACCTTTTGTTAGTACAAATATTTGGTGTGATTTTAGGTTTTTTACGACTACTGACATTCTTTTTCTTTCTGAGTCGAAAGGGAGTTTTTCTAGGAATGCATTTGTGTCTGCAAGTTCGCGGAAAGAGAAGCCAGCTTTTTTTACGAATGTGAGAATTGATCCTTCGGTTGGGTCGCCGATTAGTTCGTATTTGCCGTGTGGTGTTTTATTGAGGCGGGCTTCGTTGCAAAGGACTCCGATCGTGGCCATCCACTTGAGGGCTTCTTTTGTGTGGGTGGTTTTTTCTTCAAAGAATTCAATTTCTCCTATCGGTGTGTATCCTATTCCGCTGACTTCTGCGGATTGATTGTTTAGGAATATTTCACGGATTGTCATTTCGTTCTGAGTGAGAGTGCCTGTTTTGTCTGAGAGAATTACGGTTGTGGCTCCGAGGGTTTCTACTGATGAGAGTTGTTTTGTGATCGCGTTTTTCTTTGCCAGACGTTGGACACCAAGGGCGAGAGCTATTGTTATTGTTGCAGGTAGGCCTTCTGGTACTGCTGCGACTGCAACTGATATTGTGAATATCAAGTTGTCGATGAATAGTTTTCCTTGGAAGAAGTGTCCTGCTATGAATATTATGCCAGAGACTACTAGCGTGAGAATGGCTATAAATATTCCTACTCTTTTCAGTTCTTTCTGAAGGGGGGAGAGGTCTTGTTTTGTTTCTGCTGTGAGTTTTGTGATTTTTCCGAATTCTGTCTTGTCGCCTGTTGCTATCACTATCGCTTTTCCCGCTCCATGGGTGATTATGGTTCCCATGAATATTGTGTTTTTGTGCTCGATTTTTGGGAGGTATTTTCCTTTTAAGGTTATTACTTCTTTTTTTGAAGGGCTTGATTCGCCAGTGAGGACGGATTCATTACATTCAAGTTGATAGGATTCTATGACTCGTGCGTCTGCGGTAATTTTCACGCCTTCTTCCAATATAAGTATATCTCCTGGTACGAGATTCTCTGCTGGGATTTCTACTTGTTGTCCATCGCGGAGGACTCTTGCGCGTGGGGCAACCATTGCTTGAAGGGCTTCTACTGCGCGTTCAGCTCTGTATTTTTGGACGAAACCTACTGTTGCATTGAGAATTATTATGCTCAGGATTACTGTTGCATCTGTTGTTTCGTTGAATGCGAAAGCGATTATGCAGGCAATGATCAATATTATTACCATTAGGTCGAGGAATTCTTTCAGGAATTCTGTGAACCACGATGGGCGGGTTTTTGTTTGGATTGTGTTTGGACCTATTTCTGCGAGGATTTTCTGGGCTTCGTCAGATCTGAGGCCTTCTGGTCTCGATGATAGTTCTGTAAATAGTTTGTCTAGGGCTTTGCGGTGCATAGGTGAGGGGTGGGGAAGGGTGTGTTTGTCAGTGGAGTTTTCGTTTGCGCCACTTGTTTATTTCTTCGTGATGGCCGGATAGGAGGACGTCGGGGACTTCGTGACCCATGAAAGTTGAGGGTCTTGTGTAGTGTGGATATTCTTTTTTGCGTTTGAGTGCTGGTGAAAAACTTTCTTCTTCGTGGGATTCGTCGTGGCCGAGGACTCCTGGGAGTAGACGTGCAACGCAATCGATGACGACCATCGCAGGGAGTTCGCCTCCTGTGAGGACGTATTTGCCGATCGAAAGTTCTTCGTCTATGAAGTTGTCGCGTATTCGTTGGTCAATTCCTTCATATCGGCCGCAGAGGAGGATGATGCCGGGTTGAGGTTTGGTGCTTCGGCTTCGGTTGGGTTTGTGTTTTGCTGATTGTTTGATGAGGCGTTTCGCTAATTTTTCCGCTCTGCGTTGGGTGAGTTGTTTGCCATCCGGTGAAAGGAAAATAACAGGGCCTGAATTGAATTTACGGATGTGTTGAATGGCGTCGTGAAGTGGTTGTGGGGTCATCAGCATTCCAGGTCCTCCTCCGAATGGTTTGTCGTCGACTCGGTGGTGTTTGTCGAGTGAGAATTTGCGGATGTCATGTGTGTATATATCGATGATGCGCTCTTGGCGGGCACGTTTGATAATGCTCTCGTTCAGGTAAGAGTCGAAGATTTCAGGGAAGATTGTGAGTATGTCGAAGCGCATGGTTGGATTATATATGAAAACTGGGGGGGAGTCATCCTTTGTGTCGGGAAGGTGGCTTGGGGTTGACATTTTTGGATCTTCCGGTATGATTCTTTCTATAAATTAACTAAAATTAATATGGAAACAGGTAAAGGAAAATCAATACTTGAGGAAATTGGATTTGGTAATCCTAGTGCTCAATTTCAGGAGGCGGTAGGAGCTTTGAAGATTAATAGTGAGACTCATGGTAATAGTAGGGCTTATGGGGCGATAGTTGATTATTTTCAGAAATTTATTTCTGAAGAGTCACAAGGGACCGTGAAGGATCCTGCTCATCAGCTTGATGCTCAGGATTTGTTGCAGCGTATGATTGACGAAGGTTATCGAAATGAGGCTGAGTTAGTTTTCAATACGCACAGAGTTCTGACTGAGTTTAGAGGGTATGGGGCAAATGAAAGTGCAAGTAGTGATGTAGAAGCTTGTTTTGGAGAAGAGTTTGAAATTCCTGAAGAGGGGGTGATCGTTGTTGATAGGTTTGTTACTAGGAATTTGCCAAGTTCTACAGGTAAGGATGGTGCTAGGACGGTCGGAATTATAGAAATGCTTGAAAAACGGGGTGTCGATTTGGGTCGTATTCGAGTTAGATGTCCAAAGATGCTTTTTGCTGCTCAGATTATGGGAATGTCTGATGAGAAGCGTGAGGAATTTTTGGCTGCTGTTTCGAAATTGAATGCTGATCAGTTTTTGATTGAAGACGTGGCAAGTTCTCATGATATTGCTTTGCCTAAGGATGAGCAGATTGCTGTTCATTTTACGCCGAGGACGCTTCCTTTCAGATTGGATTGGCATGGGGTGGCAGGTGATTCGGAGGATCTTGTTAGTGTGGAGGTCGCAGAGGCTGAGACAATTGATCGTTATTGTGAATGGGTTCGTTTGGAGGTGATGGATCTTGTTCCTGGTGGACGTGTTTTTATGAATATTGCTGAGGTTCCTGAATTTGAAGAATTAAAGGTTACTCTTGAGGCTGCTAGACCTGGTGGTCGTGAGCTTGCAAAGCCTACTCAACAGATCTCTACTAAAGTTGCCGATGCTATTATGGAATGTCTGGGTGAGACATGTAGGATGGAAGATTTAGTGAATCCTCGTGAGGATGGACCTGTTGAAGGTTATGATCATAGCAAGAAGATCAGAAGTGGTCATTGGAGGCAGCCTGTTGAGGTTCATCAGCCGGTTGAGGTCCAGCCTGTTGGGGCTGAGTCTGCAGGTGGTGATTGGCATACGGATATTGCTGGGAGAAATGATGGGCCGAGGTTTTAGGGTTGGTAATTGAAATCACATGCTAAGGCCAAATTTAACAGTTGAGGAGGCTAGAAATGAGCTTGAAGGGGAGAGTGATGTTTATGATTGGCGGCTTACAAGGGATGATCCTTTTGTTGTTACTGATGGGGAGATAGATGAAGTTTTTTCTGAAGGGATTAAAAATGGAATGTTGGAGCTTGATGACCAGACTGGTGCAGAGTTTTACAGAGAGGAAAATAGAGTTGAGGGGAAAGTGATTATGGATGCTCTTCGTTTGCGTCGCGGTATTTTTCATGAGCGTTTTGCTTGTCAAAATGATTATAGACTTTATTACAAGTGGGTTGCTTGGGTCAATGATGTGAAACGTTTTTATGACGCTTATTATGTTTATGATTTTTTTAGAGAACAGCTTGTGAATGCTGTTGAGCATGGTTCGGATTGGTGCAGAGATGGAGATGTTGTTTCTAGGGTGGAGTTGGCTGTTAATGGTTTGCTTGCTATTATTGATCAGCCTTGTGAAGGGCCTGATTATGAGGATCTTTTGGCTAACGTTGGAGATCGTGCTTTTCGTGAGGGGATGAGATCTCTAAATGAAGCTGGGATTCTGAGGGGTGTTGGGATGTCTGTTGCCTTGGATGGAACTACTCCTTGGATTTGGGGGCATGAGCTTGAAGATGGGGGATTTAGGACTATTATTTTGGAGACGAGAGAGAGGCTTTTAGGGTTGGGGGTTTAGTTCGTAAAGGCTGAGAATAGATTCCTCATAAGTGAATGGGCAGATATCTTCTGGAAAGAATTCTCCGTATTCTTTTGTGCGGGTCATGTGGGCAATGAATTGGGCGCTGATGTGCTCGTATTCTTCGGGATCGTATTGGCGGTTGAGGATGCAGTGGCGTTTGTGTTTGAGGCCGATACAACCGAAGCAGTCGTGGCAGGAAGTGCATTCGTCGCAGTATTGGAGGTTGCTTGAGTCGTGGCAGCGGTGACAGCAAATCAGATGTTGGCAGGTGCCGATTGTGAGACAGTTGTAGCAGACTTCGCAGTCTCCAGAGCAGAAACTTGCGTCGTAGACGTCGTTGAATCTTTGGGCTGTGAAGATGAATTTGCAGTCTTCGCAGCGTTTTGCGTCGAAGGAGTGGTGTGTGTTTTTTGAGTAATAGATGTGGTTGCCGGAAACGTCTTCGTTTTGGTATCCGTAGTAGGCTTGGTGGATTGTTTCTTGGATGAGTTGGTTGAGGTGGGCTTTTGGATCGGTAGTTTGAGGTTTGGTTGCTAGGTGGGCTTCGTATTCTTCTTTGGTGAGTTGTTTATTGTTGATGCAGTATTCTTTTTGGCGGAGGCCTGTGCATTCGAAGCAGAAGTGGCAGCCGACGCAGTCATAGCAATGTTTTAGGTCGTTGCTATTGCGGCATTCCTGGCAGTGATCGCAGTTGTAACAGCTAATGCAGTCGATGGATTCGTAGCAGAGTTCGCATTCGTATAGGTAAAGGCCGTCTGTGCAATCGGTTGAGCGCCAGACGATGTGGCCGTATAAACAGTCTTCGTTTTCGACGCAGCCGAAAACCATGTAACAGGATTTTGATTTGAACGCGAGGTTGCAGTAGTTTGAGTTTTCGCATTGGTAGTGGAGGAGGGCGGCGCGGGGCGTGCGGAGGTAGAGTTTGTTCCATTGCTCGAAGAAGGGTTTTGTGAAGTCGGGTTCTTGGCCGAAGTCGAGTGGATCCCAGGAGTCTCCGTGCCATTCTTCTGACGAGTAGACAGTCAAAGGGGATTTAGCTGGAAACATTGAGATGATTGGTTTCTTCGAAAGGTCGGAAGTTCGGTTGTATAAGGATGAGAAATTTCGCCAGCGCATCCTTGTGTTGTTGCGACAGGTTGGGCATTTCTGTGGGTGGGGGACTTGCATGTGTTTGTAAAAGGCTTCGTCTTCCGGGGTGATTTCAAATGGGGTGGAGCAGTGGTGGCAGGTTTGGGTGGTTTGGGTTGTTCGTGGCTGGGTCATGAGAAAGTTGGTGTTTTGAGTTTTTTTACAGGTTGGGGAGTCTCCACGGGGCGGCCTTACAGGTTAGGGGTGTTTGACTTTTCGCGGTGATTGTTGTGGATGGTGCTGCGTGGATAATAATCATTTGCAACAGTGTCTTCGTATGGGTGGCGAGAGGTTTCCATTGGGAAGTATTCGCCGTATTCGCCGGTGGAGTGCATGTGGGTGATGAGGCGGGCTCGGAGGGTTTCGTAGTCGTGCTTTGAGTATTGCTTGTTCAGTATACAGTAACGTTTGTGGCCGAGGCCGATACAACCGAAGAGGTCTTGGGCGCTGAAGCAGAATTGGCAGTATTCGCAGTTTGGGAGAGCGCGGCCGTAGAAGAGGAATTTTGAGTTGTGGGCTTGGGTGATTCCGTTGCATTCGTAGCAGAGTTCGCAGGAGACGCCAGTCATTGTGCAGTCGTATAAGTTGTGGCTTTGGACGCCGCAGAATTCGCAGTATTTGCTGTCTTCGAGTTGGATACAGTCGAAGCAGGTTTGGCAGTTGTTGCAGTGTTTGTTGTAGTCGCCGGTGCAGTTTTCGTTTCCTGTGCCGTGTTCAAAAAGTTTTGGGGTTTTGCAGGCGAGGTCGTCGAGGCGCTGGCGGTATTTTTCTACTAGTGTTGTGGTGAGGGGCTTCAGGTTTGTGAGGCGGGTTTTGTATTCTTGTTCTGTTAATTGTTCGTTTTCTATGCAAAAGGTTTTGTGGCGGAGGCCGGCGCAACAGAAACAGTTTTTGCAACTGATGCAATCTTCGAGGAATTGGCTGTCGCTGCAGTTTTGACAGTCCTTGCCGAAGTCGAGGTTGTAGCAATTGAGGCAGTTGAAACATTCGTAGCAAAGTTCACAATCTTGGATGATGCCGTCCACGCAGTCTTTGCATTTGATAAAACAGCTTCCGTACATGCAGTCTTCTGCCCAGGAGCCGATTGCCATGTAGCAGTTTTTGTTTGAGAGGCCGAAGTTTGTGTATTCGCAGTTTTCGGAAGTGCCGTCTTGGAACAGAGCGAAATGGGGGATGTCGTGCATGATTTCTGTGTATTGCTCGAAAAATGGTCTGGTAAAATCGGGATCGCGGCCGTAGTCGAGTGGATTCCATTTGTCCGAATACCAACATGAGTTGCAGTAGACGGTGTAGTCGGTTTCTTGAGGGAAGACGGCTATCATCGGGGTTTTGCAGAGGTCGCATGTGCGTTTGTACAGGTTTCGTTCGTTGCGAAAAGCCAGTTTGCGTTGTCTGCGGCATTGGTAGCAGAGGGTTGGGTGGGGGACTTTGATTTTTTCGTAAAAGGCTTCGTCTTCGGGGGCGATTTGGAAGTGGGTGGCGCAGTTGGTGCAGTTTTTGGTTTGGGTGGTTGTTGGTTGGGTCATGAGAAAGTTTGTGTTTTGCGGTTTTTTACAGGTTGGTCCGGCTTCACGTGGAGCCCTTACAGGTTAGGGGGTGGTTGACTTTTAGCGGGGGTTGTTGTGTGGTTGGCTCAAGGGTGGGCAAAAATCCATAGCAATTGTGTTTTCTAGTGGGAATGGAGAGATAGAGATTGGGAAGAATTCGCCCCATTCGCCGGTTTTTTGCATGTGTTCTATTAGGCGTGGGACGAGTTTGAAGTATTCTTCGTGAGAGTATTGTTTGTTCAGAATGCAGTACGAGTTGTGCTTGAATCCGATGCAGCCAAAAAGGTCGTTGGAGTTGAAGCATGAATCGCAATAATAGATGTCGCTGCATGTCCAGCAGAGGCTTGAGAAATAATTGTAGATGGCTTGGACGCAGGTGGAGGTTCCTTCGTAACAAAGTTCGGCTGGCCAGCCTGTTATGTCACAGTCTAGGCAGTCAGTTGTGTTTTCTCCTATGAAAAGATTTGTGCAGTCTTCACATTCTTTTGCTGTGTATGTGTTGTGGCAATTCTTGCAGTTGAGTAGGTGGTTTCCTGTGGAATTTTCGCAATTGATTGTGTTGGTTGCTTTTCTTGGGTGTTTGAGTCTTAGCTCTTCAAGTTTTTCTAGGAGAGCTTTGTTGGAGAGGGATTTTAGTTCGTGGAGTTTTTCTTTGTATTCTTGAGGTTTGTATTGTTTGTTGAGGATGTTGTGTTTTTTGTGGACTAAGTTTGTGCAGAGAAAGCAGTCTTGGCATGAGCGGCAGGTATCCAAGTATTCACTTTCAATACAGTTTTGACAGTTGCGACTATGTAGTAGGTCGTAGCAATTGTCGCAATCAGTGCATTCGTAACAATGTTTGCATCTGTCTAGTTGGGAGCAGTCGTAGCAGTTGTAGCAGTTGTGGATTCTCCAGGAGTAGCCGCATTTTTCTGATTTGTGGCTACCGAACAGGAGGTAGCAGTCTTTTGAGTAATTTGTGTAATTTACGTAGGCGCAGTTTTCGTTGAAGCCGTTTGATAGGTTTAGGCGGGGGACTTGCTGGACTAGAGCGGAGAATTGTTCGAAGAAGGGTTTATTGAAATCTATGTCTTGGGCGTAATCAGTGGGATTCCATTTTTCACTCCACCATTCGTCATATTCGTATACTGGGAAAGGGGTGTTTCCTGGGTGGGAAGAGATTATTGGTTTGTCGCTTAGATCACATTTGCGATTGTATAGAGTGCGCTCGTTGCGCCAGGCCATTCTTTTTTGTTGTCTGCAGGTTGGACAGCAGGTTGGATGGGGGAGTTCGTGTCTTGTTTTGTCTATGATTGGCGAATGATTTTTATAAAAATCGAGCTCACGTTGGGTGATTTGGAATGGTTGTGAGCAGTTTTTGCAGGGTTGGGTTTGGGGCATTTTACAGGTTTGGAAGTCTCCATATGGAGACTTTTACAGGTTAGGGGTGTTTGACTTTTTGTGTGGATTATTTCGTGGAAAGTATAAATTAGCCACAGTCTCCTCGTATTTGAAAGGTGAGAGTTTTGCTGGGAAGAATTCGCCCCATTCGCCGGTTTCGGTCATGTGGGCGATTAGCAGATCGCGCAAGCGCTCGTATTCTTTTTGTGAGTATTGTTTGTTCAGTATGCAGTGTTTGGCTTTTTTTGTGCCGATGCAGCCGAATTGTTCGCGGCCGCCGTCGTTGAAAGCGCAATAGGTCATGTCACGTCCGCCGTTTAATATCGTATTGCTGTATCGGATGTTATAGCCGGGGAGTCCGACGGCGTGTGAGTCGATTGAAAGTTGGAGTTGGGCGCATCCCGAGATGTCGTAGCAGTCTTTTAAGTCGCCGGGGAAGTTGTCGACCCATTTGAGGTCTTCTCCTCCGTATCCCTCGAAGCATGAGTGGCAGTTCTTACAGTTTTTAATTGCGTTTCCTGTGCAGTTTTCGCAGCGGAGTTGGCGGGCGTGTTCGCGTGGATATCTTAGATTAAGTTTGTCGAATTCTTTTTGGATTTGTTCTAGGATGGCGGGTGAGGCGATTGTTTTTGCGATGCGTTTTTCATACTCTTCTTTGTCGAGTTTTTCGTTTAGGAAATGATAATTCTTGTGTCTCAGTTGGACGCAGGCAAAACAGCTCGAGCAGTTTTTCAAGTCATATCCGAACTGGCAGTCGGTGCAACCTACGGAATTTGTGAGGTAGTTACAATTGAAACAGCGGTCACAGTCTGTGCATTCGTAGCAAAGTTCGAGATTTGTTGAGTTGCTGCAGTCTACGGTGTCTTTCGATTCCCAAATGTAATCGCTGTGCATACAGTCTTCGAGATAATTTGTAGCGAAGCAGAGGTAGCAGTTTTTTGAGTCGGTTGTGTAATTGACGTAATCGCTGTTGACGAGGCTTGTGCGGTCGTTGACGATGCCGAGTACGGGAACTTTATGGAAAAGATCGTTCCATTGTTCGAAGAAGGGGCGGTTGAAGTCGATGTCTTGTGCGTATTTGTGTGGATCCCAGTCGAATGACCACCAGCAGTCTTGGCAGTATACCGTGAAGGGTGTGTCTTTTGGGAAAAGTGCGACCATTGATTTGCCGCAGAGGTGGCACGTGTTGTTGTATAGGTGGCGTTCGTTGCGCCAGGCGAGTCTGCGTTGGAGTCGGCAGTCTGGGCAGAGGGTTGGGTGGGGTGTGGCGATTTTTTTGTAAAAGGCTTCGTCTTCGGGGGCGATTTTGAAGGGGGTTGAGCAGGTTTTGCAGGTTTTGTCGATCACTTTTTAAACTTTAACCAAATTTTTTTAAACATTGGGAGTGACGAGGTTGAGAGTACGAACGCGACAGTTGGAACGAGGGAGTTTAGGAATGGGTCTGGGAGTTTTGCCATGAGGAAGAATATTAAGATCACGATGTAGGTGAGGGCGAGTATAATCAGTTTGCGTGCTCAACTTATTTCCCAAGCTTTGTCTCTTTCTACTCGGTCGTTACGTTCTTTGAGGGTGTCTATTTCTTTTTGGAGTTGGTCAAGGGTTGGCATTTGGAATTATTGTTAAATCTGTTGGATTATGCTATAATTATCAGATTAATTCAATAATTTTGATTGTTATGGCCTTTGGTTTTGAAAAATTTGGTAAGAACTTTCGAGATTTGAGAGAATCTGTTTCAGAATCTGAAGTTGAATCTTCTGCTGATGAATTTGATAAGTTAAAGAAGATTGAGCGTTCTGAAATGAGTGAGAAATTTCAAGTTGAACAATGTGTTGAGTCTCTTTTGGCCCCTTGGACTAGGTCTATCGATTCTATGTTGGGTGGTCTTTTGAATAATTACGACCCAGACGTTATGGTGCCTGTTTATGATGGAATCAAAACTAGTATTCTTAAGTACGCAGAGAATGTTGATTTTTCTAAAAAAAATCAAAGGGGGGAGTTTTTTGAGAGTATTCATGAATACATGGGGGTGTTTAAGGAATATGTGGAAGTTCAGGCTAGATGTCATCATGGCGAGTTTGTTAAAGGTGGGCGGCGTTCTTCAGGGTTTGTCCCGAGTCCTTTGCTTGCATTCAAGATGCCTTATTTTGTTGCAGGCGTAGCAATTACTGGAGCCAGTCTTGTTTCTAAAAGTAATCGGGTTGATGATTCTTCTGTTGAAGATGGTTTTCTTGGTTTTCCTCTAAAGTCAAAGCTTGTAGACCTTTCGTTTGCTCAAGACCAAGCTCATAGCTTAATTAAAAGTTATTTACCATTTAATTTTACTGTGAAATCTAATAGAGCTGTGCGTGAGATTTATTTTGGAGTCAAATCTGTCTTGGAAGTTGATAAAGGTAAGCTTACCGAGGAAAACCTTGTTAAGTTTTTGAATAAGCTTTTCCATTTAATGGAAGTTTCTAATTTCAAAGGCGTTAATGAAAAGGAAGCTGAAAATATTGTTAGGACTTTATCTAATTTTTTAGATTCATTGAGTTCTTGAATTTCAGAGTATTGATTTCTTGTTTATAACCCGTACGTGATTACCTCTTCGTACGGTGACTCGAACCATTGGCCCCATTCTTCGTCTTTTTTCATTTCGGCGATTATTTCGGCGACTTTGCGATGGTATTCAGCTTCTTCGTATTGTTCGTTGAGGATGCAGAAGCGGGCATGGTTTAAAGATACGCATCCAAAACAGTCTTTACTGTTGTGGACGGTGTCGCAGTATTGGAGATTGTTTGAATACCAGCAGCCGAGGCAGAACATGCACTCGTTAAGGTTTCCGCCGTTCATTATTTCATAGCCGACTTCGGACCAACCGAGGTGGCTGCAGTCGTGCAGGTCTTTTGAGTCGTCGCAATGATAAACGTACATACAGTCGTGGAGACCTTTCGAGTCGAAGGCCCAATAGCTGTTTCTAGAATTGTGGAGGTCTTCGCCGTAACTGTTCTCGGTTTTCTTGCTGTACATTTGGTTGCGGGGGATTTTCGTGAGGACGGGTTCGATGTGAGCTTGGATTTTTTCTGGTGGGTATTTTTTGAATTCTGCGATTTTTTGTGCGTATTCTTCTGGATCGTATTTTGTGTTGAAAATGTGATATTGGGCTTGGTGAATGCCGACGCAGCCGAAGCAGTTTTTGCAGCCGATGCAGTAATAGCAGTAGTCTACGTCATTGCAGTTTTCGCAGTGATCGCAATAGTCGCAGTTGTAGCAATTGAGGCAGTCTAGCGACTCGTAGCAGAGGGTGCACTTTTGGCAGAGAGTGCAGTCGTTGCAGTCCGTGCAGTAGAAGACGCGGTGGTTGTACATGCAGTCTTCGGATTCGTAGCTCGCGAAGGTCATGTAGCAGTTCTTGCTGCGTTCTGTGTACTGGCAAAAGGGACTATTTGTGTTATTTACGCATTGGAGACCGATGCGTGGGGTTTTGAGTTTGAGTTGTTCGAATTGTTGGAGGAAGGTCATGTGATTGTTTTAAATTTGCCTTTTTCTATATCTTTGTACACTTCGTCTGGGTTGAAAATTTCGCCATTCATTGCTACGTAAATGCCTGGCTCAAGGTGAAGCAGGCTGGCGAGGGCGAAGCCGAGGTTGAATGGGGCGTCGCTATCTACGAAATCCTTGAGAGGTTTCATTGATCCTACTAGGAGGACGGCTTTGTTCTCGAGTTTGTCTGAGTTTTTTTGTAGAAATTGGGCTGTGTCCGGCATTGTGAATGTTCCGTGGGTTACCAGAAACAAAGTGTTTTCATGGTCTTCGTTTATTGTCTGGAGAATGTTTTTGCGGTCTTCTTGGTTTATTTCACGGCTGTCCTTTTTGCATATGCTTGTGTACGAGATGTCGATGTGAAGTTTCAATGAGTCGAGGTAGTCTTTTAATGCCGGTTTGTCGTTTACCTGGATTTTTTCGTTTATGTGGTTGAAGTGCGAGTCTATCGTGCCGCCCGTGAGGATGATTTTGATTTCTGGGGTCATTGTGGTGGTGAGTTACTTTTTAAATCTTAACCAAATCTTTTTGAAGAATGGTAATGAGCTGGTTGAGAGGACGAAGGCTGTGGTTGGAACTATTGAGTTTAAGTACGGATCTGGAAGATTGGCCATCAAGAAAAAGACGAGTACTACTATATACGTAAGTCCAAGGATAGTGAGTCGGCGTGTCCAGCTTGTTTCCCAGGCTTTGTCTATCTCAACGCGAGTGTTTCGGGTTTTGAGGGTGGCTATTTCTTGGTTAAGTTCGTCGAGAGTTGGCATGGTGATTTAGATTATATCCGGTAAGAAATTCTTGTAATTATTTTCTTCGCGTAGTGCGGCCTTGATCTCTGCAACTTTAGCAAAATATTCTTTTTCTTCATACGGTTCGTTCAAGATATGGAAGCGTTTGTGTTTGAGGTTGAAGCATCCGAAGCAGTAATCGCAATTGAAGCAGTACATGATGTACTCGCAATCGTTGCAGTTGGCGCACCAGTAGATGAAATTGCAGTTGTAGTTTTCGGTGGCTTCGACGCATTCGTACATAAGAGTGGATTTGTGGAGCATGCCGATATCGACGGAGTCTTTCATGCCTCGGGAGTCGTACATGTACATACAGTCTTCAAGTTCGTGTGATTTGAATGTGTAGTATGCGTTTTTTGAATCGTAGATGTAGTTGCCGAAACAGTTTTCTGAGCGGCGGATGCGCATTGCGACGTGCGGGTTTTTGAGGCGGAGGGTTTCGAGGTCTGAGTAGATGCGTTGTTCGGGGAGTTGTTTTGCTTTTGCGAGGGCTTCTGGATAATCTTTTTTATCGACTGGTTTGTTGAAGATGTGGTGCTTGGCTTTTCTGAGGCCAACGCAGCCGAAGCAGTTTGAACATCCAAAACAGTCGAAGCAATACGCGCAGTCCGTGCAATGTTCGCAGTCTTGAAGGTGATTGCAATTGTAGCTGTCTTCGGTGTCGACGCATTCGTAGCAGAGGGTACATTTGTTTGTGTAGCTCAAGTCGGCGCAGTCTTTGTTCCAGCGTGAGTCGAAATTGTACATGCAGTCCTCGAGTCCGTAGCCGTTGAAGCAGATGTATGCGTTTTTGGATTCGTTGAGTTGGTCTGAGTAGTCAGAGTTCGTGGATAGGTAGATGTGTGTCGAGAGGTGTGGGGAAGCCTGGACTAAGGTTTTGTATTGGGATTGGAAGTCGTTCATTGGTTTATTATATTGTTGGGCCTATTATAGCATTTGATTGACGTAGTGTAAAAGTGGGTGATACGATTAGTTCCATCATTTAAACCTCTTTCGTATGAACAAACTTGATATGGTTCCTGTTCCTGAAGTTGTTGTAAGTGGGGTTGATAGGGTTCGGGCTGTATTGGTTGGTGTTCGTCAAGTTTTGAAGGACGTGTTTAATGATCCCGTTGAAGCTGAGGCAGTGATACGTAGAACTGGGGATTCGATTTCGAAATGGTTGGATGGTTTTTGTGATAGGTAGTTTTAGTTTATTTCTTTCTTGTAGCACTCGTAGCAATAGATAGGTTGTTTTGCTTCGAGCGGGTAGGTTGTTTTCATTTCCATTCCGCATTTATCACACTTTCGATCCCAGAAGGTTTTTGGGTTTCGTTTGTTTGCTCGGGTTTCGTGGCGACAGTTGAAGCATTTTTCGGGAATTGGGAGGTCGAGTTGTTTGTAGAATTTGAGTTCGGGTTCTGTGGTGCGGAAGTCTTGTTTGCATGATGTGCAAGTGAGAGTTTCTTTGTTGGTTGAGTCGTGAGTGGGTTTTTCGCGTTCGGTCCATTGGAAACCTTTGGTAAGGGCTTCTTCTTTTGTGAGTGGGAAGAGCTCTTGAGCGAGGGTTTCGTTGTATCCAAAAGGACTGAGCTCGACCGGGAAGAATTCGCCGTATTCGCCGGTGTTGTGCATGTGTTTTTTGAGGCGGGTGACGGTTTCTGCGTATTCTTCTTTGGTGTGTTTGTGGTTGAGGATGCAATATTCTTCATGGTGAAGGCCAACGCAGCCGAAACAGTTGTGACAACCTATGCATTCTAGGCAATATTCGAGGTCTGAGTTGCTGGTTGTGCAGGTTGAACAGTATTTCAGATTGTAGCTGGAGTCACCGCAGGCGGCGCATTCGAACATCATTTCACATTTGTCGCCCCAGGCGGTGTAGTCCATTGAGTTTTTGACGCCCATTGAGACTCGTGAGCAGTAGCGGCAATCTTCTAAATCTCGGCAATCGAAGCAGTGGTATGCATCCTTTGAGTTGTATAAGTAATCTCCGAGGGAGTTTTCGTTGAGTTCTTCGTGGAGGTTGCGGTGGGGGTGCGCGGCGAAAAATTCGGTGGCTTCTTTCTCGAGAGCGGCTCGGCCATTGAGGGTTTCTAGGTTGTATTTTTTGAGTGCGGCCTTGTAGTCTTCTTCGGTGTATTGTTTGTTGAAGATTTGATAGCGGGCGTGTCTTAGATTGATGCAGCCGATGCAGTCTTTGCATGATTTGCAGTTGCTGAGGAAGTAGCTGTCGATGCAGTTTTCACAGTCATTGCTGTACTTGAGATTGTAGCAGTTGTTGCAGTCAATGCATTCGTAGCAAACTTCACATTTGACGATATTGAGGCAGTCCGCACAGGTTGTTGAGTGATAGATTCGGCCTGAGTAATAGCAATTTTCGTCGTAGTCGGCTTCAAAGACTAGGTAGCAGTTTTTCAAGTATCCTGTGCAGTTTGTGTATTTGCTGTTTACGAGGGATGTGCCTATCACAAAGGCTGAGAGATGGGGTGTGCAGCGGCGAAGGGCGTCGAATTGGGGGAAGAATGGTTGATTCCAGTCGATGCCTTGTTCTGGGGCGTATTGCTTTGCGTCCCAGTCGTCGCCCCACCAGTATTCGTAGTGATAGACGGGAAAAGGTTGGTCTTCGTGGAATTGTGAAATGATTTGTTCGCCGGTTGCATCGCATTTTCTTGAGTAGAGGGTTCTAGTGTTTCGTTCGAGCAGTCTTCTGATGAATCGGCACTGTGGGCAGCGGGTTGCGGCTGGTACGTCGAAGAGTTTGTAAAAGCGCTCGTCCTCTGGGGCGATGGTGAATGATTGGGAGCAGGTTTTGCAGGTTTTGTTTTGTGGCATCGGTTATTCAGTATACATTGCCGTAGTGGGTTGTGTCGATAATTTAGGATAATAGTCTTTTCCCACCGTATCCTCGTATTTAAAAGGAGAGATTTCGATTGGGAAGAACTCGCCCCATTCGCCGGTTTGGCGCATGTGTTCTATGAGGCGGAGGACGAGTTTTTCATATTCTTCTCGTGAGTATTGTTTGTTTAGAATACAGTACTCGTTGCGATACAGGCCGACGCAGCCGAAGCAGTTTTGGCTTGCACGGCAGAGGTGGCAGTAGGTGAGGTAGCTGGATTTGACCCAGCAAGAGCTGCAGAAGCGTAGGTTGTATGAACTTGGGCAAGCAACGCATTCGTATTGAAGCTCTGTTTCCGGTGCTCCGTTGACGTCCATGCAGTCCCGGGCGTTTGTTCCGTATGTGACGTATCGACAATCTTCGGACTCTAGGAGATCAAAGCAGTTGAAGCAGTTTTTGCAGTTATGAAGATTGTTTCCGGTGCAATTTTCGGATTTGCTTGTTTGGGTTGCGCGGACTGGTTCTTTTTGTCTGAGCTCTAAGAGTGGTTGGGCAATTAGACTTGGGTTGGTAAGGATTCTTTGTTTGAGTTCTTTGTATTCTTCTGGTGAGTATTGGTGGTTTAGGATTTGGTGTTTGGTCTGACGGAGATTGATGCATCCAATGCATTCATTGCATCCAACGCAGTCTTCGCAGTACCAGCAGTTGTTTGAGTTTTTGCATTGTTGGCAGTAGTTGCAGTCATAGCATTTCTCGCAGTCGACACATTCGTAGCAGAGTTCGGAGTTTTCTACGAAAAGGCAGTCGCAGCAGTCTCGACTATGGAATAAATATCCTGAGTAGAAGCAGTCTTCGTTGAAATCGGCGGCCGAGATCATGTAGCTGTTTTTGTTGCACCATCCAAAGTTTGTGTAAGGGGAATTTTCACTGTCTCCTACGAGGAGGGGAATGTGTGGAGTTTTTTCGAGTAGTTCGCGGAATTGTGGAAAGAATGGGCGGGTGAAGTCGATTGGGCGGCCATAGTCGCGGGCGTCCCAGTTTGGGGCGAACCATTCTTCTAGGCTATATACTGGTATTGGGCTCTCTGGTGCTATGTATGAGATTATCGGTTTTCCTGTTCGAGCACACGTGTGGTTGTATAGGGTTTGTTCGTTGCGCCAGGCGAGTCTGCGATGTTCTCGGCATGATGGGCAACTCTGCGGGGTTGGGACTTTGAGGTTTTTGTAAAAAAGTTCGTCTTCTGTGGCGATTTGGAAAGGTTTGATGCAGGTTGGGCAGTGGTGTGTTGTTTTGGTCATGGTCTTAGGTGCGGTTTGGCGGTTTTTTACAGGTTGGCTCGACTCCACGGGGCGGCCTTACAGGTTAGGGGTGTTTGACTTTTTGGTGTAGTGGTTGTGAGGTCTTGTATTTTAATGAGCTTGGGTGTTTGTGCAAAAGGGTGGGACAAAAAAACATGCCAAATTGCTCGTCTTAGACCTGTTAAAAGTTTCCCAAGCGATTGAGACTTGTAGGGCTATCGTGGTTGGCGTGTCTGAGAGGAGGACTAAACGCCTTGGCCGTAGATGAAATTTCTGTAAAAGTTGGCGATTGGGTTGGAGTTGATCAATGTTCCTTGAGGTTGGTTGTGGTCGTCCATGTCCAGAACGTAAGTGAGGTCGTTGCCTTCAAAAGCAACAATCCAGGTTGGTTTTGAGTGGGATTGGATGACTTTTTTTGAGATTCGGTCTTCGTCTTTGTCATAGTCGATGATTTCGTGAGTGTATGGGCCGACTTTTGTGACTAGGCAGAATGCGTTTGCTCCTTTTTTGAGTCGGTTTTTGATGAATTTTTTTTCGCATTTTAGGAAAGGGGAGTCTACCGCGAAGTCCTCCCAGCTTCCGTATGTCAGGTTTGTGTCGTATTTGCGTTCAGAGAGTTCTGTGTATTTTTCGAACATTTCTTCTCCTCGGAAGGTTTCGATGTATGGCACTTTTGAGTTGCTTTGAGTGGTTTGGTCGCTGCCGGTGAGGGTGCGAGCAGTGTTTAGGGTTTTAAGTTCGCTTATTAGGTGTTTTTGGCGGCGGTTTTGGTTCTCGAGTTTGTTGATCAAGCCTTCGAGTGAGATTGGTTGAAGGTTTGTTTTCCAGGAGTCGTTGTCTGAGTCTAGCAGATCAAGGTTGTTGAGCGATTCGAAGGCGCGGTACGCACTGGACTTACTGAGTGTTTTACATTTTTTGCATACGTCTGAGATGCTGCATCCTTGGTTTTCGAGTACGAATAGGTAAAATTCAGCTTCTTTCTCGGTTAAGCCGGCTTTTTGTAATAGTGATTTTATTCTGGTTTCTAGATTCACGGATCTTTGTTATATGTGTGCCCACGAGGTGCTTTACAGATCGCAAGTTTACAATATAATTCGCTTTAGGTCAAGGTTTTGAAGTTGCTGGATGGGTGGTGGCTTGGTAGAATCGGTTCCAATATTTAACCAAATAAAAATGACTATTGATGGCGGTGATCCAGGTGTATGGGAAGACAGAGGGGGAGAGGTTGAGGGTCAGGATGATTTTAATGAAGCTCAGTTTAGGAGCGTGTTGGGTGTTTTGTTTGTTAATACGGGTCGTTCTTCTAATAGTCTTGAGTTAATGGATGCTCTTGCTTCTAGATTGTCTGGTGAACTTTGTCGTTATGGAGCGGAGGCTGACGAAGTAATAAATGCCTTTATTCAGGAAGTTGCTAGTTTGGCTCAGCGTTATTCTTTTCCGTGTTTACAGGCTGTTGGTGGTGATGAGCACGAAGCCTTTGTTTTTGCTAATGAATGTGTTCGTATTTCTTTGGGTATGGTTAGTAATAAGTTTGGTGAGTATAAGGCAATGATGAGTGGTATTTCTGCTAAAGTCAGAGAATCGACTGAAAAGGTTGATGGTCTTGGAAGGATTATGGAAATACAGGCTGGAATGATTAGAGATGTCCGTGAGGTTCTAAGAAGGGAAGGGGCTACTGCTGCTGATTTGTCTCAATTGAGAAAAAAGTTTGAGTTGGGTTTTGCCCAGGCTGAAGCTCTTCTTGATAAAATTGATCCTAAAAAAGTGAGTGCTTTTGCAGCAGGTCTTGGTGATGGAGGTTGGGAAGGTTAAGAGGGGGATTAGTCTGCGTAACTTTAAAAATTAATAAGTATTATCATGAAATACGAAGAGATATTTCCTGCGATAGACGAGATGTTTGGTGCAGACGAAGGGACTGCGGAAAAAGACGTTCGGCATCGTCTTGAAACTGGTCCTTTTAGTAATAAACACAGAGTAGTACTTGATACTGGTGGGGATTGTTGGGAAGTTGCGAGGACAGGTGATACAGTTTCTATAGTGAGAGATAATGGAAATGGGAATGCGAGGGTTTTTAGGGCGATGGTTTCAGCTTCTACGATGAGTGTTCTTGATACGGAGGCTGCTGGGAAAATTGGTGTTTCTGATAACGGTAGGCCTGATCCTGAAAAAATAGCTGCTTTTATGCGGAAGGAGATTCGTTTTAGAGTGGCTCGGTAAAATGTACCAACTCATAGAAGTCTTGGATTCCTGCTTCGAGGAGTTCTTTTTTGTGTTGGGTAACCAGGCGTTTGTATTCTTCTGGTTTGTATGGTTTGTTGAGGATGTGGTACTCCTTGTTTTTGAGATAGTCGCAGCCAAAACAGTGTTTGCTGTCCCAGACATTTGTGCACCAATGGCAATCAGAGATCCAGTCGGCCCAGTAGATGTGGCTGCATTCGTGCAGATATCCGCAGAAACAACAGTCGTAACATTGTTCTAGGGTGTTAACGATTGGACCGCAGTCTACAGAGTCTTTGCAGCCTCTCTCCAGGCAGGCTTCTGTTATATAGAGGCAATCTTCACATTCGAATGAATCGAAGGTCCAGTAGCAGTTTTTGCTGTGATTTACGTAATCGCCTTGGCAGTTTGTAGTGTGTACTTGATGCATGTATACGTGGGGCCATTTTAGGCGAAGTTTTTCGACTTCTTCAGTGATCTGTTTGGTTGGCCATTTGCTGATTTCTTTGAGTTTTTCCAGGTATTCATTAGGTTTGTATTGTTTGTTGAAGATTGAGTTTTGTTTGTGATATGTGCCAACGCATCCGAAGCAATTGTCGAGGGATTTACAGTCATAGCAATGAGCGCAATCGCTGCAGTTTTCGCAGTTTTGTAGGTAAGTTGAGTTGAAACAGCGTGTGCAATCGACGCATTCGTAGCAGAGGTTGCATTTTTCGATGAATAGACAGTCTCCGCAGTCTTCGTTTTTGCGTGATGAGTAGCAATAATAGCAATTTTCCAGGTTTGAGCTGTTGAAACAGAGGAATGAATTTTTTGATACGACAATGATGTCTCCGTAGTCGCAGTTTTCACTTTGACGGGTCCAGTTTTGGACTTGAGGAGTGGCCCAGTACAGTTTTTGAAAGTCTTTTATGAATGACATCTTGTTTATTGTAACTTAAGGCTGAACAGGTTGACAAGCGGGTTTTGTATTGTTAGAATCTGCTCCAAAATTTAACAAATTTTGTTATGACAAAAGCAATACAAGAAGGGGGAGTAGAGAGTTATGACTGGGGTGAGTTTCGTGCTGGAATTGATCGGATTGTGGATAGTAGAATTAGTTTCAATGGGATGGTTGATCCTTTGGTAGAGTTTTTATTTGAGGAGATTGTCGAGAGGCCAAATCTTGTTCAAGAGTTTAGGCTGGAGCTATTGGAGTATTTGCCATCAAAATTGAGGGATGTTAGGCGATTTGCAGCTGATAATTATCCTGATGATGTTGCTAGGAGAACTTATGTGCATCGGATTGTTGGTCTAGTTTTAGACAAGGTTGTTCGCAAACATCTCGGTGGTGGTAATATTGTCGTTGATGATGGTTTTGAGCATGGAGAGGAAACTGTTAGAACTGCTGATGAGGTTGGACCAGTTGTTGCAGAGGTTAACGCTGAACTTGTTGGTGCTGTGGGAGAAGATGACATGGTTAACACTCCTTATGGTCTTTATGAAAGAGACATGATGCCTGAAGGCTATGATTATGAGCGTCCTGTAAAACCAGGTCCTGAACGTGAAACTAGGGTGTAAACTTTACTTTGTATGAAATACTTTGTATGAAATTCGAAGAAGCTTGTTTATATTTAGATGAATCCTTTGAGGTGGATCCTGGGACTGTTATTGAAGTGGTTCGAAGAAGGCTTAAAGATTATGGGATGGTTGGGCCTCGCACTACTTCTAAGTGTTTGATAAGGTTTGATGCCGATGATTGGAGTGCTGACTCTGTTGGGGATGGTGCTAGGATTTGTCGTAAAGATCCTCGTGGAACTCATATTAGACTCCAAACTCGTATTCTTATTAAAATGACTGCTTCTACGACCGCCGATATTGCGGTTGCCAAAGCTGCTGGTTTAGATATGTCAGATCCAAAGAACTTCTCGGAAGCTGTAAGGCGTTTTCCAGATAGAAGTAAGCCAAGGTTTGATGTGACGATTGCCTAACGTTTACTGAACTGTGGTCCACGACGAGCTTTCTTGAGACCGTATTTCTTTCTTTCTTTACTTCTTGGGTCTCTGGTAAGCAATCCTGCGTGTTTTAGAGTAGGGCGGAGTGTTTCGTCGAATACTTCGAGAGCTTTAGCGATACCGTGTCGGACAGCTTCTGCTTGTGAGTTTGGGCCGCCTCCAGTTACTTTCGCTGTAATGTCGAATTTCCCTGCAGTACCTGTTAATTGAAGAGGGAATCCAATTAATTCTACTTCTACTTTTGTTTGGCAGAACTTGTTGATTGGTTTTTCATTTATGAAGATTGATCCGTCTCCTTTGTATAATCTGACTCTTGCTACTGAAGTTTTTCTTTTACCGTTTGCATAGTAATATTTCCCTGAAGGGAGTTTGTATTCTTGGCTTTGAGTAGCCTTTTTTGATATTTTGTCCTCTTTAACTTCGATTGGTCTATCTGCTTTAGCTAAAGTCTTTTTAGGCTTTTTCACTTCTTTAGTTTCTGTATTGTCTTCTTTCGTTGGTGTCATTTCTTATGGTTAGAATTTTAATTCTTCAGGTTTTTGAGCTTCGTGAGTGTGCTCGCTTCCTGCGAATACTTTGAGTTTACTTAGGAAAACTTTTCTCAATTTGTTGTTTGGAAGCATGTTTTTGACCGCGTCTGTGATTATTTGAGTTGGGTTTTCTTCTAATACTTTCTTCGCAGGGACAGACTTCAGTCCACCTTTGTAGCCTGAGTGTCTGTAATACATCTTTTGATCAAGTTTTGCTCCTGTTAATTTGATTTTCTCAGCGTTGATTACTATTACGTAATCTCCTGTGTCCAAATGAGGAGTAAAAATAGGCTTATTCTTGCCTCTAAGGATGTCTGCGATCTTTGTAGCCATTCGGCCAGCTACTATGTCGGTAGCGTCTATTAGATACCATTTCTTGTTATCTAGATCGGCTTTTTTTGGGGTGTAGGTTTTTTGCATGTTTATACGAGTTCAATTTGTACTACTGGAGCATTATCTCCGCTTCTATAACCTAGTTTGGTTATTCTTACATATCCTCCTTCCTTATCTTTGTACTTGTCTGCTAACACCTCAAAAAGTTTTCTTGAGCTGTTTTTGTGTTGAAGGAGAGCTTCAATCTGACGAATAGCTTCTCTTTTTTCTTTTTTCTTTGCTATGTTGATCAGTCTTTCTACGAAAGGTTTCACTATCTGCGCTTTTGTTTCAGTTGTTTTAATCTTTTCGTAGATTATCACTGACATAGCCAGGTTTCTTATAAGGGATGTGTTGTGCCCTTTGTCTGCGACTAGTTTTCCGTGGTCTTTTTTATGTCTCATTATTCTTCAGATAAGGTTAAATTTTTCTTTTCTAGAGCATCTTTCACTTCATTTAGAGCTTTCTTACCGAATCCTCTTAAATTAGAGAGTTTGCTTTCGGTACATTTTGATAATTGCTCTATTGAACCGATTCCTCCGTTTATCAATGCATTCAAAGTTCTAGGAGAGAAGCCAAGTATCTCGATTGGTGTGTATGATTCTTGTTGAGGTTTTTTAGCCTCTTCTTCCTTTTCTTTCTGGACGATTGATTTGAGATCGCTCATGAATTCGTCCTCAACCATAATGTTCTCGATATTGAATAGATCAAAATATGATTTCAGAATGTTTGAAGAAAATTTGAGTGCGTCTTCTGGAGAAATTGTTCCGTTTGTGAGAATTTCTATAGTTAGTTTGTCTAGTTCTGTCATTTGTCCTACACGAGTAGCTTCTACTTCGAATCGAACTTTCTTTACTGGGCTATAAACTGCGTCAACTACGATTATGTTTGCGTCGTCTTCTTCTTTTTGCTTTTGGCTTGCAGGGACGTATCCAACACCTTTTTCTATTCGAAGTTCCATCTTTAGTTTTGATCCTTTCTCAAGAGTTGTGATGTATAGGTCTGGATTCATAATTTCAACATCGCTTGGACATTGGATGTCTTTTGCTGTGATTTTTCCTGCTTTTGAAACCTCTAATTTTAGTTTTGAAGGTTCTTTTGAGGTTTTCTTAATGTCTAGTAACTTGAGGTTCAAAATGATATCGAGAACACTGTCTTTTACTCCTGGAATGGTAGAGTATTCATGCGTCACCCCGTCGATTTTTACGCCTGTAACGGCAGCTCCTGGCAATGAAGATAATAAGCTTCTGCGTAAAGCATTCCCAATAGTCATCCCGTATCCCGTTGGGAGTGGACTCATTGTGAAGACCACGTGAAATTTACTGATAATATCAGTTTTAATTTTTGGGATACCAATTTCTTCTTGGATGATATGCATATTGGTTGATTTAAGGTTAGTATAGGAAGGGAGGGGAATAATGGGCTTAAAGTGCCCTAAAATTATTTAGAGTAGAATTCAACTATTAGTTGTGACTGGATAGATCTTTCTGTGTCGTCTTTCTCTGGTAAGAAAGTGACTTCGGTTTCTCCGGCTTTTAGATCTGTCTTTAGCCATTTTGGTGATTGATCTTTTTGTTTATCAAGGTTTTCGAATACTTTCACTCCTTTGGTTTTTGGGTTTGTTTTCACTTTGTCTCCTACTTTCACTAATCTTGATGAAATAGTACATTTTCTGCCATTTACTTTGATAAGTCCATGACCAACTAATTGACGAGCTTGTCTTCTAGACTCTGCAAAACCTGCTCTGTATACGACGTTATCAAGTCTTTGTTCTAGTAATCTTAGAAGTGTTTCACCGGTGATTCCTTCCTTACTAGCTGCCATCTGGTAGTATTTTTTAAACTGTCTTTCAGTTGTTTGGTAAATTCTTTTCGCTTTCTGTTTTTCTCTTAATTGTTTTCCGTATTCAGATTGCTTTTTGAAAGAGCTCTTTGCTCCTGTTGCTCCTGGTGCATAATTCTTTTTTAAAAGTGGGCATTTTTGTGATGTACACTTTGCACCTTTAAGGAAAAGTTTTTCACCTTCTCTTCTACATAATCTGCAAACTGGTCCTGTGTATCTCATAATTTAATTTAGTTAATTTTGGGTGGCGGGGGATTGCCGCGATGGGGTTAAACTCTTCTTTTCTTCTTTTTTCTACATCCGTTGTGTGGCATTCCAGTGATATCTGTGATCGAAAGTAGTTCTATGTCGTTCGCTGCAACTCCTCTCATCGCTTGGTCTCGTCCGCTACCAACACCTTTTACGTAGGCGTGTACTCTTTCAAGTCCATAGATTTTGGCTTTTTGAACTGCATTTTCTGCTGCAACTTGAGCTGCGTATGGTGTCGCTTTCCTTGCTCCTTTGAAGCCTGATCCTCCTGCTGATGCCCATGAAATTACGTCTCCGTTTAGTTCTGTTATAGTGATGATTGTGTTGTTGTATGAAGCGTGGACGTGAAGATTTCCTTCAACGACAGACCTTCTTTTACTTCTTTTCTTCTGTTCAGCTGTTAATTTGATCTTTGCTTTCTTTTCTTCAACTGGTGCTGCTTCAGCTTTTGCATCAGTTTTCACGTCAGCCTGCTTTGGCGCATCTTCTTTTACTTTATCTTCTTCAGCCATTATTATTTAGTTACGGTTTTTTTATTAGCTACTGTCTTTTTCTTACCTTTCTTCGTTCTAGAGTTGTATCTAGTTCTTTGTCCTCGGCAAGGCAGATTTTTTCTATGTCTACCTCCTCTGTACGTTCCGGTTTCTTGCAATCGCTTGATGTCTAGAGCGACTTTCCTCTTTAGATCACCTTCTGTTGGTGTTTTTTCAATTTCCTCTCTTAAGCTTGAAATTTCTTCGTCTGTTAACTCCCCGACTTTTGTGTCTGGGTTTATTTTGGTTTTTTTAAGGATTGATAGGCTTCGACTGTTCCCGATACCGAATATCGAAGTTAGTCCTATTTCCACTCTTTTTTCTTTTGGGAGGTTGACTCCCGAGATTCTTGCCATTTTTTTCGGAGTTAAATCCTAAGTAGTCGGCATTCAGGGGGGGTGAATACCGACTACTTAATACTTAACCTTGCCTCTGCTTGTGTCGTTTGTTCTTGCAAATAACACGGATCACTCCTTTTCTGCGGATTACTTTGCATTTGTCACATATTTTTTTAACTGATGATCGTACTTTCATTATTGAGTTTTATGTCTGTAAGTGATTCTGCCCTTAGTAGGGTCGTATAATGATAATTCAACTGTTACTCTGTCTCCTGGGAGAATTCTTATGTGGTTCATTTTCATCTTTCCTGCCAGGTGGGCTGTAATCTCTTTTCCTTCCCAGTTTTCTCCTTGTAGAGTTACTATAAATTGTGCGTTTGGTAATGGCTCTAGAACTTGTCCTTCGACTTCGATTTTGTCTTCTTTTGCCATAAAAATTGTTAACTTTTTTGCACTTAAATTAAGCGCTTTATAGGAAGAGGGCCTAGAAAAAGCGACTGGATTTTACATAACTGTACCAGGTTATGCAAGGGAAAATACAGGTAAAAACGTGGGATATCGCTGGTTTTGGGGATTCCGAGTTGCATTTTTGGTAAAATGTGGTTTTGTAAGTCTTCTTTCAGGTTGGGGTTTTAGGTTAGGATTTCGTATCCGTCTTGCGTGATGAGTATGGTGTGTTCGATTTGTGATGCTAAAGAGCCGTCTGCTGTGACTATTGTCCATTTGTCGTGGAGAGTGCGGATTCGGCCGTTACCTGTTGTAAAGATTGGTTCGATGGCTAGGGTTGTGCCTGCTTTTAGTTGTGGCCCTTGGCTCGTTCCCTCCTTGTAGTTGAGGACGTGCGGTGGTTCGTGGAGTTTGTAGCCAATTCCGTGCCCAGTTAATTCTTGGACTACGTTGTATCCGTGTCGGTGGATTTGTTTTTCAATGTGTTCTGACAGATCGTTTAAGTATATGCCGTCTCTTATGAAGTTTAGGGCTGAGTCCAAAATGTCTTCTGAGTTTTTGATTAGGTTTTCTACTTGGTTCGATAGAGGTTTTACTCCTACTAGAACTGTTGCGTCTGTGTGCATTCTTTTGTGTACTGCTCCGCAATCTATCGAGATTATGTCTCCGGGTTTTAGGATTTGGGTTTTGGTGGGAATTGTGTGGACAACTTGTTCGTTTATGCTTGTACAGAGGGTGGCTGGGAAGCCGTGGTATCCTTTGAAAGAGGGGACTACGTTGTGTTTTTTGAGGAATTCTTCTGCAAATTTGTCGAGTTCGTATGTTGAAATACCAGGTTTGACCATAGCTGCTGTGAGTTGAAGGCATTCGTGGAGTATCTTTCCACCTTCGCGCATGATTTCTATTTCAGCTTGGGTTTTGATTGCTATTTGTTGTGAAGACATGGTTTGTCGGTTTATATGTTGGTTTCGAATAGTGGATTTAGGGCTTGGACTGCAAGTTCTGCTACTTTTTCTATACTTGCTTCACCGTTGATTTCTATGAGTTTATCTTTGTATAGTTCTATTGCTGGTTGTGTTTCTGTATGAAAGGCTTCAAGTCTTGTTTTTATTGCTTCTGGGTTGTCATCTGCTCTTGTAATTAGTTCTCCTCCGCAGTCTGCGGTGTCGCAGGTTTTGGCTTTGTAATCTGCTGCGAAAATCTTTTTACATTTGCTGCAGATTTTTCTGGTGGTCAGGCGTTGAAGTGCGGTTTCTTCAGTGATTTTTATTAGGACTCCCTTGTATGTGCGTTCGTTTTTGTCTAGAAGTGCGTTTAGGGTTTCTGCTTGTTCTACCGATCTTGGGATTCCGTCGAATAAGATCGATTTTCCTGGTTCAAGTTTTTGCATGAAGTCTTCTACTATTTCCATAACAACTTCGTTTGGGACTAGTTTTCCTGATTCGATAATCTCTTTTATTTTGTGGCCGAGAGGGGAGTCTTCTTGTGCTAAGTTCCTGAGGGCGCCGCCTGTTTCAAATATTTCGAGGTTGAAGTTTTCAGCTACACGTTTGCCGACTGTGCCTTTTCCAGCACCTTGCATACCGAAGAATATGAGGTCCATTAGTTTGGGGTTAGGTGTGTGGGTATTATAGTTGAGTCTGGACTTAAGTAAAAGGGGTAGTTAAGTTCGGGAGGGGTGTTGTTGCGGAAATGGCGTTTTTATACTATAATTAATTTTGTTAAAACTATAAAGTCATTAACCAAAAACAAAAATGACAAAAAAAGCAAAAATGATTACAGCGGTTGTTGCTGCTGTGGTTGTAGTAGCTGGAGGCCTAGGCTTCTATCTCAAAGGGGGTGATTTGATGGGACGGATGAAATTACCGGCAAAGGAAATCGATGCGTTGGAGACAGATGTGTCGGAGACATCAGTTGTTAGTTGTGGAGAAACTTGGACTAAGGTTTTCGAGGGAAAAATTGTTTCAGAAGAGGTGGTCTATGATGATGGAGTAGCTCAGTATCCTCTATCTATTGCTCAGTCAATCACTTATTCGAAACTTTCTAACTTGATGAGACAAGGATGTTCGTTTAAGGTTGTAAGGACAGCTGGGTCTGGTGATTTTTCAGGACAAACTTCAATGGAGTGTTCTATTGCTGGTCTATATAGTGGAGATGGAATGTTTGCTTGTAGGACTTCTATGATAAGTAGCGATGGAACAGTAGATGCTGCATACTATGATGGTGCGTTGATTTCATTTGATGGATATCCAAACGTGAACTATGTGCCTTTGGCAAATCAACCTTCTCCAGGGTATTTAGCTGTGAGTATTTTTGTTAAGAAATAGAAGAATATAATCATTTCTCTAAAGCCCTCCATTCCGGGGGGCTTTTTTGTTGTAAACTTTTTGTAAGAAATTTTTAAGGATACCCTTAAATTGTCGGGGGAAAAATGGGCCTTTTTTTGATTGGGGTTTATTCTCTATTTGAGAGGTACTGATATATTGCTATGGCAACATCTTCTCTTGATAGGGTTTGTGATGGTAATAATTTCATTTCTCTACCTGGAAATAGTTCGTATTTTGTCGCTATACCCGCATATTTTGAGAACCAATCGTTTTCTGTGACATCTTCGTAGTTGGATGATAGGTTTTCTTCTAGATCAAAGGTTAACGATAGCATCTTTGTGAATTCTGCTGTGTTTACTGTTTTCTCTGGTCTGAAAAGTCCGTCATCATAACCATTAATAATTTCTTTGTTTGCTGCTTCTACTATAAATTTTGTGTACCACTGATTATCGAGAACATCAGCAAATCTTCCGTTGTTATTTTGTTCCTCAACTTTTCCGTATCTAGCGTATAATAAAAATTTAGAAGTTTCTGCTCTGTTAACTTCTCTAGATCCTTTGAATTCTCCATCAGGATATCCTCCCAAGATAGCTCTTCTATAAAGTTCTGCTGCTGCCATTCCTTCTAGTTCTTCTATATTTGTGTCTGGGAATGGATTTTCATATTCAATGATAGACGTAAGAACCTCGTCTTCGTATCCTGCTGGGGGAACTTTGTTTGTAGCATGAGTGGCGCTTTCTTCATTTGTTTCGTTATTGTTGCCTATGTTGAAAGTAGCCCAATATTCTGTTGGGGATTCAACAGTGACTTTAACTATACCACCTATAGTGCTATCAAAAAAAAGTGTGTATTCATTCATTCCTACTAGTTGAGCGTCACCACTTAAAATTTCATAATCATATTTACTGAATCTGCATTCTGCGTCTCTTTTTCCATCTTCTCCTAGCAATTCAATACTGTATTTCTCTCCATTGTCTATTACGCTATTTGTACAATTTGTTGGATCTGTTTCACCTGGTATGTCGAAATATTTACTTATAGCTCCTCCATCTTTTTCTACATATACTGTAAAATTGTCTCCAGCTGATATTGATATGTCTAAAGAGTATTCTGTCATTTCTGCTATTTCTGCGGTGCTTTCTTCATAATTTTCAACTCTATATGTTACAACTCTGCATAGTTCATCTTGTTCATTAGTGTTTTTGTTTACTATGTCCAAGTGATAAACAAATTCACTTGGTTGTGTCATCACTAATTCGCAGTCTGAGCTGAACGACTCTTCAACTTCAGCTTCAGCGTTTGCTTGGGGGGCAATTAAAAGTGCGGCAAACATGACTGATACGAGTGTTTTTTTCATGGTTATGAGGTTTAAAAGTATATACTTACTGCATTGTATTATTTATAGTTTTGTTTTGCAATCCGCTTTAGTAGGGAAATGCTGAAAAAGCTTGAAAAAATCTTTCCACTGTTTGGAGCAGATTTTTCATCGCTTTTTCTCCTGCGCTACGTCAAAGTCTCGCGGAGCTCGCATCGACTTTGCTTCGGATCGCATTTCTCGCTACTTCAGTAGGGATTTTCTCGCCTTATTATTAAATTTATTTTCTCTTGCTTGTTGCAAGGAAGCGCAGATTTAATAAACGGCGTGCTTCGCTATTGCAAAGGCGCGGCTTTGCTTTCGCTCCGCACCGAAAATCTCGCCACTCTATTAATAGAACTTATTGTAATCATGCATGATCAACTGAGCGTTGATTTGTCTGATGATCTCTAGGACCACGCCGACGATGATAATCATTCCTGCTCCTGATACTAGTAATGGAACGGTTCCGATACTCATGCTTTGGAAGAATGACTGTATAAGCATAGGGGATATAGCTATGAAAGCTAGGAACATTCCCCCGAAGAGATTTAGTCTGCTTGATATTTTTCCGATATAGTCCGCAGTGTTTTTGCCTGGTCTGATTCCTGGGATATAACCGCCTCTCTTTTGGATACTTTCTGCGATCTGCTCAGGATTGAAAGTGATTGATACGTAGAAGTATGTGAATCCAATTACGAGTAGGAAATATACTACAAGATATGTGACACTTTGTGGTTGGAATAGGGTTGTCATTTTTTCAGCAGCAACTCTTAACCATTCTGATTTTGCACGTTGTAGAAATTGTGCCAAGATTTGTGGGAAACTTACCAATGAAACTGCGAAGATGATCGGGATCATTCCTGCTTGGTTGATTCTTATAGGCAAGTGAGATTGGTCACTTTTTGCGCGGACGCCGCGCCCGGCATATGTTACTGGAATTCGTCGTTGGGCTTCGTTTACCAATATAATCACTGTTGTGAGAATTACTGTGATCAGAACTATTACTACGAATGGAATTAGTTTTGATTCATCTGCTTGTGCTAGGAAAAGTCCTTGTCCTATCATTTGTGGAATCTGAGATATGATAGATGCGAAGATCAAGATTGAGATACCATTTGATATTCCTTTTTCTGTCATTTGTTCACCAAGCCATACTAATAAAACGGTACCTGCTGTGATAGTTAACATTGTTGTTACTACTACTAGTGGATTGTCCATTTCTTTTATGATTGGAACCTGTGATTGTGAATTCAAGAGAATTATCATTCCATATGATTGTAGGAAAGCTAATGGGAATGTTAACCATCTTGTGATTGAGTTGATCTTTCTTCTTCCAGATTCTCCTTCTTTTTGTAGTTCTTCGACTTTTGGGATTACAACTGCCATCAACTGCATGATGATTGATGCGTTGATGTATGGTGATAGGCCCATCAATAGGATTGAAAAGTTCTTTGCGCTTCCACCTGTCAACATGCTAAATGCTCCAAGTAGCTCGTTGTTGTCGATTACTCCTTTGATTGCTTGTAGGTCTGCTCCTGGGACAGATACTTGAGCTATAACTCTATATAAAATAACTATCGCTAAAGTGAAAAGAAGTTTATTTCTAATCGTTTTAGAATTCCATATTTGTTTTAGGTAGTTCAACATTATTCTTCAGTTTTATCAGCTGGTTTTTTTTTAGCTGTTGGAGCTTTCTCTTTTGGTGTCCAAGGTTTTCTGTCTGCTTTTTTTGGAAATAAGTCTTTTCTTTTTGGTAGAATTTCACAACTTCCTCCAGCTTTCTCGATTTTTTCTACTGCAGAGGCAGAAGCTGCGTGTACTTTGATAGTGAATTTCTTGGTCACCTCTCCGTTACTTAGAAGTTTAACTTTATTTTTTAGATTTGTTAAATCAACTTCGCCTTCTTTGAACATTTCTTCTAGATCTCCAACGTTAATTGCTTTGTAATCAATCCTGTTAATGTTTCGAAAACCTTTAAGTTTTGGCATCTTCATGTGTAGTGGAGTCTGTCCACCTTCGAATCCAGGTCTTCTTCGACCACCTGCTCTTGAACTTTGTCCCTTTTGACCTCTACATGAATATGTTCCATGTCCAGATCCGTTTCCTCGTCCGACTCTCTTTCTTGCTTTGAAATTCTTATTTTTAAGTTCTGTTAATGGCATTATTTAGTTGGTTTAGGTTCTTGTGGTGCTGGCTTTTTAGCCTCGGGGGTTTTTTCTGCTTCAGGTTTTTTGTTAGCCTCTGGTTTTTTGTTAGTCTCTGGTTTTTTGTTAGTCTCTGGTTTTACTGCTGCTTTTTGCTTTTTTGAAAATGGTGTTTCTCTCAAGTTTTCTAGTGCTTTTAGTGTTGCTCTTGAACAAGATATTTTATTTGTTGTACCGAATGATTTTGAAAGGATGTCTTTTATTCCTGAAAGTTCTACTACTTTACGTACGGCTCCTCCAGCGATAATACCTGTACCTTCTGCGGCTGGGATTAGGAGAACGTGGGCGCTTTTGTATCTCATTGTAATTTCGTGTGGGATTGTTGTTCTATCTAGTTTTACGTTGATCACATTTTTCTTTGCGTCTGCAATTGCTTTTTGAATTGCTCCTACTACTTCTTCGGATTTTCCAACTCCAACTCCGACTCTTCCTTTTCTATCACCAATAACAACTGTTGCTCGGAATCTTAGACGTCGTCCTCCTTTAACTACACGAGTAACTCTGTCTATTTGAAGCACTACTTCTTCAAATTCCTTTGCTTCTCTTTCTGGTCTGTGTTTTGAGTGTGGGTTTTTTGCCATTGTATTCTTTTAGTTTAAAATTTTAGACCCCCTTCGCGAGCACCTTCTGCTATTTGTTTTACTCTTCCATGGTACTTATATCCTCCTCTATCGAAAACTATTTCTTCTATTTTGTGCTCATTTGCTTTTTTTGCTATTTCAAGTCCAACTACTTTCGCTTGTTCTTGTTTTGGTGCTTTCTTTGCTTTCAATGTTGAGCTTGAGCAGATAGTTTTTCCACTTTCGTCATCAACTAATTGTGCATAAGTCGCTTTCAAGCTTCTGAATACTACAAGTCTTGGACGAGCAGCTGTTCCTTGAACTTTAGATCTTACTCTGTTGTGACGGGCTTTTCTTGCTGTTACTTTTTCTGATGACATTTTATTTAGATTGATTAGTTATTTTGATTAGTCGCTACTACTTCCGGCAGCTTTACCTGCTTTTCTTGCTACATATTCGTTTACGTATCTGATTCCTTTTCCTTTGTATGGTTCTGGTGGTCTATAAGATCTGATTTTTGCTGCTACTTCACCTACTGTTTCTTTGTCTATTCCTTTTACGATTAGTATTTGTTTGTTGTCTTCGTCTGCTTCAAATGTAATTCCTTCAGGTGCTTTGTGTTCAACTGGGTGAGAGAAACCAAGGGTTAGTGTTATCTTATTTCCGCTAGGTTGGAATCTGTATCCAACTCCGATTACTTCCATTTTTTTCTCGAATCCTTCGCTAACACCGATTACCATATTTGATATTAGTGATCGGAATAGTCCATGTAGGCTTCGGTCTTCTTTCGAGTCGCTTGCTCTTGTAACTATTAGTTTTGATTCTTCTTGTTTAACCTCGATACTTGGATGTATATCACGAGATAATTCTCCTTTAGAACCTTTTACTTTAATCTTGTTACCAGTAATTTCTACTGTTACACCTGATGGGACCTGAATTGGTTGTTTTCCTATTCGTGACATATTTAGTAAACTTCACAGATTATTTCTCCCCCTAAATCTTGTTTGTAAGCTTCTTCACTGGTCATAAGACCTTTTGAAGTTGAAACTATTCTTACTCCTAATCCACTTACTAGTGGTTTTTTAAGATCGTTTTTCTTGACGTAGATTCTTTGTCCTGGTCTAGAAATTCTTTTCAAATTCATTGTTCTTCCTTCTTCCAACTGAACTAATAGTTCTGGGAATTTGTTTTCTACTTTCTCGTATTTAGCTATGAATGATTTTTCTAATAGTATTTTCAAAATGCTTTCTTTAATTTTTGAATATGGGATTGTGCATGAGCTTAGGTTGGCTCTTGATGAGTTTCTAATTCTTGTTAACAAGTCTGCAATTGGGTCTGTGTTCATTTTTTTAAATTTAGGTTTTTCTTAAGTGGGGGATTTCAATCCGCTTTGCGGACTGGCACTAGGAGCGCTAAAGCTTCCTGTGCCTACCAAGATGATTTTTTAACTCCAGGAATCTTGCCTTCGCTTGCTAGTTCTCTGAAACATATTCTGCACATATCGAATCTTCTCATGTATCCAAACTGTCTTCCGCATAATCTGCATCTGTTATATATCTTTGTTGAGAATTCAACTTTATTGCCCGCTTTCTTTTGTTTTTCAGCGGTTTCTTGTCTTTTCCTGGTTTTAAGTACTAATGCTGTTCTAGCCATAATTATTTTTTAAATGGGAAATTGAAGGCTGTGAGAAGTGCTCTTGCATCTTCGTCTGTCTTTGCTGATGTTGTTATAGTTACTTGCACTCCGTGTAAGTGTAGGACGTCGTCTGGGTTGATTTCTGGGAATACGACGTGTTCTTTTAGTCCAAGTGAGTAATTTCCATTTCCATCGAATGCTTTTGCTGATATTCCTCGGAAGTCTCGTACTCTTGGTAACGTGATATTGATCAGTTTGCTTAGGAAGTCGTACATTCTTTGTCCTCTTAGTGTTACTACTAATCCTACTGGCATATTTTCTCTAACTTTGAAGTTTGAGATCGCTTTTCTTGTTTTTGTTACAACTGGTTTTTGGCCAGAAATTTTCGCTAGGTTTTCTTCTATGTAAGAGACGTCTTTGCCTTGGCTTTGGATTATTGATCCTATTCCAACGTTTATAGTGATTTTTTCAACTTTAGGTACAGCGTTTACGTTCTTCAGTCCCAATTCTTCTTTAAGCTTTGGAGCTATGGTTTCCTTGTATTGTGTTTTTAAATCTTTTGCCATGTTATTTCTTTTGTTTAGAACTTGATTTCTTAGTTGTGACGATCTGGTCTACAGAGTCTTTACATTTCTTACAGATTCTTTCTTTCTTTTTGTTGTCTAGCTTCTTAATTTCTACTCTAGTTGTTTTTTTACACTTTGGGCAGACTAATATTGCGTTTGATGCCTGGATAGGGAATTCGTATCTTAATTTTTCTCCCGGTCTTTGGGCTGTTTTCTTGATATGTTTTGTCAGTAAGTTTACCTTTTCTACTGTGATTTTTCTTGAGTTTCTGAATATCTTGGTAATTTTACCTTTTTTACTTTTGTCTTTGCCTGTTAATATTTGTACTTCGTCTCCAATTTTAAGCTTCATATTACTTCAGGGGCTAATGAGATAATTTTTTGGTAACCTCTTTCTCGCAGTTCTCTTGCCACTGGTCCGAATACACGGGTTCCTTTAGGTTGTTTGTCTGCGGCGTTTATTATTACTACTGCGTTTTCATCGAATCTAATAGATGAACCATCTTTTCTTCCCATCTCTTTTCTTTGTCTTACTATTACTGCTTGTTGAATTGATTTTCTTTTTACTACTCCACGTGGAGCTGCTTCTTTTACTGTCACAGTTATAACGTCTCCGATTCTAGCGTATTTTCTTTTTGAACCACCTAGAACTTTGATACATTGAACCATCTTTGCTCCTGTGTTGTCTGCTACCTTTAATTTTGAGAGTGCTTGTATCATATAACTTGATTGTTAGGTTTCACTAGAGTCCATCTCTTTAATTTGCTGATTGGTTTTGTCTCGTAGAATGTGATCATTTCTCCAATTTCAAATTTTTTGTTCTCAGGATTGTCTATGTGGAATTTCTTTGTTGTTCTATATCTTTTCTTATATTTCGGGTGTCTTTTGTATGTATGAACCTCGGCAATAATTGTTTTGTCTTGAACGTTTGACGATACTGATCCTTTTTTTGATCTCATTAGTCTTTTTGGTTAGGTTCTGACATTATTGTTTTTATTTGTGCTACGTATCTCTTATTATTCTTTACTTCGTGACTTGCTTTTGATTGCCCAGAAGTCACATCAAACCTTGTCTTGAAAAGTTCTTTTTCAGCTTGTTTTAGCTCTTCTTTAAGCTTGCTTATGTCTAGTTTTCTTAATTCTTCTACTTTGAACATTATTTTTTAGATTTACTTATTATTTTGCATTTTACTGGCAGTTTGTATGCAGCGAGTTTAAGTGCTGCTATTGCCATTTCGTCTTCTATACCATCCATTTCAAACATAACTCTTCCTGGCTTAACTATTGTTACGAATCTGTCTGGAGCACCTTTTCCTCCACCCATCGGTACTTCTGCACCTTTTTTAGTGATTGGTTTGTGAGGGAATATAGTTATCCAGATTTTTCCTCCTCTCTTTGTGTATCTTGTCATTACACGTCTTGCTGCCTCTATCTGTCTTGAAGTTACTTCTGATGTAGATAGAGCTTTGAGACCGTGAGATCCAAAATTCAATGCATTACCGGTATTAGCTATACCCTTGTATGACCCTCTTAGTCGGTGTTCTTTTCTGTGTTTTTGCTTTCGCGGTTGTAACATTATTAGGTGTTTTTAATTTCTTCGATTTCATTTTGTAGTCTTGAATCCAAGTCTTTCTTGAATATTTCTCCTTTGTATATCCATACCTTTACTCCGATTGCTCCATATGTTGTTTGTGCAGTTCCTGTTGCATAGTCTATATCTGCTCTGAATGTGTGAAGTGGGATTTTCCCTAGTGAGAAGAATTCTTCACGAGCGATTTCAACTCCGTTCAACCTTCCTGCTACTTTTATTTTCGCTCCTTTAGCGCCGGCTTCCATTGCTTTTTCGATTGCCATTTTGCAAGCTCTTCTATATGAGACTCTCTTTGCTACTTGTTGGGCAATAGATTCTGCTACGGTTCCTGCGTCTATGGCTGGTTTCTTAATTTCTTTTATATTGATTGCGATTGTTACTTTGAATTTCTTTTCGAGCAATGTTCTTAAATCTTCTATTATAGAACCTCCTCTTCCAATAATTATTCCTGGTTTTGATGTGTGAATGTTTGTGATTACTTTTCCTTGGGTTCTAAGTATCTCGATTTTTGAGATTCCTCCTTCAGTAAGCGTTGCTCTAATTGCCTTTTCTATTTCTAAATCTTGATGAAGCAACTCTGCATACTCTTTTTTTCCTGCGTACCATCTAGAGTCCCAGTCACGGGTTATTCCTATTCTAATTACTTTTGGATTTACTTTTTGTCCCATATTATTTAGTTGGTTTTAGGTGTTTCTTCGGCTGGGGTCTCAGTTGGAGTTGGAGCTTCAGCTTTTGCTGGAGCTTTCTTCTCGACTTCTGCTTTCTTAGTTTCTAGATAAACTCTTATGTGTGATGTTCTTTTTAAGATTGGGTGCATTCTTCCTCTTGAGATCGGAACACTTCTTTTTAGTGTAGATCCTTCGTTTACGACGATTTCTTTTATCTGTAGTGATTCAATCTCTTGTTTTGTAGTTTCTTTTGCGTTTGCAGCTGCGGATGCGATTACCTTTCTTATCATTGGTGCCGCTTTTTTCTGCGTAAATTTCAAGATATCTAGCGCGTCTTGGACTGGTTTTTTTCTAACCAAACCTGCGACTAAATTCGCTTTTTTTGATGAGATTCTAAGATTTTTTGCGACTGCTTGCATAATTTTTAACCGGTTACTTTAGCTAATTTACCACCATGGCCTTTGAATTTTCGCGCTGGTGCGAATTCTCCCAATTTGTGACCAACCATACTTTCTGTTACGAACACTGGGATGAATTGCTTTCCATTGTGGACCGCGAATGTGTGTCCTACGAACTCAGGCGCTATGGCACAACTTCTTGCCCATGTTTTTATAGGTTTCTTGTCTCCTGTTTCCTCCATTTTTTCTACTTTTTTCTGGACCTTAGCGTCTATGAATGGTCCTTTTTTTGAGCTTCTAGACATAGTTGTTTATTTATGGCGTCTGTCTTTGATAATATATTTGTCTGTTTGGTGTCTTCTGCGTGTTTTGAATCCTAGAGCTGGCATTCCCCATGGTGTTTTCGGATGTTTCATACCAATCGATTGGTGTCCTTCACCACCACCATGTGGATGGTCGCACGGATTCATAGATTTACCAGTTACTGATGGTCTTATTCCCATCCATCTCTTTCTTCCAGCTTTTCCTAATGTGATCTTTGAATGTTCTACGTTACTCACTATTCCAATACTTGCATATGAATCTTTTGATATCAGTCTACTCTCTCCTGAAGGCATTTGGATTTGAGCCATTTTGCCCTCGAGAGAAACTACTGTTGCGTATGATCCTGCTGATCTTACCATTTTTCCTCCTTGTTCTGGATTTAACTCTATGTTGTGTACTTGGTATCCAACTGGTACGTGTTTCAATGTTAGTCTTGCTCCTACTTTTGCTTTTGCTTTAACTTTTGTTTCTACCTTGTCTCCTACCTTTAGCCCTTCTGGCGCTAGGTGATATCTCTTATCTCCGTCTCTATAGGTTACGAGCATTATATACGCTGTTCTTCCTGGGTCATATTCGATCGCTGTAACTTTTCCTGGGATATTAAGTTTGTCGATTTGTTTGAAGTCAACTAGTCGGAGCATTCTTTTGTGCCCTCCTCCTTGGTGACGAACCGTAATTTGGCCAGTTGAGTTTCTTCCTGAGTGTTTCTTTGCTCTTTTGATCAGGCTTTTTTCAGGCTTAGTTCTTGTTATTTCACTAAACGAAGGTGAGGACATGCCTCTTCTTCCCGGGGTCGTTGGTTTGTATTTCTTTATTGCCATTGATCTTTAAGCTTTAATTTTATTAGGATCTATTGTTTTTCCTTTTTCGATTGTAATAATAGCTCTTTTCGTTACAGCTCTTTTTTTCCATAGTTGTCCTCTTCTAAGTAGTCTTGACTTGCTTGGACTTAGGAATGTTCTAACGTTTTCAGCTTTTACTCCATATATTTCTTCGAATGCTTTTTTTATAGTTAGCTTGTCTGCTTTTCTTTGGACTTCAAACATATACTTATTCTGAGCAGTATGAGCTGTGCTTTTTTCTGTTGTTAGCGGCTTTATGATTGTACTTAGGTAGTCCATTATTTTTCATTTAAAAATACCTCTTCCAATTTTTCTAGTGCGTCTTGCATGAAGAGGACTGTATCGTATTTTTGTAAGTCTTTAATATTGATATAATTTGCGTGGATTGTTTTTACGTTCGGAAGATTTCTTGCTGATAATTCTACCGATTCATCTCTTCCTGGTAATACTACTAATGCGTCTCTCTTGATTGGTAACTTACTCATTAGTAACTGGAAAGGCTTTGTTTTAGCTTCTCCTTCGTATTTTTCTAGTGCAATAATGTCTTTGTCTCTCGCTTTTTCAGATAATGCGCAGAACAAAGCTTTTCTTCTTTGTTTCTTTGGCATCTGTTTCTTGAAGTTTCTCTCATTAGAAGGTCCGAAGACTACGCAACCACCTCTCATGTGAACATTTCTGCTAGAACCTTGTCGGGCTCTACCTGTTCCTTTCTGCTTGAATGGCTTAGCGCCTCCGCCCTTTACCTCACCTCTTGATTTCGTGTGGGCTATTACTCTTCTCGCATTTGAAAGTTGATAAACTAAAGCTTGATGAACCAAGTCTTCATTGAAAGGTATTTCGAATATCTCCTTTTTAAGGTCTATTTCTCCTTTCTTCTCTCCTGTTTGTGAGTATAAATCTATTTTCATTTATCTTTTTACTTCTTTGTAATTACGATTAGTGCTCCATTTGGGCCTGGAACTGGGCCTTTTAGTCCAATTAAGTTCTTTTCGTTGTCTAGATAAGCTACTTTTACACTTCTTAGTGTTATTTTGTCGGTTCCCATTCTTCCTGGTAATTTTTTACCCTTGTTTACTCTTCCTGGTTTTGCACAGGCTCCTATTGAACCTGGTTTTCTATGGTGATTTGAACCGTGACTCATAGGTCCTCTAGAAAAGTTGTGTCTCTTTATTACTCCTTGAAAACCTTTACCTTTTGAAATTCCCATAACTTGTACGTTTTCTCCGTCTTGGAATGATTCTAAAGTTACCTGGTCTCCTTTCTTTACTTCGTCTCCTTCTGTACTGAATTCTTTTACGAAGTGGAATTGTTTAGTCTTCGTAGGCTTCTTTAATTTGGAAAACCCCAGGACTATCGCCGGATATCCGTCTTTCTCAACTGTTTTTACCTGAGTGACTTCGTTTGGAGTACACTCTACAATTGTGATTGGGATCACGCGACCATCGTCTTGAAAGACTCGAGTCATACCTATTTTTTTGCCGAGGATTCCTGGCATAATACGTAGAGGTTAATATCCTTTTGGATAGTCCTTTGAAGACTTTTCGGCAAGCCCTCATAAGGAGTAATTAACATACAATCTTTTCAAATTGCTGCTGCAATATATAGAAGTGCAACAGGGGAGTCAAGAGAATCTTTTAAGTTTCTATTCTTTTTCTAGCTGATGCTGATGGGCTAGTTGGTTGCACGTGTGCAATCCAACTAGTTTTTCTCCATCATGATGGAGAAAAATCAGCATGACATCTGTAAAAACTTCTAGAAACTTAAAAAGAGTTTAGTATGAAGTTTTAGGCTTCTGCCAACATTTTGATCTCAATTTCTACTCCTGCTGGAAGAGAAAGGTTCTGGAGAGATTCAATTGTTTTTGGAGCAACTTCTGATATGTCGATAAGTCTCTTGTGAGTTCTCATCTCAAATTGTTCACGAGAAGTTTTGTGAACGAAAGTTGATTTGTTGACTGTGAATTTTTCGATCTTTGTTGGTAGGGGAATAGGACCTGCGATTACAGCTCCTGTTCTTTCAGCTGTGTCGATGATTAGTTTTGCTGTTTCATCAATTACTTTGTGATCGAAAGCTTTGATTTTGATACGAAGACGTTGTGATGCTGCCATGGTGTGGTTGGATTAATGTTTAATTAAATTACCGAGTATTACATCCTCGGCTCTAAGATACTTTTTTGTATTTAGATTTCAATCGATCTGCTTTGCAGATCTCTTGACCGCCTGATCGGCGGTCTGAAGGATGTCCCGCTTTTGGCGGGGCCGGACCGATAAGATCATCGGCACGGACTTTTTATGTATTTTGCCTTCCCGCCTGTGGCGGGTCGGCGGCGCTACGCGCCTACTAATTGGCTTTGAAGGCCCCTCAAGACCGAATCAGTCTCTGAAGGGCATATAAAAGACAATTAATCTGTCGTATTTTTATTTTATGCCTCGCTTTCGCTCGGCGGCACTGGAGCGCTAAAGCTTCCTGTGCCTACTCCATAATTTTAGCTACTACTCCGGCACCAACTGTTCTTCCTCCTTCACGGATAGCAAATCTAGTTCCTTCATCAAGAGCTATTGGAGCTCCTAATGTAACAACCATATTTACTTTATCTCCAGGCATTACCATCTCTACGTCTGCTGGAAGTTCAACTGAACCAGTAACGTCAGTAGTTCTGATGTAGAATTGTGGTTTGTAACCTTTGAAGAAAGGAGTGTGTCGTCCACCTTCGTCTTTACTCAAGATATAAACTTCAGATTCAAATTTTGTGTGTGGGTGGATAGATCCAGGTTTAGCACAAACTTGTCCTCTTTCGATTTCTTCTCTTTCAATACCTCTAAGAAGAAGTCCAACGTTGTCTCCAGCTCGTCCTTCATCAAGAGTTTTTCGGAACATCTCTACTCCTGTAACTATAACTTTTCTAGTTGCTTTGATTCCGATAATTTCAATTTCGTCATTTGTGTTTACGATACCTTGGTCTACACGTCCTGTAGCAACTGTACCACGTCCTTTGATTGAGAATACATCCTCGACTGGCATTAGGAATGGTTTGTCGAGAACACGTTCTGGTTGAGGGATGTAGGTGTCAAGAGCTTCAAGAAGTTCAAGGATTGGTTTTGTAGCTTCATCATCATCTGGGTTTTCAAGAGCTTTAAGAGCTGAACCTTTGATGATTGGAGTGTCGTCACCAGGGAATTCGTATTTAGTAAGAAGTTCGCGTACTTCCATTTCTGAAAGTTCAGCGATATCTGGATCAGCAAGATCCATTTTGTTCATGAATACGATGATGTAAGGAACGTTTACCTGTTTTGCAAGAAGGATGTGCTCACGAGTTTGTGGCATTGGTCCATCTGCGGCAGATACAACGAGGATAGCTGCGTCCATTTGAGCTGCACCAGTGATCATGTTCTTTACATAATCGGCATGACCTGGACAATCTACGTGGGCGTAGTGTCTCTTGTCTGTTTCGTACTCCTGGTGAGAAGTTGCGATTGTAATACCGCGTTCTCTCTCTTCAGGTGCGTTGTCGATCTGATCGAAAGCAACACTTTTGTTTGTTCCACCGAATTTTTTCGCAGCTACGGTGGTGATTGCTGCGGTCAATGTAGTTTTACCATGGTCTACGTGACCAATTGTTCCTACGTTGACGTGTGGTTTTGACCTATCAAATTTACCTTCAGCCATAGTTAGATAATTTAATGATTATTTTTTATATATGTAATGTTTTTGTGAATGCGCGGGGTATACTAGCGAAAAAGAGAATCAAGTGCAAGATGATTTAGCTCGATCTTTTGGCTACGATATCGTCTGCAACACTTTGTGGTACTTTGTCGTAGTGTCCGAACTCCATTGTAGAGCTTGCTCGGCCTTGTGTCATCGATCTCAAATCTGTTACGTATCCGAACATGTTTGCCAGAGGAACCTCTGCTTTGATGAATTTGGCCATACCTCTTTCTCCGGTTTCTTTGATTTGTCCTCGTCTTGAATTTAGGTTACCCATAACATCACCAAAGTATTCTTCAGGAGATACAACCTCAACATTCATTATTGGTTCAAGGATTGCTGGTTTGGCTTGTTTACAACCATTTTGGAAACAGATTGAGCCTGCTGTCTTGAAGGCCATCTCTGATGAATCTACATCGTGGAACGAACCATCGTATAGTTCTACTTTGATGTCTACCATTGGGTATCCAGCTAGAACACCTCTTGTCATGGCTTCTTCAATTCCTTTGTCTACTGGTTTGATATATTCTTTTGGAATCTTTCCTCCGACGATTGAGTCTACAAATTCGTATCCTGCTCCTGGTTCTTGAGGAGTGATCTTTAGGAGTACATGACCATATTGACCACGACCACCTGTTTGTTTTGAGTATTTCTCTTCCATTGTTACTTCTTCTTGGATTGTTTCTCTGTATGCTACTTGAGGTTGTCCAATGTTTGCTTCTACCTTGAATTCACGTTTCATTCGGTCAACGATGATATCCAAGTGAAGCTCTCCCATTCCTGAGATGATTGTTTGTCCTGTTTCATCATCTGTTTTGACTTGGAAGGTTGGATCTTCTTCTGCAAGTTTCTGAAGAGCGATTCCCATCTTTTCTTGGTCGGCCTTTGTTTTTGGTTCAACAGCGATCGCAATAACTGGTTCTGGGAATGTGATTTGTTCTAGGATGATCTGATTGTTTTGGTCGCAAAGTGTGTGTCCTGTTGAAGTTTTCTTTAGTCCGACTACCGCTGCGATGTCTCCGGCATGGACTTCTTTTATTTCTTCTCTTGAGTTTGCGTGCATTTGTAGGATTCGTCCCATTCTTTCTTTTGTTTCAGAGTTTGAGTTGTAGACATAGCTTCCTGCTTCAACTTTTCCTGAATATACTCGGAAGAATGTTAGTGTTCCTACGAATGGGTCTGTAGCGATTTTGAATGCTAGTGCTGCGAAAGGTTCGTCATCGATGAGTTTACGTTCTATTGGTTCCTCCGTTCTAGGTTTTATTCCTTTTACTGGTGGAAGGTCCATTGGAGAAGGAAGGTACCAACAAACAGCATCAAGTACTAGTTGTGCTCCTACGTTTTTGAGAGCAGATCCACACATTACTGGATACATTTTGTTTGCAGTTGTAGCGGTTCGGATTCCTTTTTTGATTTCAGCCTCTGTTGGCTCCTGTCCTTCAAGGAATTTTTCCATCAAAACGTCGTCATGTTCTGAAATTTTTTCAATCATTGTAGCCCTGTATTCTTCGACTTTGGCTGTCATGTCAGCTGGGATTTCTATTTCAATCATTTTTTCACCTTTGTCTCCTTCAAATTCGTATGCTTTTCGTGTTATTAGATCCACTACGCCCTTGTGGTCGTTCTCGGTTCCTATTGGAAGTTGGATGGCAACTGCGTCAGGGGATAGTCTGTCCCAGATTGATTTGATACTCATGTCGAAGTCTCCACCCATCTTATCCATCTTATTAATGAATGCGATTCTTGGTACTTGGTATTTATCGGCTTGTCTCCAAACTGTTTCTGATTGTGGTTCTACACCTTGTGATCCGTCGAACACGATTACACCTCCATCAAGTACGCGGAGTGATCGTTCTACTTCTGCTGTGAAGTCTACGTGTCCTGGAGTGTCAATGATGTTGATTCTGTATTGTTTGTCGTCGTTGCTTGGTTTCCAGAAGCATGTTGTTGCTGCCGATGTGATTGTGATTCCACGTTCTCGCTCTTGTTCCATCCAGTCCATTTGAGATTCGCCGTCGTGAGTTTCACCAATCTTGTGTGTTCGTCCTGTGTAGTATAGGAAACGCTCGGTGACGGTTGTCTTCCCAGCATCGATGTGGGCGATGATACCTATATTACGGAGATGGTTTAGATCTTCAGCCATTTTTATGTGTTTTATATGTATAAGAAAGGCAATCACTTGGATTGCTGGAGTATTATAGGGAGTGAATGGGTAAAGTCAAGAGTAGGGTTCAGCTCTGGTGGTGGAAGAGGGTTTTGATCGACTATGTTAGAATTCCTTGATGTTTGCTTTATTGACTGAATAGCCGGAATCGTGTCGGTATATCCTGTTTGGTTCAGGTGAGGAGTCCCATTGTTCGAAAGGTGGTCTGACTGGTCTGTCCTTGTGTTCTCCTTTCCCGTTGAACCATGTTTCTTTTGAAATTCCTGTTTTAATGGCGGCTTTTTCTAGTAGATTTCTTAGGAATCGAGGATTGTTTTGAACTGCTTGGTCAACTTCTTGTGCTAATGATTTTGGGAGAACTATGTTCATTCTCATTATGTCTGGTCTGTTTCCGTCTAGCCAAGTTTCGTGTTGGCTGTGTATAGCGCCTAAAGAATACGATAAATCGTATGCATCTTCTCCTTGGTGTTGTACTGGAAATTTTTCTCTGAGTTCCGGTTGGGCTTTCTTCCATAAAGAGCCTTTCTTTGCTGGTTGTATTACTTTGCTTCCAATTATTGGATTTATTGTATAACCTTCACGGCAGTTTAGTCTTAAAAGTTGATTAGGGATGTCTCTTTGATATTCACTTTCTAAAAAAGGATATCCTCTGCCATTGTTGGCAGTCATCATCGTGAGGCCGCTGGCTTTGTTTGAGGAGTTGTGTTTTGATAAATGGGCGTATACGCTTATCTTTCCTTTTTCTAGTATTTCTTCTATTAATTGGTTTTCGGCTTCGTTGTTTTCGAGGGTTTGTTTCAGCTCCTCTCGAATTGGATCTGAGAGAGGGTGTGGTTGTGGTTGATCAGGTTGTTTTTGTGAAGGGATTGGTGGGGGAACCTGGTCAATGAGGCCTGTTTCTGGGGTTTGTTTGTCGTTCATTGAAAAGCTTTATGATTTTTTATTATACCATAAAGAACGGGTGTTGGGAATTAATAGTTGAGTTTGGGAGGTGGTGGCAAGTAGGGATTTTCTCACTTTGTTATTGAATTTGCTTTCTTTTTGCATCTGCAAAGTGAGCGCAGATTTAATAAACGGCGTGCTTCGCTATCGCAAAGATGCGACTTTGCCGTCGCTTCGTACCGAAAATCTCGCTACTCTTTAGTACTTAGCAAAGTGTGCAAAGGCTTTGTTCGCTGCTGCCATTCTTTCTGTGTCTAGTTTTTTCTTGACTGATGATCCTTGCTCGTTTGAAGCTTCGATCAATTCTGTAGCTAGTCGTCCAGCCATTGGTGAACCTTTTTTGTCGCGAGCTGCTTTTAGAATCCATCTGAATGCAAGGGCCAATTGTCTGCCGCCGCTTACCTCTAATGGAATCTGGTAGACCGCTCCTCCGATTCTTTTTGGCTTAACCTCCATGTGAGGTTTTACATTCTCAATAGCTGCTTTGAAGACTTTTTCTGGATCAGAGTTAGTTTTCTTTGATATTGTTTTGAGAGTTTGATTGAATATTTTTCTAGCTATTGTCTTTTTGCCATCTTTCATCAGATAGTTTATGAACTTTTCTTGAATTGGGCTTGAATTCTCTGGAATGAATGTCGTACCTCTTTTTGTTATTACTGTTGGCATATTTTTAGTTTGGTTTAACTAGCTTTTGCTATTTTTTTAGTTCCATATTTTGATCGGCCTTGCTTTCTGTCTTTGACCCCATCTGTATCTAGTGATCCTCTAACGATGTGATATCGGACACCTGGCAAGTCTCTTACTCTACCTCCTCTTATAATTACAACTGAGTGTTCTTGAAGATTGTGTCCTTCACCTGGGATGTAGGCCAATACTTCTTGTTTGTTTGTAAGTCTAACACGTGCAATTTTTCGGAGGGCTGAATTCGGTTTCTTCGGTGTAGTAGTAGTGACTTTTATACATATGCCTCTTTTTTGTGGGCATTTGAGGGCGGTGTATCGATTTTTGAGTGTGTTGAAAGTAGTCATAAGAGCAGGTCTTTTTGACTTCTTTGTCGGATTTTTCCGTGGCTTTTTGATAAGTTGGTTTATTGTTGGCATGATCACCTCTAAAGTTAAATGCTGGAGTAATCTATATGATGAGTTTTAGAAATGCAAGTAAAATTTACTTAAATTATAGGTAATTCTTCTGATTCTTCCTCAACGATATCTTCTCTTCTGTCTTTCTTTAGCTCTTTTTCCGCCTCTTTGCAGGCTTTCTCGTTCTGTTTTCTGTAGGTTTCTCCTGCAGGAATTAGCTTACCGATAATTACGTTTTCTTTCAGACCTACGAGGTCGTCGACTTTTTTTGTTGTAGATGCTTCTACCAAAACTCTGATTGTTTCTTGGAATGAAGCTGCTGACAACCAACTGTCTGTGAAGAGAGCGATTCTTGTTAGACCTAGTAGTAATCGTTCTCCTCTAGCAGGTTGTTTTTTCTTGTCCTTGAGTGCTTGGTTTGTGTGTTCGAATCTAATTATGTCTACAATCTCTCCTGGCAAGAAAGGGGCGTCTCCACTCTCGAGTATTCTGACTTTTGAAAGCATTTGTCTTGAGATGATTTCAATGTGTTTGTCATTAATTGTTTGTCCTTGAGATGCGTAGATACTTTGGACCTCTGTCATTATATATTTTTCTACATTGTAGATGTCTGTGAGACTCATCAAGTGTTTTAGATTCAAGTGGCCGTTTGTAAGCGGAGTTCCTTTCTCAACATAATCATCGTCTTTGACCGTGAGTGTTTTTCCTTGAGGGATTTTGTAGATTTTCTCTACTGGTCCTTCTGAAATAGTGATGATTTTGTCGTCAGTTACTTCTTTGACTTTTCCACTTGCGATTGCCTTGAGGGTTGCTTTTGAGTCCTCTGCCTTTGCAATTGCCATTTTTGGCGCTACTTTGTCACCTTTCTTTACCGTTGGAACCATACCTGAAGTTACTTCATATTCTTCTTCAAGAGGTTCGTTAGATATGATTGATATTTCGGTTTTTTTGTCCTTTTGTCTGATAGAAACTTTACCGCTAATCTCTGCCATAATTGCAGGGAATTTTGGTGGTCTGGCTTCGAATAATTCTTCGACACGTGTAAGACCTTGTGTGATATCTGATCCTTCCGCTACACCACCCATGTGGAAGGTACGCATTGTTAGCTGTGTACCTGGTTCACCGATTGATTGGGCGGCGATAATTCCTACTGCGGTTCCGATGTTTACGGTTTCATTTCTACCCAAATCTTTTCCGTAACATTTGATACAGATTCCATCTTCTGTTTGGCATGTCATTACTGATCGAACTTTTACTGATTGTACGGCTGATCCTTCTATCTTTTTGAGTTCTTCATTTCCGATTTCTTTACTCTTTTTACCTATGATTTCACCTGTTTCTGGGTCAACTAGGTCTTCTGCTAAAGTTCGTCCATAGATTCTATGTTCAAATTTTTCTCCTATCATTTCGCTTTCTTCTCTTGTGATCAAGTGAGCGTGGGGTGAATTACAATCGTATTCTTTTATTACTATGTTTTGTACCGCATCAACTAGACGACGTGTTAGGTAACCTGCTTCAGCAGTCTTTAGGGCTGTGTCTGATTTACCTTTTCGTCCTCCGTGTGTTGCGATGAAGTACTCAAGAATTGAGAATCCTTCTTTCAAGTTTGATTTGATAGGAAGTTCAATTGTTTTACCGGCTGGATTGGCTACCAATCCTTTGATTCCGCAGAGCTGAGTGATTTGTCCCCAGTTACCTCGGGCACCTGAGTCAATCATGTAGAAGAGGTCGTTGTCTTCTTTGATTCCTTGGATCATCGCGTTTGTAATCTCAGATTTTGCTTTTGACCAGACTTTGATGTTGTTGTTGTATCTTTCGTCTTCAGTTATCAATCCTTTCCAGTATTGATTGTTAATTTTCTTAACTAAGTCTGAAGCTTCTTCGACTATTTGTACTTTTTCTTCCGGTACAACCATGTCTGAGGCAGAAATTGATAAGCCTGACTTTGTAGCGAATTTGAATCCAAATCGTTTCAAGTCATCACCTAATTGTGCTGTTCTTTTTGTTCTGTAGATTTCGAAACAGTCTCTGACTATTCGGCCTAATTTTTTCTTCCCTATTGATTCATTGTAGTAAGGCATTTTGTCAGGGATGATTGAATTGAAGATCAATCTTCCAACTGTCGTATCGATAATCTCACCTTTTACTCTTGCTTTGATTGGAGCTTGCAGGTGGACTTTGTCAGACTGGTAAGCTAATACAGCTTCTTGTTCGTTTGCAAAAACCATTCCTTCTCCTTTTCGATTGTTTGTTAATTTCGTTAGGTAGTAGCATCCCAAAACCATGTCTTGCGTTGGAGTAATAATAGGATCTCCGCTTGATGGTTTGAGAAGGTTGTTTGCTGATTTTATCAAGTTCCTTGCTTCTTCTTGAGAGGCTTTTGATAGGGGAACGTGTACAGCCATTTGGTCTCCATCGAAGTCCGCATTGAAAGCGGCACATACTAGAGGGTGGACACGAATAGCTTTACCTTCTGTTAGTACTGGTTGGAATGCTTGGATACCAAGTCTATGAAGTGTTGGAGCACGATTGAGTAGGACGTAGTGGTTTTGAATCACTTCTTCCAAGATATCCCAAACTTCACGCTTAGATGCTTGTATAAGTTTTTCTGCGTTTTTAATATTGTGAGCGTAACCGTCACTTATCAGTCTTCCGATGACGAATGGTTTGAAAAGTTCAAGAGCCATTGCTTTTGGTAGACCGCATTGGTGTAGTTTTAGTTGTGGTCCGACAACAATTACAGAACGTCCAGAGTAATCTACACGTTTACCGAGTAGGTTTTGTCGGAATCGACCTTGTTTACCTTTCAACATGTCTGAGAGAGAGCGGAGCTTTCTCTTGTCTCCTGCTGTGAAGACTGCTCGGCCTGAGCGGGCGCTGTTGTTAAGGAGTGTGTCTACTGCTTCCTGAAGCATTCTTTTTTCGTTTCGGCAGATTACTTCTGGTGCTCCTATAGACATGAGTCTTTTGAGTCGGTTGTTTCTATTGATTACTCTTCTATATAGGTCGTTCAAGTCTGATGCTGCGAACCTACCTCCGTCGAGTTGTACCATTGGTCTCAAGTCTGGTGGAATGACTGGAAGTACTGTGAGGATCATCCATTCAGCGTTTATTTCTGCTTTTTGGAGACTTCCTGCTAGTTTTAGTCTTTTCAAAAGTTTTTTCTTTCTTTGTCCGCTTGTTTTTTTGATTTCTTCTGTTAGCTCTTCTTGTAATTTTTTGAGGTCCAATTCTTCGATGATTTCTCTCAATACCTCAGCTCCTGTTCCAGCTTTGAATACGTGTCCAAATTTTAACGACATGTCTCTGTATTCAATTTCTGAATAGACTTGTCCGTCCTTCAAGTTGTGTAAGTCATCTTTTGCTGACTGGTGTTGTTCATCTAATTCTTCAACTTTCATTGCGTATGTTTTTTCTAGGCTTTCTAAGGCTTTCTTTGTGTCTGCTGCGTTAGCACTTCTAGCGTTGAGCTCTGCTTCCAACTCTTTTTTCTTGTCTTTGTTCTCTGTTAGGATTTTCTTTTTCAGTGTTTTGAATTCTTCTTTTAGTTGGTTTTTTGCTTCTTCTCTTGCTTCAATGTCCACCTCTTTGACCATGTATGCGGCGAAGTAGATTACTTGTTCTAGAGTTTTTACGGGGATGTCAAGTAGTAAGCCAACTCGACTAGGAGTTGATCTTACGTACCAGATGTGTGTGACAGGGCAAGCGAGCTTGATGTGTCCCATTCTTACTCTTCTTACGGATGATCGTGTTACTTCAACTCCACATTTTTCACAAATTACGCCTTTGTATCTGATTCTTTTGTATTTGCCGCAATAACATTCCCAGTTTTTTGTTGGTCCGAAAATCTTTTCACAGAAAAGTCCATCACGTTCTGGCTTCTGAGTTCTGTAGTTTATAGTCTCAGGTTTTTTTACCTCTCCGTGTGACCAAGAAAGAATTTGTTCTGGCGATGCAACTGATACGGCAATGGCATTAAAATCATAATGATTTTTTTTATCGCTGGAAGGTTGAGCCATGCTTTTAATTGTTATTTAATTAAAATATTAAAGACCTAGGTCTTTATCGATTGGGTTTTCATCTGAGGTAGCAGGAGCTTCCTCAGCAGGTGTTTCTTCAGCAGGAGCTTCCTCGGCTGGAGTTTCTTCAGCTGGAGTTTCAGCTGGAGTTTCAGCTGGAGTTTCAACGTCTTCTGCTGGTAGGGCTTCTGATTTAGGAGTGTATTCTTCGTCAGAGTCTTCTCTTTTGTTGAGCATAATCATGTCTTCAACTACGATTTCTGTTTTGAATTTTCGGACTCCATCTTCTGTGTCCCAGCTTCTTGTTTTCAAGTATCCTTCTACGTATACGAGTTTTCCTTTCTTTAGGTATTTCTCGCAGATTTCAGCTAACTTTGCCCAAGCAACACACTCGTGGAATTCTGCAGATTGTTTTCTGTCTCCTTCCTGTGTTACCCATTCTCTATTTGTTGCGATACCGAAAGTTGTAATGCTTTGACCGTTAGGTGTTTGTTTCATCTCAGGGTCTCTTGTTAGGTTCCCGACAATGATTACTTTGTTTACTGATCTCATTTTAATAAAGGTTAGTTAATTAATTATTTAATTTTTTCGTGTTCTGTTGTTTCTGCGACTTCTTCATCTTCTTCAGAAGGTTGGATGTATTCATCCGGTTCTTGTTCTTCAACAATTGGTCTAGACTCCTCTCTTACAAGGTCGACGTTTAGACATAAACTTTGAAGTTCTTTCACGAGTACGTTGAAACTTTCCGGAGTTCTAGGTCTTCTGATTGGTTCTCCTTTGATGATTGACTCGTATGCTTTTGATCGTCCGTATACGTCGTCTGATTTTATTGTTAACATTTCTTGTAGGACGTGAGAGGCACCATATGCTTCTAGTGCCCATACCTCCATTTCTCCGAATCTCTGACCACCATGTTGAGCTTTACCTCCTAGTGGTTGTTGAGTTACGAGAGAGTATGGACCGACTGATCGTGCGTGGATTTTATCTTCAACTAAGTGATTAAGTTTCATTATATATGTGAACCCGACTGTTGTTAGTTGGTCAAAAGGTTCACCGGTTTTACCATCTGAGAGTTGAATTTTTCCACTGCTTGGTAGGTTTGCTTTTTCTAGAAGTTCGTGGATTTTCTCATTTGGTATACCGTCTAGTGCTGGAGTTGCTATCTTGAATCCGAGAATATCTGCGGCCCATCCCAAGTGAGTTTCTAATATTTGTCCGATGTTCATACGAGATGAAACACCGAGTGGGTTTAGGACGATGTCCACGGGAGTTCCGTCTGGCAAGAAAGGCATGTCTTCTTGTGGAACTATAATTGAGATAACACCTTTGTTACCGTGACGTCCTGCAAACTTATCTCCAACTGAAACTTTTCTTGTCTGTGCTACATCTACTCTTAGTTGTTTGTTAACTCCGGTTGATAGTTCATCGCCAGCTTCTCTTGTGAAGATTTTGATGTTTACAACCTTTCCTCCTTCACCTCCTGGAAGGCGTAGGGAAGTGTCTTTTACATCGCGAGCTTTGTCTCCGAAGATTGCTCGAAGAAGTCTTTCTTCTGCGGTTAGTTCGGTTTCACCTTTTGGAGTGATTTTACCAACCAAGATATCTCCTTCTGCAACAGTTGCTCCTATTCTGACGACACCGTCTTCATTCAAATCTTTTAGTCTTCCTTCTCCAACGTTTGGTATGTCTCTAGTGACTATCTCGGGTCCAAGTTTTGTGTCTCGAACATCTACTGTGTATGTTTCTATGTGTACCGAATCGTAGACACGTTCTTTGACGAGTCTGTCTGAGATTATCACCGCATCTTCGAAGTTATAACCTTCCCATGTCATGTATGCGACTAGTAGGTTTTGTCCGATTGCTAACTCTCCGCCGTCGGTTGCTGATCCGTCTGCTAGTAAATCTCCTTTCTTAAGTTTGTCTCCTGTGTTTACAGCTGCTCGGTGGTGCATACAAGTTGCTTGGTTTGAGCGTTTGTATGTTTGGAGTTCGTATGAAACTTTTTTACCGTTGTCATATAGAACAGTGATTTTGTCTGCGTCTACATAAAGGACTTGGCCTTCTCTTTCGGCGGTTATTATTTGTCCTGAACTTTTCGCTGCTGTTTCTTCCATTCCTGTTCCAACTAGTGGAGATTTTGCTGTAATCAATGGAACTGCTTGACGTTGCATGTTTGTACCCATTGATGCACGTGTATTGTCGTCGTGCTCTAGGAATGGGATCAATGCTGTTGATACAGATATGATCTGTTTTGGTGAGACATCGATGTGTGTTATGTCGTTGACGTGTGCAAGAGTTGCTTCACCATTTTTACGAGCTGAGATTCTTTTTTGTTTGAATTGGCCTGTCTTGTCTAGTTCTGAATTAGCCTGGGCTATTATTAGATCGTGTTCTTGGTCAGCGTCGTAGTAATCTACTTTGTTTGTAGTGTATCCTCTTACCGTGATTTCGTCTGTGTCTTTTGCTTTTGCGGCTTCTTTTGCTGATTTCTCGTCAAATACTTGTCCTGCCTTTATTACTATTTTTCCTCCTACCTTAATTTCTTCTCTTGAGATGTGTCCGACTGCGTCTTTTCCGTTGTTTTTTACAGTCTGTTTAACTTCACGGAATGGAGTTTCTATGAATCCGTATTTATTAATTTTTCCGTATGATGCCAAATGTGTAACAAGTCCAATATTTGGTCCTTCTGGTGTCGCGATAGGACAGATTCTACCGTAGTGAGATTCATGTACATCACGTACGTCGAACGATGCTCTTTCACGTGAAAGACCTCCAGGTCCCATCGCAGAAAGTCTTCGTTTGTGTGCTAGCTCTGCGAGTGGATTTGTTTGGTCCATGAATTGTGAGAGCTGAGATCCTGCGAAGAATTCTCTTAGGGCCGCTGTTATTGGTCGTGAATTGATAAGTTGTGTTGGAGTTACTGTCTCAAGATCCATCACAGTCATTCTGTCTTTTGCAATTCTTTCTGTTCGAAGTAAACCAACTCGAAATTTGTTTTGTACAAGTTCTCCTACGGCTCTAATACGTCTGTTAGATAGGTGATCGATGTCGTCTGAAGTTCCTTCACCGTTGTTTAGTTTAATTAAATGTTTGAGGATTAGAATCAAATCTTCAACTTGGAATGTGTGATATTTCTTTTCGTTCGGTGTGTTGAGTTTGAATCTTTTGTTTAATTTGTATCTTGCTACGGGTCCCATATCATATTTCTTGTAATCGAAGAATAGGGAATCGATTAGTGATTTTGCGTTTTCTGGTGTAGCTAGATCTCCTGGTCTGATTTTTCTATATATTTGTTGATAAGCTTCGTCTGCTGTTTTTGCGCTGTCCTTTTCTAATGTTGTTAAAATGTAGTCGCTTTCGATTGTTTCAACTACGTCTTTGAATAGTCCTAGGATTTGAGAGTCTTTCTCGTATCCCATTACTCTTATTAATGAAGTTATAGGAATCTTTCTTTTTCGATCAATCTTTACTGAGATGATGCCTTTTTTGTCTGTTTCAATCTCGAGCCAAGCGCCACGTTTTGGGATTATCTTTGCGTTGTGCATGCCTGGGGCTTGTGCGTTTCCTGAGAAGAATACTCCTGGAGATCTAACCAACTGACTTACTACAACTCTTTCAATTCCATTGATAATAAATGTTCCTCGGTTTGTCATTAAAGGGATTGATCCGAGGAATATGTCTTGTTCTTTAATTTCTCCAGTTTCTTTGTTTATTAATTGAACGTGTACTTTTAGTGGGGCTTCAAATGTGATGTTTTTCTCTTTTGCTGTTTCTGCGTCGTATTTAATTTCTCCGAGTTCGTGATCAAGGAATTTGAGTTCTAGTTTTTTTCCTGAGAAATCTTGAATTGGTGAAATTTCGTCTAGTAGTTCACGAATTCCTTCTTCGATGAACCATTGGTGCGAGTCTATTTGCATCTCGATCAAGTTTGGAACCGGGAATCCTTTGTCGCTTTGCTCTGTGAAGAATTTTCTTTTTGAAGTTTGTGTGGCTGGATCTTTTGAGAAAGGAATTTGTGAAGGTTTGATCAGATTCTCGACTCTTTTTTTCACTGTCACTTCTGGCCTTTGTTCTTTTTTTGAGCTTTTCTTCGTGGTTGTCGTTGGCTCTTTTGTCGTTTTTACTTTCTTTGGCCCTGCTTTTGGGGCGGGAGTTCTCTTTATTGTGATTGTCTTGGTTTTCTTTGGTGAAGAAGCCTCTGCTTTTACTACGGGTTCTTTTTTTACCTCCTTTGTAGTCTTTGCTGGAGCTTTTTTCAAAGTTTTCTTTGCTTTTGGCATATTGAAAATAATTAAATGGGGTACAGTTGGGGGGGCGCATGTGCGCGAGTCGTAGCCACCTTTGTCACAACTCATCCATTTAATCTGGTAGCAAGCGGTATTCTAGTCATTTCTATCATAATGTCAAATCTTATGGACTTCTGATAGAAAAAGGGGTTGCGAAAAAAGAGAGATTGTTGTTTGGCAATCTTTTCTTTGTCGATTAAGCTTTTGGCATGTAGGGTTTCAATACTTCTGGGATCTCTATCGTTCCGTCTTTTTTCTGGAAGTTCTCCATGATTGCGACGATGATTCGAGGCATTGCACAGGCAGTTCCATTCAGAGTGTGGACGAATTCAGTCTTTTGAGTTTCTGGATTTGAAGTTTCTGGTTTGAATTTTATCTTTGCGCGTCGTGCTTGATAGTCGGTGCAGTTGCTGCAGCTTGTGACTTCTCTGTAGCGTTCTTGAGTTGGAATCCAGGCTTCGATGTCGTATTTTTTTGCAGCTGGCATGCCGAGGTCGCCCGAACAGATGTTTACTAATTGATAGGGAAGGCCTAGGTCTTGAACAATTTCTTCTTCGATCGATACTAGGAAGTTGTGCTCTTCTTCTGATTTTTCTGGGTGGCAGAATGAGAACATTTCGATTTTGTCGAATTGGTGGACTCGGATGATGCCTTTGGTGTCTTTGCCGTATGAGCCTGCTTCTCTTCGGAAACATGTTGAGAAAGCGCAGTATCTTATTGGGAGGTCTTTTTCGTGGAGGGTGTCGCCGGCGTGCAGCATTGTTAGGGGGACTTCAGATGTTCCGACTAGGTAGAGGTCGTCTTCTTCCGGATTAACGTGGTAGATTTCATTGCGGTCTGCTGGGAAGAATCCTGTCGCGAACATTGCTTGCTCTTTGACGAGGACTGGAGGAATTACTGGGTGGAAACCTTTGCTGTATAGTTTTTGTATCACGAATTGAGTGAGGGCGAATTCGATCAAAGCTCCTTCGTTTTTGAGATAATAGAATCGTGCGCCTGACATTTCTGCGGCTTTTTCTAGGTCGAGGACTCCGAGTTCAGTGCCGAGTGCGATGTGGTCTTTTGGCTCAAAGCCGTCGAAAGTGGTCGGTTCTCCTTCTTTGCGTTCTGCTTTGTTGTCGTCTTCAGATGCTCCGACTGGTGTTGAGTCGAGGATTAAATTTGGGACTTCTGCGGTGAGCTTGTTTAGTTCTTCTTGGGTTTTGTCGAGTTCTGGTTCTAGGTCTTTGATTTTTGATTTAAGATCTTTTGCTTTTTCGATGTCGTCTTTGCCGAGCTTTTTTTGTTCTGCGCGGAGTTCTTCGGTTTCTTGGAGAAGTTCACGTCTGCGTTTGTCGAGTTCAACTATGGCTGCTATGTCGATCGGGAAATTCTTTTTCTTTGCGTTTTCTGTGACAAGTTTTTGATTTTCTATAATGAATTTTAGGTCTAGCATTTTGAGTATGTTTAAGGTTTGTGGTCTTGAGTGGTCTTTTGGCGCGGGCGCTCGTTATATTAGCGTAAAGTTTTTTGGAAGGGAAGGGATTGACTGATATGGTGTTGGTGGGTTAGGATTGGCTCCAAATTTTAACTAAAAGTAATTATGGGTAAAGATTATGAAGAAGGAATGGGGTGTGCGATGTGGAGTGCTTGTGAAGAGCCTTTTCGTGAGGGGGAGAGAGAGAATGCGTTAGAGGAGATAAAGCCTTTGATTGAGAATGCGAAGATTTGGCTTGAGAATGTGACCTCTGTTGATAATTTCAGGATTGGTGTTTTTCAGGAAATGGCTGATGATTTAAGAATGGGAGTGCTTGCGATTCTTCAGAGAACTTATCCTTCGGTTGTTGCGGATTTGATAGCTCATGTGAGAGAGCTTGCTTCTTTTGGGCCTGGGTTTGATGAGATACCTGATCAGTTGACTGAAGATATTTCTTTGATTGATGGACGGTAGAGGGGTGAGTCATAGATCTGTCTTGTCTGGTCTTTTTTAATGGATTCTTGTAGACTTTAGTTGAGTTAATTTCGAACTCCAACCAACAAAACCTAACCCAAATTCCTATGAGTAAAAAGAAAACTTTCACAAAAGTACTGATCGCTATTTTTTCGATTATAGCTTTGTTGGCAGCCTTTTTGCCTGCGATGGATTCGGCGGCGGCTTTTAATGATGTGTCTTATGATCATCCAAATTTGAATGCGATTAATTATCTTGAGGACAAGGAGGTTGTGGATGGATACGATGATGGTAGTTTCAAGCCTGACGATAATATTAATCGTGCTGAGTTCCTGAAGATTGTGATGGGTGCAACTGAGTATAAAGAGGAGGGGCAGGATTGTTTTGAGGACGTGAAGGACGAGTGGTTTTCTCCTTATATATGTAAAGCTGCTGAATTGGAATTTGTTGAGGGATATGATGATGGAACTTTTAAACCTGAGCAGGAAATCAATTTTGCTGAGGCGAGCAAGATGGTTGCGAATTTGCTAGGGTTGGAATTGGACTCAGATTTAGATGATAATTGGTTTCAACAGTTTGTTGTTTCGTTGGAGTCTTTGAATGCGATTCCAGCTTCGATCGAAGATTTTGGGAAGGCTATGACCCGCGCGGAGATGTCGGATATGATTTATAAAATTGATAGTGGGAATGTTTATGGACTTTCAAATACATATGAGGGGGTTATGAGTGGGAAGACTGTTGTAGCGGAGCTTACGTCTTTTGAGAGTTGTGAGGATCTGAAAGGATTTTTGGGTGTGAATATGGATTCTTATAATGTTTCTATGAAAGGAATGTGGGAGGACGATCTTATGTTTTCTGAGCCTGCTGCTGAGATGGATATGGCCGAGGAGTCTGCCAGCAACGCTGGTGCCGAGGGTGGAGCGGAAGGAGGTGCTGAGTTTTCAACTACAAATATTCAAGTAGAAGGAGTTGATGAAGCTGATATTGTAAAGAATGATGCTGAGTATGTTTATATGATTAAGGATAATACTGTGAGAATTATTAAGGCTTATCCGCCTGAGGATATGGAAGAAGTTGCTGTCGTGACTTTTGATAATGAAGATTTTCATCCAAGTGAAATGTATGTGGATGGAGATGAGTTGGTTGTGATTGGTAGTGCTTATGAATATTTGGATTATTTTGTTTCAGAGGTGAATGATAGGGGGTATGGGAATATGTATACTGACTTGGTTGAGGTTTATATTTTGGATATAAGTGATCGAAGCGATCCTGTGGTTGAAAGGCAGGTTGATTTTGAGGGATATTACTCAACTTCTAGGAAAGTTGATGATGTTCTTTATTTAATTACAAATAAGTATTCAAATTATTGGTCTTGGGCAGAGGAAGATTGGGGCGATATGGAGTATGAGGAGATGGTTCCACTTTATGCAGACACTGCCGAAGATGATGTTAAGGCGACTTGTGGTTGTAGTGATGTGATGTATGTGCCTGGCTCTAATAGTTCTGATTACATGGTTGTTTCTGCAATTGATTTGTCCGACAGTGATTCTGCCGTGAAGAGTGAAGCTGTTTTGGGGTCTAGTTTGAACGTCTATTCGTCTAGAGAGAATTTGTATATAGCTGAGCAGTATTATAGCCCTGTTTTCTGGGATCGATGGTCAAGTTCTTGGCAAGATGAAACAATTGTTCACAAAGTCGGACTTGGATACGATGATATGGAATATCTTGGAAGTGGGACTGTGCCTGGAAGAACTTTGAATCAATTCTCAATGGATGAGAATGATGGGTATTTCCGCATTGCTACGACACAGGGTCGTACTTGGGATGATTCGTCTTTGAATAATTTGTATGTTTTGGATGATGATTTGGAGGTTGTTGGAAGTGTCGAGGGACTAGCGCCTGGAGAGGAGATTTATTCGGTCCGTTTCCTGGGTGATAGAGCTTATATGGTTACTTTCAAGACGATTGATCCGTTGTTTGTGATAGATGTTAGCGATCCGAAAGATCCCGAGGTTCTTGGTGAATTGAAGATTCCTGGATTCAGCGATTATTTGCATCCTTATGATGAAGATCATTTGATTGGATTTGGTTTGGATACTGAGGCTATGACGGAAGAAGAGATGGAAGATACGGGGGTTGAAGGGGCTTGGTATCAAGGTATAAAACTTGCGTTGTTTGATGTTTCAGATGTCAAAAATCCTGTTGAGATGCATAAGGTTATAATAGGGGATCGTGGGACTCACAGTGAGCTGAGTTGGAATCACAAGGCTTTGCTTTTTGATAAGGACAAAGGAATTATGGCCTTTCCTATAACTGTTGCTGAGATTCCGCAGGAGGTGAAAGATTTTGGTGTGGATAGTTGGGCATATGGTGATTACACGTTCCAGGGAGCTTATGTTTATAATGTTAGTTTGGAGGATGGTTTTGAGCTAAGAGGAACTGTAACGCACTACGATAATTTTGATGCGGAGTATAACTATGGGTATGACTATACAAAATGGGTGGAAAGAATCCTTTATATTGGGGATTATTTCTACACGACGTCTCAGACCATGGTCAAAGCAAATCAAATGGATGATCTGACTGATGTTGCTGAAGTGCAGTTGGATTAGTTTATCTTTATCTCTCTCCAATTAGGCATAACCTGGTCTAGGATATTTTCCTTGGCAGCGTCTTCTCTTTGGAGTCCTTCTGGTGCGTCTGAGGAAGATAAGCTTACTAATCTTTTTGCTTCGAGACTTGTTCTTAGCATGGTTCTTAACATCTCTCTGTGTCCAAATCGGCAGAGCGCTTCAAATAATGCTGCAGCAGGTGTGGCCGTTATGAATTCTCTGCTTTTGAGTGCTTGTGGTAGGTCGTGTTCTAGGTATCTTTGTGGTAGTTGAATTTGTGCTGTTTTAACAGTTGGTTCTAGTGTTTGATCTTGGTTTATTGCTAATGCTCCTTCTTGTCTTGGTGCCATTTTGCGTTTGCTTCGTCTGACATGAATAAGCCTGGAATAGACATGAAGTCCAACATCAAGGCTTCAAAGAATCTCTTTGGAGTTTGTTTGCAGGGATGAGGCCATTTTAGTTTTTTTGACGCCATTCTTTGTCGTTTGATGAATGATTAATTTTGAACAACTTCAAATGGGAATTGTAACGTAGAGAAAGGTAGGTAAATTATTCCACCGCCAACGTTTATTGATAGGAAGTGTTCGCCGACCTCCACTTTTCCTACAGTAATGTCAGAGGTAATTAATGTTCCTACTGAATTACCAGTTAGTGGAATAAAAAAATCCTCTGTAAACCTGAAACTTTCTGGAAGGTTTGCTAGATTAGCTGGAGAGTTTATCGTTAAGAACTCTCCTAAAAATTCCGGATCTTGTGGCATTTTGTGTGGTTATATTATAGCACGTTTTCCTTTTTTGTGCAACTGCGAGGTGTGGTGTTAACCCGGGTGGGTCTGTTAAGAGGCTAGGGCTAGATCTGCTCCGTCCATTTCTAACAAGTGGCTGGTTTGTATTGTGATGCTACTTATTTAATCCTCAAAACGCCATTTTCCTTCTAAATACTCTGCAACAACACCTCCATATGGCGCCTCTGGCATATCGTCCGCATCCCAGAAAGTTCGATCAAGGCTTGTAGTTTGGCTTTGCATCTTCTCATGTTTCCCTTTAATTGTGTAGTTGATAAGCTTATGCCCTCCTCCCTCAGGATTGGGTGATTCAATTTCCAGTACCAGTAGATTTCCCTTCTTATCATTGATGATTTTGCTCACTTTCAACTTTGTCACGTCCAAGCTATTAGTCATGGCAAAAGACACTATGAGTTTAGTGGCCTCTTCTCTGGAAAATATTCGTTCCTCACCGATTTCTGAAGTCTCATAAACTTTTACAACTGTGGGTGTCTGTTTAAGCAAAGCCTTCGTATGTAATTCTAATGCTACATTGTCTCTAATTCCTTCAATGATGTCCTTGGCTTGGGGAGCTGTTAATTCGTCTATGTATGGTTGAAGTTCTGTTTGTAGGACTTCTAATGTAGGGGCCTTGTATTCGCTTTGAACGCTTTTTGTGTATTTAATGACTAGGGCTCTGTCTTCTGGTGATAGAGATTCAATCATGAAGTGGATTTTTCTTCTGAATCCTTGTTCTCTTAGGGTTTCTAATTCGTCGGGGTCTGTTACTCCTTTGTAGACTTTTTCTGTTCTGTAGTTGTTGGCGTTTTTTGGTGAAAATAAAACCATGGCGTCGGCGAAGTCTATTGTTGCAAGGTCTCCTTCCCCTCCTTCTTCGTGTTGTTCTATGAGAGTTTTAACTTGTTGGATGATTTCCGGTTCGTAAATACCTTCTAGAGCTTCGCAAAATAATTGTGCGCTGTTTAAGGCGTGTTCTTTTTTGAATTGTCTGTATCCGTCGTCGGTTTTTGGGTAGTCGGCTTGGTGTTTTCTTTTTGATCCGCATGCTCTGTCCCAGTCGTGACCAATTGCTGCTAGCAGTCCTATTTCTGACATAGTCGGATTTTTCATTAGGCAGAAATTTGCTACTTGGATTCCGTGAACCATTCCGTCTCCGTATATGAATTTGCTGATTGATAAGTCTTGAGATTCTTTCAGTCTATCTATTAATTCTTTGAATTTTGCTAATCGTTCTTCTTGCAAGACTCCTTCTGTTTTGGATAGAAGTTCTGAGATTTGTTGTTCTTGAAATCCAGTGTATTCATCTAGCGTGTTGTTTTCGTCTTGGTGGTCTAATTGACGCATTTTTTCAGGTTTAATACGGTGTTTGGACAAGGTGTTATTTTACCCTTTTTTGACGAATTGTCAACTTGTGTGCGCTATGATACACATTGTCGTTATCACTACGCTAGAAATATGCCACATTGAGTGGTTGAAGTTGTAGTTGCTTTTTTGTGCTCGAGACCAGAAGAGCATTGATGAGAGGAGAGCTAAGAGTGCGATCGTGAAGTATGGAGGAGGGAAGTCTGCGAGGTAGATGTAGTAGAGGTTGGTAGAGATTAGGGCTGTCGATGCTATTATGTCGTGGATGAGGAATTTTTTTTCCTTTGTGAGGTGGTAGAGGAGGGCGGTTGCGATGCTCAAAGCTATGATTGTGCTGTATCCGTAGAGTTCGTTGAAAAGTGTGAGCGTGAGGGGGATTAGGAATAAGAGTTGTGTGAGAATCTTGAGTTTCATGTTTTGGATTTTAGCACACGTTTAAAAATGCGCGAGTGAAATGAGCCGCATATACGATTAAATCAAAGATGGGCAAATAACCCTGCCGTCTTCATAGCATTTACATGCACTACTTCCTCCAACGGTGTCTCCTTCTTGATACCATTGATCTTCATAATAACAAGTTCCTGGAAAATCCAGTGTGTTTATTTTTGCATTTAATGCTTCGTATTTATTGTTGAGTTCGTAAAATTCGGACCGTATGTCTACTTTATTAAACACTCCGTACATTAACTTTGATGCTTCTGCTCTTGTAATATTTTGATCTGGTCTGAATGTGCCATCGTCATACCCATCGACAAGCTCAGAGTAGCTTAATCCCATTATTGATTCGTAGTGCCAATCATCGTCGTTTACATCACTAAATGTCTTTGGTGCCATGATCATTGCGTAGGCTGTTGGGACTAGACCGATTAATATACCAGCGATTAGTCCGATTAGAATTTTTCTCATGGTTTTATTGTTACATGTTGATATGGGAACATTTTACGCGATTTAAATAAAAATAGCTAACGTCTGTAGTATATCCAAAGAAGTGTGGTGGTGTGATTTGTTGCCATCGTTTAATTTGAGTGAGCTAAGGCAATGAGCGAGCCGTGTGATGATGTAGTAAAACTTTCACAGTCACTGAGTAGGCAAAATTTGAAATATTGGTTGTGTTGCTGTTTGTTTTGAGTTTGTCTCCTTGAAAACCATTTGGTTGGTCAAAGAAAACTGGCGATTTCTTCACCCTGTATTGACGACAAATGAGTCTCTAAAGTTGGTAAGTTATTTCTTAGCTCAAATGATCGTTTTAACTCTTCTTCTGTTTGTTCTGGTCCAACTGTAAGGGCAAATCGACATCGTGAACGCACTAATTGAATAATTTCACTGAGTTGATTTCTGTTTAGATGCTCTAGGACATCGCCCATCATGATTAGATCTGATTTTGGAAGAATAGGTAAAATGTTTTGTATGAGTGCATATCTGACCTCATCGTATGGATTGTTTTCGGATTCCCAAAGTGCTTTGATTACATCTGGATTCCCGTCAATTCCGGTGATTTTAATGTTTGGGAATACGGTTTTCGCAATTTTCCCCAATTTACCCATGCCACATCCTAAATCAATTGCTGTTTGTATTTCGCTGGGAAGTAAACGTAGCGATTTTTCTACGTCTTGATCCATGTGAGGTCTGCTTATTCCGAATTGCATGTTTTGTACTGAAAATTATTAGGGTGTTTTTTTACCTAAGTTTTTTTAACATGTCAATTGCTTTGAAAGTTCTGCTGTTGTTGAATGGCGAGTGTCTTTTATTTTTTTGCGTATTTTATTCTTAGGCTTAGGGCTAAGATAAAGGCACAAGATAAAAATTGAAGATTAACTACAAGGATAAACATCAAATCCTTTATCACAAAAAATCCATACAATGAAGTTATAAACATTGTTATTGTCCATATTAAATAGGTGTGGATATTGGCACTTGCTTTTTTGTTCCATAAATCTTTGATTGTTGGAAAATATCCAACAAAGGTAATAATTCCTCCTAATCCGTATAGAAAAGTTAGGATGTAAATTAAGTTTTCTTTCATATGTTTAAGTTAAAATATTTTTGTTTTCGTACAACGTTTGCTTTATTTTTTTCTGAACATACTCATAACCAATGCAAGACCAAAACCTATTCCAAGTCCAATCAGTATTCCTGCAATTATGTGTGTGATGATCGCTATTCCAGCTCCAATTAATATTACTGTCATAATTAGCAGTAATATTGAATATTTATTTATATGGCCCATTTTTTTAGGTTAATTAATCTATATAATTTTATTTGAACAAATATGTGTTTCATTTAACGTTTGCGTGTATCTGATGTGCCAAACATTTTATTTGAATGAGATAGTTCCTATTATTTTATTGAATGACTTACTTACTTCTTCTGGACTTTCTAAATCAGATGCTGATGTCCAAAACTGAAAAAGATTTTCCCCATTTATAATGGAATAATGATATTCATTTAGATATCCATTACTGTCTTCATAGTCTCGTCCAGGGTATTGGATAGTAAATTTAATTCCATTTTTGCCGTCAATTGTAATGTTTTCGTTGCTAATAAACTTTCCGCTGGGACCTGTTTGAGTCCATAAAAAAGCGAACCATTCTTCTGTAAACTCTAATAGTTTATTTATTTCGACTTTTTCTTTTGAATTGCCGAAAATAATAATGGGGAAATCTTTTTTGTCCTTCGGTTGAATACCACTAGCGTCTGCTATATACGGTGCTGGTAATTTAAGAGAGAATAGTTCGTGTTCAAAGATATTGTTTTCTTGAATTGTTTTCGTTGGTTGCTGAGGTATTTGGTTTTCCTGATTACCAGCACAACCAGTCAGAAACATCGAAGTAATTAGAAATGTGGCAGCGATAATTTTCTTCATTATTTGTATTTTATTAAATAGCATGATTTCACACAACGTTTGCTGATTATGCAAACTTGTACAGGCGTAAAATAGCCGAAGGCATATTACTGGTCAAGTTGGGAGAGCAGCTCTGTGTCAGGACTGCGAACTGTATATACTCTGTTGGACGATGTAATTAAAAAATTATTCCATCTAGTTTTTTCAAAAGATGCTCCAGCCTATTTCTAGGTTCGAATATTGGAACGTCATCGTACCTTTCTTTTCCAGGTAATGCATTTGGGCAACGAGCTATTTTACAATGGATATTGTGAAATCTTTGTTGAGTATCACTTTCGTGACTGTGACACTCATCATCTTTAGGGGTAATACTGGTGCCTATGTGTTCTGGGCATTTTCTCTTTTCCATAATTTTTTAATTATTTCGTACAACTAGTGTTTATCTGAACTTATGCTAGCAAAAATGGGGGGATTCAGGAAGTTGAGTTTGGTTTGGTGGTAGGTGTTAATGAAAAGTTTAGGAAAATTTAAGGAAAAATTTGGGTTTATTTAAGTTTTTTGTAAGGTTGGTGGGATAGGGTAATGGCATGAATCAATTTTATATTAGTCCGGGTGCGCCTAAATTTACGATTATTTATATGTGCGTGGCTGTGGTGGAGACTGAGCTGAAGATTCGTAATTACAGTCCGAGGACTGTAAAGAGTTATACTGGTTATTTGCGGGAGTATCTGGAGTTTCTTTTTGAGTTTGATCCGGATCAGTTCGCTGTGAATGTGAAGTATGTGGGTGATGGGATCATAAAAAGATTTCTTCTGAAAAAAGTTGATGAAGGGGCGGCTCCGCAGACTGTGAATCTGGCGTTGAATGCGGTGAAGTTTTTCTATAGGGAGATTTTGGAGAGGGATGTGGGGCGAAGCATCAAATGTGCCAAACGGTCGTTGCGGTTGCCGAGGGTTTTGTCTCGGGATGTGATTGGGCGGGTTCTTGGGGTGATCTCGAATCAGAAACATCGGTTGCTTATTGCGTTGGCGTATGGGGCTGGACTTCGCGTCAGCGAAGTCGTGGGTTTGAGGGTGGGGGATTTGGATTTTGGAAATGGGTTTATTAATGTGCGTGGGGGAAAGGGTGGGAAGGATCGGGTGACGGTGTTGCCGGACAAGATTGCGCGGGAGCTTTGGGAGTTTGTTGAGGGTCGATTGGGGCGGGATTATGTTTTTCCGAGTAATAGGGGCGGGAGGTTGACGAGTCGGTCGGCGCAGAAGATTTTTGCTCGTGGCTTGGAGTGTGTGGGTGTTCGCGGGGACGCGTCATTTCATTCGTTGCGGCATAGTTTTGCGACGCATCTTCTTGAGGATGGTGTGGATTTGCGTTATGTGCAGGAGCTTTTGGGGCATCGGGATGTGAAGACGACTCAACTTTATACGCAGGTAACGAGGAGGGGATTGTGTGGTGTGAAGAGTCCGCTTTGAAGGTTTGAGTTTTTGTTTTTTCGGGTTGATTTTGTAGCTATATTTTTATATAATGTAACCACAAGTATTTGAGTCGAAAAGAAAAGTTGATAAAAAAGTTTTTGGAGAATCCGGGTTCTGTTGGGTATTTTGAAATTGAAGGTTTATTGTTTGATTTTGGGTTTGGTTTGGAGAGTAAAAGGGGAAGTCATGGGAAGTTTAGGCATTTTGGTAGCGGGATTATAGTGGTTGTTTCTGTGCATGGCAGGGATTGCAAGAAAAGGTACAAGACTCATATAGCTGAAATTTTAAAAAATTATTTCTTATGAAAAGGTCTGAACATTTTGTCACCGTTAATAATAAAAAGTACCCATATTATATTGGGCCTGATAAGGTGAAGGGTTGTGTTTTTTTTGAGTGCAAGGCTGCTAGTATTTCTCAGCCGTTTCCTGTTGAAGATGTTCCGGAGTTACTTGTCCATTTGTCTGAATATATTATTGAGGAGAAGTCTTATCGTGAGAAACAAAAAGAGATTATTAGGTTTAGACTTGCTGCTGAGGAAAAGAAGGCGATCGAGAAAAAGGCGGCTCGGTTGGGTTATTCTTCAGTGTCGAGTTTTTTGCGGGATATTGCGTTGAAGGCTTAGGCTTGTGGTGCTTTTTCTGTTAGCAATATCTCGTATCCTGTTTTTGAGCGGTTTATGATTTCGCCGAAGTTGTGGTCTTTTAGTATTTTCCTTAGTGTTCTTACAAGTCCGTGTAGGTTTAATCGATTGCTTGGGTCGTTTGGTCTGTGTGGATACATTGTTTGTATTAATAGGTCTAGGCTGGCGATTTGTGGGGATTTGCCGTGTGTTAATAATGTCTCAAGAAGTCTTCTGACGTAATGTTTTCCTCCGATTGCTGCGCTTATTTCTTCTGGAATTTGGCTTTGTACTTTAGGTGGGTTGTTTGGGGTTTCTTCTGGGGTTGAGACCGTTGCGGGTGTGTCCGGGGTTTCTGCTAAGAGATCTTTGATTCTGAGAACTCTTTCTCTTGTTTTGAGTGCGAGTTGGTCCAGCATTATTTCTTCAACTCTTGCCCAAACTGTTTCTTGGATTTGGTTACAGTCTATGCCTTGGGCTTTTAGGGCTTCGAGGCTTTTGATGATTGAGTCTAAATCTGTTTGGTTTTGGTCTGTTTCTGGCATGGTCACTCTGGCTTTATTGGGTTATTCCCTTTATACATGGGAGATGTTGGGTCTGTTTCGGCGTCTATTAGGAGGCTTGTTGCTGTGTCTCTGGCCATTATTGTCCAAAATTGTTTGTTGCATGCTTCACAAGTCGTAACTATCTGGCTCCATTCTGTTTGTTCGCCGGTATGCGTTTTAACGTCTAAAATAATTTCTTGTATCTGAATATCAGGGGTATGTTTGTGTTTGCAACCTTCGTGTGGGCATTGATCCCAGTCTCCTGATGGTTTTCGGTGTTTTTCGTCTCTTATGCCGAGGGCGTTTATTGTGTGGATTCTTGACATCTTTCCGATTAATAATTTGGCGGACATTTTGCTTTAAACAGGGTGTTTTGTCAAGCCCTCGCTTTTTTTTCTCAAAAAAAAGGCCATTTGAACAACTAGCGTTTAAATGACCTTTTGTATTCTATTACGTCTCTGTAATTAAACGAGTGTAACTCCTACTGCTTTTGGACCTTTTTCAGAGTCCTCCTTCTCAAAAGTGACTTTGTCACCCTCGTTTAGGTTGTCGAATTCAACGTCTACAAGGTCGTTTCTGTGAAAGAAAACGTCCTTATCCTCTCCGTCTGGAGTGATGAATCCAAAGCCTTTTTCATTCAGCTTTTTGATGATACCTTCCATTGTATAAAAGGTTAAGAAATAAATTCCGTTAAGTGATGTCTAATGGAATTTAATTTCTCAACTCCTACAAAGATATCCCTAATGGATATTCGTACAGTACAGTAATTCTAAAAATAGTCAAGCGATAGAGTCAGGTTCGTGTTGGAAGTTTGACGATTTAACCTTATTAGGGTCTTGTTCATTGTGTGATTTTTTTTATTTATCTTACTTCTTTCTTGTCTTTTTTTCGAAGGTTGGATCGACTGTTATTTGGTAGCCTGTCTTGCTTAGGTTTCTAATTTTCACGTATCCAGTTTTTTCTAAAAGTTTGTGTAGTTTTACAATTATTTGTTTTGCGTTTCTTATGTTTTTATCAGTGACTGGTTTTCCTGGATAAAGGGTTTCTACTAGTTTTTCATAGGTCACATGTTCTGGATGTTGTCCTTCTCTTAATAGTAGCTGGAGCGCTTTTCTTTTTTGGAGTTGTCCTCTAATTATTGAATCTATTGTTGGTGGGATTGCTATCTCATCTTTTTTTTCTGTTTCTCCTGTGGTTGTTTCGGTCTGTTCCATTATTTTCTTGACGATTTGTCTTATTTCGTCGTCTTTGATTGCTTCCAGCAGTAGAGCTATGACTGCTTTGTTAGTGGAGTTTCTTAACTCGCTTGGGTCTATTATTCCTCTTGATGTGAGTATTTCTAGCGCGGATGAGATTTTTTCTAATTCTTCTTTTGGTCTTTCTGCTTGTATCATGTTTTAGTTTTTATCTTCTTTAACATCTTCTTCAACAACTTCTCCTTCGACTTCGTCCTCCTTTTTATCCTCAGGTTTTTCGCCTTTTTGGTAAACCTTTACGCCGTCGTCGTCTTCGGCTGGGCCTTCGGTTTTGCCTGAGCCTGCTTCCTGAGCGGCTTTGTACATTTCAGATCCGACTTTTTGGATTTCTTCGGAAAGTGCGTTGTAGTCTTTTTCGATGTCTTCTATTTTTGCGTCCTTGTCTTCTAGTGTTTTTTTGAGTGTGTCGATTTTCTCTTGGACTGGGTTCTTGACGTCGTCTGAGACTTTGTCGCCTGCGTCTTTCAAGGTTCGTTCTGCTTGGACGACTAATGAGTCTGCTTTGTTGCGAGTTTCGATTTCGCCTTTCTTTTTCTTGTCTTCGTCGGCGTGTAATTCTGCTTCTTTTTTCATTTTTTCGATGTCCTCGTCAGATAAGTTTGAGCTTCCAGTGATCGTGATGTGTTGTTCTTTGCTGGTTGCTTTGTCTTGGGCTTTGACATTGAGGATTCCGTTTGAATCGATCTCAAAAGTTACTTCAACTTGTGGTACTCCGCGAGGGGCAGGTGGGAGTCCGTCCAACATGAATTTTCCTAAGCTCTTGTTGTCGATGGCCATTGGGCGTTCACCTTGAAGTACGTGTACTTCAACGCCTGGTTGGTTGTCAGCTGCGGTTGAGAAAATTTGTGATTTTGATGTTGGGATTGCGGTGTTTCTTTCTATTAATACTGTGTTTACTCCGCCCAATGTTTCTATCCCTAGTGAGAGGGGAGTGACGTCTACTAGAAGGATGTCTTTTAAGTTGCTGTCACCTTGGAGGATTCCGCCTTGAAGGGCAGCTCCCATTGCGACAACTTCGTCTGGATTAAGTCCTCTGTGAGGTTCTTTGCCGAAGATTTCTTCTACTTTCTTTTGTACGGCTGGCATCCTGGTAGATCCTCCAACGAGGATGATTTCATCTATGTCTGATGCGAATGTTTTTGCGTCGTCCATTGCTTTTTGGCATGGTTCGACTGTTCGTTCAATTAGTTCTGCTACCAAGTCTTCGAGTTTGCTTCGTGTGAGTTTGAGTTCGAAGTGTTTTGGGCCTCCGCTTGGGTCTGATGTGATGAACGGTAGGCTTATTGTTGTTTCGTGTGTTGATGAAAGCTCTGCTTTTGCTTTTTCTGAAGCTTCAAGTAGGCGTTGAATTGCTGTTTTGTCTTTACTCAAATCTACACCCTGGTCTTTTTTGAATTCAGCGACTAGGTATTCCATGATCTTTCGATCGAAGTCGTCACCTCCTAGCTGAGTGTCTCCGTTTGTTGATTTAACTTGGAAAACTCCGTCTCCCAATTCGAGAATTGAGATGTCAAAAGTTCCTCCACCGAGGTCGTATACAGCGACTGTTTTGTCACCGCCCTTCTTGTCTACTCCGTATGCTAGAGCAGCTGCGGTTGGTTCATTTATTATTCTTTTCACGTCGAGTCCGGCAATTTTTCCGGCGTCTTTTGTTGCTTGTCTTTGTGAGTCGTTGAAGTATGCAGGGACTGTGATTACAGCCTCTGTGACTTTTTCGCCGAGGTAGCTTTCAGCATCTGCTTTTAATTTTTGAAGGATCATTGCTGCGATTTCGGCAGGACGTTTTTGTTTGCCGTCTAGGACAATTTCTACTTCTCCTCCTTTTCCCTCTTTGCATTCAAACGCTACGTTGTCGATGTCTTTTTTTGATTCAGAGAACTGGCGTCCGATGAAGCGTTTTGCTGAGTAGATTGTGTTTTTGGTGTTTGTGATGGCTTGTCGTTTTGCTGTTATTCCAACTAGACGGTCATCACCTTTGATAGCGACTACTGATGGTGTGGTGCGCGCACCTTCTGAATTTGCGATTACAGTTGGTTCGCCACCTTCCATTACAGCGACGCATGAATTGGTTGTTCCTAGGTCTATTCCAATGATTTTTGACATAATATTTTTGGTTAAGTTTGTTGGTTAATGCTAAGTGAATTAGCGCTCGTCATTATAGAGTGCTAGTTTGAAGAGGTCAAGGGAAGTTTTTAAGTAAGTGACTTCTTATAACCGTGGTGGTGTGAAATTTTCTTCGATTGCTTTTCTTGTTTCTTCGTTTACTTGTTCCCATAATGGGAGTTGTTTTGGTTGTGTGGGGGCTTTTTCTTCTTGTTTTTTGTCTTCGAATGGGTGGTCAAGTGCGTGGTTCATTATTGTTCCGCATGCTCGTGCGTTGCCTGCTATGAAAAAACCTATTCCTGCTACGACTAGTTGCCATGTTTTTACTCCGCCTTCTTCTTTTTGGTCTTTTGGGTTTTCCATTGATTTGATGATTTTACAGGTTGGTTATAATATCAAAAAACCCTAGAACGTCAAGCCCTTGGTTATGTTTAGGGTAGGGGTGTCAATTACTCTCCCATTCCAACCTTAACTTTTGCAGGCCTGATGACTTGGTCACCAATTTTGTATCCAGGTTCTAGGACTTCTAGGATTTGGTTTTGAGGGCCTTTGTCTTGGACTATTGCTTCGTGACGGTTTGGGTCGAATTGTTGGCCGAGGGTTTCAATTTCTTTGACGCCTGCTTGTTCTAGAGCTTGAGTGAGTTGGTTGAATGTTTGGGTTATGCCTTGGAACCATTCTTTCGCCGTGTTCGAGAGGTCTTCTGGGATGTGGGCTTGGGCTCTCTTGAAATTATCTACGACAGGTAGGATTGTTCGGACTAGTTCTATGTTTGCGAATAATGCCATGCGGGAACGGTCTTCTTCTACGCGGCGTTTCATGTTTTCCATATCAGCGATTGCTCGGCGGCCGAGTTCGGTCATTTGTTCGAGTTTTTGTTCTGCGTCTTTGAGTTTTAGTTCGAGAAGTTCTGTGTCGTTAGGAGCAGTTGGATTTGCGGAAGACTTCTTTTTATCTTTAGGCATAGTGAGGTTTAGTTATTTTGGAGTAGAGTTTTGATTTGTTCAACCATTGCGATGTTGAAAGGGTAATGCATTCGAGTAGGGCCGAGGACTCCGAGGAATCCTTCGAAACCGTTGATGTTGTATTTTGCGACGACCATTCCACAAGATTGGATTTGTTCGAGGATATTTTCTTCGCCGATGTAGGCTTTTGTTTCGTCTTCGATGTTTAGAGATTTTAATGTGGTGATGAAGTTGTCTCCATGTTCAAACATTTCGATTACCTGGCTGGCGTGGATTGTGTTTTGGGTGAATTCTGGTTGCTTGAGTACGTTAGACAAGCCAAGATAGAATGTTCTGTTGCTGTCTGGGACTGTTGCGAAGCTAGCGCAGCCAGTTGCTCTAGAAAGTAGCTGAACGGCGTCGTAGACGTATTCTTTGGCTTTTTGTGTTTTGTATTCTTCCGACAACTCTTTTATGACTTTTGTAGCTTCTTTTCTTGCTTTTTCAATGTCAGCGATGTTTTCCACATATTCTCGATATCCTTTTGTTGTTGGTATTCGGCCTGCTGAGGTGTGTGGTTGGTAAATAAATCCATCGTGTTCGAGATTTGCCATGTCGTTTCGGATTGTTGCTGGAGATACGTGAAAATTGTACTTCACGATGATCGTATTAGAACCAACGGGTTCTGCTGTGTCGATGAAGTGTTTTATGATTGCTTTTAGGACTTGTTGTTTGCGTTCGTTGGTCATGTCGTCAGGTTTGGTGTGTTTGTTAATGCACGAATTCTAGCACTGAGGATTATATAGTGCTAATTGGTAGTTTGGCAAGTAGAGGCGATAGTTTTTTGTGTATTTCAATTTTCTCCTCGCAGTCGGAAATTGAGCAAATGGCTATGCCATTTGCTCTCCCATCATCTTTGCCAATTCAACTGTTCTGACTGAGTATGCCCATTCGTTGTCATACCAAGAAAGTACTTTTACGAGTGTGCCGTCAACGACTTGGGTTGAGAGGCCATCTACAATTGATGACAGTGGGTTGCAGACGTAGTCGATTGAGACGAGAGGTAATTCGTTGTATCCGAGAATTCCTTTTAATTCGCCTTCTGAATATTCGCGCATTGCAGCGTTTACTTCTTCGATGCTAGTTGGTTTTTCTACTTCAGCAACCAAGTCAACCAATGAAACAGTTGGGGTTGGGACGCGGACAGAAAGTCCGTTCAATTTTCCTTCTAATTCTGGCATTACGATTCCCATTGCTTTTGCAGCGCCTGTTGAAGTTGGGATCATTGATACTGCGGCGGCGCGAGCTCGTCTGAGGTCCTTATGGCTGACGTCGAGAATGTTTTGATCGTTTGTGTATGCGTGGATTGTCGTCATCAAACCCCTTTTAACTCCAAATTTTTCGTGTAGTACGCGTGTAAATGGAGCTAGACAGTTTGTTGTACAAGAAGCGTTTGAAATTATATTGTGTTCGGGTTTGAGTTGTCCACAATTGACACCTCGGACTACCGTGAAGTCTATGTCTTTGCCAGGGGCTGATATTATTACTTTTTTCGCTCCTGCTGTGATGTGTTTTCCTGCACCTTCGCGGTCACGGAATACGCCTGTGCATTCCAATACGATGTCTACTCCTAGGTCTGCCCATGGCAGATTCTCAGGGTCGCGGTCTGAGTAAAAATTTACCATGTTTCCGTCGACTTCAACTCCATTTGCAGAACAAGATGGGGTTTTTTTCCAAATTCCGAAATTAGAATCGTACTTCAATAAGTGGCAAAGAGCTTCTTTGTCGGCCGGGTCGTTTACGGCTACCAGGTCAAAATCGTCTGCAAAATCATCTACTAAAATACGAAAACAAGCGCGACCGATTCTTCCGAATCCGTTGATGGCAATTTTTGGTTTCATTGTGTGGAGGTTAATTATTAAAGGCCTTGTTTCAAAGGCCTCAAATTTGACTTTACTTTCGTCCTAAGTATAATTGGCCTCGGCCAATAATCAAGACTAACCATTTTGTTATGCGTATGAATGCAAAGAATATGGACGACGTTCTAAAGAAGGCGGTGGAGTCTCTCCAGGAGGGGAAAATTGTCTTGCATCCTACTGAGACATGTTATGGTTTAGCTGTAGATCCCATGAGTGAAGAGAGTTTGAAGGCGTTGTATGAGATGAAAAATATGGAAAATGAAAAGCCCTTGAGTATATTGGTGTCTTCTGTTGATATGGCCGATAAGTATGGTCTTTTTAGTGATTATGCTGAAAGTATTGTTGAGAAGTTTTGGCCAGGTCCGGTTTCTATTATGGTTATGAAGAGGCAGGGAAGTCTTCCTGAGTTTTTTAATACTGGTCATCAATTTGTTTCTATCAGATATAGTAGTGATCCTTTTACAACCAAGATGGTGAGAATGTTTGGTAGGCCTATAGTTACAACTTCTGCAAATCTTTCTGGAAAACCACCTTGCTATGATGTTCCTAGTCTGAAGAACCAGTTTGGGGTTCGTAGGTATGAAAATCTTGGTTTTGTTGTTGATAATGGCAAGATTCCCGAGAACCCACCTTCTACCATAGTTAAGATCGTAGGTGATACTACTGTATTTGTTCGTGGTGATGGGAGTGATATGGGAGGGATGATGAGGTAGGGTGTCAGTTAGTAGAGGAGTTGCTGAGTGAAAAGTAGTTGACTCTTTTTATGTTGTTCTGGTATAAGTTGCCTCCATTTCTTTAACTTGAAAAATTATGGTAGCAAATAGCTTGAAAGGATATACGTCTATTGAGTTTGAAGTTGATGATGAAACGACTAGACTTCGTGGTGGTCTTAGTGTTGATCATGTTATGAGGTTTGTTCAGAGGAGTTTGACGAGTGGTTTGTGTCCTAGTTGTCCAATTAGGACTGAGGACCCTAGAGGTGATAGGTTTATTGTTGATATAAAAGATGAAGAAGAGGTTCTATTCGTAAAAGAACATATTAGGGCTTTAACGATTACTGTTGGTGGAAGATATGTTGGTTTCAAGATTGTGGGAGATGTGCCAGAAGCGGCTTAGAAACTCGTTAATATTGCGTATAACGATCCAAATCCTGTCGTGACTAATATTCCTGCGATTATCACACCGAGGCTTATTAGTAGGATTGCTTGCCAGTATTTTACTCCAAATAGATAGGCGAGCAGACTTCCTGTCCATGCTCCTGATCCTGGTAATGGGATTGCTACGAAGAATATTAGGAAGACTTTTCCGTATTGGGCGAATTTTTTTGAATGTTTATTGCGAGTTTTGTCGAAGAGGATTGCGAAGAATCGATCCATTGTTTTCGAGTGTTTTCTGAGGAAGGTTGCTGTTGGGTTTAGGAGTTTTAGTATTATGAATGCTGGGATGAGGTTGCCCAACGTTCCTATTATAAATGCTTGGACAGGACTGAGTCCGAGGCTTATTCCGAGTGGTATGCCGAGTCTTAGCTCGAGGCCTGGGAGCATTGAGCTAAAAAAAGTGGCTATTTCTGGTGTGGTGAGGTTTTCTAGCATGGCTGGATTATACCTGTTTCACCCCCGGGGGCAAGTAATGCGATTAGTTAGGCCCGGGGGTTTAACACCCGGGGGTGAAAAAATCACAGGTGTAGAAAAATCACCCCCGGGGGTGATGGCAGGCGATGCACACAAAAGTTATACAACCTGGTTTGATTGTGGCAAATGATTTTGCGAAACGTTTTGAAACGGCTTTTTAAGGAGAAAAAAGTTGGGTTTAGGGGGTGTCTGAATACTAATTTTGTACTATGTTTTGGTTTCTTTGGATTTAAATTGTTGACGAACGGGTTTTCTAACCTTATCTTTGGGAGGAAGAGTAAGAGTACAAAAATTATACACAGGGTGTGCACAAGTTTTGAACATCAAAATGGGTGAAAAAAAGATTCTTGACCTTATAGAAGCGTAAAAATGGAGCATATATCTGTGTTAAAAGAAGGTGTTTATAAGTATTTAGATTTAGGTGCTGGGGAAGTCGTGGTGGATGCAACACTTGGACTTGGGGGGCATGCTTCTGGAATGTTGGAGTTGGTTGGAGAAAAGGGCACTTTGATTGGGTTTGATCTCGATAAGACGAATCTGGAGGAAGCAGAAAAAAGGCTCAAAAGACACAAAAATAAGATTCTCATAAACGATAATTTCCGATCATTAAAAACTAGGGTTCAAGAAGCAGGATTTGAACAGGTTGATGCGATTTTGTTTGATCTTGGATTGAGTTCGCCTCATGTGGATGAGGCAGATCGAGGATTCTCCTTTATGAAGGATGGTCCACTCGATATGAGATTCTCAAAAGATCAGAAATTAACGGCTTATGAGGTTGTGAATCATTATTCAGAGGAGGACTTGGCGAATGTGATCTATCAGTATGCGGAAGAGCGTTCGTCTAGGAGGATTTCGCGGAAGCTTGTGGAAAGGAGGATGGCGAAGAAGTTTGAGTCTACCAAAGAATTGGCGGACTTCATTGAAAGTATTATTCCTACAAGAGGTAAGAAGAAGGGACAGAAGAGTAAGCATCATCCGGCTACAAAGATATTTCAAGCGTTACGGATAGAAGTGAATGATGAGTTGAATGCGCTTAAAGATGCGCTTCAAGGTTCGATTGAGGTTCTGAGGGTTGGTGGGAGGATCGTTGTGATCTCTTATCACTCGTTGGAAGATCGAATTGTGAAGCATTTCTTTAAGGATTTGGCTCGGAGTTGTATCTGTCCTAGGGAGGTGCCTATGTGTAAATGTAGAGGCGAGGCGGTTGTGAAATTGCTTACGAGGAAACCTGTTGGACCGTCTGATGAAGAAATGTCCGAGAACCCTAGAGCTAGGAGTGCAAAACTCCGCGCAGTCAAAAAATTAATCTCATTCCCATAAAATGTCACAGTTAGTATTAGAAAGAGGTGCATCGTATCAAAAGAGTCTTCTTAGAAGGATTGTTCCAGCTAAGCTTTTGAATTTTGAGTTGAGTCCTTATTTCTTGATTGTTTCTTTGGTGGTTTTTGTTTGTTTGTTGACGTTGACTACTTTGATTTTTGCTACTAATGAAGTGACTAAGGGATATATGTTGAATAAACTTGACTCTGAGCAACAGGGACTTGTTAAGGAACGTGAGATAAAAGATATGCAGCTTTCTAAGGTTCGTGCCCTTGATGCAATCCAAAATACTTCAAAGGTTTCTCGTATGGTGAGACCTGGTGCGATTGCTTTCGTTCATGGTGAAACGGTTGTGGTTAGTAGGTAGGGGGGTGGTTGTTCGAGTTGGTTCCTTTGACTTTCTTCTGGGTGGAAGGTATTTTTTGTTGTGGATGATTGTGGAAGGTGGGGGTTGGGTTGCGTTGCCTGGTGTTGACAGGTTGTGAGTGAGGGTTGTGGTTTCCTGACATTGGTTGAGTTATAGATTGGCAAAAATGTATGTCGGGAAAATATGAAATAACAAAAGAATCATGCAAACATTACAAAGTTTTCTTAAGGAGAAGGTCCAGGACGATCAATTGAGAAGTGTTCTTGTGACTCTTTCTGAGTCTGTGAAGGCTATCTCTGAGCGGATCAGAACTGCTGATACCTGCAAGGCTGGAACGAACAATGAATACGGTGAGGAGCAGATGGCGCTGGATGTTCTTGCAGACAAATTGATCCAGGCTGAGTGTGAGAAGAATCCCTCGATTGGGCTTGTTGCGTCCGAGGAGCAACCTGATGAGATTCGGCTTGGTGATGGGAGTTTTGCGGTTTCTTATGATCCTCTTGATGGATCTAGTTTGATTGATGTGAATTTGGCGGTTGGGACTATTTTTGGGGTGTACAATCTTGCAGACAAAGCTTCGACTTTTATAGGTTTGAAAGGAGATGATTTGAAGGTATCAATGATTGCTGTTTATGGGCCGCGGACTACAATTGTTCTCGCTCTGACGGGCTATGATGGGGTGAATGAGTTTACTCTCAATGAAGATGGTTTTTGCTTGAGCAAAGAGGCATTGAAGGTTGGCGAGGGAAAGATGTTTGCACCTGGGAATTTGCGAGCTTGTAGTGAGAATCTCAAATATCTTGATCTTGCTACTTTTTGGGTAAAGTCTGAGTACACTTTGAGATATTCTGGAGGAATGGTTCCGGACGTGAATCAAATTCTTATCAAGGGAAAGGGCATTTTCTCTTATCCATCTTGTTCGAAGTATTCGGAAGGGAAGTTGAGGCTGATTTTTGAATGTGCGCCAATGGCATATCTTATGGAGAAAGCTGGGGGAGCGGCTACTGATGGTTCGAAGAGAATTCTCGAGAAAACTTATGAGAAAATTGACCAGAGAACGCCAATTTATATCGGAAGTAATGAGGAAGTTGAAAGGTGTTCAAAATATCTCGTTTGATATGTGTAAAGTTGTTTTCTGTAATAGGGGGCTGCGTGGTTTCGTATTAGAACTTGATAATTGTTTGGGTGTTTGACAAACACCCCGTTTTTGTAGTATAAGTGGTTGCCTGTAACCTAATAACAGTGGCTCTAAGTGACGATCAAAAAAAGGAAGTAGAGGAGAAAGTTTTCCTCGCGCAAAAAGGTGATAGTGATGCTTTTGCTTCGATATATGATACTTTTGTTGATTCTATTTACAGGTATATATATTTTCGGGTTCCAAAAGAGGATGTAGAGGATTTGACTGAACAGGTCTTTTTGAAGGCTTGGGAGAAGATCAAACAGTATAAACCTGCTCAAAAAGGGTTTTCTGCTTGGATTTTTAGGATAGCTCACAACTTGGTAGTCGATACGTACAGGTTCAAGAAGGATAAGGAGTTTGTGGAACTTTCTCCGAATGTTCCTGAGTACAGAAGAGAGCACAATCCTATCAAGATGACGGAGAACAGCTTGCATTCTGATAAGTTGAAAATTGCACTTTCTAAGTTGAAAAAGAACTATAGGCAGATAGTCATTTTGAAGTTTATAAATGAGCTTTCTAACGAGGAAATTGCGAAGATTTTGAATAGAAGTGAGGGTAGCGTGAGGATTCTACAATTTAGGGCTTTGAAGGCTCTGAAGTACGAACTTACTGAAATTGGGCTAGAGGAAGTGTAACAAAACCTATTAATTCAGCGTTAAAGTAGTTGAAATGAAAGACAAAATTAATGAAATAGAGGGTTGGATTTATGGCTTGGATAAGCCTGTTTTGAATTTAGAGCAAAAGGAGGCGATGAAAAGTCGCATTATGCATAAGATTTCTTCAACTCCTCAGTGTGAATCTTTCAAACAAGAACATGGGGTTTCGAGCCTTATTAAAGATGTAGCTCGCGATGTTTGGCTGACGGATTATCAGAGGGTTTGTATGAAGGAAAGAATTATTTCTTATATTGAAACCGCTAAACAGAATAGATTCTCACTTGGAAGCGCCTTGGGTCTAACAAAAAGATTCGTGGGCGCTTTTTTAGCGTTTGTGATGTTTATGGGACTTTTTAATTTTGCTGGTGGTAGCTTGAATGTTGCTTCTGCGGATAGTTTTACAGTTATAGAGGATATTCGTGGAGAGGTTTATGTTGATAGAGATGGTGATCAATATAGAGCGCATGGTGAAATGAAGCTTGAGGAAGGGGACAAAGTGTATACCGGTGATGATGGATGGGTCAGTATAAAATTCCTTGATGATAGTGTTGCTCGCTTGAAGGAGGGGTCAGAAATATATCTCTCAAAACTTTTCGAAGATTCTGGTGGGACTGTGGTTACTAATGTTGAAGTTGAAATTGCGCATGGTGATATGTGGACGAGAGTGTTCAATCTTTTTGAAGATGGTGATTCTTTTGTTGTGAAGGCTGGGGATGTGCAGGCTACTGCTAAGAAAGCTGCTTTCAATGTTCACAGGGATGATGATCAGGCAGTTATTGAGGTTTATAGCAATGTTGTTGAAATGAAGACTAATAACGAAGGTTCTGAGATCGTGAAAGTGAAGAAAGGTCAGAAAGCTGAGGTTAGCTCTCAGAATAATGATTTCGTTTTGGCTGAATCTTCTGAGGTAGGTGATGATTGGGTCCAGGAAAATCTAGAGAACGATAAGGTTCATATTGCGAAAATAGATGCTGAGGCTTCTGAGGAATTAAAAGATTCTATTGGTTTGTTGCCGGAGAGTGGTCTTTATCCATTCAAATCTATTAAGTCTGGAGTGGTTAGATTGCTTACATTTGATGATATCTCTAAGCAGAAATTGGATTTTGAAACTTCTCAAAGACACTTTGTTGAGTGGGGTGTTATGATGAATGAAGGCGAAGTTGACCAAGGTGAGGCTGAGGGTGTTTTTGATCAGTACGTTGCGGAGGTGGAGAATTTGAGAGCAATGATTGAGAACGTGAGAATGAATGGTGATGATGAGTATGCTAATGAGCTGAAGGTGTATCTTGATAGCGAGATTAAGAAAACAAAAAAGTATTTAAAATCTGTTTTACCTACTTCTCCTTTGTATACAGCTAAGGAGTATATGAATGTTGCTGAGCAAGCTTCTGCTGAGACTGAAGCCGAAATGGCTTTGATTAAGAATAGGCAGGCTGCTTCGAAGTTGTCTGAATTCCAGGATTTGTCTGAGGTTGGTGAGGACAAGTTAGCCCAGGAAGCTATGGACGATTATTTTGCGGCGACTGAGGATGTAGAAGAGGGAATGGAGGTGTTGTTAGAGGGTGATGAGGAGAAATTGGCGGCAGTTGAGGAAACTAAAAATGATATGATGGAGGCAATTAATGACGAAGTTGCTGCTGCTGAAGTTGAGGTTCCGGTTTCTGTTCCTAATTATGTTGCACCTCCAATTCAACAAACTTCGGACTTTGGTGTTCCAGTTACTGGGTCGGGTAGTGATATGAAAGTATTGGATCCACTTCTAGATTTGACTAGATAGGTTTAGGAAGAGAATTCTCGTAAATGTTGGTTACTTAGCTGAATCATTCAACGTATTGAACGATTCAGTTTTTGAGGGTGCATGACCCTCAAAAAAGTAACCTGAACATTTACTCGTTCTTCTTCTTCCTAAGGGTATCTAGAGCGAGAGCAAGCTCAGGATCAACCCAAGGCCTGCTGCAAATCCTCCAATTATCCAGAATCGCATTACTACTTTTGATTCTGGCCAACCTTTTGCTTCGAAGTGATGATGGATTGGAGCGATGCGGAAGACTTTTCTTTTGAAGAGTTTTTTTGATGTGATTTGGATGATGCAAGAGAGTGTTTCAATCACAAATATGAATCCAATGAATGGAAGTATTAATACTTGGTCTGTTAGCATGGCGATCACTCCCAGCGTTGCTCCTAGGCTTAGCGCTCCTGTGTCTCCCATGTAAAAGAGTGCTGGAGGGACGTTGAACCACAGGAAGGCTGCTGTAGAGCCTACTATCACTCCACAGAACGCAGAGAGGATTAATAAGCCTTGTATGTATGCAATTACTCCAAATGCGCCGAAGGCTAGTATCAAAAGTCCTGACGCAAGTCCGTCTAGTCCGTCTGTTAAATTTACTGAATTTGAAGTTGCTAAAATGATGAATATGAAAAGTGGGATGTACCACCATCCAATTGTTACGTCTCCGATCATGGGGATGTTGATTGAATCGAAACCTAATTTTTCAAAGAACCAATACGCTCCTACACCGCCGAATATTGTCAGCCATATGAGTTTGAAAGATGCGCTTAATCCTTTTGTTTTTCCGATTCCTTTTATATTTAAATAATCATCTAATGCTCCTAACATTCCGACCGCTACCATTGTGAATACTGGGATCCAAGTTTCTTTTCTGTTTAATAATGATCTGTCAAAAAAGCCCATTGCTGAGGCTAGTCTTGATAGAATAACTACAAATAGAGCAGATCCCCATATGATGATTCCTCCCATTGTTGGGGTTCCTGATTTCTTTGCGTGGAGAGCGGAGAAGACAGATGATTTTTCTCCTGTTAATGCGTTTTCTCGGATTTGTTTTCCTATCTTGTGGTGGATCAAGAAATTCGTGAATGGTTTTACCGCAATAAATGTTATTAGGAACGCCAGGAATGATGATCCTAGTATTAGAATTAGATCTTTTGTGAATTCATTCATACAAAAAAATTAAGTGGTTGGTATGTTACCAGATGTAGGCGCGAAATATCCAGTCAATTAGTATTTTGCTCTCGGTGAATCGTGCTGGGCTGTTTAGTACGACGGAGATAATATCGTTTTGGTTTTCGTTTTCGGCGATTGCTACCAAGCATAGTCCTGCTTGTTCGGTACGTCCCGTCTTGAGTCCTTTGATGTTGAGGTAACTATCGAGAAGTTCGTTTGTTGATTTGAGTTTGTGAGTGTATGCGTTGTCGACGGATGTTATTTCTAGTTCTTTTATTGCTGCTGCTTTTTTGATAAAAGGTTTTTGGTATACGTATCTGGCCATCATTGCTACGTCGTATGCACTTGAATAGTTGTATGCGTTGTCGTATCCGATTGGGTTTTGGAAATGTGTGTCTAATAGCCCAAGTGATAGGGCTTTTTTGTTCATTTTTTCTACGAAGGCTTCTACTGATCCTGCGTTGAATTCGGCGAGCGCCACAGCAGCGTCGTTTGCTGAGTTTATGATGAGGCCATACATGAGGCTCTCAACGGTTATTTGTTCTCCTGTGCGAAGGAACATCTCTGATCCGTCGGCGTATTTTACTTCTGGAGAAACCGTTGCGATTGAGTCGAGGTCGTTTTCTTCCAATATGATGATCGCTGTCATTAGTTTTGTGATTGAAGCGATTTGTCTTTTTGTGTGGATGCCTTTTTCAAATAATATTTCTCCGGTTTGGTTGTCGATTGCTATCGATGAAGGCGCGTTGATGACTGGAGCAATGAAGCCGTCTTTTTTGATTGGGATTGGGCTAACTGAAAGCAAGTCTAGGAAGTTTAGTTTTGCGATGTTGATACTGGCTTCTTCTATTATTGGTATGTCTTCGTTTGTTGGAAGGGGGAGGAGAGGTTGTAGTGCCGCGGTGATGTAGAAACTGATTAAACTAGATAGCATTTTTATTTATTAATATTCCTTGGCCAGGTGTGAGATTTTCAATGGGTGGTTCGCCTAGTATGAGTTTTCCGATTCGCATTCTTTGTAAGTATATTACAGTGATACCTAATTGTTGAAACATTTTTCTGATTTGCCGTTTGCGTCCTTCTTTTAATGTTATGTGGAGGTGGTTTGGGGAAAGGTGGATGTGGCATGGGCGTGTTTTGAATGCGCCATCATCATCTTCTATTATTATTCCTTCTTCTAGTTGGTCTCTTTGGTTTAGCGTTATGGGTTTGTTGATTTTGACTAGGTATTCTTTTTCTTTTTCAAATTTTGGATGTGTGAGTTGGTTTATAAACTGGTTGTCGTCAGTTAGGAGTATTAGTCCTTCGCTGTCTTTGTCCAAACGTCCTGTTGGTTTTAGGTTTTTGTTTTCTAAGTTAGGTGGAATTATGTCTTTTATGCATGGGCGATTTTCTTCATCGTGGAGGGTGCTTATGATTCCTTTTGGTTTGTAGATTGCGAGATAAGTGAATGATTCTGGTGGTGTTATTTGTTTGTTTTCGAATTCGACTGTGTCTTTTTTTGGATTAATTTTTGTTCCAAGTTCTGTCGTGATTTTGCCGTTCACTTTTATTTTCCCTGCGGTAATAAGCTCGTCTGCTTTTCTGCGGCTTGTAATGCCAGATTGGGAAATAAAAGCATTTAGGCGAACTAGATTCGGTTCATTATTCATTTGAAGTTGGTTCTGGGGTTGGTTCTGCGTAGATTGTAGAGTAAAGAGGATAGAAGCTATCTTCTAAATAATGATCTGAGTTGACGTAGTCTTCTCCAATTTCGATGATGATGTCTGAAAGTTTGTCGTATCCTTGGTCAATGTATTCTTGTGGAAATGTTTGTGAGACTACGGCTTCTGGTATGATTTCTTTGATTAATTCTATTGTGAACGGAGTGTAGTATTTGGTTTCTTCGGTTGGGTCTTCTTTTGGTAGTGGGATTTGGTTGTAATAGATCGTTGTTTGTTTGATGTTTTGAGATCTTGCGTTGCCGAATCTTTCTATGTCCATACAGTATCTTTGGAAGACTTGTTTGTTCTCTGCTGCGATGCCTGCGGCTGGGGTTCCGTTCAGGATTTGTATCTTGAGGTTTTCGTGGAAGGCGGGTTGGTGCTTTGTTATCAGGTCAAAGTATTTCTGGATGTATTTGACTCCACCTGCGGGTTTGAGTACGAAGGCTCCACCGTTTTGGTACAGTGGTGGGGCGTACAGGAATCCTCCGCATTGAACTGGGTCGTCGTGGAGCTGAAAACTCAAAACTTTTTCCTGAGAGAAGTTGTCTGCGAGTGCTCCTAGTGTGAGCATTTCTCTGATGTTTAGGTTTGTTTCTATGTTGTCGTTCACTGTGTTTAGAAGTTCTTTCAACTTGTCTGTGTCGAGGATGAGGCGTGTTTGAAGGGTCTTGTCTTTTAGTGCGTATATTATTTGTTGTTGGCGTTTTGATCTGTCGAAGTCTGAAGTTGTTTTTCGGCTTCTTGCATACTTTAGAGCTGTTGAGCCGTCCATGTGCTGAAGTCCTTTTGACATTTGGAATAGTTCGTAAGATATCGTTTCTGCTTTCGGATAAAATGGATCGTAGATTGCTTCTGGGACATCTATATCTACTCCTCCAATTGCGTCTATGATTTCTGTGAATCCTTTGAAGTCGATTTTGATGTGGTAGTGGATCGGTATACCTGTCAATTCTTCGACTTTTTTGATTAAGAAATCGAGGCCTTCTTTTTCATTGCCAAAGTGTTCCTTTGCGTAATAAAAGATTTCGTTGATTCTTGGTACTTGTAGTAAGTCGTCTTCGATGTGTAGATCTCTTGGGATTGAGACCATCGTGACTACGTCTAGATTGTGGTCTAGGCTTGCTACTATCATCGTGTCTGTCAGGTCCGCTCCATCGTGATCGTCAGTTCCGGTTCCTATTATTAGGAAGTTTGTTTGGTTTGATGCGTCTTTTTCTAATGTTTCTCCGGCAGCAAGCATAAGCGCTTTGAAGTCGATGCTCAAAAGCACTTTCATTATTAGTGTTATCAGGACGGCTATGATGGTTAGGGAGAGGATTATTGAGATGTTGACTCCCTTGTTTTTTATTCTTCTAATCTGCATCGGAAGTATTTTACTTTAAAAAAAGTAATATGCAATTTATAATGCGAAGCAGCGCTACTAATATTTTAACAAAATTATATGAAGAAAAATTTTAAATCTCTCTTGATTGCAGGTTTGATGGGGATTTTGGTGTTGGTTGGTTTGTCTGGATGTGGGGAAGAAGATCCTGTTAATGACTCTTCGGCTTTTTTGCAGAAGTCTGTTTTTAATTTGCTTGGGGCGGAATCTTTGCGTTTTGAATCTGTTTTGGAAATTAGTCAGTCTGGAAGTGGTGGTGGTGACATTGAGGCGTCTTTGAATGGTGCTTATAGTTATTATAATTCAGAACAGGAGGGGATTGAGATTAATGTTGTTGCAAAGATGGAGGATGCTGCGGGAGACAGTTATCGGGCTGATGTTTATTTGAGGGAAACGGAAGATGGTTCTTTTGTTAGACTTCTTGATATGCCTGAGATCCCAAATTTTCCTGTGGCCTTGTTTTCTGAATTGGTTGGGCCTTGGTGGAAACTTGAGACTGGGAGTGAAGACTCTATGACGGCAGGTTATATAAGGGGAATTATTGGGACTCCTGTTGAGGATCTTGATCCGTTAGACAGACAGAAGAGAGAGGAATTATTGGTTGCTGAGTTTTTTAAGGGGATTAGTTTTGAGGGAATCGAGACTGTTGGTGAATATGAAGCTTATCGTTATAGTGTTGAGCTTAATCCTGTTGGTGTTTTGGCATATCAAGAGAAATGTGCTGAGCTTTCTGGAGAAGGTATCGATGAGGACTATGCTTCTGGTTTTATGAATTTGTTCAGTTCTATGAATTTTGAAGGCGATGTTTGGGTGGATCCTTTGTCTGGGGCTTTGGTGAAGGTTGATGGAGAGGCTTTTGCTCGTGATGTTGCCTCTGGAGATGAGATAAAAGCAGATATTGAGATTGTTGTTTCTAATATTGATAAGCCTTTTACAGTTGATAGTCCTCTTGAGTATGAGGTTTTTGACTTGGCGGCTTTCTTTGGAGCGTTCTTTGAGTCTGGTGTTATGGGCGGGATAGACGAAATTCAGCCTATGGATACGGTTGAGACGAAGCAGGAGGAACTTGGTGACCTTGGAGGTGATGTGGAAGTGGTAGAGCCTGAGGTAGATGGTTCTGAGGTGGAACCTGTCGTGGCGGAATAATTTTAGAAAAATTTAAGTTTTATTTAAGGTTGATGCTGTAGTTTTTGTTTATGGCAGTATTTTTTATGATTGGTTTTTTAATAGGGGTGTTTTTTGCGGCGCAGGATGTGATGATCGGAGCTGTGTTTCTTGGATTGGTGGTTTGGGTTTTTGTTCGGAAAGGATTGGTAGATGGGTTGAAGATTTTGTTGGTGTTGGTGCTTGGGGTGTGTTTTGGGGTTGGTCGGTTTTTGTTGGCAGAAGTTTCTTTTGGGGATGATGTGTCTGTTTTGAATGGGGCGGGAGAGGTTTCTTTGGTTGGGTGTGTTTCTGGAGAGGTGGACGTGAGGGCTGATCGGGTGAAGTATACTTTGACGGATGTTATGGTTTCTGCGGAGGAGGGACAGGTGTATGGGGGGAAGCTGTTGGTTAATGGGGCGAAGTATCCGGTTTATGAATACGGTGATGTTTTGTCTGTAGTTGGGGAGCCTGTGCGGGCGGAAAAGATTGATGATTTTGATTACGGGAAGTATCTGGAAAGGTATGGGATTTATTCGATGGTTAATAATGCTCGTGTTGTGAAAGTTGGGGAGGGGTGTGGGTCTTGGTTTTTTGAGGCGATTTATAATCTGAAGGGGCGGTTTGAGGAAAATGTTGCGCGGATTTATTCGGAGCCTCATGGGAGTATGGTGGCAGGTTTGCTTCTCGGTGTTAGGAAGGGAATTCCTGAGGAGTTGACTTTGGATTTTAATGAAACTGGGCTGACTCATATTGTTGCTATTTCTGGATATAATATTACTTTGGTGATTTTGGTTGTTTTTGGGATGTTTGGGTTTTTGGGACGGAGGGCGCGTGTGGTTGTGGCGAGTGTTTTTGTTTTTGTGTTTGTGATTTTGGTAGGCGCGTCAAGCGCTGTTGTGAGGGCTGGGATAATGGGAGTGATTGGTTTGTTTGCTCTTTATTTTGGGAGGCAGAGTCAGGTTGGGTATGCGATAGTGCTTACTGCTTTTTTGATGAATCTGTTGAATCCAAAGGTGGGGCCTTACGATGTTGGATTTCAGTTGTCATTTTTGGCGACACTGGGTTTGATTTATGTTTCTCCTGTGATTGAAAAGGCGGGAGGGGTTTTTGGGAGGGTGTTGTCGCGTGTTCCCGTGATGTTTGCTGTACGAGAAAATTTGATAATGACTTTGTCGGCACAGACTTTTGCTTTGCCTGTGATTTTGAGAAGTTTTGGCAGGTTCTCATTGATTTGTCCGTTGGCAAATATATTTGTTTTGCCTTTTATACCGTTAATAATGCTCAGCTCTTTTGTGGCTGTCTTGGCTGGGTTTGTTTCGGAGGGGTTGGGAAAGGGGGTAGCGTTTGTGAGCTACTTTCTTTTGGAGGTAGTTTTCTTTTTGGTGCGGGTTTTTGCTGAGTTGTCGCGGACGCTGTAGATGTAGATGCGTTTTTTGTGGCCTTTCTTGTTTTTTGGAAGGATTTTGATTGGTTTCCAGTTGCCGACTTTGAAGGTGTATGAGATTACTTTGCAGCCTGGGCGAAGTTCTTTTTCAAACTTTGTTTTGAATTTTTTTAATGTGTTTGGGAGCATATAGCAGATTACGATATCTGCGTCTTTCAAGCTGTGTGTTCGGAAGTCTGATCGGACCATTTCACCTTTCCATTTGAGGAGGATTTGTTTTAGGCGAGCGAGCATGTATACGAATGGGTCTATTTCAAAGCCTGTTGCTTTTGCTCCGTAGAGTTTTGTTGAGTAATGGATGAATCGGCCGTCGCCAGCGCCGATATCGTAGAGACGGTCTCCTTTGCGGATGTCTGCGTGTTTGAGGATACGTTTGACTTCTTTTGTTGGGGTTGGGACAAAAGGGCCGCCACCAAAGACTGCGACTATGAAGGAGGTGAAGAGCGCTAATATAACTATTATTACTACAGCTAGGACTGCGAATACTAAGATGGTGAAGGCTAGGTCAATCATTTTATTCGGTTGATCTTTCTATCTTAGTTTTAGCTTTTTTGTTCAATTTTGCAAGGGCAGCTTCTTTTGCTAGTACTAGTTGTTCTGGGGTAGGGGAACCTTCTGGGTGAACTATGCTTGCTATGTCTAGGGCCATTTCGGCTGCCAGAGCCTCTTTTTCTTTTTGTAATTGAGCTTCTGCTTCTTTTCCTGAGCGTGCGTCTATGGTTCGTCCTGTTTTTCCTTGTTCGAATTCTATTACAGTTGAGCCTTGGTATTCTCCGGCTTTCTCACGTTCTTGTCTGATTTGTTTTCTCAGTGTTTTTCTGTCTTGCCTTGTGTCTTCGGTGTCGAAATCGAGTTTGATTACGTTTGTTGCTTTGAGAGTATCTGCGTCTATGATTTCATCTTCTTCACTTCCGTCGAGGTATTCTTCTGCGTATGAACTGAGTTCTGTGTCGTGTTTTACTTTTTCCATTACCTCATCTTGATTTCTGTCTTTTGCAGAGGTTTTTTTCTTTTGTTCTTGGTCTTTTTTAGCAAGTCTGAGTGCTTGTTCTTGGGTTTGGAGTTCGTCGGAATCTTCTTTTGTTTCTGTCTCGTTGGTGATTTTCTTTTCGGCGAGTTCTTGGTATCTTTCATATGTTTCTTGTTGTTCTGCCTTGTTTGCTTTTTTGGCTCCGGAGTTTGCAAATTTCTGGATTTTGTTGAATAGAGATTTTATTTCTTCATCGTCTTTGTGGTGTTTGAGAAGTTCCCAGCACATAATCATTGCGTCTCCATATGCTTCTAAATCGAAGAGGCGATCGATTGCTTGAATTGCAATTTTTTTGTCGGTTGATAGTGTTTCTTTGTTTTCTTTTGTTTCTTTCCCTCCATCGATGACTTTCAGTCCGGCCTTTTTTGCTTTTTCGCCGATTCGGTTTTCTTTGGCTTTGTTTATTTCTACGTTTAGTTCGTCGTGGATATTTTCTCTTTTGGTCCATCCTTCTTCGTCGTATCTTTTCTCCCATTTTGCGATTTCTTTTTCTGAGATTGTTGGGTCGAGATCTCGGAGGGATCTTAAGTCTGCGCGGAATGCTTTTCTTCGTTTCTCGTATGCTTTGAGGTTTTTGTGTTGTTCGTTTGCGGTTGGAGAAGTTAGGACTGCAAGGAATTCTTTGAGTTGATCGAAGGTTGCTGTTTGGGCTCTGGCGTCGACCCATTTTTCGTAATTGTCTGCGGTTTTGTCTGATAAAGTGTTTTCTTTTCTTGCCGCTTCGCATTCTTGTTTGAAAGCTAGGATTACTAACTCTTTGTTGTGTTCTTCTTCGTTGATCTCTTTTTCTCGTTTGTCTTTTTGGTCTGCGATGAATTTTTCTTTTCCTACAAAGTCCATGTGTTTGAATGCTTGGAATGCTAAGTTGTATCCTTCCTTGTTTTTTGGTGCTTGGTCGAAGACTTCTCTTAGATTGTCTGTTAGCTTGGCTTCGTTTTCTATGAAGTTTGGCCACAGTTTTAGGTTTGCTAGTCTGTCTTTTGTATTGTCTAGGTTTTTGTAGTAGTCGAGGATGTTGGTCATCGATTTTTGGCTGATGTGGTTTGATCTAGTGGCGGTTTCGAGGTCTGCGTAGCCGTTTGTTTCATCTTTGTGAAGAGTCTTTTCTACTTTGTTCAAAACGACGTCTTGGTCTTGTTCGGTTTTTGCGTATAGGAGTTCTTGCATGATTCCTCGTTCGGCTTTCTTTGAGTAGAGGAGTTCTTTTAGTCCACCCATTTTGTTCATTGTTGATTCGAGGTTTTCTATTCTGTCGAAGAAGCGTTCTCTTTCAGATAATCCTTCTCTTTCTATGAATGGGATGTCTGTTGGTTTGGCGATTCCGTATTTTGGAAGTTTTGCTTTGAGTTTGTTGTATATGGCGAGTCTTGGTGGGCGTTCTGATTGGAGGAATTTTATTGTGAGTTTTTCTATTTCAGCTATTGAAGGTTTCTGTTGTCTTATCCAAGCCGTGTATGATTCTTGTGGGTCGTTTGATTCGACTGCTTTGGATCCAAGTATGTGTGCGTTTTCTCGGATGAGTCTGTCATATTGGCTGTATGCTCTTTGAAGCTCAGGATCTTTTCTGTCGAGTTCCTCGTTTTTGTCTTTTGTTGTTTGGATTTGGGCGATTGCTTCTTGTAGGTCTTCTACTATTTTTTCGCGTTCTCCTTTATGTTGGCTTACGTTTAGGCGTTTCTTGTATTCTTTGGCTTCGTCTTTTGATATTTTGTCTTGTCCTTGGGCCATTTCAATCAAGTTTGCGGCTTGGTCTTTGACTTGTTCACTTTCTTTTTTAAAGTCTTCTAGGCTTACTGCTCCACTTCGGAAACGATCTCTATCCTCGTTGCTTAGAGATTTTTGTTCCTCAAAACTTCTTGGGGTTTTAGAAAGCTTCTCTTGTGCTTCCTGTTCCTCTTGAGCGAGATCTAGGTCGTCGTCCAAATTTCTGGCTAGTTCTGGGCTCACTTTTCCGAGGTTAAGAAATAGTGTTGTCCTTGCCGTTGGCTTGTGGCGGGAGACAACATTATCATTTATTTATCAAAAGTCAACCTGTTGGAGAGGTTAAACTGTGCAAGCTGAGAATCCGCAAGACAGGCAGAGCATGCATCCTTCGCCGATCCGTACGTCGCTGTTGCATTCTGGGCACTTTTTGCTTTGTAGGATTTCGTGTTTTGACATTGGTTGGTGTTCGCGAGGCTCGGTTGTCTCAGCGGATTCGAAGATTGGGGGTGGGGCGATTTCTTTGAGTCTTTCTGGTTGAGTTGTTGGAGCGGATTCTTCGATTATTGGAGTGAAAGTTTCTTGGATTTCCCTGTTTTCCCTGTTTTCTTCTGGAACTTCGGCTTTGTTAACTTTTCCAATGTTTAAAACTTGATTGTCTCGGCTTCCGTCTCTGTAGATCGTGACTCCTTTGCATTTTAGTTTGTGTGCGAGTAGGTATGCTCTTTCTACGTCTTTTATTGATGCTTCATGTGGGAAGTTGATTGTTTTTGATACGCTTGAGTCGACGTGTTTTTGGAAAGCGGCTTGCATCTTGATGTGCCATTCTGGAGCGATGTCTTGGGCTACTACAAACACTTTCTTTACTGCTTCTGGTATCTCGGTGAAATTTTGAATTGAACCTACTTTTGCGATTTCATGCATCAATTCTTTTGAGAAGAATCCTTGTTCTTTTGCGACTTTTTCAAAGAATTGGTTTGTGTATACAAGTTCTGTTCCGTCCATCACATTTTTGATATAAGAGATGGCAAAGTGTGGTTCAAGTCCTCCTGATGCTTCTGCGAGCATTCCAATTGTTCCTGTTGGCGCTACTGTTGTTGTGCATGCGTTTCTGATCTTGATTCCGTTTTCGTGATAGAAAGATCCTTCCCAAGCTGGGAAGGTTCCTCTAGTTTGTGCGAGTGCAATTGATTTCTCTTTTGATTTCTCGTCTACGAATCGCATGATTCGTTCTCCCATTTTTATTCCTTCTTCTGAGTTGTATGGGATGCCTAGTTTATACAGAATGTCTGCAAATCCCATGACTCCAAGTCCGATTTTTCTGGTTTTTCTTGATGTTTCTGCTATTTCTGGGATTGGGTAGTTGTTGGCGTCTATTACGTTGTCGAGGAAATGAACTGCGCTGAACACGATTTGTTCTAGTTTGTTCCAGTCGAGGTCTTGTCCGCTCATTGAAATTGCTTTATTTAGGTTTATTGATCCTAAGTTGCAACTTTCATATGGTAGGAGTGGCTGTTCACCGCATGGATTTGTGGCTTCAATTTCACCTAAGTGTTTGACTGGGCTTTTTCTGTTGATTTCGTCTATGAAAATTATTCCTGGATCTCCGTTTTTCCAAGCGTTGGCGATTATTAAGTCGAATACCATCCTTGCTGGGAGTCGTTTCATTGTTTCTTTTGTTCTTGGGTTTTTGAGGTCGTATTCTTCGTCTTTTTCTAGGGCTTCTATGAAGGCATCTGTAACTGCTACTGATATGTTGAAGTTCTGTAGAGTCTTCATGTCTGACTTCATGCTGATGAAATCTAGAATATCAGGGTGGTCAACTTTTAGGATTCCCATATTTGCTCCTCGTCTTTTTCCGCCTTGTTTGATGACTTCTGTTGCTGCGTCAAAGACTTTCATAAATGAGATTGGGCCTGACGATACTCCTGTTGTTGAGCTCACCATGTCTTCTGATGGTCGGAGTCGTGCAAAAGAGAAGCCAGTTCCTCCTCCGCTTTTGTGGATGAGTGCTGCGTTTTTTAAGCTTGTGAATATTCCTTCCATAGAATCTTCTACTGGAATTACGAAGCATGCAGAAAGTTGGCCGATTCCCGTGCCTGCATTCATGAGGGTAGGGGAGTTTGGCATGAATTCTAGGTTTTTGATCATTTCGTAGAATTTTTCTTCGGTAGCTTCAGCGTTTTCACCTTCATAGTTGTTATCTGTTGTTGCAATTGATTTTGCTACACGTCTAACTAGGTCTTCAGGTGTTTCTTTTAAGTTCCCTTGGTTGTCCTTTAATAGGTATCTGCGTTTGAGTACTTGGAGTGCGTTGTTTGAGAAGTTTAATGTTTTTTCGGCTGCCCCTTTGCCGAACATTAATTCTTTTTGTTCTCGTGCGTCGGTTTGTTTTTGTCTGTAGATGATGTATGCCTTTGCAGTTTTTGCGTGACCTCCTTCGATTAGGATTTTTTCTACCAAGTCTTGGATTTGTTCAACTGTTGGGATATCTGATTCGTCTTTGAAAAAGACCTCTAGTACTGCTGAGATCTGGTTTGAGATTTGTTCCGCAACTTGTTTGTTCTCACCTCCTACCGAGCTTGCTGCTTTCCAGACTGCTTCGGTTATTTTCTCTTGGTCGAAGTCGACAATTCTGCCGTCTCTCTTTTTTATTTTTTGGATTGGGGACATAGGACCTGGGGTGTTAGATATTTGGGGTATAAAAGCCGCGAACGCCAGTAATATTTGACATTTTCGCAGAAATGAAGGGAAGACTATATTTTGTGCCTAGAAATGAGGGGAGACACAAGATTTTGTGTGCATCCCCCATATTATTCATGAAGGGTGGGTCAGGCAAGTGAATGTTACGCACTTTAAATTGACGTGTTGGGCTTAAAGATTTTTGGCTATAACTTTGCCGAATTTTTTTGCAGATGATGGGCCGTCCGCGGTGATGATCTGGCCGTCTTTTTCGACGGATTTGCCAGTGTAATTGGTTTGGAGTTGTTTTAATGTTTCGGCCCCGCCGGGGTAGCAGGTAGCGCGTTTGTCTGAGAGTAATCCTGCTTTTGCGAGGATGATTGGGGCTGCGCAGATTGCGGCTGTGAGTTTGCCTGATGCGTAGAAGTCTTGGGCGAGCTTGTGAGCCGTTGGGCTTTCGAAGTAGAGCTGGCATCCGCCTCCACCTATAAAAACGACAGCGTCGTAGTCTTCTGGGCGAGCTTCGTTGATGAGAATGTCTATGTGTGTTGTTCCGCCGAGAGCTCCTGTTGCGATTGCTGTAGTTGAAGTTGTTATGACTTCATGGCCTTTTTTTGTGAGGACGCGTTTTGGTTCTTCGTATTCTGTGTCTTGGTAGTTTTTGGGTGCTATTACGAATAGGAGTTTTGACATGGGGTCTATTGGTTAGTTATTGAATCAATTCTTTCTATTAGATCCCAGAAGCCTGGAGTTGTTTTTATGAATGTGTTGTAGCTATTTTTGTCAGTTTCACTTAAGGCCTTGAGGTCTACTGACCATTTCCAGAATTCTGGAATTGCTTCTAAGTATTGGTAGTATAAAAATAGAGCGTTCTGGTAATCGCCGTTTGCATAAAGCATATCTGCAAAGGCTCTGATCCAATTTGGATGATATGGGTTTTTTTCCAGTGCTTTTATGTAGAATTCGGCGCTTTTTTGTGGATCAGTTTTTGCGTATAAATTTCCCTTCCAGGCTAGGACGTTTCCGGATTCACCTTCAATAATTTCCAGATTTTCAAGGGCTGTTTCCATGCTGCTTGGGTCTATCATCATTAATTCGTACCATAGTTCACTGTAGTATGGAGTTAGAGATAATGCTTCTTTGTGTTTGGTTATTGCTATCCCGTAATTTGTTTCGTGATTCATTTGGGATTTGTAATAGGCGAGTTGGGATAAAGTTGGTTTGTAGATCGTGTTGTATGTAGCTGGGATTATAATTAATAGTACTAGTGGGCCTATCAGTAGTTTACGGTGTTCTTTTATTGATATTACTGAGTAGTCAGTTTTTTTGTTTTCTAGGGCTATTATTCCTCCAAAACAAAATGCTGATAGGATGCTTATTGATACATCTGGAAATGCAAATTGGTTTTGGGCAAAGTTTGTTAATAATATCAGTGTGAGTATTGTGAGTTTCTTGTCTTTTGTTTTGAGAAATTTTATTAATAAGAGGACTATTATTGTTAGATACATTATTCCTGCAAATATCCCGTGAGAAAATAAGACTTCTAATGTTTCGTTGTGGACTCTGTCGATTCCCATGTTTATGTTCTCTTCTAAGGTTAGGAAGTCTTTTGTTATGATCTCGTGTGAATATATGTAAAAAGTCTCTCCTCCGTATCCCGTGAATATGTTTTTGCTAATAAGGTCTAAGCTTCCTTCCCAAATTTCTATTCTGGATTTTAATGATCTTGTAGCTAGATCTGATAATGAGAATCTGTTGCTTGGCAAAAATGAAGCGGCTGTGATTATTAGAACTATTGAAATGAAAGTTATTGCTAGGTTTTTTTTGAGAAATTTAATTATTGATCTGAAGTTTTTTATGTAAAACAGCAAGCCTGCAAATAGTAATCCTACTATTGCTGTTCTGGTTCCGGAGAGGAGTAGGGTAGTTGTTACTATTAGTAGTCCCATTAAATAGGGGGTATCGTTGAGATTTTTTTTTGTTGTTGTTGATAAAAAGATTCCAATTAATAGATTCAGAGACATCAATTGTCCAAGGTAACTTGGATTACCTGAAAAGCTGAATATTCTTCCTGCAAATATGTTTGTGCTGAAATTTTTGAATAGAGGGTCGATCCCAAATTTCTGCATTACTCCGTATGATCCTATGATGCATCCTGTGAAAAATATGATTTTCAGGAGTTTTCTGATGTTTTCTCTTGATACTACTAGTCCGCAATAAAGTGTGAATGTGAAGAAAAATAGTTCCATTATGAATCCGTATCCTCTGCTGTATGTTCCGAGCATGGTTACTATAGGTGTTTCTGAGAGAATGTTTGTTAAAGCAAATATCCCTAATTGTATTGTTAGTAAAATTAACAACGGGGATTTGAAGATATTTCTTATTTTGATTTGTTTTTTTTGTATTAGTTTTCCTATTAGAATAAGCATTGTTGTTAAGACAATGCTTTTGAATAGGATTTCTTTTCCTTGTGTAAATGTGTTGATGAAATGTGGGACGTTGAATAGGGGTACCAAAAAGAGGCTCAGGATGATTGGTATCAAGTGAGCCTCTT
>FLOH01000213.1_pt1 | contig 155185 bp, 136 predicted proteins | sample 756751 | NCBI WGS metagenome assembly FLOH01 (sample SAMEA4026879, study PRJEB14308) | marine metagenome | biome: coastal water; material: water | depth 74 m | reverse complement strand
TCTAGCTGATCGTCCTGCTTGGATCTCCATTGATATTTTCGGTTTTGTTATGGAGCGTCATGATGGTATGAATATTGGTCAGCGCTTGGAAGATGCGGTTGATTATATAGATTATGTTTGTCCGATGATGTATCCATCACATTATCCAGCTGGACATCTAGGATTAAATAATCCAGCGGAGTTTCCGGGTATTGTTATAGAAAACGGAATGATAAAAGGTAATCCATATTTTATAGATAAAAAAGCCCAAGCACGACCATGGATTCAGGCATTTAATATCGGAGCAGTTTATGATAGCGGACCACTCATCCGTGAGCAAATTGATATGGTGGAAAAATATACTGATGGAGGATGGCTTTTGTGGAATGCAGCGAACAGATATACATCAGCAGGGTTATTACCGAGTTAATTATAGTGATCAAATAACAAGTTCCAATTTCCAAATAAATCTCAAATAACAATTTCCAGACATTAGTTTAAAAATTTTGTGATTTGAAAATTGGAAATTATTTGGAAATTGTCATTTGAAAATTGTTGTTTAAATTATGCAAAAAAACCTATTAAAACCCTCTCACCTCAAAGAACTTTGTAAAAAGTATAATTTAAGTCCGTCCAAAAAGTATGGTCAGAACTATTTAATAACTGATGCACCGATAAAAAAAATGATTGAGGTGGCTGAGCTTAAAAAAACCGACACAGTGATTGAAATTGGTCCTGGCTTTGGTGTCTTAACTTTTGTGTTAGTTGAAAAAGTAAAGAGGGTGATCGCGTTTGAGATTGAGAGGAAATTGATAGATTATTGGGAGGAAAACAAATCCAACAATTTAGAGATTGTGTGGGGTAACGTACTGTCTGAACTTACGACTTATAGCTTACGACTTACGGCTTATAAGGTTGTGGCCAATATTCCTTATCAAATAACATCTAATTTACTTCGAGTATTATTAGAAGCAGAAAACAAACCAGAGAGTATTACAGTCATGGTACAAAAAGAAGTTGCCGAGCGAATTTGTGCCAAGCCTGGTGATATGTCGGTGTTGGCGGTTTCGGTTCAATACTATGGTGAGCCAAAGATTGTAGTGCGGGTTAGTAAAGGAAATTTTTGGCCAAGTCCAAAAGTGGATTCAGCTGTTTTACACATAAGGATCAAGGATAAAGGAATAAGGAACAAACGATTTGACGAAGAATTTTTTAAAGTAGTAAAAGCTGGTTTTACAAACAAGCGGAAGCAACTATGGAGGAATTTGAGTGAGGGTTTGAAGCTGAGTAAAGAAGATGTGAAAAAGATTTTGATTGATGTAGTTGGAAATGAAAAAGTAAGAGCAGAGGATCTGTCAGTTGATAATTGGAAAGATGTGGTCAGCAAACTATATTATGGATAAAGTAACATTTTGTATTTTATTCCGTGTATTTTGTATCTTGTGTAGTTTGTCCCCAGTTTTGTGGGTTTGACTACCATCCATTCTTTAAATGTGATATAATATAAATACAATATTATTTCCATAACATGGAAGAGCAAATAGAAAAAAAACGTCTAACTCGTGAGCAAAAGACAGGTTTTGTTTTATTGCTTGTTTTTGCTATTCTAGTTGTTGGTTTGGGGATGTTGCAGATTAGGAATACTATTTATGGACCTTTTGTAATTCATCTTACGCAGACCAATTATGATGAGGCTTCGCTTTTTCAAGATGAGGCTACTAGATTGCAGAGTATTGATACTGATCACGATGGGTTAAATGATTATGAGGAATTAAATTTTTATGAAACTAGTCCATATTTGCCAGATACGGATTCTGATGGCTTGGGTGATAAATTAGAAATTGAACAGGGTACTAGCCCTCTTTGTCCAGAAGGTGGAGATTGTGGTTTATTTTTGGATGCTCCTGATGTGCTTACCACTACTACAGATTCTATTATATCTCCATTGGCAGAAATAAGTGACCCTGTTGCTTATTTGGAAAATTTTAGTCAAGGTATTAGTACTGAGGATTTAGCTGAGTCTTTTGAAGATATGGACAAGATGCGAGAATTATTATTGAAGACAGGTATGATAGACGAGGTTGAGCTGGCCAATCTTACCAATGAAGAACTTGGTGAAATTGTAAATGAAATTTTAATTAGTCAAACACCGGGAAGTTTTGGCGAGGAATAAATATTCTAATTACGAAATCTTCGTAATAAAATAAGCTATGTTTGAGTTAGCAAAAAGAAACAAATTTTTATTTAAAGGCTTTATTGGACTTTTTGTTTTCATGGAGCTTTTTGGTATTTTGCTTTTTCCAGCGCCGGTAAAAGCTGTTATACCTGTTACCGTTACGGAGAGTATTCCAGCTAAAACTGAATGGGGTTGGGCACAGGTCAAAACTGCTTTGACTTCAGCTGCTCTTGGATCCTTATTACATGCTTCTTCTTATTTCATGAGAAAAATGGCTTATGATAGTGCCACATATATAGCTAGTGGTGGTAAGGGGCAAGGTGCCCTAGCTTTTAAGAAAGGTCCAGCCGCATATTTTGAGCAATTGGCTTTGGATTCATCGGCGGATATGATAAATGAGTTTGGCAAACCCTTCGGTCTCAATTTATGTTCAACTCCTGATTTACAATTGCAAATATTTTTACAAATAGGCCTGCATAGTTTGTATTGGAGAGAGGATGGTGCCGGAGCCGGTCCAAGTCCATCTTGTAATTGGCAACAGATGAGCAATGCTTGGAGTGCAGAGGCATTTGAAGAAAAATATGGTCCAGGTGGTAGTAAATTTATTGCTGAAAATTTTACCAATGCTTTGCGTTTTGAGGATAGTGATTTTGGTATTGCTTTGGGTGCAAAAGCAAAGATTGATAGAAATAATGCAGAGGCATTAATTGGTGCGGCACAAGAGAGAACCGAAGGTCAAGGCTTTAAACCACTCACTAGTCTGATAAGTGGAGAGGTTAAATCTCCAGCTCAGGTAGTAAAAGAAGAAAGTAAAGTGATTAGTAGTAAGCAACAGGGTGATATGACATCTTCACAGCTTGCTGGGGTTTATGGTAGTGGTTTTTTACAAATTATACCAATGGCTGCTTCCGTATTTTTGAATACTCTGGTAGGAGAGGGTTTGAAAACTGCACAAAAAGAGCTACTAAATTTATTTAAAGATAAGGACGGCGGCGGTTCTGCTTTTGAGGCACTTACATATGAATCTTCTGGTTTTCAATCTAGTCGCAAAAAAGCTGAATCAGTTTTTTCTGATTTGTTGACTGTGGCCATTACTCAGGTGAATAATTATACTCAATTAGAAGAATTTTCTGCTTGTCCTGATTATCCTGTTAAGCCTGGACTTAATAATTGTGTTATGGATAGTGGTTTGCGTCAGGCTCTGGAAGAATCAAAATTAGATGAACCTTTGACTATTACTAAGGCGTTGGAAAAAGGTTATTTGCATGGTAATTGGCCATTATATTCGCCAGATAGGACAGCTGATAATTTGGATAAAAACTGTTATCAAAAAGGATATTGTTATCCAAATATACAAAAATTGAGACGGGCTAGAATTTTGCCACTTGGTTTTGAAATAGCGGCCACATTGGCAGATCCAGATGATCCGGAAGCTCTGTGGACATTGCAACAGGTGGTAGACGGTTTTTATGATTGTGGAAAAGTTGGCGATGATTTTGTAGAAGACCAAGAGAATCATCCATATTGTCATCTGATCGATCCAAATTGGATTTTAAAAGCACCAGAGGCTAGATGTAATGCTCAGGTTTATGCTGCTAATTTATTGGATGATAATAATACCGGAGTTAGAAGTCAAGAGTGCGTAGATCCTCAGAGTTGTCTAAAAGAGAATGAAGATGGCAGTTGTGAGTTTTTTGGTTATTGTACAAAAGAAAAAAATGTCTGGCGTTTTAATGCTGACAAATGTGAACCACAATATAATACCTGTACTACCTTCGTTTCTTCTGAGGGAGATGTTAGTTCTTATTTGGCTAGGACATTGGACTATGGTGAGTGTAATTTTGAATCAGTTGGTTGTCGGGCTTATAGTACTGAAAAGACTGGTGATCCTGCGGTTACAAGTACTACTTGGGCTGTTAGTTCGGAGAATACAAATTATCCTTTTGAAAGTGCTGGTAGAAACCAAACAGTTTATTTTAATCAAAATATAGAAAATTATACAGACAATTGTTCGGCTGATATTGCTGGTTGTTCAGAGTTTTATCCTGCCGTAGGATCACTTGACGACTATGAAAATTCTTATACTGATCCAATTTATTTACAAAAAGCTCCAGATTATTTGGGGTGTTATGATACAGATTTAAGTGTTTGTCCAGTTGGAGATGATCCGATTACAAGTTGTGAATTTATAAAAAATCAATGTTGGGGTACTTGTGTGGGGATTCCTCCTAATTATACTTGTATTTCTCAGTGTAATACTGATTATGATTCTTGCATGGCTGGTCAACAAAATAACGGTTGTGCAGTAGACATAGACTGGCCACAAACCAAAGCTGACTTATTAGTTTTGGAGAATAGACCAGAAGTTTGTGAAGATTATGCTCAGGTTTGTTTGCCTAGTGAGGCTACTTGTGACGCTTATACTCCAGTCGCAGGACCAAATCCAGTTGAAATTCCTGGTATTATCGGAGAGAACTATTGTGATGAATCTTGTGTTAATTATGAGACCTTCCGTCAAGCTGGTACTAGTTTTGAACCGGGTGAATTTCCATTGTACTTTATACCAGATGAAGCTACTGAATGTAGTAGTGATTTTGTTGGTTGTGATGAATTTACGAATATTGATGAGCTGGCCCGCGGTGGGGAGGCTTTGGAGTATTATAATTATATAAAGTATTGTGAGCGACCAACCGATGATAATGAAAAAGTATTTTATTCTTGGGAAGGTTCGGCACAAGAAGGTTATGTTTTAAAATTACATGAACTAAGGCCTATAAATGAAGTAGATTATAGTTATTTAGAGACCTTAGAGGCAGACTTAAATTTGGATGAATTATTAATTGATGTTTATCCTATCGGCTCACCAGCTTATGCATCTGACAGTGTTGCGAGTTTGGGTGGTAATGATGGTGGTAATTATAATGCCTGTAATCAAGTCAATTATAATAATTTGATAAATAATATTGCTGGTGATACTGCTTTGGCAGATTGCCGAGCTCTTTATGATAAAGATGGTAAGATTTATTATAGACTATTGTCCAATACTATTTCTGTGTCAGACCAGTGTCATCCTTTGCGTAAGACCAATTCCAATTTGTATGTAGATGATAATATAGAAGGTTCTAAACTGTGTGCAGAAAAATTTGGTGTTTGGGGTGATGTACCGGATGATGAGCCTAATGAAGGGGTTGTTTGTCAGCGTTGTTATGCCGGAGGCAGATATGAGAATGGGTCTTGTATTTATTGGGCCATGTCTGGTGCTGATGAGTCTAACGCTTGTCCATCTACCGCTAATGGTTGTCGTGAGTATTCTGGTAATGCTGCCAATAATCTACAGCAAGTATTTTTGCTAGACTTTGAGATTTTTGATGAAGCTGGTGTGGATGCCATAAATGAAGCTAAATCTGGTTGGGAGCCAAAAAATAAATTATTTATATCGCCTGAGTCAATTCAGGTTACCAAGGAGTCTCTAAAGGTTACCGCAGACAAAGCTTATTATGAATTTGATAATACCTTTGCTTTTAGAGATACTTTTGAATTGAGTTTCTGGGCTAGGGGTGAGAGTCAGAATTTAGAAATATATTTTGAACAAGAGGGTCAAGATGAACCAGATTACTTTACATTTAATAAATTAACTGGGGATAAGACTTCGGTAGGTATTGGAACAGAATGGAGACAGTATTTAGTAGGCCCAGTGTCTTTATCAGATATAACTTCTAATACAATAAAACTTGTTTTTGATAGCAAGAAGATTATGGGAGAGCCACTATACTTTATAGATAATATACAATTAAGTAGAGTTAGTGATACATATTATAGAGTAAAAGATTCATGGAAAAAAGCCTATGATGTTGACTTGGGGGATGATAGTATAAAAGACGTACCAGGTGTCTGTGATGATACACCAAATGATCCTTATCCAGGGTTAGCTCTTGGTTGTCGTCAGTATGAAGAACAGAGTACTGGTAGCACTGATATATATGCCACTGGTTTTGATACGATGTGTCGTGAAAATGCGATTGGTTGTCGAGCTATATATGAAACTAATAATAATTTACAAGTAAACACTGTTATTTATAATCTTTGGTGTGAAGATGGCGAAAGAGGTGGTAGTGATAAGAAATGTGAATTATTATTTGATCCGGGTGTAGATGAAGACGAAGTAGTACTCGGTAGTTGTATCGTCTTAACTAGAGAAGACGGTTGTTTTGTGGATGGTCCTATAAATGAAGATGATAATTACTATATTCCAAATGTATCGGCTATAGGTAATTCTGATATAAAAGTGTCAACTGTAATTATTCCAGGAGACAGCGATGAGCCAATATTTTTGACTGATAGGAGTGATTTTAGATGTACTGAAAAAAGTAAGGGGTGTCAGGAGATTGCCTTACAAGAAAAAGTTTTACCAAATGCACTTGCCGAAGATATAAACGCTTATGATTTTGTAGAAACTTTTGTATTAAATGATCCTGATAATTATGAAAGTACTTTGTGTCGATCTGATTTGGTTGGTTGTGGTGAGTTTGCGGTAAATAGTGAAAGATATTTTTTCAAAGACCCGACTGTAACTGGTAATAGTTTTTGTGAATATAAAGATCAAGTTGAATCTGATGAAGTAACTTATAAGGGTTGGTTTTTGAAAGATTTTGGTAAGTGTGAGGACTCTGGTGATTTATGTAAAATAGACGATGACTGTGATGAAGATATTCTATGTCTGGGTCAGGGTACTGTTCCGTGTTATGAAGATTATTTAATGGCTGGTGGTGAATATGGGATGTGGTCTAATAAAACAGAAAATTATACTGGTTTAGTTGGAGTTTGTGCTGAAAGTGAAAATGGTTGTCGTGAGTTTATTGATCCACAAGATACATCGTCACTTTATCCTGATGGTTATGCATATTATTTAATTTATAATCAAAAACTAATTAATCCTGTGGGTGAGTGTGAAGGGCAGGCCAGCCTTCAAGAGGGTTGTGTACTCTTTAATAAGACGGATTATCCTAATCTATTGTATAATTCAAAGGCAACTTATTATGCCAGTGAAAAGAAAAATTTTGAGCCTGTTAGTTTGGTATCAGAGTCAGGAGTCAGAGGTACTATTGATACCAATATATTACTAAAAGTAGTTCGAGATAGGCAGTGTGCTGAGTGGCTGGCTTGTCAGGGCTATGTAGAAGTGATAGATACTCAAGTAGAGGGAGCAAAGAGGAATGTGTGTTATGCAGTACAGTCTTGTGAAGATGGTACAGCCCTCAACTGTTCTGGTCCGGTAAAAGATAGTATTGATAAAGACAAGGTTTTGGATATTGATCTGTATATAAATAGGGAGATTTCTTGGCAAGAGGGTAGAGAGTATTCTGGGCTTTCTCTATATAATCAATATCAGGTTGGTGATTTGGATTATATAAGAGTAAAAAATACTTATTCAAATAGCCTAGAAGAGGATGAAGTATTTGTTGGTTTTGTGGATAAACAACGTAATTTTGAATGTGAGGGAGAAGGTTCTATTCCTTGTGGATTAGACTATTTAGGTCTTTGTTACAATGAAAAATGTATTTATCCCGCAACTGGCGGTACTTTCTTGAATACTACTAATTTTCAGGAAGATTTATATGGTCAAGAATGTAGAGGTTATCCAGAACAAGACAGTCCTTTTGTAGATAATAGCGGATCCATTGTTGAGAATTGGCAGGGTATGCGACCGCTTTATTCTAATTCTAGTTATGTAAATTCTAATGTTTGCCAGCCTGGAGAAGATTGTTCTTGTGATTATTTGCGAATTGGTTTTGGAGAAAATGGTCTAGTGTCAGAAGATAGATTTTTTGAGCTAGACGGCAAGATCGGATCAAATTATGTAAATGGTGATGCTGAACCTCAGGGTTTAATTAAAGAAATAAAAGTAGATAATCTAAAAATTATACAAGGTGGTGATAGAGATGGTGAATATTGTGATGGAGAGTTAGATCCGTGTCCTACAGGTGTTGACACCACTACTGCTTTGGGTATTGTAAAAAAGAACAGGAGAATTGGTTGGAAAGGTTATTGTTTGGAAAGAGATTATTCTCATCATATAGATGGTAGAATTGATAGTGCTGACGAGGCCTTTGCTTGTCTTACTTGGATGCCACTTGATTTTGTGCCAGGTGCTTTTGATATATATAATGCAGACGAGGGTATTGGCTATGTACCACCAACAGTAGATGGTGTTACTGGTGGTAAGGCTTATTGTACTGAGATGATTGGGTGGCAGAATATGGAACTTATGGCTCTTGATGGTTGGTTATATGAGCCATATAAGTTTGATTGTAATTTTCTTAATAAAGGATTAAATAGTTATTGGGCAAAAAATAATTGTAAGGATTATAGTTTTGAAAATTGGGATGGTGTTGAGGATTTACCATACACTGAATATAAGAGGTTTTTTACATTAGATCTGGATAATGGTGATGATATTTTTATTAATACACCACCTGCTGGGTTTGGTATAACAGCCGAAGTCTATAAGTATGACCTGAAATCTTTTCAAGAAATGACCTGGTCTTTTATAAATACTATTGCCGGACAAAATGTAGAAGAAGAAATCCTTCATCATGATGATTGGAATGTTCCAGTAGATGAGGTTGCTAGTAATGTTTCTAATTTACAGTACAAAAATTTATGGAATGAATTTGCCGAGGATAATAAGAATAAAATGCCTTTTTATTTATCTGAATTTAATTATTATAATCCCGGTAGCCATTTTATATCTAGAGTAGACACTGGTGCCAATCCTGGGGATAGCAAAAAAACAGCAACGATAAATAATGGTATTTGGAGCTCTTTAACAAAAGACAACTCTAAATTATCAGAATTTAGTAGGTGGACTATTAGTTTTATGGCTACACAAGGTTATGATGGTAGGATGGTGGCTCCATTATTACCAGAACTAGAAAATCCTGGCCAAAAGTGGATGGAGGAATTTCCTTCACCACAAAACACTTATCATGAATCAGATAAAAAAAACAAACCAGATCAGGCTGAAGATGAACTTTATGATAGTGGTGTTCTCAGACATATGCCAAATAAAATTGAGTCTTTTATCACAAAAGATATGATAAAAGGCGTTTCATTTGTACCTCTTTGGGTGATAGAACATGGTACAGGAGATAACATAGAAGCGGTTCAAATTCCTATGATGGGTTTACCACTAGCAATTGATTTTAATGCTGAATACCAAAGTGTGAATGGAGATTTTGAAAAGATAACTGAAAAAGATTTGGGCCACTCGTCACAGTCAAATTCAGATAGCTTTGGAAAGTATTGGGTATTGAAGTCTGAGTATGGAGGTGATCATTTTTATCAGAAAGCTTTAGAGGGTTATATTTTGATTTGGACAGCGGTTGATCCTTTTTCTGGGGTAAGTGAAGTAAGTAGCGGTAGTGGTGACCCGTATACAAAATATAACATTCCAAACTGGGATAGTAGAACTCAAAATCCTTTCAAAATCAATATAAATGAGCAATATATAGGTACAGATGAGAGAGAGGGTAATCATGTTATATCTCTAGAAGTATTATTTGAAAAAGATACTGGTAAGTTTGCCGGTTATCGTTCTAGAAATTTGAGTACCTTTGGTGGAAATTCGGAGTGGGGTTATTCTACTGCTGTAGTGTTTACATTCCAGCCAATGTGTGTAGAAGCGGTGGAAGTTTATGACGACGCTCCAGATGATGGTAGTTTTATAAACAATAAGGCTTGGACCAATCGTATATGGGAAAGTAGTGGTTATGATGAATTACATATAAAAGAGACTGATAATTATATAGTCAGGGATATTCCAGCCCTACCTTTCGGGTCTATCAATTCTGATTTTAATGATAAATGGTTTACGGTATTACAAGATCATGAACTAGGCGATACTCCTCATGCAGGTCGACCAACCTTGTGTCTTAACGACGTTTATTTTGAGGGCGGGCAAGACAATAATATCAAAATAAGTAGTTATTGTAGAAAAGCAAAAGACCCCATCGCTTACGGGGGTGGTTATACGTTGCTGCAAGATCATTTTTATCCAGGAGTATATACACCAGATGAAAGGGAAATGATTGCGGGAACTCATGATGATTATAATAACTTGACTGTATCAAACATAGATTTAGCTAAGAAAACTATCCAGGATTTATTTGCCAAGGTTTATAATGTTCATAGCAAAGTAAAAAAACTGATAAATCCATTTAGTATTTTATTAAATGGTAAATTTGATGATAATATTAGTCCAACGACATCTACTGATAAGTATGATAATTATTCATACAAATACAAAGATATTGCCTTTGACGAAGGTAAACCACCAACAATCTTCTACCCAGCCGAAGAGTTTAAATTAGCCTGGAATAATTATCAAGACAAGTTTGCTATCAATGGTGTCGGATCAGTAGATAACAAGCTCTATGGTAAAGGAAATTTAAATGCCAATGTAAGTTTCTATGCTTGGGCTAATCACAATCAAATGGCTTTACGTCGCATTATGGTAGATTGGCGAGAAGATGGTATGGCTGATAGTGGTACTATATCTGGTGAGGCCATGGGTTATTATATGAATGCTAAACCTTACTGTGATATTGATGACAATTACGAGTGTTATCTTAAAGGAGTTAGTACTTCAACACCAGATGTTTATAGTGGTCTTACTTGTACACCAAAACCTGGTAATGAGCTAAATAATAAAACTTGTCCGTCAGATTATAGTTGTGGTTTGGCACCGATGACAGCGGCCTACGGAAATCAAATCAATGAAACCTGTCGTCAAGAGCCAATAAATTTGGTTTGGAATTATACTTGTGATGTTACCCCAAAAGATATAGATAATTATGGTGATGTCCAAGGTTTTCAAGCAGGTGCTGTTCACGGTGGTTTATCAACAAAACCTTATGTCTATCGTGTATCAGAAATAAAAAATAATAAATTAGGAATTGGTCAGGAGCCATCTCAAAAATGGTATGAACTTTTAAAGAGTAAAGGCCATAAAGATAATGATCTCGTCTGCGTCTTCCAACCACGTGTCCAGGTATTGGATAACTGGGGGTGGTGTACGGGTACGTGTGAGGATGGAGGGGAGGATGGGTGTTATAATGAATATGGAGAAAATAAATTTCAACATTGTGAAGGTATTGACCCCTATTGGGATGAAAATGAAGATAAAAGTTGGTTAGAATTTGATGACATAGTGGTAGTTGCACCGTAGAGATACATTGAGATAAGTGTAGATAAATAGAGATAATAAAAAACAAAAAACCTGTCGAATTGGCAGGTTTTTTGTTTGGGAAAGATATTAATATATTTTGTGTTGTAGTACTACAGCGACACAGGCTTAATATATTTCCCAGTGGCCGCGACGAGTGTCGAGGCCGGAACTGGTTGGAGAGATGATTATTGTCCTTCAAGAGGGACGCACCAAGGTTTGCCACTTTCTTTGGGGGAGAAGGCAATGTCCTGCTGGAGACCTACGAAGGCGGGAGGAGGTTCACCCAGTGACTTCCAGCAGGACAAGGTACAGTCTGCCATGTCCATGAGGACTTGACAAGGAAAATGTGCAGTTCCACACTGTACCCACGTCCCATCAGGGTACATCGGCACGCACTCGGGCGTGGGTTCGACGTAGACGTCGTCCTCGGGGTCGGTGTCCTCGCCGGACCAGGTGTCGTCCCCGGGCGGAGACTCAGTTGCGTCGGGATCGACACAGTTCGGGTCATCGGATTTGTCAGTGCAGTACACCGGCGGGTTGTTGTTTCCAGGAACGTCCTGGCCCGAGTCGCAACTGCAAGAAAAGAAAGCAGTCACGATGAGAAAGGCAACAGCGCCCACGATTCGCAGAAAAGTCTTCATGGCAAACTCCTTTGTTGCCGGTTGATGGTAGGGTTGTTTATTCTGTGTCCCTCCCCCTATGAGGGGGAGGTTAGGAGGGGGTTTGGACGAGTGAAGAATTAATACTTTTGTAAAGTTATTAATTATGCACTGGTCTTTACCTCACCCTGTCCCTCTCCTTGTAAAGGAGAGGGGACGTTCTAAGAAAGTTTTAGAACAACCACACTACCAACCGCAACAAACAGAGATTACTATATATTTTTTCCAACCAGTTTATATTCCTCACTTCATACTTGGGTGAGTATAAAGAGAAGAAAAATGTGAAAGAGCGAAATACATTGTGTCATTGCGAGGAGTGAGAATACACGACGTGGCAATCCCATACTTTGACGCACCAAAGACTGGGATTGCCACGCGATAGCTTTTCTTTCAGAAAGCCACCACTCGCAATGACGGGTATTATCCATCAATTTAAGTATATAACACTTAACACCACTTCGTCAATCAAGACCAGCTATTTAAGCACATTTTTGGGATTTTGTCAAGAGGGTGGTGGGGATAAAACACAAGATACAAGATACATGGAGAACGATACAAGTGGCAATAAAATAGATGTGGGCAGTAATAAAGATGCATACTAGGGCAGTTTCTAGATAGATTTTAGCGTTGTTTTTGTATTTAAAATTGCTTGTTTTTAGCATCATTGTATTTTGATCCATGTATATTGTATTTTGTTTGTGATTTTGTCCCCAGTTTACCTCTTTTTTCTACACTTTACTTTAAAAATATGGTATAATAAACACATAAAAAATTTTACCATGAAAACTCTGGTAAAGAAAAAACTTACTCAGCTTTTTTCAGTAGTGAAGAAAGTATTACCACAAAAAATCAGTCATAAGAGATCGGTTGTATTTTTGTTTTCACTAATTGTTTTGGGTGGTGTTGTTCTTTATGTAGAGCCTACCCATGCTCAGGGTACTATAGAAAAAATTGGTGAATATATTGGAGGTTGGATTACCGAGGCATTTATGGGGATGAGTGAGTTTTTTATAAAGATGGCTATCTTCTTTTTGCAGTATTTTATAGCCATTGCCCAATTTAATAATTATTTAGATGTTGCCACTGTGATGCTTGGTTGGACTATGGTGCGAGATGTGGCAAATATGTTTTTTGTGGTGATTTTGCTGGTCATTGCTTTTGGTACGATTTTGGGTGTTGAGCAATATCAGTGGAATAAGACCTTAGTCAAGTTAATTTTAGCTGCAGTCTTTATTAACTTTAGCAATTTGATCTGTGGAATATTTATAGACGCAGCTCACGTGTTTACTATTACTTTTGTGAATGCGGTATCTGCCACGGCTGGTGGTAACTTTATCCAAGCTTTTAAACTTGGAGAGCTTAATAAATTGGTGGGGAATCCTGAAAGTATTGATGGTAGCACTTCTTTTGATATTAGATTATTTGTAGGTGCGCTAGCTTCATTGCTTTTTGCTATACTAGCCATGTGTATTATAGCTGCCTATGCCATCATCATGTTGGCTCGTATGGTGGCTTTGTGGGTATTAGTTATTTTTTCACCTTTGGCTTTTATACTTCAAGTTTTGCCTGGTACGCAGTCCTATGCCAAGCAGTGGTGGGACAAGTTTATGAAGCAAGTTTTGGTTGCTCCAGTGATGGTATTTTTCCTATGGCTTACTTTTGCTACCGCAGGTAGTGGTGGTATATCTAACGAGATTGGTATAGATAAAAATCTAACAGCTAATAAGGCGGAAGTATCTGCATCAGAATTTAAAAGTGATTCTGCAAATACTATGGCCACTTCATTAAATCAAGGCACAACTTGGGCCAATATGGCTAGTTTCTTCATTCCTTTGGCTTTGATGATTGTTGGTATAAATGTAGTTGGTCAGATGGGTGTGGTTGGTGGTGGTTTGGCGCAGAGTGGGCAGGCCATGGCAAAGAAGATTGCTGGTTATGCGACAGGACTTAATGCGGCGAAGTGGACAGGGAGTAAGGCTTGGGAGGGGACTAAGAAGGCGGGTGCGGCTGTTCGCAAAGAAGCTTGGTCAGCAACAGTGGGTGATGTGGCAAAGAGAACCTCTCAGAGATTTCAACGTTGGCGTGTTCAAACACCTTATGTAAGGAATATTCCTATCCTTGGTGGGGCTGGTAAAATAAGACGAGAAAAATTAAATGAAGAAACAGAGAGGTCATTGAAAATGGCCACGGAAAATTTATCAAGAACCATTAGTCGTCCAGAGAATGTTGGTTGGCGTGATGCTTTAGGTAAAAGTATTTCAAATGCAACAGGGGGTAAAATTGGTTTTGGTATGGCACACCTAAAGGGTATTAGATATGATTTAGAAGCTGAGGATGCTGTAATAACTAAAGAAAAGTCAGAATCAAAAAGAAGACGACAAGCAAGAAATGATGCTGAACAGGCTGAAATAGCAAAGGATGCTATGAGTGATATAGAAGCCACAACGCAAAAAGAAGAGAAACAACTGGTCGTTAGTTTTGTTGGTGAAAATGAAGAAAATCAAAAAAAATACGGAGAGGTGGATCAAACTTTTGTAAATGAAACAGGACAGAAGAGTATTAGGGAATCACAAGAAAATGTAATGAAAAGAGAGAGAGAAGAAGAGTTAAGAAGATCTTATGATGGTGATGAAAATACTCCTGGTGAGGGTACACGATTGAAGGTTGAACTTGAAACTTCACAGGCAGATTTAAATAGAGTTAGTTCTGAATATAGAGATGGTTATAACCACTGGATGGATGATAGGGTGGCAGAGTCAGATGACGCAACTAAAGATTTGTTTGCAGATCATTTGGTTAATTTTAGTAAAACAGATCAGCAACAAGTAGAAGCTTTACGTTCAACTTGGGCTAAGCCTGGTGAAGTTCTTGATGAGAATTCTGATGAGTATAAAGAGCAGACAGGTGAAGCCATCAGACAACTATTAAAAGACGGTAAAATAGCTATACCAGAGAATAGTACACTAGACAAAAAGCTGAATGATGAATTTAGAAAGAGAAATAAATTTGGCGATGCTGGCGAAGGAACTCTTCTTTTTCAGGCTCTAGAAAAAGCTAAAGCAGAGCAATTAGCAAAGACTCAAGCGTATCAGACAGGCTTCACGGCTTTTTCAGAGGTTGATAAAAACAAAGCCGTTGCTGTGGCTGCTGTTGAAGGAAGGGGAAGTTTGGATAAAAGAGTTGCAGATACAATACAAGAAAGGGTGGTAGCCGAAAATAGTCGTCGTCACGAGGAAGCCAGAGTCGCATTTTTGGCCACTGACGAAGGCGAAGCCTTCGGTAAAAGAGTTCAAAAACAACTTGAAGGGAGAGCTGAGGAAGTTGTCTCGGACGGTACAACAGTAGATAAAGATGGTAATAAGGTGCGTATCAAAAATAGATCTGGTAAGAATAAAGGGGGTAATATGAATTTTGCTGCTAGACAAGCAATAGCCGAAAAGATTCGTGAGCATGCAAACCGGATTGAAGCCGACACTGTGGAGGCACAACAAAAGAGTGCTAATGCAGAAATATCAGAAGGTATGTTTAAATTGCCGTTTGGTTCTCAGATGATGATGATGAAAAATATAGCTGAACAGGCTCAAGCAGCATCAGATGGATTTATTGAAAATTTAAAGAATGTTGATTTGCAAAGGCAAATGCAAAAAGCTGGAAAAGAAATAGAAACAGTGATGAAAAAAGGTGGAAAATTTGTGGCGGATAAAATTTCCGAATCATTAAAGGGTAATGCTTATGCTAGAGCAGCAGTCCAGCAAGAGCTTTTAGTAAAGACAAAAGAAGCCATGACTATGGATCAGACTACTCTTAATGAGTCTGCCAAAGCATATGCAGTTGAAAAACCAGGTTATGGTATCTCCACCCCTTCTACTTCTTTGATACCATTGGCTGAGAGATTGACTACCGATCTCAAGACTATGGAATCACAAGATAGTGCTGCTTATTCTGCCAAACAGATGGGCTATCTTTTGACGCAAAGAAAAGAAAAAGGTGGATTAGATCGTCATCAAGAAGCTTTTATGTTTGGTACAGCTATGCATTTGGGTAGAAATGGTTGGATGGACGATATGATCACTGAGGTCACCAAGAAAATTAATGATTTAAAAGCTGGCAAATTAACAGATTTAGATGACATAAAAGAGGCTGAAAATTTACGAGAGGTATTTGTAGATCAATTAGGAATTATATCTCAAAAAGACGGAAGTTATTTTAAAGATAAATCTAGTGCAGAGCGAGTTGCCAAACTTCAACATCTAATGGCTAGTGGTAATGATGTGGATTTTGTTAGAAGTCATGTTAAGATAGAAGATACAATTAAACAAGCAAAAGCATCTGAGTCTGGTGAAGTAAGTGTAAATGGTACTGGAGGAAATGTGGTTAGTGTAGGTAAAAATGATTCATATGCGCAAGTGATGGAAAAAATGAGCGATGCTGGTGCTTTGTATGTGGATTCAGCTGAAGATTTCAAAAAACGTTTGGAAAGATCATCAGAGTTTTTACAGGAAGCTAGTAGTTTTTTCAAACGAGAGGCTATTAATGTCGGGCATCAAGAATATGGTGGGCATCAGCAATATGATAGAGACTTGGGGACTTACCGAATGATGATGGGTAGTGAAGCATCTGAATTGATGGCATCAGAAACCCGTAAATTTTCAAATAAATTAAAGTGGCAATATCATGGTTTGGGTGAAGTAGATTTAGAAAAAGGTGCTCTGTTAAAAGTTGATTCCCAAGCTTATAATAATCAGATGGAAGAGCTTACCAGTTCAAGATTTGCAAAATCAGTACCAGAGAGAACTAGAGATGCAGCAGCGGGTTATAAATTTGGTGATAAAATCGTTATGAATGGCCAATACGCTGTCATCGGCGAGAGTGAAGAACGTATAAATGAAATCTATGGAGATATGGATACTTTTCTTAAAGATCAGATTTTAGGGCAGATCAAAGGTCAATCTGAAGCATTAAAATACATAATGAGAGAAAAAGCAAACCATGTTGATTTTATTGATTCTGATCGAGGCCTGGCTAACTTGGAAATCGCTGGTACAGATATTCGAGGTGAGAAATATAGTGATTTTTTGACAAGTCTTATGGAAGAGGCCGAAAGGAGAGGAATATTGAGAGAAGACGAGGGTGCTAGGAAAGCTTTAGAAACAGCAATTGCATCTTCTAGAGCAAAAGAAAAGTCACTAAATAAATCCAGAGGACCTGCCGAAAGGGCTGAAGCAACCGGAGAATATGAATAATTAAAAATATGAGCATTTTAGATCAAAACAAAAATTTTGAATTTTATCATGAGCGAAGTTTTGAACAGACTGTCGCAGTTTTGGGCAAACTTCGAGAATTTGTATTGCAAAATGAGTTAAACACTTTAGATTCAAAAGATTCATTCTGGTCTCTGTTGGTTTTGGTGTCCGATCCAGAATTACTAAACGAGGAAACTAATCTGGATTTAGCAATGGAAAAGTTTATTATTAATTTGTTCGACGTTGATGAGGCTAAACGGTTGGTGAAAAAAATAGAGCAATGGTTTAGTAGTCTAGATTTGCCATTAAGTGGTTTTAATCAAAGTATTACCCCTGTTAAGTTGCCAACTTCATTAATTGAAAGTAATCTACCCGCTGAATTAAAAAGAAAAATATCGGGCTTGGGTTTTGGTTATTTTATGGACAATAAACTAAAAGATAAATATTTGTCTTTGTCACCAGAAAAACAAGCATCTTTTTCTCATAATTTATCTGAGTTAGAAGCAGGTGTGAGTGATTTGAATTTTCAACTAGAGTTAATCGCATCTTTTATGCGATTGTCTGGAAATATTCCAATATATTCAAAAGGTGAGTTATCAAAAAATATATTATCAGAAGCTGAAACAGTTGATAAAAAAACTAAATTGAGACTCGCTTATAGCCTTAGTAATTTTATGTATTACGATGAGGGTAAGGATGTGGCAGATGTTGTTTATGAATATTTGCGTATCATTGAAATACAGAAAAAAGAGAAATATATTTGGGAAGATGCTTTTTTCATGACCATATATTTATATTATAGCTTTCATTTTTTTCATCGTTATCATTGGAGTAGACAACAATTTTGGTTGATGAATTACTTAATTAAAGCTTTGGCAGCTGGTATTCCTGTTAGAAATATTTTGGAGAGTGAGCTTTACTATGAAACTAATAATACGTTGGATTATGTGACCTATAATACTGTTTTTTATGAGGCTTTTGCTCTTAATCGAGAGATATTACCACTCAAAAAGATAGAGGATGCTTATTTTAGTGTCAGAGAGGTAATAAAAAGTTATTTCTCTAAGCTAGGTGATAAATTTGAAGATGGTTATTTGCGAGAAGAATTTATAGATGGATTAGTAGGCAACAGTCCTGCAAAGGATTTACTAAAAAGATTATTGAGAGAATTTTTTTACATATATTGCCATCTCAAAACGGTTAATTTGATAGAGAAAAACTCCGGTTCTGTGGCCACTGAAAGTGAAATTTACAACCATCATCTAGAGAGGTTATTAGTTTGGTGGATTGACGGTGAGCTTTGGAATTTGATAATTAAATATTATACAGAAAGAGAAGATAAAAGATATGTACCTCTGCAGGATTTTTTGCAACAAATAAGAAAAAATGAGGATTTAAATCTAGATGATAATGTTGAGAAGTTACTTAAATTTGGTGCTTTCCTTCAAGAACACAAAATATTAAATGAAAAAGAAAATCTTTTAGAATTCCACGAAGAAGATGGTCAATTTCATTGGAACAAAGAATTATTAGTTTAAAATATGGCAGGAACTATTTTAGTAAAAAAAAAAGATGGTACCCAGGTTCGCATGACCATGGATGAGTTTAAGGAATACCAGAAACACTTGAGCACGAAAACACCTGAGCACGAAAACACCGAAGCATTGGATATGGAGAATAACGTTGAGGAAAAAAAGAAAATTGAACAGGGTGAAGTTGCAGAAGAAAAGCAGGTTGAGGAAATTGGGAATGTTGAGTTGGTAGATAAAAAGAGTGGTGATGAAGAGATAAAGAAGCCAGAATCCAGAAGCCAGTCTTCGTCTCGAGCTCAGGCCGAGGTGAAGCCAGAAGAAATAATTGAAAAAACATTGGTTAAAGAGAAAAAATCTGAAATCATAAATCATAAATCTGAAATAACAAAAGATGATTTACCAATGGTTGAGGAACCTCATGAATTAGCTACGACTACGCCGGTTAAAGATATTTTTGTGGACGAAGCGGTTGCAAGTACTCAAACGGTAAAAAAGAAAGCCTGGACAAAAGAAGACAATAAATCACCTTTGGAAGACAAGATGGAGGAGTTAAAACAACACGAAGCTCTGGAAGTTTTACCAGATAAAAAACAAGATTTATTTACCGAAGTTTTGAAAAAAATAAAATTTCCAATATCAGATGATTTGCAGGCTAGATTGCACTCCCTGATTAGTTCACGAGTTAAAGAAGTAAGAACTGATGATCAATTTTTATCTTACGTCGGTCATCCTGTAGATTCTGGAGGTTTAGGTTTAGACGATAGTCAATCTCAAGAATTATTACAAACAGTAAAAGATGTTTGGCATATAGTTGGTCAAAAAAAACCAGAGAAAATACAGGCAGTAAAGGAGGAATCAGTAGAATTAAAAAAACCAAAAGAAGTAAAAAAACACAAGGTGAATGGCGAAGCCAGACAAGGTGAATTGCGAAGCAAGAGAGAGTCCCCTGGGGGAGAGAGTGGCCTGGGCCAAGTTACAAAACTTAATATTTCATTGCCAAGAGTTCAGGCAGAAGGTAAGCCAGTATTGCATGATATATTAAAGGCTAGACCTCCAGTGCAAGATGGAGAAACAGCTTTACCATCTTCAGAAAAACATTCAATTGGTCCTATTGATGAAATTAGAAATTTTTCTTTAGTTGATTTGCGTAGAATGGGGAATGATCCGGTTGATAATTTTAAAAAACTCTTGCAAAAATTTAAAGATTTAAAAAAAGATTCCATAGTTTTGTATTTAGAGGCAGTACAGACTTGGTATGAGAGCCCTCTTTACAAACAATATCAAGATATTATATTTAGAGCATTAGACACGGGAGTTAAAGCAAAAGATTTAGCCGTTGGCGGAGAGACTTTAACTTGGGAAGAGGTGGAAGGGATTATAAAGTTGCAAAAAAAGTTTACTTAGTAATCCGTATAAGTTATGCAACAGTTTGTTGTTCCACAATTTATTGATGTAGAAGATAAAATATTTGGACCAATTACAGTTCGACAGTTTTTGATTTTGTTGGCAGCTGGTTTGTTTATATTTATTTCCTATAAATTGGCCGACTTCACTTTGTTTATTATATCATCTTTATTCGTTGGTTTAATAGCGATATTGTTTGCATTTGTAAGGATCAATGGTCAAAATTTTCATTATGTAATTTTAAATATTATCCAGACTTTGCGTCATCCATCCCTACGTATTTGGAGAAAGGATTATTCTGATAAAGAACTAAATTATCTCCGTAATGAGGAAATAGAAGAAGTTATAGTAAAAGAAGTAATTAAAACTGCCAGACCTGAACGTATTAGAGATTTGGCCTTAATTGTAAATACAGGTGGTTTTTATAGGCCAGAAGATGAATTTTAGAAAATAAATATGAAAAATAAAAAGACTCAAAAACAAAAAAGTAAACGACCGGCTTCACAAACCTACCTGCCAATTGCAGAGGTAAGAGATGGTGTTGTTATACTAAAAGATGGGACACTTCGTTCTGTGCTTTTGACGTCAAGTATAAATTTTGCGTTGAAATCTGAAGATGAACAAAATGCTTTGATTTCTTCATATGTTAGTTTTTTGAATTCATTAGATTTTCCATTACAAATTGTAGTTCAATCAAGACAGTTACAGATCAAGCCATATTTGGAAAATTTGTTTAAATTAGAAAAAGAACAGCCAAATGAGTTACTTAGGGCTCAAATTGCCGATTATAGAGCATTTGTGAGTGAGTTGGTTGATATTGGTCAGATTATGACTAAGAAATTTTTTGTAGTGGTTCCTTACGATCCAGCATCTAGTATGAAAAAAAGTTTTTGGTCTAGACTCAAGGAGGTCGCTAAACCAGCTCTGTCTGTTAGACTAAAAGATGAACGCTTTAAAAAAAGAAGAGAGGATTTGGATCAGAGAGTTAGAAAAGTATTGAGCGGTTTACAAGGAATGAATCTGGAGGTGGTACAACTTGATACCCAATCTTTGATTGAATTATATTATGGTAGTTATAATCCAGATATATCTATTGCCGAACAATTACAGCCAATTAATGATTTGCAGATCGAAAGTTAATATTGTCAGTTTTATATTTTAAATTTAAAATTTTAAACAGTTTATGCCTTTTAAGCCACTAGGATTAAAAAAACAACCCAGAGAAAAGATAAAGGAAGGGCAAGTCGCTCAAAAGAAGCAGGTAGAGGAAGAATTGATTACTTTGGAAGAAGAAAAAGTTTATAGAGCGGGGGTTGTTTCTATAAAAGATTTAATAGCACCTTCTGCTCTTAGAGTAGAGAGTAATTTTGTGCAACTAGGTAGTACTTTTCTTCGTACTATTTTTGTAGTTACTTATCCTCGTTATATATCGGTTGGTTGGAATGCGCCAATTTTGAATTTAAATAGTACGATGGATGTTAGTATGTTTTTTTATCCTGTACAGTCTAGTATAATTTTGAAACAACTAAAAAAGAAGGTGGGTGCTTTACAAGCTCAGCTTTCTGGTGATGCTGAAAAGGGCGCACCTAGAGATCCACTTCGTGAAACAGCCTTACGTGATATTGAACAGTTACGCGATGATTTGACCCAAGGAGTAGAGCATTTTTTCCAGTTTGCTTTCTATCTGACAATTTATGCCAAATCAAAAGAAGAATTGGATAAATCAACCGAAGAAATGGAAAATATATTTGGTGGAAAACTTATTTATACAAAACATGTACTGTTCCAATCAGAGCAGGGGTTCAACTCCACTCTACCAATTGGGATTGATGAGTTGAATATATCTTTCAACATGAATTCTTCACCCATTGCTGCTTCCTTTCCTTTTATGTCGGCAGAACTCACTAGTGATAATGGAATTTTGTATGGGGTTAATCGTCATAACAATAGTTTGATTTTGTTTGATCGTTTTAGTTTGCAAAATGCCAATATGGTAGTGTTTGCTACTTCGGGTGCTGGTAAATCTTATGCTGTAAAGCTTGAGGTTTTACGTAGCATGATGCAGGGGATCGATGTAATTATTATAGATCCTGAAATGGAGTATTCACATTTATCAGAAGCTGTGGGGGGTACTTATGTAAACATATCTTTAGCATCTGAGAGTAAAGTAAATCCATTTGATTTGCCTCGTCCGGTAGGTCAGGAGATATCCACAGAGGATATTATCAGAAGTGCTGTAATAACTGCAAAAGGTTTAATTCGTATTATGTTCGGTAGTCTTTCTGCCCAAGAAGATTCAATTGTAGATAGAGCATTACTTGAAACCTATGCTAAAAAAGATATTACACCAACTGTCGATTTAACAACTGTTGAGCCTCCTATTATGCAAGACCTACTAGAAGTCTTGGAGGGTATGGAAGGTGCGGAGACTTTAGTTCTAAAACTTCAAAAATATACTGAAGGAACTTTTGCTGGGTTATTCAACTCACCAACGAATGTAAACATGGACAATCAGCTGGTTGTGTTTAGTGTGCGTGATTTGGAAGACGAGCTCAGGCCTATGGCTATTTATACATTGGTCAATTATGTTTGGAATATAGTTCGTAGCGAAAGAAAAAAGAGATTGTTAGTAATTGATGAAGCTTGGTGGCTTATGATGCATGAGGATAGTGCCAAGTTTATTTATGCATTGGTAAAACGTTGTAGAAAGTACTATTTGGGAGTTACTACAATCACCCAAGACGTAAATGATTTTTTACGTTCTCAATATGGACAGGCTATTGTAAACAACTCTGCTTTACAGCTTTTATTAAGACAGTCTCCATCAGCAATTGATACTATACAAAAAACTTTTTTGTTAACAGAGGGAGAAAAATATCTACTCTTAGAAGGATCGGAAGGTGAAGGAATATTTTTTGCCGGTCTTAAGCATGCTGCAATAAAAGTAGTTGCTTCTTATACAGAAGATCAATTGATTACCTCTGATCCAGCACAGCTTTTGGAAATTGAAAAAGCAAAGGAAGAGTTTAATCGTGAAATGAAAGGATAAGTAATCTGTAAATATTGTTTAGTTAATTTTTAAAGTAAAAAATATGTTAGATCTAAGAAAAAAAATCTTTATAATCGTAAGCGTAGTTGTTGCTTTGGTTTTGATTTTTATTTTGTTATACTTTTTTGTATTTAATAAGGAGGTCAAAGAAAGTGTTTTACCACCTTCACAACCAGGTGTTGTGGTTGATCAGGTTACTGGGCAGGTGATTATCCCAAAAGTAGAACCCAAGGCTATAATTACCAATGAGCTTGGAGAGTCAGTAGAAAAAGACGCAGCTGAGGCTTATGCTAAGCAGGTTTCTCGTATTTTTACAGAAAGATTTTTTACCTATTCTAATCAGAATAATAATCAACACATAGAAGATGTCATTACTTTGGCAACACCGTTGATGCAAAAGTGGATAAAAACACAAGGTGTAGAAGAAGGAAGTCAGTATTCTGGTTTGACCACTAGGGTGATTGCTAGTAGTATTGAGAAAATAGAAGAAAACACTGCCACTGTTTTGCTCGATGTACAACAGACCATAAGAGAAAACGGAACAGAAAAAGTAGAATACAAGAGTGGTAAGATAGATTTAATTCGATCAGGTGGTGATTGGAAGGTAAATGGATTTTATTGGAATTAGGTTACGGATTACGGATTATGAAGATTAAATAACGAGTTCAGCTCGTTATTTTTATAAGACAATTCTATGCGCATAAAGGAGATATTAAAAATTATTAAAGATTATATTTTTCCTGTATATTGTTTGGGGTGTCGTGAGGAAGGGGGATGGCTTTGTGAGAATTGTTTTTTGAAAATCAATATGACTGGAGTTTTTTGTTGTCCTGGTTGTCATAGAATTACTAAACAAGGTGAATATTGTTTTGGTTGTGATAAAGACGTTTTTTTAAATTCCAGTTTTGCAATTACTGTTTATAAAGAGGAAGGATTAATTGGCAAGATAATTCAGACTTTGAAATATAGTCATGCCGAAGATGTATTACAAGTTTTTGAAAAATTGATAAGTAATTTTGTAAATCAGAATCAGTTTCTGTTTTCGCAGATTGATCTAGTTGTTCCAGTGCCACTTCATAGAAAGCGTTTTGTAGAGCGAGGATTTAATCAGGCAAAGTTAATTGCTGAGGTGGTAGCTCGTGAAATCAATAAACCATGCCGAGAAATTGTAATACGTAGTCGTAACACTTTACAACAAGCTAAACTGAGAAGAGAAGATAGGTTAAAAAATGTAAAAAATGCTTTTGTTATTGAGAATAACTTTGATGGAAATATTTTGTTAGTAGACGATGTCTTTACAACAGGATCTACCTTACAAGAATGTGCCAAAGTCTTAAAAGAGGGTGGAGTAAAGGAAGTGATTGGGTTTACAGTGGCGAGAGGTTGATATTTTATAATAATATAATAAAATAGACCGTACCATAGTACTGTCTATTTTGTATGCGGAAGGGGCGGGATTCGAACCCGCGGTCTGCTTTCACAGACAACAGTTTTCAAGACTGTCGCATTCAACCGCTCTGCCACCCTTCCTTATTTTAACGAGTTTAAATTTTTTGTTTTTATTGATCTCCTACCCTGCAAACATTCTTTAAATAAATATTCATTTCCTTTACTGTCTAGAACATATAACCAATCATAAGCTCCACTCTTGGTTTTTTTGACAACGTAACCCTTTGAATTGGAATGTATATTTCTTAAGTCAACCTCGTCATTACCTGTATATTTTATCTGGATACGTTTTAGTTTATCATTTTTTGTATTTGTATCTACTATTAAATCATAAGAAGCTGATTCCGTGAGAGGTATTGCTACATCATAACCAAGATTTGTAAATGTTGATATCGCTTTTGCTACTGCTATGTCACCTTTTCTTTGTGTTTTTCGCATATAATTATTCTAGCGGAGAGGGAGGGATTCGAACCCTCGGTCCGGTTTTACCCAGACAACACATTAGCAGTGTGCCCCTTTCGGCCACTCAGGCACCTCTCCGTAAATAACGCAGATATTATACCTGAAAAGTAGATTTTAGTCAATATTGTTTATCCTGCACCACTCCGACGCTACGTCGGAGTGGTGCGGGATTTACTATTTCTCTTAAATTCTGTATAATATACATATATGGAACAAACATCTAAAAATAAAGAATCACAAGTATTTGAGATGCTTTTACAAACGGCTGGTGAGTTGCCTTCCAAGGCAGTGGCTCAGCCATCTAATTTTGAGTTACCTCAAAATTGGCATGAAGAGCATATAGAAGGCCAGTTAGCTATTGATCTTGGGCAGACAGATACAGAAGTTATTTTAGTCACCACTATGGCCGGTGCAATAGCTGACAAAATGGAAGTATATATTCATAGTGACTTATTGACAGTTCGAGGTCTTAGACATTCTCCGATAGAAGATTTAAAAGATGTAGAAATGTTTCATCAGGAATGTTTTTGGGGTAAATTTTCTAGAACTATAGTTTTGCCTGTAGACGTAAAAGGGGACTTAGCTAAAGCAGAATATAAAAATGGAATTTTAACCATTTTTATTCCCAAACAAAAAACAGATACAAAAATAGAAGTGGTTGTGGTGGATGATTGAGTTTTATTACGTAAAAAGGTGTACAAATAAGATCGTTTATGCGATTATGTGTCGCAAAGCTTTCCTAGTACCTTGTCGGAGTTAAAATGACACCTTCACGCAATTTTATGAAAGAAAATTTAAATAAAATTTTGGGAAAAATTAAAACTCTAATCAATTGGCGTCGTTTTTGGATTTGGCTACTAGTATTAATTGTAGTTTTGGGAATATTTTTTGTCTCGCTTATCGCGTATAGTTATTCTTACAAAGACAAGGTTCTCCCTCAGATTAGAATTGGTGATGTTCCGATAGGTGGTATGGAGAGACAGGAATTAAAAACCTTTTTGGAAAATATTACAGATAAGCTGATAAATGAGGGTTTTAAATTTGAATATCCTGTAAATGGCACTAATGATTCTTTAATCATTTACCCCATTGTGATATTAGAGGAAAGCACAATTGAAATTGCTTATATAGACATAGAAAAAGAAATTGAACGCCTGCTTAATTTTGGGAAAGATGGTGGTTTTTGGTCAAAGTCTTGGAATGTCGTACGAGCTCGTATTTATCCACAGGAAATTTATTTAGAAAATATCACAATAGATGAAGATAGTTTATTAGAAATTATTAGTAGTACATTGGATGATTACCAAACTTTACCACGAGATGCCAATGTTGAGATCGATTCGGTGAGTCCTTTGAAATATAACATTGTAAGTTCAACTCCTGGTGTGGTTTATGATTACGAAGGCTTAATGAATGAGGTTGCAAGGTTATGGTCAGAATTAGAAGTAGTAGATTTGAAAATAAATAAATATGATGTAACTCCTGAAGTTTTGATTGGTGATGTGGAGACAATTGAAAATCGTTTACCTTCCATTTTTGATGATGGGGGATTGCAATTGACTTATACAGATCCCCATACTCGTTTGGAATATGGTTGGTGGATAAGCGTAGATGATATAAAGGATTGGCTAGAAATTCAAAAATATATAGATGAAAATGATCAGACAAGTTTTGTTTTTGGTTTAAACGAAGAGGCGGTTTTAAAATATCTTGATTCGGATGTGGGCACAAAAGTAAATGTGAGCGCTCGTAATGCTAAATTTAAAATGAATGAGGAGAATGGAAAGGTCTTAGAGTTTCAAGGTTCTCGACCTGGTATTAGTTTAGACACAGAACAGGTTTATCAAGATTTAAATCAAGCTATTTTAGAAAGAACCTGGCATGATGAAGCCACTACTAAATCAATACAACTTACGGTTGAAAAAGTTGAACCATTAGTAAAAACAGGAGATGTAAATGATTTGGGTATTTCCGAAGTGTTGGGCGTTGGTGTATCTGATTACTCGCGCAGTCCAGCTAATAGGATTGGTAATATGAAAAATGCAGTTAATAAATTAAACGGCCTTCTCATAAAGCCAGGTGAAATTTTTTCTACAATAGAACATACAAAACCTTATACTTTAGAGGGTGGTTATTTACCAGAACTAGTTATAAAAGGTGATGAAGTGAAGCCGGAGATTGGTGGTGGTTTATGCCAAATTGGTACTACATTATTTCGCATGGCCATGAATAGTGCTATGGAAATTGTGGAACGTCGCAATCATTCGTTAGTTGTTTTTCATTATGATGATCCGGTTAATGGTAATCCCGGAACTGATGCTACTGTTTATGATCCAGCACCAGATTTTAAATTTAGAAATGATACAGAAAATTATATTTTGATTCAAACTTACATGGATACTGCAAGTGAAGAATTGTATTTTACTATGTGGGGTACAAGTGATGGTCGTAAAGGTAGTTATACACATCCAATTGTTGAACGTTGGATTCCACATGGAGAAGAAAAAATAATTGAAACTACAAAATTAGAGCCTGGAAAGAAAGAGTGTCAAAATGCTTTTGCAGGTGCTGATTCATCTTTTACATATACTCGTCAATTTGCAAATGGTGAAAAAGAGAACACTCTTTTTGAGAGTCATTATCGACCTTTGCCTAAGATTTGTCTATTAGGAGTGGAAGAAGAGGTTGGGTGTGAAGAAGGGGATGAGGAATGTGTGGTTGGAGAAAATGAGGCGGTTTCTTCTACTGAAAATGTAGTGAATTGAATAAAAACACTTAAAACAGAACAGCAGAACAACACCCCCTACTAAGGGAGTGTTTTGGTGTTAAGGTGTTGTTATGTTTAGGTCGTAAGGCCGTGTGTTTAGATGTTTTTTGGCTTAAATAAGCCATTTTTTTGTTTTATCCACATACCCCTCTTGACAAAAGGGTTAAAATATGATATAATACTTGGTTCGTTTATCTAGCGCTAACAAAAAATATTGAATGACTAGGTTAACGTTTTGTCGCATAGAGTATTTAAGTAATAGCATATTTTTATCTCACTGGCCAGCTATGTTTTTTATTGCTGGGTTTACAGGGTCTAGAAGCAGTGTCTATCTGATTTTTACTATAGGTCGACATCCTTCTGTATCCACAAGCATGGGGAGGTATATAATAGGATAGTACAGGCTCCGGCTCGTCTTTTCCTACCGTATACCTCTTTGGATGCAGCATTGAGCCTTTGGCTCTCAACAATCATGTTAAAACCCGTCTCAGGCTTAGGCTTTTGGCGGGTTTTTGTTTAGCATTGATTACACAGATTTTGAAATGATTCCACCGATTACAAAACCCCGACTTTGTCGGGGTTCAATCTGTGAAATCTTTTTTTAATCAGTGTAATCAATGCTTTATTCAATCACCTTATCAACAATACCATACTTGACCGCTTCTTCGGCGCTCATGAAGTAATCGCGGTCAGTATCTTTTTCAACAGTCGCTATTTCTTTTCCAGTGTGTTTTACCAAAATATGATTTAAGCGATCTTTGATTTTTAAGATTCTTTCAGCATGGATTTTTATATCACTCGCTTGGCCTTGCATGCCACCCATGACTTGGTGAATCATGACCTCACTGTTGGCTAGACAAAATCTTTTGCCTTTAGACCCAGCTGATAAAAGTACTGAGGCCATGCTGGCAGCCATACCAATACAAATAGTGGAAACTTCTGGCTTAATATATTGCATGGTATCATAGATTGCCATACCAGCCGTGACAGATCCGCCAGGGGAGTTGATATAAATTTTGATGTCTTTATCTGGATTTTGGTTTTCCAAAAATAAAAGTTGAGCTATTACCGTATTAGCGACGTTATCATCAATCGCACTGCCTAAGAAAATTATTCTATCTTTTAAAAGACGTGAATAAATATCATAAGCACGTTCGCCATAACTAGTTTTTTCTATTACAGTTGGGATGAGGTGTTGGGAATGCGGGGTGTTTTCTTGAGAGTTTGACATAAGATTGAAAGTTTATTTTTGTTAGATGCTTATAATTAGAGATTAAAAGATTGGAAGATTAAAAGATTATTGTTTGAGGCTGTTTATGTATAAATTCAGGTCTTTTGAGAGTTGTTTGTATCTATTGTTTATATCTATAAAATTTTCTTTGTCAGTGTATTTTCTTCCATAAGTCACAACTAGATGACTTCTAGTTTCTGTGATTTCACCTCTGCTGATGTAGAGTACTCTGATTTTGTCTTTAAAATAGTATCTACCGTGTGATTCGGCTATGTTTGCAATAACTGAGTTGGCCGATCTTGTGATTTGAGATTTAAGAGAGTATTTTTCAAAGTCTGGAAAAGATTTTGTAATTTTATAAATATTCATTAGCAAATTATATCCATCTTTCCAAATTTGTAATTCATGGAAATCTTTATACATAGAATAGTTTACATAAATTCTATGTATAGAATATCATATTATTTTAATATTTTCAATTCACTAATCTTTTAATCTTTCGAGGGTACTAAATCTTCCTCAACAAATTAATCATTTCAATCGCCACGACTGCCGCCTCACTACCTTTATTTCCCATTTTAAGACCAGCACGGTTTAGTGCTTGCTCAACAGTGTTGGTAGAAATTACGCCAAAAATAACTGGAGTGTTAGTTTCCAAATTTACTTTTGCCACGCCCGTAGAAACTGCATTAGATACTTGTTCAAAGTGCGGAGTTTCGCCTTTGATCACTGCTCCTAAAGTTATAATAGCATTGTATTTATTGGACTGTGCCAATCTTTGGGCAGTTAGCGGGATTTCAAAAGCACCTGGTACCCAAAAAATTGCAATATTTTCTTTGGGCAAGCCGTGTCTTGTCAAAGTATTAATAGCGCCTGATAGCAAGCTTTTGGTAATAAATTCATTAAAGCGAGATATTACAATTGCTATTTTTGCTTCTTCTATTGTTAGTTCTCCTTCAAATACTTGTGTCATAGATGGTCATTATAGAATGAATTGAGTAAGAAAGTCAAGAATTTACTAAAAAGTGGGATTTTGTGTATTAGAGAATATATTGTCAAATTTCTAATTTCTAATTCACCTAATTTCTAATAAAATTTCTAAAATAAAAATTTAAATTTTGATATCAGTACCACATGTGTAACAGTCTTTTGCTTGGAATATCAAAAACACAACCCCTTTTTTTATTTGTGATTGGTTTAAAATTGGAATTTGGACATTTGTCATTTTATTAGAAATTAGATATTAGGTGAATTAGAAATTCCTAGTATATGTCCCATTTTATCTCGTTTAGTATCTAAATATTTACCATTATTTTCATTATGGGCTATTTCAATCGGGATTCGTTTGGCAATCTCCAAACCATAATCAGATAAGCCAGTTATCTTGTCAGGGTTATTTGTTAGTAAATTCATTTTTCTTACACCAAGATCAAATAAAATTTGTGCACCAATATCGTAGTTACGGTTATCTATTGGTAGGCCTAGTTTTAAATTGGCTTCAACTGTGTCCATGCCTTGATCAATAAGTTCGTAAGCCTTCATTTTGTTAATCAAACCAATACCACGGCCTTCGTGGTCGTGTATGTATAGTACAACTCCATTATTTTTGGCAATATATTTCAAAGCAAAATCTAGCTGTTGCCCACAATCACATTTCAGAGACCCTAAAGTATCTCCAGTCAAACATTCGCTGTGGACACGTACATTTGTTGGTTCTTCAGATTTAATTTCACCCTTAACTAGTGCTAAGTGTTCAGCTCCGGTCGTTTTATCTCTATAAGCAAACGCCTGAAATATTCCATATTTAGTTGGTATCTGTGGTGATGCTTCTCGTGAAACTAATTTTTTAGTTGTGTTAGGTTTAAGATTGTCCATTTTGGTTTATTAAAAAGTTTTCAACGTATTTTCCAATTACGTCTACCTCAAAATTAACTTTATCACCGATTTGATATAGACCAAAGCGGGTATTGGTTATTGTTTTAGGTATAACTGCAACTTTAATTTCATTATTTTCTTTGTCAGCCACAGTCATGCTAGTGCCGTCTAGGGTTACTGATCCTTTTTTGATTATGTATTTGTTAAATTCTTTTGGAATTTTTAGCCAGATTTCTTTACCGGCTTCTAGGTTTTCAATCTTTGAAACTACGGCCATTTCATCTACGTGTCCCATAACAATATGTCCACCTAAAAATGATTCAGCAGTACAAGGCAGTTCTAGGTTTACCAAATCATTTTCTTTGAGATCCCCTAGATTGGTAATTTGCAAGGTTTGTTTGACAGCTGTTAGTTTAATTTTTTCGTTTGTAATTTCTTCAGCAGTCAGACAAACGCCGTTTATGGCGATGCTTGAACCGATTTGTATTTTGGCAAAATAATTAGCTGGTGCGGAAATATAAAAAGATGAAGAATCATTTGATTTGATTATTTTTTCAATTTTGCCTAGGTTTTGAATTATTCCTGTGAACATAGATTTTTAAGAGAGATGAATTACTTTACTTAATTTTTTTATCCCGTTTTATTTTTGGGTGATATGTGAGTTAGTTTAATCAATTTCTAATTATCTAATTCACCTAATTTCTAATAAAATTTCCAATATCCAATTTCCAATTCCAATTTTGACATTAGACATTTTATTAGAAATTAGATATTAGGTGAATTAGAAATTAAATTTTTTTGTTGTGATATATTTCTCCAACCAATCATCTCCAATCATTTCTTTTTTAATCAGCTTAACCTCGATATTTTCAATCCCACACCACTTATATCCACCCCCAATTTCACTCGGCGAGGTAAAGACATAAAAATCATCAAACAAATTATTATCTAAAATATTTTTTATTAGTATTGCACCAGGTTCGATTAAAACATGATGAATGTTTTCTTGGTATAATTTTTCAAGAATAAAATTAAAGTTAGTTTTAAAATTATCTGCTGGTAAAAAATATTGTTTAACGTGTTCGGGTAAATTTTGTTTGTTTTTTGTAAAAACAATTACTTTAACTCCATCATTTCTAAATACTTGCAAGTCGGGTAAAAGATCTGATTTTAAATTTAAAATAATTCTTTTTGGGTTTTGTCTGTTTTTAAAATTTGAAAACCTGGTATCAAGTAGAGGATTATCAATTACTGCAGTAGTGCTACTGATCAAAATTGCATCAGCGGTTGTGCGTAGATTATGTACCCAGATCTGACTTTTTTTGCCAGTGATTTTTACTGGAGTTTTGTCTGGTCCGGCGATACAGCCGTTTTTGCTTTGGGCAAGTTTTACTGTAATATATGGTCTTTTGTTATTACAAAAACAAAAAAAACTTTTATACATTTCCGCTATTTTTTTATCAGGGTCAAATTTCTCTACTTTGATTCCGGCTTTTTGTAATTTTTTTATACCACTACCATTCACTTTTGAATTCAAATCCTTGGTTCCAATTACCACTTTGGCGATTCCCGATTTTATAATAGCATCAGTACATGGAGGAGTTTTACCATCATGAGAACAAGGTTCAAGTGTTACATACATGGTTGAGTCAATCAGACTTTTATTATCAGCATTTTTTATAGCTTGAATTTCGGCATGATCATTTCCAGCTATTTGAGTTCGCCCAATTCCCAAAATTTTTTCATCTTTTATAATAATAGCCCCAACTGCGGGGTTGGGTTGGGTGGTGTTCCAACTTTTTTGGGCTTCGGAGATGGCGAGGGACATCCAGTGAGAGTGCATAGGGTAGGTTCTTTGGTAGCTCTCCCCCTGATAGGGGGAGAGCTGGCAGAGATGTTACCCCTAGTTTACCTCAATGCACCAGTTTTTTCAACCGCAGTCCAAATTTGGTCAAAAGCTGTTTTGACTGGCCCTTCGATTGTAAATCCAGCTGCCTTTTTATGTCCACCACCACCGAGCTCGTTGGCAATGGCTGAGACATCGATATCATCCCTGGTAGTACGAAAACTGCCTTTGATTTTACCATCTTCTCGTTCTTTGAGAATTAGAGAGGCTCGTCCTTCGCTTAAATTATTTAAGAAGTTGGCAATACCTTCGCTTTCCGATTCATTTCCACCATGACTCATAATATCATTTTGAGTTATATAGGTATAAATAATTTCGTGAGTTTCGTGTACGGTTAGACGAGATAAAACCACACCCCAGAGTTTGAGTGCTGTCACTGGTTTGTTTTTTAAAAACCAAGTTTTTACTTGATTAAAATTAGCACCGCGGTGAATCAGATCGCTGGCAACTTTGAGAGAGTTTTCCGTGGTGCCAGGATTGGAAAAATTTTCCGTATCAGTAATTAAGCCAGTCAAAAGGGACATGGCCATATTTTTTGTGATTTCAATATTATTGTATTTGAAAAAGAAATACAAGATTTCTGTAGTTGAAGAAGCTCCCTCTATGACTAGATTATAGTGACCAAATTTGCTATTAGTGGGGTGGTGATCTATGTTTATAATAATTGGTTCGTGATTCAATTTTTTTATGTATTCTTCTATACCAGCATATTGTAAATTTCCAGAATCAACAACTATGATTAGATCATGATTGGCATTTTGCCACACAGATTTGTTTATGTTTGGATCTATCAAATGTGGTAGGGAAGCCAGATGTTCGTTTGGTTCAGTCAAACAAAATGTTTCATATTTTTTTCCTTCCAAATCTAGAAAATACGCCAATGCTGAAATAGATCCTAGAGCGTCTCCGTCTGGATCTTGGTGGCAGATAAGTAGAATCTTGTCTGCCTGCTTTATTTCATTGTGAATTTGTTTAGCGATTCGGTGCATAAGTAAGGAGTAAGGAATAAGGAGTAAATTTGTCCCCTCCTTGTGGAGGAGGGGATAGATTTACTTTCAACTCTTTGTAAAATAAAATATTGAAAACTAAGAGGGAGTGGGGGTAGTGGTTCCTCCCTACCACTTACGGAAATTTGCAAGAATCTCGCGCAGGCATCTTTCGATGTCATTCGGCCGTATGCCGCAATTCATCAGAAAGATTACTTTTGCTTTGAGAAAAAGGAAAGGTATAATGGACTGCTCCATTCCTATCCTTCTGCTTTTGTCCAGTAGCTCTCGAAACTTGTTCGGGAGCACACCGGGCTGACTGAATGTCTCAAGCCATCGTGTGTCATCTTCTTGACTGATATGATTTCTTATCATGGTAACTCCTCCTTTACCACCCCCTCTTAAATTTCAATTTTTTAGTTACTTTATGAACTTTATAAACTTTCTACTTTATAAACTTATAAATAACGCTCTATTCTATATTATATACCAAATATTGTCAAGTGTAGAGGAAAAGTGTATAATATATGCATTAATAATTTCCAAATAACAATTTCCAAATAAATCCCAATTTCCAATAACGAACTTGGAAATTGTTATTTGGAGCTTATTTGGAAATTGTTATTTGGAAATTTTCTAGTTATGTATCTAAAGTCCATTGAAATTCATGGTTTTAAGTCTTTCGCAGGAAAGACTGTTTTGGATTTTCTTTCTCCTAAAAATGATAAAAACAGCATTACGGCTGTAGTTGGGCCAAATGGCTCAGGCAAGAGTAATATTTCTGATGCCATTCGCTGGGTAATGGGTGAGCAGAGTATGAAGCATATTCGTGGAAAAAAAGGTTCTGATGTGATTTTTTCTGGTTCTGAAATAAAAGGTCAGATGGGTATGGCCAGCGTTACTTTAACCATGGACAATTCTGATGGCCGAGCACCAATTGATTTTGATGAGTTAGTTATTACTCGTCGCTATTACAGATCAGGAGATAGCGAGTATTTAATAAATGGTAAAACTGTTCGCCTGCTTGATTTACAAATTTTATTAGCTCAAGCCCAGTTTGGTCAGGGATCTTATAGTGTGATTGGTCAGGGGATGATTGATAGGTTATTACTTCAAACTCCACAAGAGCGAAAAGATTTTTTTGACGAAGCCTCTGGTATTAAAGAATTTCAAATCAAACGTCATCAGGCAGCTCTTAAACTTCGTCGTACCAGAGAAAATATTGATCAGGCTGATTTATTATTAAATGAAGTGTCTCCACGATTAAAGATTTTATCTAGGCAAGTAAAAAAACTAGAAAAGCGCCAAGATGTAGAATTAAAACTTCGTGAATCACAAGAAAGTTATTATATCAGTCTTTTTAATTATAATAAAAGTCAGCTTGATGCAGTAAATTTAGATTTGGATATTATTGAAAAAGAATATAAGCAGGTGAATGAAAGACTATTATCTGCCCAAGAAGAATTGGCAACCTTAGCGCGTGAAAGTTCTCGCCAAGATCAATTTGAAATTTTGCAAAAAGAATATCAAGAATTGCAAAGACAAAAGAATTCTTTGGAACGTGATCGGGCGGTACTGCAAGGAAAATTGCAAACTGAATATTCCAAAGTTGGAAAACAAAATGTCGGTTGGTTGGAAAGCAAAATAGAAGAATTAAAAGCTGAACAAAAAAAAGCTGATGTTAATTTGACCGAAGTAGAAGGTAATTTGGACAAGACCAGTTTAAATATTTTAGACAAAAAACTTTCAATAGAGAAGTTAACAGTTGAACGAACTGAGTTTCGTGGGCAGATTTCAAATTCCGAACAGCGAGTTACTCAGATGCGTGGAGAGCAATCTTACTTACAATATTCAGGTTTAAAAGCTGTGCAGGCTGTTTTAGAAGAACGCCATAGATTGGGAAATGTTTATGGTACAGTCGCACAATTGGGTGAGGTAGATGAAAAGTATCGCATGGCATTAGACGTGGCTGCTGGCGGACATTTATCTTCTTTGGTTGTTGATGGTGATCGTACTGCTCAGAGTTGTATAGAATATCTGCGTCAACATCAGTTGGGCTATGCTACTTTTTTACCAATTAATAAAATTAAAGGTAGATTTATGTCTGCTGATATTGAAGAATTAGTTGGTCGTTCGGGTGTAATTGGTTTGGCAATTGATTTAGTAAAGTTTGACGAAAAGTTTTCTGAAATTTTTTCTTACGCACTTGGTAATACTATTATAGTAGAGAATATTGATGTGGCTCGTGAGATTGGTATTGGCCGTGTACGTATGGTTACTTTAGGTGGTGATATAATGGAGACTAGCGGTAGTATGAAGGGTGGTTATCGCAATCTTAATCGCAGGCAGGGAATGGGTTTTTCTCAGGGTAATTCACCTTATTTTGTCCAAGGTAATATATTAGATGCTGAAGAAAAATTAGAAGAATTGAGAAAGAAAATTGAGACTATTGAAATAGAATTAGCAAAAGAACAAGAAGGCTTGATGGCATTACAATCTCAGGCTCACAATGCTTCTAGTCAGGCAGATTTTGTAGCTACAAAAAAACAAGAAGTTGATAAAGAATTAGCCACATTTGAACAAGAACTCTCTTTGTATTCCATGAGTCCAGAAGAGTTTAGTATCAGCATGAAAGATATTGCTGGAGATAAAGAAAATTTAGACAAAAATATTTTAAATTTAGAAAAACAAATTGAAGATGTACAAAATAAAATAGAAGATTTTAATGATAAAGAAGAAGAAAAGAAGAAAAGAATCTTTGCTTTACAAGAAGTGATGCAAGATGAACAAGTAAAGCTCAATAAAATTGTAGATGGCCGTAATCAAAAAAGAATTGAAGCAGCAAAATTAGAAACCAAACAAGAAGATCTTGGTAACGAAGTTTATCAGGAGTTACGCTGTAATTTTGATTATTTACTTGAACGTGGGGTTGTTGGTGTTGAAGTTGATCAGTTAGATTTTTTACAGCAAGAAGTTCAAAAATTGAAATATCAATTAACTTTAATTGGTGGAATTGATGATGAGGTAGTAGAAGAGTATAAAGAGACAAAAGAAAGACACGATGGTCTTGCTAACCAGCTGGATGATTTGAAATCAGCCATGGGAGATTTGGAGAATATGATTATTGAGTTAGACGAAATCATGAAAAAAAGACGCGACAAAGCTTTTAAACAAATTAAAAAAGAATTTGCTCGTTATTTTGGAATTTTATTTGAAGGTGGTAAAGCAGATTTAGTTGAAGTTTATGGTGAAGAGAGCACGGAAGATACGGAATTGGAGGAGGACACGGAAGTGATTGAAGTTGAAAAAGAAATGGATATTAGTCTTGATGAAGAAAATGAAGAAAATGAAGTAAAATCAAAGAAAAAAGGCAAGAAAATTTTGACTGGTATAGAAGTTATTGCTTGTCCACCAGGAAAGAAAATTAAAAATATTCAGGTTTTATCAGGCGGAGAAAGAACTTTGACTTCTATTGCATTGGTCTGTGCAATTTTGAATACCAATCCATCTCCATTTGTAGTTTTAGATGAAGTTGAGGCAGCTTTGGATGAAGCCAACACTTTACGTCTTGGTAAAATTTTACATGAATTATCAGTGAAATCACAATTTATTTTAATTACTCACAACCGAGCTACTATGCACACAGCTGATGCTTTGTACGGTGTTACTATGGGGTCTGATGGGGTGAGTAAGTTGGTGAGTGTGGATCTCGAAAGTCAGTAAGCAGATTAAGTAGTTTAAAATAAAATCACTAAATTATATCTGGTGATTTTTATATTAATAGCTTATTCTGCCTAATTTGCTTATAAGCAGTCCTGCTCTTGACCCCGCACCAATTTTACACCAAATTTGGTGTAAAATTGGTGCGGGGTTGACAAAAAAAAGGTTTTCCTCTATAATATGGCTACTCTCTAATAACCGTCACAATTTATTAGATAAATTATAAAATTATGTTAACAATTAGACTACAACGTCTAGGAAAAAAGAAACAACCTTCTTATCGTTTGGTTATTTCTGAAAACGCTCGGGATACTCAAGGTAATGCTTTGGAAATCTTGGGACATTATGATCCAGTATTTTCTGGTAAAACTTTAGATCTCAAAGAGGATAGAATTAATTATTGGTTATCAAAAGGTGCTCAGACTTCTGTTACTGTTCATAATCTGTTAGTGAAAGCTGGTGTTATAACTGAAGGTAAAAAGAAGTCAGTTGCCATTACCAAAAAACGTAAACTCAAAATGGGTGAAAAGATAGAAGCTGATAAAGCTGTTGAAGAAGATAAGAAAGCCAAAGCAAAAGCAGCCGAAGAAGCTGCCAAAGCAAAAGCCGATGAAGAAAAAGCTATTGCCGAATCTACTAAAGTAGAGGAGGCTGCCAAGATTGAAGAGGTGGAAGCTCCCACAGAAGAGAAGACCGAAGAAAAAGTTGAGGAAGCATCGGTAGAAGAAAAGAAAGAAGAGTAATTTAAAATTGGATAATTGATTTAACCCGTCGAAAGGCGGGTTTTTGAATGGAAAAAATATTAACAAAATATGATGATAGTACAATTAGCAAAATTAATATTAAAAAATGAAAGTTTTGTTGTTTATAAAATTTGTTGACACTCTTTATAATTAAATAAACTAAACAGGCTTACGAATAAATATTTTTATAATATTTTTATAATATTTTATTAATATTTTTCTAATCAAATACAACGATAAAGTAGGGTAATAGGGTATGTGGAAAACAATATTGACTAATAAAAAAAGATGTGTTATAATATTGCCAATCCCGGATTTAGTCGAATTCGGTGTTTAAATCAAGTACCTTTGTGTACTATAAATAAAATGTATCGTATGGAAGATCAAGCATTTCTTGAATACGTCATCAAGGCAATCGTAGGAAAGCCTGAAGCCGTAAAAGTAGAACGCACAGTAGATGAGCGTGGGGTATTACTAACTCTGGACGTTGATGTCAGCGACATTGGTTATGTCATCGGACGCCAAGGTCAGACTGCTCGTGCAGTCCGAACTCTTTTGCGTATCGTTGGTGCCAAGAATAACGCTCGCGTTAACTTGAAGATCAATGAACCAGAAGGTGGTAGACACTCAGCTAATCCTATCGCAGCTCCAGTTGCTGCTACCGCTGCTCCTGCTACTGCAGTAGAAGAAGAAATTGATACTAGCGCTGTTGATGATTTAAATATCTAACAAGCACAAAGTCAAATATAAAAAATCTCTCCTTATTTGGAGAGATTTTTATTTTACACTTTTTTGTCGGGGATACGAGACTTGAACTCGTGGCCTCATGACCCCTGCCCGCTATCGCCTAAGTCGGGGATACGAGACTTGAACTCGTGGCCTCATGACCCCTGCCCGCTATTGCCTAAGTCGGGGATACGAGACTTGAACTCGTGGCCTCATGACCCCCAGCCATGCGCGCTACCAACTGCGCTAATCCCCGGCTTAAGCTTTGGCAGGCGGGCCCAGCCATGCGCGCTACCAACTGCGCTAATCCCCGGTAATTGTTTAATTTAAAATAATTATATATTTTTACAATAAAAAAATCAACTATCTAATAGTTGATTTTTTATTTCTTTTTTTATTTTGCTTTTTTGACTGCTGTTCTGCGACAGCTGTTGCAGGTCATATCACCTTTTGTATCTTTTTGGAGGTTTGGTTTTTGTGTGCGTAAGGTCTTATTTTTTGCATGACTACGATTAGCTGCTTTTTTTGGGCCTTTGCCACAATCTGCACATGTTCTTCCCATATTGTTAAAAATTTAGTATAATTAAGTAACAGAGAGATTATATAGTATTTTTATTTTTTTGTCAAGTTTAGGGTACCACATCATCATAATAGATGATAGATGATAAATGATACATGCTTAAAATATTATCATTTGTCATTTATCATTTTTAATTGTAAAATATTATGGGCTTAACAGCAGTTTTTTTCTTATTTATCATCATTCCGTCCGCTATATTTCATGAGTATGCTCATGGTTGGATGGCCAATCAGCTGGGTGACCCAACCGCTAAGTATGCCGGTAGACTTACTTTGAATCCAATAGTTCATATAGACAAGTGGGGTACACTGATAATGCCTTTGCTATTACTTGTTGTAACGCAAGGTAGCTTTCTTTTTGCCTATGCCAAACCAGTGCCATATAATCCTTATAACTTAAAAAGCCAAAAGTGGGGGCCGGCAGCTGTGGCTGTAGCTGGGCCAATATCCAATTTATTATTGGCTTTTGTATTTGGGCAATTAATGCGTTATGTACCAGATGGCCCACTTAGTATGTTATTGTCTGTGGTCGTATATGCCAATGTTTTACTAGCAGTATTTAATCTTTTACCAATTCCACCACTAGATGGTTCCAAATTACTTTATGCTGTTCTGCCAGACTCTATGTGGAAGGTAAAGCAGATTTTAGAACAGTATGGATTTTTTATACTGCTCGCATTTATTATGGTAGGTTTTTCTTGGATTCATCCCATTATTAATTATATTTATTTATTATTGATTGGTGGGAATGGACTATTTTGAGCATTGATTCCGTAGATTTAAAAAAGATTTCACTGAAATAAAAAACCCTTTAAAGGGTTTTTTTATTATTCTCAAATATCTATATTAAATATCTAAGAGGGCGGGGAAGGCGGTCGTGGTACTCAAGAATAGAGCGACCGCCTTAGGGGGAGGAAGGAGCGAGTTCGGCGCGTTTAAAGGGGGTGAGGTAGTGTTGAATCAGTTTCTCATCCCAGCCGTTGATCCTCATCATGAGGAGGAAGGTATTGTGGATCTTGATTGCTGATCCACGACGTTCTTCCGGATCCTTTGTGAGCCAGACTTTTATCATCCGGAATCGGCGACATCTGTGGATGTCCTCCTTCGTGGGATGATTGAGAGCTAAGCCTTGACATTTGTCAATGCCTTTCGCCAGGATGTTCACCTGATCTGGATGTGTGCAATACCACTCGAACCAGGTTTCGTCACGGAATGAACACCGGAAGTATTCTGGTGCTTCGCACTCCACGACGGGCTTGAGGATTTTGACATCCTCGGGCAGGATGATACCCTTCTTGTTTCTCTCGGCTTTGCTCATGGTTGCACACGAGCACACGGCCAGGGAGAGGATGAACAGGATCGCGATTGTTTTCTGGCACATCTGCTTTTCCTTTCGGCTTTTCGGCCGGGCTAGGATGTTTAGTTAATTTATACACCATTTTTAATGGTTTGTCAACCTAGTGTGCAACCGGACTTGACAAATATTTCAACTTAATATATAATAGCGCCAACATAAAATTTACTAACGTAAGTAATCCCCGAGTTCGGGGGTGAAGAGAGATCGCTTGGTCGATTCATACGTTTATCTATTATATAGATGAAGATATGATTTGGTACAAGCTACCAAATTTTTTAATTAATAACGAAATTGGAAATTGGAAATTGGAAATTTTGATGTAGGTTTTCTGTCATGATTCTGCATTTAAAATTTATTCAATATTCAATTATTGATTTCTCAATAGTAATAAACTATGCCTACAGTAAACCAATTACTTCGCAAGGGTAGACAGGATAAGGTGAGTAAGTCGCCATCACCGGCTATGCAATTTACATACGATAGTTTGCATAGAAAGAAAACTGTACTAAAGCGAGGTGCCCCATTTAAACGTGGTGTGTGTACAAAGGTTTATACCAGTACACCAAAAAAACCTAACTCAGCTTTGAGAAAAGTTGCCAAGGTTAGACTTTCAAATGGAACAGAGGTAATTGCCTATATTCCAGGTGAGGGTCACAATTTACAAGAGCATTCAATTGTTCTTATTCGCGGTGGTAGAGTAAAAGACTTGCCAGGTGTGAGATATCATATCGTGCGCGGTGTTTATGATACCCAAGGAGTTGAAGGTCGAAAACGCAGTCGTTCTATATATGGTACAAAAAGACCAAAGAACTAAAAACTAATTTACTAAAAAGTAACTTTGATTAATATGCCTAGAGGAAGAAAAATACCAAAGAGGGTTGTTAGCCCTGATCCAAAGTACAACAGTTTATTAGTGTCTAGATTTATCAATATGATAATGAAAGATGGTAAAAAAACTTTAGCTCAGAAAATTGTTTATAGTGCTTTGGAAAATTTAAAAGAAAAAATAAAAAAAGAGGATGCACTAAAAGCTTTTGATGATGTGATGAATGCCATTCGTCCATCTGTCGAAGTTCGTTCTCGCAGAGTTGGTGGTGCCAACTATCAAGTACCAATGCCTGTTACTTCAGATCGTCAAGATGCCTTAGCATTTAGATGGTTGATTGCTGCAGCTCGTGCTAGAAAAGGAAGAGATATGGTAGATAGACTTACTTCAGAGATGACAGATGCTTTGGAAGGTGTCGGTGGCGCTTTCAAAAAGAAAGAAGACACCCACAGAATGGCCGAAGCTAATAAAGCTTTTGCTCACTTTGCACGAAGACGTTAATCCGAATCTACAAAACCAATCCGAATCTACAAATATCCTAATCTACAGATATTTGCAACATTCGGATATTAGTAGATTAGGATAAATATTAGTAGATTAGGATAATACTTTAACATTTACTTATGCCTCGAGAATATACTTTAGAAAAAACTCGTAATATCGGTATCATGGCTCATATTGATGCTGGTAAGACAACAGTTACTGAGCGTGTTTTGTTTTACACTGGTAAAAAACACAAAATCGGTGAAACCCATGAAGGTGCTGCCGACATGGACTGGATGGAACAAGAAAAAGAGCGTGGTATTACTATTACTTCAGCCGCGACTACTTGTTTTTGGAAAGATCATCGTATCAATATTATTGATACTCCAGGTCACGTAGACTTTACTGTAGAGGTAGAGCGATCTTTGCGTGTGCTTGATGGTGCTGTAGCTGTCTTTGATGGTTCACAAGGTGTGGAGCCTCAATCAGAAACAGTTTGGAGACAGGCTGATAAATATGAAGTGCCTAGAGTTTGTTTTGTAAACAAAATGGACAAGGTTGGTGCTGATTTTTATATGAGCTTGGATTCAATCAGGGATCGTCTTTCTGATAAGGCTGTTGCAATCCAACTCCCAATAGGTGCTGATTCGGATTTTATTGGTGTTATTGATTTGATTGAAAAGAGGGCTTTCAAATTTGAGGGTGAATATGGTATCAATGTAACAGGAGTTGAAATTCCAGAAGACATGAAAGATAAGGTTGAAGAATATAGAGCGACTATGTTAGAAAAAGTTGCCGAAGCCAATGAAAGTTTAATGGATAAATATTTGGGTGGAGAAGAATTGTCTGTTGAGGAAATTAAGAGTGGTATTAGAATATTAGTTTTGAAAAATGAAATATACCCAGTAATTTGTGGAACTGCTTTGCAAAATATTGGTGTTCAGCCAATGCTTGATGCAGTTATACAGTATCTACCATCACCACTAGATGTGCCACCTATCAAAGCTCATGATATTGATGATGAAGAAAAAATGATTGACATAAAAGCTAGCGATGATGAACCATTTTGCGCCTTGGCTTTCAAAATTGCCACTGATCCTTTTGTGGGAAAACTAGCTTTTTTTCGAGTTTATTCTGGAAAAATTTCAGCTGGTAGTTATGTGGTAAATACTACTACTGGTAAAAAAGAACGTATTGGTAGAATTGTTCGTTTACATGCAAATTCTCGTGAAGATGTTACTGATGTCTATTCCGGTGAAATTGCGGCTGCTATTGGTTTAAAACAAACTACAACTGGTGATGCACTTTGTGGGGAAAGTCGCCAGGTTGTTTTGGAAAAAATTATCTTTCCAGAACCAGTTATTTCAGTTGCCATTGAACCAAACACTAAGCAAGATGCTGAAAAAATGAGTTTGGCTTTACAAAAACTAGCTGAAGAAGACCCTACATTTAGAATTCATACTGATGAAGAAACCTTACAGACTATTATTTCTGGTATGGGTGAGCTTCATTTAGATATTATTGTGGATCGTATGAGACGTGAGTTTGGTGTGGGTGCTAATGTGGGTGCTCCGCAGGTAGCCTACAAAGAAACTATTAAACAATCTGCCGAGGCTGAAGGTAAGTATGTAAAACAATCCGGTGGTCGTGGTCAATATGGTCATTGTTGGATCAAGGTTGAGCCTTTGGTAGATAGCGAAGAAAATTTTGAATTTGTTGATGCGATCAAGGGTGGTGTGATTCCTCGTGAATACATTGCTCCTATTGAAAAAGGTATCAAAGAAACTATGGACAAGGGTGTGGTTGCGGGTTATCCTGTTATCAATGTTAAGGCCACAGTTTATGATGGTTCTTATCATGAAGTTGACTCATCTGAAATTGCTTTCAAAATGGCTGGCAGTATGGCTTTCAAAGCCGCCGCTCAAAAAGCCAATGCAGTGGTTCTTGAACCTATCATGAAGGTGGAAGTTGTCACCCCAGAAATTAATATGGGTGATGTGATTGGTGATCTTAGCTCCAAGCGTGGTCAAATTCAAGAAATGACTGATAGGGGATCAGCCAAGATTGTTCGTGCCACGGTGCCATTGTCAGAGATGTTTGGTTATGCCACCTCTCTTCGTTCTATGACACAAGGCCGGGCTAGTTATACTATGGAATTTGATAGCTATGCTGATGTGCCAAAGAATATTGAGGCTGAGTTGGTGAGTGGGAAGCGAAAATAGTTCATAGTTCTTAGTTCGGAGTTCATAGATTTTAAAAAACCGTTTGGTGGGGGGGCCGGGCGGTTTTTTGTTTGTCCCCTCCTTGTGGAGGAGGGGCACCTCATTCTGATCACAATCAGAATGGGTGGGGTGGTGCTCGCATTAATATGAGACTATCAATTCCATAGAAGCAAACCACCCCGTCTCCGTTCTTTCAGACGGAGCCACCCCTCCTTCGAAAGGAGGGGACAAATATCTTCTCTATTACATCAGTTTATTATGATACTATGTACTAGTACAAGCTATTCAATCAGTGTAAATCAGTTTTAATCAATGCCTAAAAACAAAAAACCACCCGTAATCCTCCCTGCTCTGATTCCAATATTTTAGAATCAAGGCAGGTGAACGGATGGTTGATTGTCCGACACCTGTTTGCGGTGATTACCCGGAAGTGGGCTAGGTGGAGGTGTAGAATTCCTGCCAGAGTTGATCGACGACAGCCCGGACTGTTGTTGGGATGGAACCATCGTTGTTCCACATCACAACTTGGTTAAGTTCCATTGCCACAACTGCAGTACAGCATGATACTCCGAGAGATGTTAGTGCTGTCGTGGGGTAGAACGTCTCTCTTGCTTCGTGCTTCAGTTGTTTCAGACATCTTTTCAGAAGTTGGTCTTTTGTTATTGATCTCATGATATCCTCCAGGTTTATCATCTTTATTAATATAGGACAGTTTATTCAAAAAGTCAAGTCAAGACCTTGAAAAAAATAAAAAACTATGATAGAATCAAATAAGTTAACAAGTTAACAAGTTTGCAAGCACTCCCTCCACTACGGCGGGCAGGCAAGTCAGCAAGTAAAATACTTGCACACTTGCCAACTTGTATACTTGAGCACTTACACATCTATGAAATTCAACATCCTAACAATTTTTCCCGACCTAATCTCTCAATATGCAAATGAGAGTATTCTTGGTCGTGGTCAAAAAGCTGGAGCGATTAAAATCAATCCAGTTAACTTGCGTGATTTCACAGAAGATAAACATAAAAAAGTTGACGATACTCCATATGGCGGGGGACCGGGGATGGTGATGAAGGCAGAACCCGTGTTTCGGGCACTGGAGAGTTTAAAAGCATTGCCTAAGGGAAATAAAGATACAAGAAACAAGAAACAAATAATTTCCAATTTCCAATTTCCAAAACGAGCCCAAAGTATTTTATTGAAAGCTGTTGATTTTTTGACTAATAAGAATAAAAAAAAGCTGACAATTTTATTATCACCACGAGGAAAACAGTTTGATCAAAAAATAGCAGAGAGCTTTTCAAAGTTAGATGAACTAACCTTGATTTGTGGTAGGTATGAAGGTGTTGATCAGCGAGTTACGGATCACATGATTGATGAAGAAGTTTCAATCGGACCTTACGTTTTGGCCGGTGGTGAGCTTGGAGCTTTGATTATAACGGAGGCTGTGTCACGACTTATTCCAGGAGTATTAGGGAATCCAGAATCTTTGGAAGAAGAAACATTTTCACAAGGAATAAGGAATAAGGAACAAGGAATAAATATTGAATACGCACAATATACTAAGCCGGCGGATTTCAAGGGCTGGAAAGTGCCGGATATATTGCTTAGCGGTGATCATAAGAAGATAGATGAGTGGAGAAAAAAATAATAGACAAAATACACATAAAAACATACAAATAAGATTGTATTTTAATCCATGTATATTGTATCTTGTTTATCCCCAACCCTGTGCATATCTCCCCTTGACAGACTTTAAGTATTGATGTAAAATAAGCGACGCAACCTAAATAAACCTTACACAACCTAAATTTTCTTAAGTTCAATCAAGAATACTGGGAAGAAAAAAGAGCGACTCAAGAATGGGTAACTCTTTTTTCTTTCTGCGACAGTACAAGATAGTAGAAAGACGAACATTACAATTAAATATACAACAACCATACATATCAAGTATATAGGTTCATAAAAGCAAAAACCATGTTAAATAATAGCAGATTTAACACGGTAAAGTTCACTATAAGAATGTGATAAAGATCTAAGTTGCGTACAGTCCTACGGGACTACGTAACATGTGAACGTCTATTCAAAAACAAATTAGAGTCATAACTCCAAAATTATTTGGAGATAATTCTCATCAGCTGTCGTGATGACAGCCCGTGAAACAGTTTACTGTTTTACATTTATTGAGAGTTTGATCCTGGCTCAGGATGAACGCTGGCGGCGTGTCTAAGGCATGCAAGTCGAACGAACCCGATTTTCTTCGGATTAGCGGGAAGTGGCAAACGGGAGAGTAACACCTTGGTAACCTACCTTCGAGACGGGGATAGCCCAGAGAAATTTGGATTAACACCCGATGGTCATGGGGGGACATAAGTCATTCCTATGTAAAAATTTATTGCTCGAAGAGGGGCCTAGGTCCTATCAGCTAGTTGGTGAGGCAAAAGCTCACCAAGGCTATGACGGGTAGAGGGCGTGAGAGCGTGACCCTCCTCACTGGGACTGAGACACTGCCCAGACTCCTACGGGAGGCTGCAGTCAAGAATATTCCACAATGGGCGAAAGCCTGATGGAGCGACGCCGCGTGCAGGAAGACGCCCCTCGGGGTGTAAACTGCTTTTATAAGGGACGAATTCGTGACGGTACCTTATGAATAAGAGGTTGCTAACTCTGTGCCAGCAGCAGCGGTAATACAGAGACCTCAAGCGTTATCCGGATTTACTGGGCGTAAAGCGTCCGCAGGTGGTTTGACAAGTCATTGGTCAAATCCTGAGGCTTAACTTCAGGACTGCTAATGAAACTGTCAGACTCGAGGCTGGGAGAGGCAAGCGGAACTATCGGTGTAGTCGTAATAAGCGCTGATATCGATAGGAACACCAAAGGCGAAGGCAGCTTGCTAGAACATGCCTGACACTCATGGACGAAAGCGTGGGGAGCGAAGGGGATTAGATACCCCCGTAGTCCACGCCGTAAACGATGTGCACTAGGTATTGGGAGTATCGACCCTCCCAGTGCCGTTGAAAAAAGCTAACGCGTTAAGTGCACCGCCTGGGGAGTACGGTCGCAAGACTAAAACTCAAAGGAATAGACGGGGACCCGCACAAGCGGTGGATCATGCGGTTTAATTCGATGATACGCGAGGAACCTCACCAAGACTTGACATATAGCTGCAAGCTTCTGGAAACAGAAGCCTCCTTCGAGGGTGCTATACAGGTGCTGCATGGTTGCCGTCAGCTCGTGCCGTGAGGTGTACCGTTAAGTCGGGTAACGAGCGCAACCCTCGCCGTGTGTTAAATGTACACACGGGACTGCCTGGGCAACCAGGAGGAAGGCGGGGACGACGTCAAATCAGCATGGCCCTTACGTCTTGGGCAACACGCATGATACAATGGCCGGTACAAAGGGTCGCGAAGCCGCGAGGTGGAGCCAATCCCAAAAAATCGGTCTAAGTTCGGATTGTAGGCTGCAATTCGCCTACATGAAGTTGGAATCGCTAGTAACCGCGAATCAGAACGTCGCGGTGAATACGTTCTCGGGTCTTGTACTCACCGCCCGTCATACCACGAAAGTTGGCAGTACCCGAAGGCTCTCGCAAGAGGGACGAAGGTAAGGTCAGTAATCAGGGTAAAGTCGTAACAAGGCATCCGTAGCGGAAGCTGTGGATGGATCACCTCCTTTCTGGAGATAATCCAACGGAAGTTGGATTCAAGAAAGTTGGTTCCGATCATTTAGTTATTTATAATTAAATGATAAATCGGGATCAGATTATCATATAGATGTTTACATTCACGTAAATTCCGATCCAATCGGAACACGTGGTAAATCTTTATCACATTTGTGTAGTGAAAATTAAAAGCCATCCATTTTTTGGGTGGTTTTTTTATATTTACGGATAACGGATAATGCGGATCTACGGATTCGTTATCAGTAAATCCGCATTATCCGTAATCCGTATATATCCTTGACGCAATTTTTCATAAGTTATATAATACTACCACTAATCAATAAAATAAATTTTTATGTGTTATCATTCCTATGATCGTTTGATCGACCTAGCCAAAAGGACTGGTGATAGGTTAATTGTCCACGACCCGATAGAGGGTAGAGATATGGTGATTATGGATGTGGATGAATATGAAAAAATATTAGATAATGGTAGTAAAGGTGATTTTGGATTTGAATCTCGCAAAGGTATTAGAAATATGTCTAGTGAACAAATGCTGGATCAAATAAATCGTGATATTGCTATTTGGCGAGCTGAAAAAGAAGATGAAGAAGAATGGGAAAGAGATATGGCTCTAGAAAATGAGTTAGAGGACGAGGTTCCATTTGATCCTTTTGCTGAACAAGATTACCATCCAGCTGATTGGCATACTCATCCAGAGGATTTAAATAGTAGAAGAGAACCTTGGCATAGTACTGGCAGTGTTTTGGGTGATAGATATAGTGAATTTGATAATGACGAATTTAAGGACGAAGATGATTGGGAAGACGAAGATGAAGACAGCGGTTTTGATTTTAATATGGATGATTGGAATATGGAAGTGGCAAATGATTTTAATTCCGATTTGTTAAAAGAAGAAAAAAAAGTAGATGATGAAATAAGAGTAGAAGATATTCCTTTTGATATTGATTTTTCAAAGATTGAAGATTTAAAAATTGATATTCCTTTTTTGAATCAAGATTTGGAAGGAGAGGATTGGAATGAGGAGCCATTGGATAGTGATGATGAGCCGGTGTTTTATGAAGAGCCGGTTTAGACAGGATACAATATACATGGAATAAGATACATCTTTGGTAATTTCAAAAATCAAATTATAAATAAAAATACCCGCTGGATGGTGGGTATTTTTTATAAAAATAACTCACAATCTATCCCCACTCTACCTCTTGACTTAAAATATAAAACAGTGTATAATGATGAAGCGTTTAAATTGCGCATATTTTTAATAATATATTTGGCTGAATAAAGCCAAAAAATAGAGTAAAACCGCTGGATTACAAAACTATTGCGACCACTCGTGAGTAGTGCGGGGAATATTACACGTATGGCAGACTTTGATAGATCAAAGCCACACGTAAATGTAGGTACCATTGGTCACGTAGACCATGGTAAAACTACTTTGACAGCTGCTATTTTAAAAGTAGCTGCAGCCAAAGGTTTGATCGCTCAAACCAAAGGTGTTGACGAAATCGACGCTGCTCCAGAAGAAAAAGCGCGTGGTATTACCATTGCGACTGCTCATGTGGAGTATGAAACCGAAAATCGTCATTATGCTCACGTCGATTGTCCAGGACATGCTGATTATGTAAAAAACATGATCACAGGTGCTGCTCAAATGGACGGCGCTGTTTTAGTTGTTTCCGCTGCCGACGGCCCAATGCCTCAGACACGTGAACACATCCTATTGGCTCGTCAAGTAGGTGTACCTTATATTATCGTATTTTTGAACAAAGTTGATCAAGTTTCTGATCCAGAGCTTATTGACCTTGTAGAAGAAGAGGTAAGAGATCTTCTAAAGAAATATGATTTCCCAGGAGATACTACTCCTATTATCCGTGGTTCAGCCTTGAAAGCTCTAGAAAATCCAGAGGATGATACTTATTCTCAACCTATAATGGATTTGTTAAAATCATTGGATGAATATATTCCACAACCAGAACGTGATCTTGATAAAGATTTCATGATGCCAATTGAGGATGTATTTTCAATTGAAGGTCGTGGTACAGTGGTAACTGGTAAGATTGAACGTGGTATTATAAATGTCGGTGATGAAGTAGAAATGGTAGGTATGGGAAATGATGTTAGTAAAACAACTGTTACTGGTGTAGAGATGTTTAACAAGAATCTAAAACGTGGTGAAGCAGGGGATAATGCTGGTATTTTGCTTCGTGGTACTAAAAAAGATGAGGTACAACGTGGTCAAGTTTTGGTTAAACCAGGCACAATAAAACCTCACACTGAGTTTGAAGCAGAAGTTTATGCTTTGACCAAAGAAGAAGGTGGTCGTCACAAACCATTTTTCAAAGGCTATAAACCACAATTTTACATCCGTACTACTGATGTAACTGGTGAAGTTTCTTTACCAGAAGGAACAGAGATGGTAATGCCGGGTGATACAGTTAACTTGAATATCAAGATGATTGTACCCGTTGCTTTGGAAGACAAGATGCGTTTTGCTATCCGTGAGGGTGGTAGAACTGTAGCTTCTGGTGTAGTAACCAAGATTATCAATTAAATTTAAAAGCTGAGGGATCCAATTCGGGTCCCTCTTGGCTTTCTAATAAGTTCTTTTATAAATATGACAACAGACAACGCAACTAAAACTAAAGTCGAAGAAGAAAAAGAAGAAGATGTAAAACAAAAGGTTAGAATAAAAATTAGAGCTTACGATAATAAGATTATTGATAAGGCTACTAAGACTATTATTGATACGGCTGAGCGTAACGGTGCCAAAGTTGTAGGCCCAGTACCTTTGCCAACTGAGAAAAGTAAGTTTAGTGTTGGTCGTTCTACTTTTGTACACAAGACATCCTCAGAACAGTATGAAATGCGTACTCATAAGCGTTTGATTGATATTATAAATCCTAATTCAAAAGCAATTGATGCCTTGATGAATTTGAATTTGCCTAGTGGAGTTGACATCGAGATTAAGATGAACTAAGAGGTGTTTGCAAGTGTGGATAAAGTATTGGTTTCAGGCCTTGACAACAAGTTCTATTTGCGTTAAAATAGTGCCGTTATAGATATTACATATCTAACAGTGAGTCAGATAAGATTTCTTTACTAGAAAAAACATCTGTACGAGCAGTTGGATATAATAAGAGGTGTAAAACATTGAAATAAATAAAAAGCCATTTAAACCCAAATAAGGATTTAAAGGCTAGAAGCGAGAATCACTTTGATTACTTAGTACCTTTTTTAAAGGGTCTTGGTGTTTGAAAAAAAGTGCTTCGCGTTTCTAGTTTTTTGTTAAAAAAAGACCAGGAGATAAAATAAGCATTTATGAAATTCATAGTTGGGAAAAAACTTGACATGACACAAGTGTTTGGTACTGACGGTGTAGTTGTACCAGTCACTCGTGTAGAGATTAGCCCATGTGTGGTGACTCAAGTTAAAAATATGAAAAAAGATGGAGTAGATTCCATCCAGGTTGGTTATGGTAAACAAAAGTTTTTTAGAATAAATAAGCCTACAAAAGGTCATTTAAAAGATATAAAATGGGATGATACTGTTACAGTAAGAGACATGGTAGATTTTAAAGTAGAAGAAGGTTCTAAATTAGAAAGAGGTCATGTTATTACTATTGATGCTTTTAAACAAGGTGAAAAAGTTCAAGTAGTTGGTAAATCTAAGGGAAAAGGCTTTCAAGGTGTAGTAAAGAGACATGGCTTTCATGGTTCTCCTGCTAGCCATGGTCACAAAGATCAATTGCGCATGCCTGGTTCTATTGGCGCTACTGATGCTGCTAGAGTTTTCAAGGGTACTCGCATGGGTGGACATATGGGAGTTGATAGAGTTACTATAAAAAATTTAGAGATTGTTGAAATAAAACCAGAAGAAAATATTATTTTTATAAAAGGAGCCGTACCTGGAGCAAGAAATGGAGTTTTATTTATTTCTACAGCAGAAAATAATTTTGATGTAGAGAGTTTAAAAAGTATGTTGAAAAAGGATACAGAAAATAAGGAGGACATGGAAGTGATTGAGGTAGTGGAGGATAAAAAAGAAGAAGTTGAAAAATCAATTGAAGAGCCAAAGGAAGAAGTGAAGGAAGTAAAAGAAGAAAGCAAAGAAGAAGTAGAAACTCCTGAGGTAAAAATAGAAGAAAAAGAGGAAGAAAAAGCCAATTAAACATAGTACTATGGCAAAAGTTAAGCTATACAATAATCAAGGAAAAGAAACAGGAACTATTGATTTGAATGTAGATATTTTTGATGTAAAAATAAAAAAATCTGTTGTTCATCAAGTTTATACAGCTCTTACAGCCAACGCACGTCAACCATGGGCAGATACAAAAAATAAATCAGAAGTACGTGGTGGTGGTCGCAAACCTTGGAAACAAAAGGGTACTGGTCGTGCTCGTCATGGTTCTAATCGTTCACCTCTTTGGGTTGGTGGTGGTGTGACTTTTGGTCCACTTAGTATAAGAAATTACAAACAAAAAATTAATAAAAAAATGAATCAATTGGCAGTGAAGATGTGTCTTTCTGATAAGGTTGCTAGTGATAAATTTGTCGTCTTGGAAGGTTTGCCTACTGATGGTAAGGCAAAAGAAATTGCAAAACTTAGAGAGGCTTTGCCTGGTATGGGAAGGACTACAATATTTTTGACTCCAAATGTAAATGAAAAAATCAACTTGGCTACTCGTAATATAGTAAAGTTTGATATGCAACAGGCAAAGGATGTTAATGTGGTAGATTTACTAAATCATCAATATGTTGTTATTACCCAAAAAGGTTTAGAAGTTTTAGAAAATCGTTTGAAATAATTATAATATGGGGTTACTTGATAAATTGAAAATTAAAAAAGAAGATAATGTAAAGGATGCGAAACCTGTATCTTCTGCTATGGTAGAAGATGAAGGTAAAGTTGTTTCAAAAGAATCAGAAAAAGAAGACTTTATAAAAAAAGTCCCAGCCAAAAAAGTTGCCAAGAAGACTAATAAACATGATACTGGTAAGATTTTGGTAAAACCTTTCATCAGTGAAAAGGCAGCTATAGCTGAGACAAATGGTAGTTACACTTTTGTAGTTGTAGATGGTGCTACTAAGATTGATGTAAGAAATGCAGTGAAGCAGGTTTATGGAGTTGAACCAAAAAAAGTCAGAGTGATGAATATGGAAGGTAAAGCAAAGCGTTATGGTAAAAATAGTGGTAGACGCAGTGGTTGGAAAAAAGCTATTGTTACTTTGTCAAAGGGGCAGAGTATAAGTATCCACGAAGGAGTATAAATAATATAATATGGCAGTAAAAGTTTACAAACCAACTACCCCAGGGAGACGCAAGTCAAGTGTGCAAGATTTTTCTGATATAACAAAAAAACGTCCTGAAAAGTCCTTGCTTGCCCCTATGAAGAGCAAAGCTGGCCGTAATAATCAGGGTAAAGTTACTGTTAGACATCGTGGTGGTGGTGTAAAAAAATTATATAGAATAGTAGATTTTAAACGATACGATTTAGATATTGAATTTGAGGTAAAGACAATTGAATATGATCCAAATCGTAATGCTCGTATTATGATGGTAGAGAGTGAGAAAGGTAAAAAGGCTTACTATCTAGCACCTCAGGGAATAAAAATTGGGCAGAAATTGGTTTGTAGCAAAGAAGGTGTAGAAGCTACTATTGGTAATCGTATGCCTTTGGAAAAAATTCCTGTTGGTTTGTCTGTTTATAATGTGGAGATCACTCCTGGAAAGGGTGGACAAATTGTTCGTGGTGCTGGTAATGGTGCTCAACTTCAAGTAATTGAAGGAAAGTATGCTCAGATAAAATTACCTTCAGGTGAAGTTAGATTAATACAAAAAGAAGCTTTGGCCACTGTTGGTATGGTAAGTAATCCAGATTATCGTTTGGTAAGATGGGGTAAGGCCGGTAGAAGAAGAATGTTAGGTTGGAGACCAATAGTAAAAGGTAAAAACATGAATCCTGTAGACCATCCACATGGTGGTGGTGAGGGACATAGTCCGATTGGTTTGAGAGGTGGTCCAAAGACAAAATGGGGTAAAAAAGCTAGGGGTGTAAAAACTCGTAAACCAGGTAAGTGGAGCAATAAGTTTATTGTAAAGGGAAGAAAAAGCAAAAAAAAGTAAACAAAATAATAAATTATAAAAAGTTAATCTGTAATTATGTCACGTAGTTTGAAAAAAGGACCTTATATTGATGAGAAATTAGCAAAAAAGGTCTTAAAAGCAAAAGAAAATAAAGATAGCAAGCCAATTAAAACTTGGGCTAGAGCTTCTACTATTGTTCCAGAAATGGTTGGGATGACATTTTTAGTGCATAACGGAAAAGATTTTATAAATATTTTTGTAGATGAAAATATGGTAGGTCATAAGTTGGGTGAATTTTCTCCAACTAAGAAATTTGTTAGTCATGGTGGTAAGATGGCCAAACAACAGGCTAAATAATAATTCATATGGAAAAAGCAAGAGCAGTTGCAAAATTAAAACATTTGAGAATAGCACCACGTAAAGTACGTTTGGTGATAGGTCTTATTCGTGGTTTAAAAGTAGAAGATGCTGTTATTCAGTTGGGTTTTTCGAAGAAGTCAGCAGCTCTTCCAGTATTAAAACTATTGAATTCAGCTGTTGCAAATGCAATTCATAACCATGATTTAAAAATTGATACCCTAGTGATCAAAGAAGCTATGGTGGATGAGGGCGCCACACTGCATCGTTGGATGCCACGTGCTATGGGTAGGGCTACACCTCTTCGCAAAAGAAGCTCTCACATAACTTTGGTTTTAGAGGGTGAAGTGGTTGAGAAAAAGAATAAAAAATTAAAAAAATCAGAAAAAACGGAAGATACAAAAAAGGTAGCTGAAGTTAATAAAGAGGAAAAAACAAAAGATAAAAAAGAAGATAAAAAATAATTTGTTACTATGGGTCATAAAGTCCACCCCAAAATTCATAGAATGCAGGTAATTTATACTTGGGATTCCAAATGGTTCTCAAAAAAGAATTATGCTGCTTTTGCTGAACAAGATATAAAAATCCGTGAGTTTTTGACAAAAAAATTCAAAGATGCGAATATTGACGCCATTAGTGTTGAACGTGGTGCAAAGGATCTGACCGTTACTATTTTGGCTGCTAAGCCAGGATTTATAATCGGTCGTGGTGGTAAGGGCATTGATGATATTAGAAAAGATATTGAAAGAAAGTTTTTAAAAATGTCTCTAAGGGTTAAATTGAATGTAAGGGAAGTAAAGTCTCCGGCACTATCTGCTGCTGTTATTGCTCAGACAATAGCAAGTGACATAGAACGTCGTATTCCTTTTCGTAGAGTCATGAAGCAGAGTATAGAAAGAGTGATGAAGTCTGGTGCTAAGGGTATAAAAATTATATTGTCCGGTCGTTTGAATGGTGTAGAGATTGCCCGTCGTGAGACTTTGTCAGCTGGAAAAGTTCCACTTATTACATTACGTAGTGATGTTGACTATTTTCTTGTAGAGGCTCATACTATTTATGGTGCTATAGGTGTAAAAGTTTGGGTGTATCATGGTGAAGTTTTTGGTAGAAAAGATAAATTTGCAGTCACAGAAGATGCAAGTCAAAAAACTGATAAAAATAAATTTGTTAAGACAAAGTAATTATGCTGTTACCAAAGAAAGTAAAACATAGAAAGTGGCATAAACCACGTAGAGGAAATAAGGGTGTTGCTACTAGAATGAATACTGTTGCTTTTGGCAGTTATGGTTTGGTTGCTGAAACATATAGTTGGGTTACATCTAGACAGATTGAAGCTAGCCGTAGAGTTTTGACCAGATATGTAAGGCGTGGGGGAAAGGTTTGGATTCGTATTTTTCCAGATCGTCCTGTGACCAAAAAAGGCAGTGAAGTGCCTATGGGTGGTGGTAAGGGCGCTCCTGATTATTATGTTGCTACAGTGAAACCAGGTACAGTTTTGTTTGAGATGGAAGGCGTAACAGAAGAAAAAGCTAAAGAAGCCTTAATTTTAAGTTCTCACAAACTACCATTAAAGGCAAGATTTGTCAAAAAAGTTTAATTTTATGGATATTCAAGATTTGAAAAATAAAAGCACAAGAGAATTACATGAACTTTTGGCAGAAAAGCGCAATGAATTGCGTGAACTTAGATTCAAAGTTAGTGAAAAGCAACTAAAGAATGTTTCTGAAATTAAAAAAGTTAGAAAGACTATTGCTCAAATTCTTACTATAATTAAAATGGGTAATAAAGAAGAGCAAAAATAATTTAAATTGTTATGAGCGAAGAAAAGAAGACAGCAGAAAAAAAGGTACTCAACCGTCGTTTTAATGGTGAAGTTGTTAGTGTTGCAGAAAATAAGACAATTCATGTTTTGGTGGCAAGTATCAAAATGCATCCAAAATACCGTAAACAATACACAACAACTAGAAAGTATCCTGTTCATGATGAAAAGAATCAAGCTGAGGTAGGGGATAAGGTTGTTTTTGAAGGTTGTCGTCCATTTAGTAAAACAAAAAGATGGCGTTTAGTAAAAATAGTTAAATAATTTTTTCAATAAAGTTCTGATATGATTCAGCATACATCAATGTTAAAAGTAGCAGATAATAGTGGTGCCAAAAAGCTCCAGTGTATTCGAGTTTTAGGTGGCTATAAAAAAAGATTTGCTAGAATCGGCGATGTCATTACCTGTGCCGTAAAGGAAGCTGCTCCACGCGCTGCAATTAAAAAAGGTGATGTGGTTCACGCTGTTATTGTGAGACAAAGAAAAGAAATGAGACGTAAAGATGGTTCTTATATCCGTTTTGATGAAAATGCAGCCGTTGTTATTGATAGGGAGAGCAAAGAACCAAAAGCAACACGTATTTTTGGTCCAGTGGCAAGAGAACTAAGAGTCAAAGGTTTTCAAAAGATCGTTTCTCTTGCTCCAGAAGTATTATAAAAAATGCGATGCAAATATACGAATGCATACTAATTATACGAATAAACAATAGGTATGAAAATAAAAACAGGCGACAAAGTAAAAGTATTGGCTGGTAAAGATAAAGGTAAGACTGGAAAAGTCATTCAGGTTTTGCGTAATAAAAATACTGCTCAGACTTTTGTTGTGGTAGAAGATGTGAATGTTTTGAAAAAGCACATGAAGGCACGTCGTCAAGGTGAAAAAGGTCAGGTTATTGAATTACCAGCTCCATTGAATATAAGTAATGTTATGCTAATAGACCCAAAGACTGGTAAATCAAGTAGAGTTGGCTATAAAACGGAAGGTAAAGAAAAAAAACGTATAGCAAAAAAAAGTGGTGAATTTTTAAACTAAATATTTTTTCCAAAAAAAGCAAATAAATAATATGGAATCAAGACTGAAAAAACAATATAGAGAACAGGTAGTCCCAGCGCTGAAAGAACAGTTTGGCTACAAAAATATAATGCAAGTGCCAAAATTAGAAAAGGTTGTGCTTAATGTTGGATATGGTCGTAATTTGAAAGATACTGGTTTTATAGAAAATATAGAAAAAACTTTGCGTGTTATTACTGGACAAAGTCCGGTACATAACAAGGCTAAGAAATCTATTTCAAACTTTAAGATTAGAGAGGGTATGAAGGTTGGAATTTCTGTAACATTACGTGGTCAAAAAATGTATGATTTTATTGATAAGTTGACCTCAGTTACTTTACCTCGTGTAAGAGATTTTCGCGGTATCAATCCTAAGAGTTTTGATAAAACAGGTAATTTTACTTTAGGTTTCAAGGAGCATATTGCTTTTCCAGAGATCAAGGGTGATTCTATTGAAAAGATTCATGGTTTAGAAGTTGTGATCAATACTAGTGCCAACACAAAAGAAGAAGGTCAGGCACTTTTAGAAAAGCTCGGCTTTCCATTCAAGAAATAAATAAATTAAATATGGCAACTAAAGCACAAATAGCAAAATCAAGTCGTAAGCCAAAATTTAGCACCAGAACGGTAAAACGTTGCTGGAAATGTGGCCGTGAACGTGGATATATAAGAAAATTTGGTCTTTGCCGTATTTGTTTTAGAGAATTAGCCAATGATGGTAAATTGCCTGGTATTCGTAAATCAAGCTGGTAAATTTTTAAATAAACCATATTAGCCCGAGGCTGATTAGCCTTTGGCTAAAAATAATCAAAATAATTATTCTAACTTATGATGACTGATCCAATTGCTGATATGCTAACTCGCATTAGAAATGCCCAAATGTCAAGAAAGGGCAGTGTTGAGATACCTTTTTCAAAATTGAAAAAAAATATTGCTGACATTTTGAGTAAAGAAGGTTATTTAGGTAAGGTGACAGAAGTTGAAGCCGAACCAGTAAATAAGCTGATTTTGGAATTGAAGTACAGTAATAAACAACCAGCAATACGTTCAATAAAAAGAGAGAGTAAACCAGGTCGTAGGGTGTATTGCAAAGCAGACGAGATGCCAAAAGTTTTGAATAATTACGGTGTAGCTATTGTATCTACTTCTGGTGGTCTTATGACCAATAAAGAAGCTCGTAAAAATGGTGTTGGCGGAGAAATTATCTGTTCTGTTTACTAAAGATTTTCATAGATTAATAAAAAAGTATGTCACGTATAGGAAAACAAAAAATTGAAATCCCTGAAGGTGTAACTATTGAAGTAAAAGATGGTTTAATTAAGGTAAAAGGACCAAAAGGGGAATTGATTCGCAAATTAAATAATTTGGTTAGTGTTGCAGTTCAAGATGGAGAGGTAAAAGTAAGTGTTGAAAAACCTGAAGAAAAAAAAGAAAGAGCTTTATGGGGTACTTTTAGTGCTCACATTAAAAACATGATAAAGGGTGTAACGGAAGGATTTTTTAAAGATTTAGAGGTAAATGGTGTTGGTTATAAAGTTTCAATGCAAGGTAATGATTTAAAAATAGAGGTAGGTTATTCTCATCCAGTTATTTACAAAACGCCAGAAGGAATTGTTATTTCTACTGAAAAAAATCAAATAAAAGTCACTGGTGTTGATACTGAATTGGTTGGTAGGGTGTCTGCTGAGATTAGAAAAGTTCGTAAACCAGAACCCTATAAAGGAAAAGGCATTAAATACCTTGAGGAAGTAATTAGGCGTAAAGCAGGTAAGACTGCTAAATCTTAAGTTTTGAATAAATATGAATAAAAAAAATACCACAAGAAAAGAAAAGAGAGAAAGAAGAAGAGTCAAAGTACGGGCTAAGATTTCTGGTACTGCAGAAAGACCTAGACTTGCGGTATACCGTAGTTTGTTAAGTATTTTTGTTCAATTAATTGATGATACTACTGGAAAAACCATTTTATCTGTTCATAGTAAAAAAATAGATAAAAAAGCTGATGCTGGTGAAAGAAAAGGTAAGACAGCAATCGCTTATTTGGTTGGTAAAGAATTGGCTACCCAAGCAAAAGATAAACAAATAGAAATTGTAGTTTTTGATAGAGCTGGATTCAAATACCAAGGTAGGGTACAGGCAGTTGCCGATGGTGCTCGTGATGGTGGTTTGAAATTTTAATATAATTTAGAAATTATCAAAGTTATATGGCATTCAAAGGAAAAGGTAAACCAAAATTCAAAAAAGAAAAACCAGAGTTTGATCAACAGATTGTAGATTTGGCTCGTGTTACTCGTGTTACAAAAGGTGGTAAGCAATTGAGCTTTCGTGCTTTGGTTGTAATTGGTGATAGAAAAGGCCGAGTAGGTTATGGAGTTGACAAAGGTAAAGATGTCCAAATTGCCGTAGAAAAGGCTGTTAATCAAGCTAAAAAGAATCTAATTACCATTCCGATGTTTAAAGATACTGTACCTCACAGAACAGAGGGTAAGTACAAGGCTGGTAAGGTAATGATTAAACCAGCCCCTATGGGTTCTGGTATTATTGCTGGTGGTGCTGTTAGAGTGGTATTGGAATTGGGTGGTGTGCCAAATGCATCTGCCAAGATTATGGGTAAGACTGGTAATAAGATGAATAATGTAAAAGCTACTTTTGTGGCCTTACAATCTTTTAAACCAAAAGTTCAACGCAAAAAATCCTCCTCCGCCAAGGCTATGGAGGACAAGGGAGCGAGTGAAATTAAGTCCCCAGAAGCTGAAAGCGAGGGCGGGAAAAAGGTAGAAAAATAATACCCACAGGGTATCCCTCTGCGGGGAAAATTATCAATATTAGAATATGAAATTAACTCCAAGTACAATTAAATCTGCAAGTAAATCTCGCAGAAAACCCAAAAGACTTGGGCGTGGTAATGCTTCTGGAAAGGGTACTTATTCTGCACGTGGTCTAAAGGGGCAGAGATCTCGTTCTGGTGGTAAAAGTGGAAACCAACTTAGAGGCTTTAAAGCATCTTTGCAAAAAATTCCAAAATTGCGCGGTTTCAAAAGCCTTAAAGCAAGAAAAGAGACTGTTACTTTGGATACTTTGGAAAAGTATGCTAATGAAAAACAAATTGTTAATCCTGCTTTTTTGACTAAGGTAAAGGCTATTACTACACCAAAAAATGGAGTAAAGATTGTTGCTAGGGGTGAATTAAAAAAGAAACTAAAAATTGAGGGTTGCTTAGCTAGTAAAAATGCGGTAGAATTGATAGAGAAGGTTGGGGGTAGTGTTAGGTTCTAAAATTAACAATTTTCAAAATACAATTTCCAAATAATTTCCAGCTTATAAATTCCAAATTGATTAAAGAATTTGGAAATTGATATTTGAAATTTGTTTGGAAATTGTAACTTGTATCTTGTATCTTAAAAATTATGTGGGAAAAGATTCGTAAAATTTGGAAAATAAAGAATTTAAGAAAAAGCGTCCTTTTTGTTTTAGGGATGCTTGTTATTTTTAGAATAGCTGCTCATATTCCAATTCCTGGTGTAGATAGAGAGGCTTTGAGTCAGTTTTTATCAGGCAATCAGATTTTGGGATTATTAAATGTATTTTCTGGTGGTACTATGGAAAACTTTTCTATAGTCATGCTTGGTATTGCTCCATATATTACAGCTTCTATTATCTTCCAGCTTTTGACAATGGTAGTTCCTCGTCTAGAAGAGCTGTCAAAAGAAGGTGAAGCGGGTCAGCAAAAAATAAACATGTACACTCGTCTGTCTACTGTGCCTTTGGCCTTTTTACAGGCTTTTGCTATGATCCAGCTTTTGACTCAATCACAAAATCAAATTATTCCAGACCTTAATACTTACAAGCTAGTAACAATAATGCTGACTATTACAGCTGGTACAGTATTTTTGATGTGGATTGGTGAACTTATTACTGAAAAAAATATCGGAAATGGAATTTCACTCTTGATTTTTGCTGGTATCGTATCGGCTCTACCAGGAGTAGTACAAAGAGCTGTTTTGAATTATACTTCATCAGATTTATATACCTATGGTTTGTTTATTGCTATTGCTATTGCCACTGTTATAGGTGTGGTTATTATTAGTGAAGGACAGAGAAATATTCCAGTTAGTTATGCCAAACAAATTCGTGGTAATAAGACCTATGGTGGTAGTAATACTCATTTGCCTTTGCGTGTGAATATGGCTGGTGTTATTCCAATCATTTTTGCTATCTCTGTTATTTTATTTCCACCAATGATTGCTCAGTTTTTTATAAACGGTGGTGGTTGGTTTGCTACATTGTCTCAGGGAGTTGTGAGTTTGTTTAATAACCAACTATTTTACGGAGCCTTGTATTTTATATTAGTATTTGGTTTTACATATTTTTACACTGCTGTTATTTTCCATCCCCAAAAAATCGCTGAAAATTTGCAACGTCAAGGTGGTTTTATTCCTGGTATTCGTCCAGGTAAACAGACCGAAGAATATCTAGGCCATACCATGAGTAGAATAATTTTCATCGGCGCTTCATTTTTAGCCCTTATTGCTGTATTACCTCTACTTTTAAGAGCTGTTACAGGCACACAATCATTAGTAATTGGCGGTACTTCACTTTTGATCGTAGTATCAGTAGCTATTGAGACTGCCAAGCAGATTGATGCCCAGATTGAGGTGCATGAGTATGACCGCATGTAAGCAGAATAAGCAATAAGCAGATTAAGTTATAAGTAAAACCACCGCGAGGTGGTTTTTTTGTTTGGCGACAAATCACCCCCCCCCAGCGATAACTCACCCTCTTGTCAAGAGGGGTATAATTTGGTACAATATTTTTAGCTACATATAGCTAATTTATAAACTTTTAACTTTTAATCCTATGTCTCTCTTTGGCTCTAGCATAAAATATTCGATTGTTGAACATCAGTTATCAGAATTTGATATCAAAAAATTAGTTTCGCATTATAAAGTAAAGAGTCTAGATTCTAACGAAGAGGATTTGGTTGAAGACACCATTATTGCCCGCCGACGTGGTGATGGTAAAATTTCTTTGCAACAAATTTACGAAGCCCTGACCCAAATGAAGGATCAGAATAAGATTAGTAGACAGGATAGAGATGGGGTGATGAGGGTTTTTGAGGAGTTTTTGAAATAAATAAGTTTTGTAAATTTCTAATTTCTAATTCACCTAATTTCTAATAAAATGTCTAATGTCAAAATTAGAAATTGGACATTTTAATTTTTATTAGAAATTAGATATTAGGTGAATTAGAAATTTTAAATAAATATTTATTTGGTAAAATATGAAAAGAGTAATTATTCTCATGGGTATCCCTGGATCTGGAAAGGGGACTCAAGCCAGAAAATTAGTAGCCAAATATAACTATGGCCAGATTTCCACTGGCGATCTTTTGCGTGCATTAGGTAATGACGAGAATGCTGATCCAGAAGATAAGCAAAAATTAGCCGACATGAAAGCTGGTAAATTAGTTGCTGATGATTTAATTTACAAACTAGCTTTTGCTGAGATGGATAAATACCTAGATGCTGGTAAGGGTATTATTTTGGACGGAGCGATTCGCAATCTGGAACAAGCCAAGAAATATCAGGAATATTTTGCTAGTAAAAATTTGACTGACGATGTGATAGTTGTTGAGGTCGCTTTGAGCGACGAGACCAGCTTTAATCGCCTCACTAAGCGCAAAATTTGCCCTTCCTGCGGGTTTATCCTGCCATATTCACCTGATAACGAGAAAAAGCTAAAATGCCCTGAATGCGACGGAGAATTGATTGTCCGTTCAGATGATAACCCCGAAATAGCCAAACAGCGTATTGTTGAGCAAGGGAATACAGCAATTATCTCAATTTTGGATTACTATCGTGATTTGGGGATTTTGGAGACGGTTGATGGTGAGTTGTCTATTGATGAAGTAGATAAAGAAATTAGAAATGTTTTGGAAAAATAATTTATGTCATACATAAAATCACAATCAGAAATAGAAAAAATTAAAGGAAATGGTACAGTTTTGGGCTAAAAAAGTGGTTAAAACCGTGAAAAATCCACTATTTTGTGCTACCTTTCACGGTTTTCTTGACAAAACCGTGAAAATATGCTATAATATTAGTATATGGTTAAAACATTGAATATCTTTAATAAAATAAATTCTCTACGTGAGAGATATTATAATGCGACTTCTGGCAAAGAGGCGCTCATTCAAATTATTTCCGAAACAGAGACTGCTGAACAAGTATACAATTCAAATGCCATAGAGAATAGTACACTTACTTTAGAAGAAACAGAAAAAATACTTTTGCAAATTGATCTGGATAGATTTATCTCGGAAAGAGAGATGTTTGAAGCGAAAAATTTGGCACGAGTTGTTTCATATATAGACAAGAGAGCCAAGGAGCAAGAACTTAATCTTGAAATGATTTTGTTTTTGCATAAAATGTTGATTTCAAATATTCGTGATGACGTAGCAGGAAGATTTAGAAAAGATAATGAATTTGTTCGTGTTGGAAATCATATTGCCCCTAATCCCAAAGAAGTGCTAGGTCGTCTTGAAAAAATGTTAATAGAATATAATTCTGCAAGTCAGGAAAATATTATCAGACGCATAGCAAAATTGCATCTTAGTTTTGAATATACACATCCGTTTGTTGATGGTAATGGTCGGATTGGGCGTGTTATAAATAATTATCTATTGATTCGAGAAGGATTTGCACCTATAAATATAAAATTTATTGATAGAAAAAGTTATTATGAAGCTTTTAGAGAATTTGATACTAATGGCAAGACTTCAATTATGGAGCAGATAGTTGGCAGGGCGCTTACCAACAGTTATCATAAACGGCTGGCGTATTTAGAAGGTAAAAAAATTATTACCCTGGCTGATTATGCTAAGAAAAATAAAATTTCCCATTCTAATCTTTTGAATAAAGCTAATAGACAAACTATTGAGGCCTTTTTGGAAAAGAATATTTGGAAAATAGGAGTTTAATATCAATTTATGTCATACATAAAATCACAATCAGAAATAGAACAAATTATTAAGGGTGGAAAAATTTTGGGAGAGATTTTGGAGAAACTTGGCAATATGGTAAAGCCTGGTATTTCAGCTTTGGAAATTGATCAAGAAGCAGAACGTTTGATAAAAGAAGCTGGCGGTAGGCCGGCTTTTAAGGGTTATCGGGGTAGAAAAAGCGAGCCGGCGTTTCCATCCACAATTTGCGCTTCTAGGAATGATGAGTTAGTCCACGGCATTGCAACAAAAGATAAAGTATTGAAAAAAGGTGATATTTTTAGTATTGATATTGGAATGCAGTGGCCGTATAAGGAAAAAGGAATAAGGAATAAGGAACAAAATAACGGACAGGGTTATTATACCGATACTGCCATTACTGTGATCGTTGGGGAAGTGCCGGAGAAAACTAGGCAGTTGGTGAATGTGACAAAAAAAGCTTTAGAAATTGGTATTGCGCAGTGCAAGGTTGGTAATACTGTGGCTGATATTGGTCGGGCGATTCAAGATTATATAGAGCCACAGGGTTACGGAATAGTGCGTGATCTTGTTGGTCATGGTGTAGGGCATGGTGTACACGAAGACCCGCGCGTACCAAATTATTATGATAAGAATATGGAAGATTGGGTATTGAAAGAGGGTGTTGTAATAGCAATAGAACCAATGATAACAATTGGTGATTATAATATAAAAACTGCTGATGATGGCTGGGGTATTTCTACTGTTGATGGTAGTTTGAGCGCCCATCAAGAACATACTGTTGTGATTACGAAAGATGGGCCAGTGGTGGTTACGAGAAGACCGGGCGAAAAGAAAGATTAATATATAAGAAAGTTTTAATAATTTCTAATTCACCTAATTTCTAATTTCTAATAAAATATCTAATGTCAAAATTAGAAATTGGACATTGTTCATTTTATTAGAAATTAGGTGAATTAGAAATTAGAAATTTATGAATATACTCGGTGTCGACTACGGTCGCAAAAGAATAGGGCTAGCTTGGCTCCAAGAAGGATTGGATGTTGTTTTGCCGTACGGTGTAGTTGGGTCACTTAAGGAGTTGGTGGATCTAGTTGAAGTGGAAAGAATTGATAAAGTTGTTTTTGGTTTACCTCTTACTTTGGAAGAAATGAGTGAAAATCCTAATACCAAAAGAATTAGAAAATTTGCCGATGAAGTTAAAAAACAAACTGGTGTAGAAATTGATTTTGCTGATGAACGCCTCACTACATCTGAGGCCAGGCAGATGGGTGGCGATGCCACACTTGATGAAAAAGCTGCTATGTTAATTTTAGAGACTTATTTAGAAGAGAGTTCATAAAGTAATTCTTTAAAAACTTTATAACTTGATAACTTTAAAAACTAAAATGTTATGCAATCACCACTTAAAAATTTTCTAGAAACTGTTTCTTTTTTAGAAAAAAGACCACTTGAATTTTGGGATGAAAAAAAACAAAAAGAAATTTCTACTAACTCTAATGAATCAATAGATAAATTAAAAAAGACTCTTGAGAGTAAAGAACTGACAGATACCAAGGCTTATAAAGTTTTGGTTTTTTTGAAAAAGGATGTCACAGGTGATTTTGATGATCTGGCATTTGTACAGCACCTGTCCAATTTGATAGAAATATATCATTTATCAGAATTGACAGAAGATTTAGCTAAAATAATAAATGAATTAGATTCCAAGATTATCAAAGCTAAGAAAAAATTACTAGAACATCATGTAGCTTTAGAAAACTTAAATAAAAAAACTAAAGAGATATCTGAAGAAGAAAAGCAAAAGGCAGATTTGGATACTATGCAGAAAGTCGGGATTTTTTATGTGTTAGAATATACACTTCAAGTTATGTTTGAAATGAAGAATTTGTCGGACGAGGACAAGAAAAAGCTTTTGGAAGATGGTTTACAGGTGAAGGCTGGTAATTTACCAGCATATATTCCGCTTGAAGAGACTTTTCGTAAAGAGTTATGTTATAAGATACACAACGAGGAACTGCGTAACGATCTCTTAAAAGTATTTTACAAATTTGATGATATATTCTATAATTATAGTGAGGCTGGTTGGGAGAAATGGGCAGATGCTTTAAAAGAGTTTAATATGGCTCTGTTGAAAGCTTTTAGTGTGTATGGGTTTACTGATTTCAAAGCCGCTATCTATTATCCTTATGGTAATAATATAAAAATAAGTGAATTAATTAATAAGTTTTAATCTTAAGCTAAAAAATATGGCAACAGAAGAAGAGGGAAAAAAAGAAGTAGACTTAGGTAAGGAGGGTTTAAGCCCAGAGCAATTGGCTCAACAACAAGAAAAAGCAGCGATAGAAGAGCGAGCTGGAGATGCTTTAACCGGAGTAGAAAATGAAGATCAATCAAGCACCGAGGTTGAAAAAGGGGAGAAAAGTAAAGGAGATAAGTTGGTGGAGTACCACAGACTTGTGAGTGATTTGCAGAGTCGACTTGAAAGTGGCTTAAATTCACTAGAGTCTGCTCTTTATGATGACCAGAGTGATCATGATCATAAGCAGTTTGCAGGTATGAAAGATAATAGGCAGAAATCTATTGAGGGTTTGGAAAACTTAAGAGCGATTTTTGGAAACATGGCTCTGGATAACGGAAAAACTGACGACCATTTAGCTGATTCGATTAAGTGAAATTTAATTAAATAAGTAAATGACCACTAGCTAACAGCTGGTGGTCTTGATACGTTTGTACCAATTATTTCCATGGCAGGTGATATGTTACAGGATTATTGTTATCTAGATATAGACTTTGTAACTTTACAAACTAAATTGTTATGCAAGCAATCACCCTCTCTCGTCGAGACTTCCGCGAAAGTGATCAAATAATTTCACTCTACACTTTAGAAAAAGGTAAACAGGAAGTTCTCGCACGAGGAGTAAAAAAAATAACCAGTAAGAATTCGGCTCATCTTGAGCCGTTTTCTTTCGTTGAGGTAGAAATTGTACCTGGCAAAGAAATTGATCACCTGACAAAAGTCCAGCCAATAAATTATTTTAGTAATATTAGAAAAGATTTGGAGAAGAGTTTGTCAGCTAGTTATATTGTTAATCTGACGGACAAACTAGTTCATAGTGGTGAGGTGGATGAGAGGGTGTTCCGGTTGCTTCGAGAGTGGCTAGAGATGGTGGATAATTTAGATGAATTTAATATAATTCTGGTTGATTGTTATATTGTTATATTGTTATATTGTTTGGGTTTTGATATCTCCGAATCAGATGTAAAAAATCAGGAAATGAAAAAGAATTTGGAAATTATGGCCAGTGGTAAATGGGATTTGATTAACAATTTACATTTTGAGGGCGATGAACAAAAGAGAGTGCATAGTAAGATTTATAATTATCTAACATTTCAGACTGAGAGGAAGGTGGAGGATTGGTTTAAAATAAGTCAAATTTCAGACTAACTGTGGATAACTTTTTGACATATAATTTTAATATGGTAATCTAGATATAGATATGACTAAACAAATACTAAACAAACAAAATCGTCGTAGATGCCTCTCTGTTGTGAGATGGTTAGTTTAGTATTTTAATATATTAAACTTAGTAAGATAACCCTCTCGCATCAGAGAGGTTTTTTTTATTGTTTTAATAAATAGTAATAATTATAAACATATGGAAAAAAATAATTCATACAAAAAAATAGCTTCATACGAAGCTCATAAGGGGGAGTTTGATAAGTGTCTTTTGCTTTATTCTGGCGGTTTAGACACATCAGTAATGCTAAAGTGGATTGCTGAGGAATATGATTGCGAGGTAATAGCTTTAACAATTGATATTGGTCAGACAGTGGACAATATGGAAGAGATAAAACAAAAGGCAATTGATCTGGGAGCAAGCGAAGCAATAGTTTATGATGCCAAAGATGAGTTTGCTGATATTTTATTGTCTGAAGCAATTAAAGCGAATGCAGACTATCAAGGCGGATATGCTCTTGGTTGTCCTTTGGGTAGGGTGATGATTTCCAAAGTGGCGGTTAAAATTGCCAAAGAAAAAGGTTGTCAAGTAATTGCTCATGGTTGTACTGGTAAAGGCAATGATCAAGTGAGGTTTGAGGGATATATGACCACACTTGATCCAGATATAAAAATAATTGCTCCAGTTAGAGAATGGGGAATGGGCAGGGAAGAAGAATTAGAATACGCTGCAAAGCATAATATTCCAGTAAAGCAAAAAAAAGACACGCCATATTCTTATGACGAAAATATGTGGTCTAATACTGGGGAAGGTGGAGAGATTGAAGATCCAGAACTCATTCCACCACTGGAAAATATTTTGCAATGGTGCAAAACACAAGAACAAGCATCTGATGAAGCAGAAGTTTTGGAAATAGAATTTGAACAAGGTATTCCAGTTATTTTAAATGGTGAGAAAAATAAACTCAGTAAAATAATTGAGGATTGTAATAGTATTGGTGCCAAACACGGTGTTGGAGTATTTCAACTGATCGAAGACAGAATTGTTGGTCTCAAAGTCAGGGGTGTTTATGAAAATCCCGGTGCTTCAATTTTGATTTCAGCTCACAAAAAATTAGAACAATTGGTTTCTACCAGAGAAGAAAATGAGATGAAAGAGCAGATGGATATCAAGTGGTCATATATGACTTACGGTGCACAGTGGTACGATCCTGTGATGTATCATTTGAACGCATATATCAATAGTCAGAATAAGAAAGTAACCGGCAAAGTAAAAGTAAAATTGTATAAAGGTAATATTGATGTGGTTGCATTAGAATCACCTTATTCTTTGTTTGATGCAAATTTAGCAACGTTTAACAAGAATCCAAAATTCAATCAAAATGCCTCTCCAGGGTTTATTGAATTGTATACACTAGCGCAGAAAACTGCTTTTAATGTGTATAATTTTGAAGATGAGTTGGGTTCTAATTAATTATTTTTCGCCCTCTCCTCTCATGGGGGAGAGGGTATAATAAGATTAAGATATTAAACATATGACTAAAAAACTATGGCAAAAAAATGAGACTCAGTCGCATTTTTTAATCGAGTCTTATACTGTTGGAGATGATTATATTTGGGACAAGAAGTTGATACTCTATGATATTCAAGCAAGTTTGGCACATGCCAAAGGTTTGGAAAAAATAGGTATACTTACCTCAGATGAATTTGAGAAGATTAAAAATACTTTGCAAGAGATGAAAATAGACTGGCAAATAGGCAAGGTAAAAGTTACTATTGAAGATGAAGATTGCCACACTGTAATTGAAAACTATTTGGTAGAGAAGTTGGGAGATGTTGGCAAAAAAATTCACACTGGCAGAAGTAGAAATGATCAGGTTTTAGTTGCGATGAGAATGTATATGAAAGCCAAATTAGAAGAGGTGAAGAAATTATCCTTAGACTTAACTCAAACTTTTTTAATTCAAGCAGAAAAATATAAAGATATTCCAATGCCGGGTTATTCTCACACACAACAAGCCATGCTATCTTCAGTTGGGCATTACTATGCAAGTTTTGTTGAGAGCTTGCTTGATGATATTGAATATTTAGACAGTGTTAAGAAGCAAATAGACAAAAGTCCTTTGGGAAGTGCTGCCGGGTTTGGGGTTTCGTTATCACTTGAAAGAAAATTTGTTGCGGATGAGTTGGGTTTTGCTGATGTGCAAATAAATTCACTTTATTGTCAAAATAGCAAAGGTAAATTTGAAAGCTTATTTTTGGAAGGCTTATCGCAAGTCATGATGACTTTGTCAAAATTCTCCACTGATATGCTTTTGTTTACTAGTGTGGAGTTTAATTTTTTTGAAGTTGATTTCAGTCTAACAACCGGATCAAGTATAATGCCTCACAAGAAAAATTTAGATGTTTTGGAAATTGTCAGAGCCAATTCATGTGTTGTAATATCAAATCAAAATTTAGTTAAGGATTTATTCAAGAATCTGATGTCGGGTTATAACAGAGATAGTCAACTTATGAAAAAACCAGTTTTAAACAGTGTTGATATTGTCGAAAGTAGTCTGAAGGTTGTAAAGTTATTTGTAGAAAATACCATACCCAATGAAAGTGAGATAAAAAACAAGATTAGTAAAAATATTTTTATGGCTGATGTTGCTAATGAGATGGTTGTAAAACAAGAGGTACCTTTTAGAGATGCCTATGTGCAAGCAAAAGATAAACTTGAACATCTTGATATTGATCTACAAGAGAATTTGAATAGTAAAATATCTCTGGGCGCACCGGGGAATTTGGGATTGGGTAATTATCATGCCAAATTAATTCAATTATATGAAAAAAGCTAAATTAATAATTGATAATAAAGAAGTTGCTGTCGGTATTGGTGTTGGGGTTAGTGGAGTTTATGCTGGTGAGTTGGTTTTTAACACTGCAATGTCTGGTTATCCAGAAGCAATAACAGATCCGTCGTATTCGGATCAAATTTTATTATTTTCTTACCCGCTGATAGGAAATTATGGAATTAGTAGTAAGTGGTTTGAGTCAAAAAAATTTCAACCAAAAGCAATTATATGTGGTGAGATTAGCCAACACCACGACCATTTTGAGGATACAGTTGGACTGGATAAATTTATGGAGAATCAAAATGTTGGTGGTATTACTGGAGTTGACACACGTTTTCTGGTTAAGTTAATAAGAAAACAAGGCGCAATGGAAGTTGTAATTATTGTTGAGTAATAGAAAAATTATATGAATAATAAAATTAAAAAAATTATTATATTGGATTATGGATTTAAGGCGGGGATAAAAGATTCGTTGCAAAAATTAGGATGTGAGGTAAAGGTTTTGAATGGTGGTTCTAGCGTACAAGATGTGCTGGTACATAATCCGGATGCAATTATACTTTCAAATGGACCAGGAAATCCAGAAGATTATCAAAATCAAATAGATAATATAAAAATTTTATTAACAAAATCTATTCCTATCTTTGGGATTTGTCTAGGTCATCAATTGTTGGTAATTGCAGGCGGGGGTAAAACATATAAGTTGAAATTTGGTCACAGAGGAAATAATCATTCGGTGTTTGATTTGGAAAGTAAAAAGGCTTATATAACCTCACACAATCACGGCTACTCAGTCACAAGTAATAGTTTGCCTAGCGATTTTTCACCTTGGTTTGTTAACCTGCTAGACAATACAATAGAGGGTGTAAAACATAAACATAAGTTAGTCTGGTCTGTACAGTTTCATCCAGAGGCAAATCCAGGAACCTTGGATACTATCTTTATATTCAAAAATTTTATTGAAAAGATATGAAAGATAAAACCATAAAAAAAGTATTAGTTGTCGGATCTGGGCCAATTGTGATTGGACAAGCCGCGGAATTTGATTACTCAGGGACACAAGTTTGTCTTGCTCTAAGAGAAGAGGGTGTCAAGACGGTGCTTCTTAATTCAAATCCGGCGACAATTCAAACAGATGAGAGCGTGGCTGATAAAATTTATTTTGAACCCATGAATTGTAAGGTGTTGGAAAAAATAATTAAGATAGAAAAACCTGATGGTGTGATTGCTACTGCGGGTGGTCAGACTGCTCTAAACCTGGCAACAGGCTTAAAAAGCAAAGTAAAATTTTTGGGAACCGGATTAGAGTCAATTAAAAAAGGGGAGGATAGAGGGTTGTTTTGTTCGGTCATGAATAAGCTTGGTCAGCCAATTTTACCAAGTAAGATTGTAAGTACTATTAAGCAAGGTGTAGGGTTTGTTGAAAAAATTAAATATCCTGTGATTATCAGAAGTTTGTATACTTTGGGTGGTACTGGTAGTGGGGTGGCTCATTGTAAAAAAGAGTTAGAAGAAAAATTGATCAAAGGATTTGAGTCTAGCCCAGAAAAGAAAGTTCTTTTGGAGAAAAGTGTTTCTGGGTGGGGTGAGTTGGAATACGAAGTTGTTAGAGATGCACAAGGAAATAAATTAATGGTTTGTGCTATGGAAAATATTGATCCCATGGGGGTGCATACTGGCGAGTCGATAGTAGTGGCTCCACTTCAAACTATTTCTGATAAGGATCATCAAAAAATGAGATGGGCAGCACTAGAAATTGTAGAAGAGTTAGATATAAAAGGAGGTTGTAATGTTCAATTTGCTTATGATTATAAATCAGGAAATTATTATGTAATAGAAGTGAATCCTAGACTATCTAGAAGCTCAGCCTTGGCGTCCAAAGCAACTGGTTATCCCATAGCATGGATTTCTGCCAAAATAGCTTTGGGGTATACACTGCCGGAGATTATTAATCCGATTACTGGCAAAACGGCCTGTTTTGAGCCGGCGCTTGATTATGTGGTAATAAAGATGCCAAAATGGCCAGATGATAAGTTTTCTGATATGAATAAGCAAATTGGTATGACAATGAAAAGCACAGGTGAGACAATGGCTATTGGTAGATCTTTTGAAGAAGCTATGTATAAGGCAATTGCCGGTTTAGATTTTAAGCAAGATATTTTTTATCAAAATATCAAAATAAATAATTTGCAAATATGCAAAAAATTAGCAACACCAACCACCGATAGAATAAATACTATTTTTCAGGCAATTGCTGGTGGTGTGTCAGTTGATCAAATATCAAAAATAACTAGAGTACATTCTTGGTTTGTGAATAAATTTTATAAATTACACAAGGAAAAAGAGAAAATAAAAAAAGATATAACAGTTTATAAAATGGTAGATAGTTGTGCTGGAGAATTCACCGCAATTACACCATATTTTTATTCCACACGCGGAGTAGAAAATGAAGCTGGTTCACTTAATGGTCCTAAGGTGATTATTATTGGTTCTGGTCCTATTAAGATAGGACAAGGAATAGAGTTTGATTATCTGACTGTTCATGCGGTAAAGGCGCTTAATAAGCTTGGGATAAAGGCCATTATTATTAATAATAATCCAGAGACGGTAAGTACGGATTTTTCGATTTCTGACAGATTATATTTCGAGCCCTTATCATGGGAGTTTGTGAGTAAGGTAATAGAAAATGAAAAAGATGGTTTATTGGGTGTGATGGTTCAGTTTGGTGGGCAAACAGCCATAAATTTAGCCGAAGACATTGCCAATTCGGGAACAAAAATTTTAGGGACTTCTTTTGAAAGTATTAATTTGGCAGAAAATAGACAAATGACAGCGGAGTTGCTTGGAGATTTAGATATAGAAATGCCAGTTTGGAAGATAGCTAATAACAAAAAAGAATTGTCAGAGCATATAAAAAAAATTGGCTTTCCACTGCTCATAAGACCATCATTTGTTATAGCTGGAGAAGGGATGATTTTGGCTCACAAGCAAGAAGATTTATCTTCATATTGGTCTGAATTGCCAGAAGAATTTTCCAAACCATTTTTGATTGATTCATTTTTGGCAGATGCCAAAGAAGTTGATATTGATTTTATTTCAAATGGCAAACAAGTTTTGAGTTTTGTATTAGAACAAATAGAGCCGACAGGCATTCATTCTGGTGATAGTCACTGTGTGTATCCGCCTCAGTCTTTGAGCAAAGATGAATTAAATTCCCTAAAAGAAATAACAGACATAATTGCAAAAAAAATGAAAATTATAGGGATAGGGAATATTCAATGCGCCATAAAAGATGGAAAAATTTATGTTTTGGAAATTAATCCTAGAGCTTCTAGGACAATACCTTTTTTGGGTAAGGCACTCGGTGTTAATTTGGTACAAATTGCTGTGGAAGCAGTGATGAAAGGAGAATTAGGTAATATTGATTTTACCAAATCTAATCAAGTCTACATAAAAAAACCAATTTTTTCATTAGATAAAATGGTTGGAGTAAGTAATAAATTAGGACCAGTTATGAAAAGTACGGGTGAGATGATGACTTCAGGTAAAACTTTTGACGAGGCTTGGGAAAAAATTAATAAAAAAGTATGAAGATTATATTAATAAACAAGTTAACACGTCGTAATTTAAACCCACTCTAGAAAATTGGTATTTTTAGAGTTGGGTCTCACTAATCGTTTACAAGAACGGTTTTTTGTTTGTTTCAAAAGTGCTTTGGTGAAATTGGATAATCACTCTAGAAAAATACTAGAATTACAGGTTCAAATCCTGTGGGCACTACGGTAGATAATTCAATCTACTACAAATCAAAAGAGTGGAGGAAAACATGGATTACCAAAAAGGGCTTTCTGTCGCTATCGTCGAGGTTACGCAACAGTGTCAACTGCGCTGTCCTGGGTGCTATATGATTAACTTTGGAGCACTTACTACAAAGTATATGTCACTTGAACAGGCAGTAGGATTATTGGACTTGTCTCGTGAGTATAGGGGGGCGGAACTTGACAAAGTCTATCTACTTGGTGGTGAACCGCTTTTGTGGCCACACCTTGAGGGGTATATCAAGGAGTTGGTGAAACGCAATATTGCAGTGTGGTTGGTAACAAATATGCTGACCATTACTCCTGAATTTGCCAGCTGGTTGTTTGAACATGGTGTAAAGGTGCAAGGCAAGCTTAATGTTAGTCCTGATGATGACAATTGGGAGGTCAAACAGGCGAAGCTTGTTGGCTCAAACGAGTGTATAGCAAAAAGCATGCTTGCGTGCGTCGAGATTTTCCTTAATGTAGGATACAAAAATCCTGACTTCATTATTGAGAATCTTATCCGTAGCACAAATGTGAAGGGTGCCCCAGCCTTGTATCGTTGGTGTTTGGAACGTGGTATTGGATCAGATGTTGAAATACTTGGGAATGGTAAAGAGCATACGCCTGAGTATTTTGACATGTTGCCCACACAACAACAACTCCTAGAAATGTTAGTTGCAATTAAAGAAATTCAAAAAGAATTTGGGATTGAAACTAATAAGGTGTTGATGCCACATATTTCCAAATCCTGCAAGCTTTTTGATACCGCATTGTATTTCATGGTTGGTGGTAACATAAGAGCTTGTTCCAACAGCCCAACGATTCTGTCCAATACCTCTCAGTCAGATCCCATAAAAAAAGCTTTTGAGAGTTCGCTCATCTGCAATCGCCGTTCTCTCAATATTGATAATATTGGTGAACCGTGTAATACATGTGATCGTTGGGATGACTGTCGGGGTGGGTGTAGGTCCACAGCAGAGGGGACTGGTAACCCATTTGCTGGTTACGAAATATGTCCTGTGCCGGCTTTGACTAAGGTTAATGAAGGCTATTAGGATGTATATCCAAAACTCTTTGCCCGCCGCACGTCGGTTATAATAACGTGCATTCATTCTAATTACCTGTTATATATTGTATTTTGTAAAGCTACTATTGACAAAAACCTCAAAATGTGCTATAATACTCTATATATGATAAAGCTACATCTGACAAATAATAATAACAATAATAATTCACCCGAATGCGGAGTGTAGTTTTTTCAAGTAAAAATACTAATTACACCCGCTAAAAACGGGTGTTTTTAATTGATTCCCAGATAGTTCAATTGGTAGAACGGTGCGCTGTTAACGCATAGGTTCCAGGTTCGAGTCCTGGTCTGGGAACCAAAGGTTCTGGTGAAACCGACCCGTTTGAGTTAGTGTGCTTGCTTAAATTTTTTATACAAAAATTAAAAGACAGCCTAGTAAGGCTGTCTTATTTTGTATTCTCAATCATCTCAAACTCTAGTTTTCTTACCTCATTATTGTATGAGAGATTCCAGTTACCGAGGTTGGCGGATGGTAGGATAAAAAAACTTCCTCTCTTCCATCTTTATTTATGTATTTTACATATAAAAATAAAGACAAAAGGGAAGACGGATGTTTGCACGGTAGGAACGTGGTGTTGGGGACACGCACGTGTGTGCAATCCGTCGTCTGTCCCGAGTAGGTCGGGACTCCTCCTTGGTTGATTAGGGGGTGTCGTTCTGCTTCGCGATGTCGGGGACGAAGCTTCGGTAGATGACGAGAGCCACAACAGTGGCCACGCCGATCATACCATAGATGATCCAGATGGTGTAGGGAGCGTTGGATTCCCACAACTCTTGCGAAATCTGCGAGACATTCGCGCCCTCGTTGGTGAGCATGTCGGCGAACTCGTGTACACCCTTGCCTTCGAGCGCCTTCTCTGTGAATCCGTACTCACCCAGCAACAACTGCTTGTAGGCTGCTGTCTTGTCTGCGAATGTTCCGTACAGACCTGAGAGCCAGCCGCCAAAGAGGCTACCGAAGGCGACGGACAAGAAGCCGTAGGCCTGGTAGGTACCAATCTTCTCCTTGGGAGCGATTCTCCCCATCAGTTCGGTGAACTTGGGTGAGCTCATCATCTCTCCCACCGCGAAGACGAAGATCATCAGAAGCATCATCACGGGGGCGAAGCTACCACCACTCTGGTCCGCTGAGAAGCTGAGACCGAAGAGTGCGAAGGCGGAGAGCAGAATGCCGTAGCTGATCACCTTGATCACATTGAACCTTGCCACCATTGTCGCGACCACGACATTGAACAGAATGATGGCGGCTGCGTCGAGGTTGATGATGTACTCGGCCTTGAGCTGACCGTGGCTGACCCAGCTGTCGAACGGAATGAACGAAGCCAGCGAAGAGGTGTTGACCCACTCGTCGATCCAGCTCGGCAGGGTGATGAAGAGCTGCATGAACATGGCCCAGAAACCCACGAAGATGATCAAGAGGGCGGTGAGTTTCACGTCCTTCAGGTCAGTCACCATCTGCTTCAGCTTCTCGAGAAGTGGAACCTCGTGGTGATCGTCGTCCTTCTCAGGCTCCTCGTAGGTGAAGAGTGTCCAGAAGAACATCAACACCATGTAGAACGCGGAGAGGTAGAAGACATACTTCCACGATCCTTCAATCGTGCCGTCCGCCGCAATCGAAGGACGGAACATGCCCGCGATGATGGGTCCGAAGAATCCCCCGAGATTGACCATCATGTAGAAGAGCGCGAATCCCACCGAGGTCTTCTTGTCATCACCGCGAGTGACACGAGCGATGGTACCACTGATCATGGGTTTGAAGATCCCAGCCCCTAGAGCCGTCAGCATGAAGAATCCGAAGAAGGAGTAGTAGCTGTCGGCGAGGCTCATCGAGAAGTACCCTAAGGACAACACCACGAAGGAGGTCAGCAGGACCTTCTTGTAGCCAATCTTGTCCCCAACGGTTCCAGAGATGAGCGGAACGATGTAGACAAAGAAGGGAACCACGCCGAGAATCTGCCCCTTCTGCTCATGGGTCAACCCGAGTGCCCCTTCCTGAGTGGGGCCAGTCAGGTACAGCGCGATCAACGAGAAGAGGCCATACCAGGCACCCCGCTCATGGATCTCTGTTACGATGGCCGACCAAAAGGTCCGACCAAACTTGAACTTGAGAAAACTCGGTTTCCACATTTCTTCCTCCTCCCCAATTCTATGGGGCATGCAAAGGTCTAACAAATCGAAACTAAATGGAAATATAAAAAATCCGCATGATGCCCCAAACAACATGCGCTTATACTTGTAAAGATCTACCTTAATTTAAACATATAATTTAATTTTTGTCAATATAAAAAGAGATGGACTGAGATTAGACCAAATAATAGCCCTTAGGGCGAACCAATAATTTTGGTGACACCAACCCGTTTGGGTCAGAAAGCTTTACCTAAGTTCTTTGTGCAAAAGTTGCCTATAAAGGACGATTTTTTTTAGGACTGGATTTATTAAGTTAAAAAGAGTATCATACATTCATGGAATTGAAAAATATACAATTTAGAATACACGGAGACAATATTGTTGAATGTGAAGTAGCTCTTAAAATGATAGTCGAGGCCTATGACGCATCTGTAGATATAATTGATGGCCCTTCTTTTGCGCCAATATATCGATTGACCCATGGAAATGGTCAGTTTTTTCATATTCAATTTTTACCTGGATATGGAAGATGGCAATTTGATATAGTTAATTATATAGCCGAAAGAGGTGCCCCCATAAGAGAGGCTACAGATGTAATTATTACGAGAATCACTCAGAATGGTGATAAATTTTATGAAGATCCTATATTAGCAATGGAATATTGCGGTGCTTTGCCAGCAGGAAATAATGCTTGGCAAAGATCTGGAAGGGCTCTTTCCCTCGCTTATGCCAGTATTCCCTATCTATATATTGCGGAGTTAGGAGGTGTAGAGCTCGATGGAAATAGAAAAGTTAAAGCATCTAGGTTTCCAAATCCCATAGTACCTTTTGCTTATTTGGAATTGGGTAAAAATGAAAAGACGATGGTTTTACCTGTTTATAAACCCAGTCCTTCAATATCAAAAAATTAAAAGATAACTTTAATAATGGATTTGGCTTAAGTGATGTTGTTAAACTTACAAAAAATGTTCTTGAAGGATCTGATATTTCAGAGTTACGAAAATCATTAGAAGATAAAGCTTTGTTTGTTGTCAAAACTTTAGCAGAAGAAAGAGATCGCAATGATGTTCTTACTCCCGAAGAATTTGAAAAAATTTATAATATTACAAATACAAAAAAAATAGATTGGTTAGTAGATAAAGAAATGAAATGGAAGAAAAAAACAGGAATAAAAAATTTAACAACTACATTTAATAAACTAATCGAATCTTTACCAGATATAGCAGTTGCTTCGGGATCGTCAGGTATGCCTTTTTGTTTAGTTTCTAAAGATAATTATGGTAAATTGAAAATTTTATTAAAAAAACTATACAAAAATCGCCTAGATGAAAATGTTATGAATTTTATTGGTCATAGTAATAATCATTTAGCCATTGTTTTTATAGCCGGCTTTAAACCTAGAGGCGATGATCCTCGGCCTGATCGAGGATTAACCCCTCTTGTTAAAATGCTTTTGGGTAGAGAAGGTTACGATGTATTAACAGTTGTATATGGTCCAGCCCCAAAAGCCAGCCTTAAATTATTAAAAAAAGATCAGGATAGATTGTGTAAAAGTAATGGTTTGTGGGAGTCTATTATTAGTTTAAGTGACGTGTTGCTTGTGGATACTCCAACCATGGGAAAAGCAGACAATGTTTTATATAAGACAAATCGAAATATTAGCAATAGTAAACCATCATTACTTGTTCCTGCCTTTCTCAGCCCTAAAATAGGAGAACATGATGTAGATACTGTTTTACACATTCTTTTTACACAACAAGATAAAGATCAAGTTTTTGAATCCATGTGTAATCCTCCTGGTGGTGATTGGAGCGGTATATCAATTTTGAATTTTAACGATAAGAGTGAATTTAGATGGACTTCTTTACCTAGAGTCTCGGGAGAAGACATGAAAAGACCTGATCATCTAATACAATTTAATAATGATAATTTACTATTAGTGGTTGAGTCTAAGGAAAAATCATCAACACTTGAAACTGCCATAGGGCCAAGATTAAAAAAATATATTAAATATTTGATTTCACACAAACACACTACCTTTCGTTTAAATGAACAATCAGCATGGGACACAGATAGTGATATTAAATTTAAAAATAATCTTTCTCTTTTGTCGTGTTCGGCTTTTGTTTATAATTCAAAAGATGACCTATTAAGCACCTTGAAAAGAGGTGAAACAGAAGTAGCAATAGGTGTAGAATTTGATGAAAACAAAAAAACTATAGTTCATATAGCCTCCTCACATGATTTTGAAGTATTTTTAAAGAAAGTAAAATTGAATAAAAATATTTCTAAGCTTTTAGAAATAAAATATTACTTTATTCAATAATTTAAATAAAGCGATTCATAAACCATCTCACTTTTTTTATCTTGCAATTTAATAAATGGAGAATTTCCGGATTTTATTAGTAATTTACGTTTGTATAAAGTCTTTGGTATTTCTGTTTTGTATTCTTTATTGCCTCGAGCCCCATCGTATGAGAGTGCAAATAGTACTCCTTTTTTATTTAAGTCTTCTAAATATCCAATAAAATCACTGTAATCAATTTTAGATACATACATGGTTTTTGTATGGAAATACGGAGGATCTAGATATACGAAATCTCCCTTTTTTGCATCCTTTGTAATCTCTCTATAGTCAGATGAGATAAATTTATGATTCTTAATAATTACAGACCAAGTCATTATAATTTTTCTTAATTTCTCAGGATTCATACCTGGTCTTGTGTGGTGTAAAGAATTATTAAACTCTCCCTTTAAATTAAATCGCATTAGACCATTTACACATGTTCTTGAAAGCAAAAGAAGATCTAGAGGGTTATTATTCTTGTTAAATTTTTCTCTTGTATCATAAAAAAAGGTATAATTTTCCTTTAACTTATTCCATTTTTTTGAATAATCAGATATAACCTCATTTGGTTTTTCTTGTATTAAGCTCCATAAATCTACTAAAGGCTTATAAATATCTCCACATATAGCTTTTTTGGGCTTATAATGGCCTAAAATTGAACCACTCCCTAGAAAAGGTTCGTAATATGTATCTATGTTCTCAGGAAATAAGGAAATGATTTTAGGTGCTTGAGATCTCTTGCTCCCACTCCATTTTATAAAGGATTGAATTTTCATATTTATATTGCCTTGAGTCTTTTGTTGGATAAATTCACAAATTCTTTTTCTAATTCTATACCAATGTATTGCCTGTTTAATTTTTTTGCTGCAACACATTCACTACCTGATCCATTAAATGGTGATAGAACTATATCTCCTGGTTTACTACTAATATTGATTATTCTCTCACACACCCTCAGAGGTTTTTGTGTTGGATGTTTCCCAAATTTGATTTCTTCTGGGTTTTTATTATTTGGAATGTCCCATACTGTTCTCATCTGTTTGTCTGCTTTTTTAAGATTATCAAAACTATCATTTATTTGTTTTGAGTGTTTATAGTTGAAATAATATTTTCTAGTACCACCGTTAGCCCAAAGTAGTGTCTCGTGACTTGCTGTTAGCCTACGACCTGATAAATTAGGAAAAGCATTTCGTTTATACCAAGCTACTTCATTAATTATTTCGACGCCTAAAAGTTGAAACACGAAATTGATTAATCCTATATTATGATAAGTTCCAAATACCCAAATAGATCCTGTTGGTTTAATAATTCTTTTACATTCTTTTATCCATTCTATACTGAAATTAATATATTCTTGCAATGAATAGTTGTCCCAATCAGCCATTACCTTGTTCCACTTTCCTCCAAATCCTAAATTTTTAACAGAATTATCCCATTTAAGACTCTTTCCTTTCGAAAGATTATATGGCGGGTCTGCAATTATTAAATCTACACTTTTATCTGGCATTTTTTTTAATTCAGATAGTGCGTCCCCAAATATAATTTTATTCAAAGGTAATTTTGAATATTTTAATTTAGTTTCTTTCTTTTGGGTATTTTTTTTAGTTATTATTGAAGATTCATTTGCTTGTTTAATTATGGATATCTCACTTGGGTGTTTTGGGTTCCTTTTAATATAATTAAGTTCTTCTAAGATTTTAACATGATAAAAGGCTGTTGAAGGAGAAGCAACTTTCAGGAACTTTTTTATATCATTAAGAGTTGGAGAATAATTATTCTTTTTGATATAAGTTTTTATAAAATTTAATACTTTAATTTGTTTTTGGGTCATATCTATTATTTTTGAGCATGTGTATATTTTACTAGAAAATTTATAGAAAAGCAAATTGTATAATATTTCTATCTTAAACAATATTTAATTCTTTGTTTTTCAAGACTACTTTTCCCCTCATACATTCCAATAATTCCCGTTTTTCGTCCTTACTACCCTCTAGAAGTATATACTTAGCATAATTTTTAGCATCAATATTCACATTTTTAGGTTGATCACTATTTTGCCCTAATATATGACTAAATTTTCTGAATCTTTCCATTTCAGCTTTTACCTTTTCATTAATCTTCAACTGGTCTACTTCTATTCTATCTACTAATTTGATCATCTGTTTAATTAGGTCTTCTTCTCGTATCGGCTTTTCTCGACAATTTCTATTTTTACCTCTTGTGCAATGGTAATACACGTATCTGTGAGTGTTGCCATTTTTTTGATGTTTGAATTTTTCTTCTGCACATATTCCTGATCCGCAATTTCCACAGTACAATAATTTTGTAAATGAGAATTCAACCGTACCCGGATGTCGTCTTGGTGGAGATGTTAAATTCTCTCGTGCTTTTAGGAACAGTACCCTAGATATTATTGGATCATGGCCACCTTTATAAAATTTTCCACCACCGACTGGATATTCAAATTCTCCATAGTAATATGAATCCGCCAGTATCCTATAGATCATACTGAGAGTAAAGTTCTTTCCTTTTTTAGTTTTTACTTTATTCTTTTTTAACCACGTGTCTATCTTACGACCACTATAATTCTCATAAGCTACCAGTTCAAACATTTGCTTTATGTAAGGTGCTCTATCAGGGTCTACGTATACTTTCTTTTGTCCTTTGTCTGCAAACTTGTCATGTAAATATCCAAGTGGAGGTTTTCCTGGTCGCCAACCTTGTTCACATTTAGCTCTTAGCCCTCGTTTTACATTTTCACTTTTGTGATCATTTTCCAATTTTGCCTGACTACCTAAAATCATGAGTAAAAATTTCTCGTTAGGGTTATTGGTGAATGTCTGACTGTGTGTTCGTATTTCTTGCAGGTATCCCTGATCTATTAAATCCACAGTTGATCCAAGATCTCCTGCGTTCCTACTTAATCTGTCTGGAGCCCAACACAAAATACCACTAAATATTCCTTGTCGAATATCCACTAATAACTGATTAAACACTGGGCGCTGCCCCGAGTCTTTTGCAGAATGACTTTCTCTTCTAATTTCAACAATATCCATATTTTCCTTATTCACCATATCTAACATCTCTTTAATTTGGGAATCTATGGATAATGCTTGTAATTCATCCTGTTCTGTTGATTTTCTAGCATATAGGCAATACCTCACTTTTGGCTTTAAATCGTCCAAAACTGCTGTATTTTGCCCTTGGGTTGCTATTTTTTCTTGATGTTGCGTCATAGTAGTCATTTATGTTATGGGTGTCTCTCTTCTGTTAATACTATTAATGACACGTCCCGTTCCCGTTGTCCATGATTAGAAGTAGGTAAACTGTTGGTAACTTTACTTCACAAAAAATCATATGTAAGCTATTATAGACTGGACTCATAACCCGTATTGAGTTATAATATCTTTGACAATTTAAGGCTGAAAGGCCAGATACCTAAACTTAAATTTATTTAAGCATGGTATCTCAAGTCCCAACGAAGACACTGAACTCCACGTTCAGCGACTCTTCGTTGGGCTATACTTGGAAACGAGTATAGGGTCGTAAGACCTAGCTGGCGTGGGGTTTTGTGTTTCACGTCGGCTTCCCAAAAGGTCGATTTTTTATTTAATATTAATGAATACAAGTATGGAAAAAAATAATACTAAACCATGGTATAAAAAAACATGGTTTATAGTAGTTAGTGTACTCTTTATCTTTTACATAATAGGTACTGTTGCTGAACCACCTGTTAGCGAACAAGAAGAAACTAAAACGGATGATAAAATTGCTGTTGAAAAAGTTGAAGAACCTATACTAAAAGTTACCACTCAAGAATTAGTTGATGCTTATGAAGAAAATGGAGTATCAGCTGCACAAAAATATGAAGATAATATGGTAGAGATTACAGGGAATGTAGATACAATAGGTAAAGACATCATAGAAACCCCCTATATTACTTTAAAGGTTTATGATCAATATTCATTTACACAAGTCCAGTGCATGTTTAAAAAAGTGGAAGAGGATAAACTAGCTGAAGTTTCAAAAAATCAAAAAGTTGTCCTACGAGGAAGAGTCTCGGGTAAATTACTGAATATAATAGTTAAAGATTGTAAGGTGATAGAATAAAGTATAATACAATGAGGTAGATCTCTTCAAAGTCAATCATTTTTTTGAATTATTTTGTTATTTATTGTTCCAAATTTACTAATTATGGATGTCTTAATTTGTAAATATTTATCAACAAAATACTAACTAGACTTCAGTCTTACATTCCTGTAAACTAACACTAGTAAAGGTCGATTTAATTAACAATTTAATGAGCCAACAAATTATGCCATTCTCGAAACAACAGCCCCGTTTGTTTAATCGAACAAATATTGAGGCTATTAAACCTGGCTTAACTGGAGTGTATGGATTGTTTAAATCCGGACAATGGATTTATGTCGGTAAGGGTAACCTACGAGAAAGATTGCTTTCTCATCTTAATGGAGACAATCCATTAATAACGACAATGCAACCAACTTACTATGTTGATGAGATTCTTACTGTAGATCCATCTATGAGGGAAAAACAGTTGATTCTTGAGTTAAAACCTCCTTGCAATCAAAAGGTAGGTTAAAGGTACTTGGAAAAAGTGACTAAGTAAATAGATTTTGATCAGCAGGAGGATCTACATTATAGCTACGCTGAGATAAAGATTGAAAAGCACACCTTCCATAAAGATGCGTCCTATTCGGACGTATCTTTATTTTTTAGGATCGCTTGTCTTTTTCATTTAATCGCTGACCTTTTTCAATTAAACCACGAATACAATCAAGTATTTCATCAACCTGCGTTTCTTCTATCTCATTAATTTTCATAAGTTTTTCTTTTAGCCTACGGCGTTCACGAGAAAAACTATTCGTTGTTCTGTAATTCGGACTGTTGTTATTCAGAACGAATTTAGCGGCGTTTAAAGATATATTTTCATTGTTACTTTTCATATGGTTCATAATTTTAGATTCAGCCATATCACAAATGGCTTCTCTGCCAATTTCCTTGGCTTTCTCAACTCTCTTTTTAAATTTTGGATCATCTTGTATCCATCTATAATAGGTAGCTCGAGAAATATCATGTTTGTGACAAACATAACTTACCAAGGGATTATCTTTGGCTGTTTCAATAATAGCTTTTTTAATTTTAGCCTTTGGTAAACTCATATTTAATTGCCTTCTTACCAGTTAAGGTTTCCCATCGTTTTCTAATAACTTCAGCATAAACGGGAGATTTTTCCATGATATAACAGCGACGATTCATTTTGGTTGCAGCTATTAGTGTGGATCCACTACCACCAAATGGTTCGACTACTAAATCACCACGTTTTGTGAGAACCTTTATATATGGGATAAGTATAGGTAAAGGTTTTGTTCCAAAGATTACACCCTGACCTGAATGTTTAGCATCATCTGCATTAAATGCAATAAAATCACTCGGGCATATTTTTTTCCCTTTTTCATATCCTTCCCACTGTGGTTTACCACTAATTGCATAAAGAGCTGTTTCATATTCGTTCTGTAATTCAGTTTCTTCATCTTCAGTATTATATTCAATATTACCAGACGCACCAACCATAGCTATATCATGCTTACTAAAGAATTTATACTTAGCTGCAAATCCTTGGGTTCGATTAGGTAAGTGCCAGACTAGCATATTCTTAATCTTCCAATATTTTTCCATCTCTTCCCATATGATTCGGAGATTTTTCCAGTTTTCATAAACAATGATTGAAAAATTGTCTTGAGCAATATTTTTAATGTTAGCCATCCATTTTTCTGTAAAGTCATCTGGTAACACGTCCGTTTCCAAATATCGACGATTACGTTTTACCCCGAATCCTTCAGTAGCTTTACCATTTCGTTTGCCTGCCTTAAGATAGTCAAGAATGTATGGAGGATCAGTAAGGCACATATCCGCTTTTTCTCCATTCATAAGTTTTTCCATATCATCCTCAATGGTTGAATCACCACAATAGAGAACACTGTCACCAAGTAGCCATCTAGTTCCTTTCTCTGTTTCTAGATTATCAAGATCAAGGTCTAGTTTTTCTAATTCTTCTTTAAGATTAAATTGTTCTGGTGTATCTTCAACTTCAAAGACTTTATCTATCTCCACACTATCAAACCCAACATCAGCAAGAAAGCTTTCATCAAACTCAGCAAGTAAATCATAATCCCATTCACCAGTGTTTTTGTTTAAGCGTAAATTAAGATCCTTTTCTTTATTGATGTCAGGTAAGCTTACATAGACGACTGGCATTTCCTTATAGCCAAGTGTTTTAGCCATGTGCAATCTAAAATGTCCACCAATAACAACATTCTTTCTGTTTTTTGCAGAATTAGCAATAATTGGATCAACTAGACCAAATTTTTTTATGCTTTCAGCTAAATTAGCTTCAGCGATTTCATCCCATTTTCTAGGATTGTATTCTGTTGGTTTTAGGTCCTCTATGGGAACCTGAACGATTTTGATGTTTTCCATGTAATTTATAGTAAATAAAAGCACCACCTTGTGGGTGGTGCTTTTGAAGAATATAAAGTTCTATTAACATCAAAAAACATAACCCAGTAAGGATAATGATTTTTTGATGCCACCTAGTCTAATATGGTATTAGATCTCTTTAATCAGAGAATAATTCTCTAAGAAGACTAGGATACGTGGAAAGCAGGGAAAGAAATCCTGCAATTAAGTTTCAAAAAAAATAATTTTATTTTAAAAGGTGCCTCAGGCTAAATACCTGATAGTAGTATTATATAAAACATCTAAATATTAGTCAAGTGTATTTATGCGCTTTATTTGACGTTTTCTGTTCTTTTGCTTGTGGTGTCTCATTTGTCTCGTTTTTGTGTGTTTTAAACTCTTGACTAATGTGTATTTTTGGCTATAATAGATGTAATTTAAGCTATCTTATAGTTGTACTGTATCAAACTTAAAATAATTTTTATATGGGACCTTCTCTTATTTTTGACAAATCCACCCTTCAGATGTTAAATGCTGAGGAATCTCTTTGGTTGGATAGTTATTTTATTGTAAATATAACCCCGATATTTTTTGTAGAATCCTTAGCTGACTTGGAAAAAGAAATTAGACAAGGAAAAAAACCAGAAGATGTCGTTGGAGATATTGCATATAAAACACCAGAGATGGGTTGTGTTAATACATTCCATGAAAATCTTATCTTCGGTGAATTGATGGGGCAAAGCAAGGTAAAAATGGATGGTAGGCCAGTTATTTCTGGTGGGCAAGCAAAAATATTAGGCAATGAAACAGGTGTAATATACGAAGAACCCCCTGAAGTTGAGGCCTTTAAACGTTGGCAGAAGAGAGAATTTTTAGATGTTGAAAGAACAATTGCTAAAAAATGGAGGTCTAGAATATCGAATGATGAATTTAGTGAAAGACATAGAACAATGTTCCAAGAGTTTTTTCCATTTTTTGGTAAACCCAAAGATATAAAGGAGCTTAAAGAACTAGTTGACTATTTTATAGATATTCCTAATCAGAAATATTTATTAGTTTTTGCAATGAATCTATTGGGTATTTTACCTGAACGCCAAACAGAAGTATTAAATAGATGGAATGAATTAAAGAATCCATTATTAAAAAATTTCGCTCCATATTTTATACATGTTATTTCAATCGACCTTTTCTATTATATTGGTTTGACCGCAAAAATTCTTACGAATTATCCACATGCACAGACACATAAAATAGATTTGACTTATCTATATTATCTTCCATTTTGTAGTATCTTTACTTCAAATGATAAATTTCATAAAAATATCGCTCCTTTGTTTATGAGAGATGATCAAGTTTTTATATGGGGGGCGGATTTAAAGGAAGATTTGGGTAAGATAGACATTCATTATTCAGCGTTTCCAGATGAGGTTAAGCAACGAGGAACAATGACCTTTGCTTTTTCTCCACCTCACGATACTTCATATTGGACCACACAGATGTGGGATAAATTCATGTCATCAACATGGCGTGAAATGCAATCAAAAAAGTTTGATGGAACTGATAAAATTGATGGGAAAAAAGAAAAGGCTATGAGAGATAAGGTTACAAAATTTTTTAAAGAAGGAGATCCTGTCGACATGTCTACACTAGATAATTTGGAACAAGCACATAGCTTAGGCATTAAACATTTTGTGTCAGCACGTAAAGGTAAATGGACTAAATTTCCACCAGAGATACTTAATTCAAAGCCCATGCTTGATGACTAGTTGGTGCATCCCACAAATTTACGAACATTCTATATATCCTGCACCATATCAAAAGATCCTTATTCTAGCCCCGACCCGTTCCTGTCATAGGGAAGTTGGATCGACCCCTAAAAAAGCCCTAACATACACAGTTTTAAATTGTTCTGAACCCGTACAGGGAGCAAAACTTGCTAAAATAAGCCAAAAATAGTAAAATAGGTGGGTAATTAACTATTACCATGCTTGGTTTACTTAAAAAGAAGAAAAATTATTTAGATTTTTGGCGAGGTTATTTGATCTTAGGTTTTGGCTTGGGTTATTATCTTTTTACTCGCCTCTGGATGTGGTTTGAATACGGCATGGCTGGGTTTGGCTATGATACGGGTATTTATCGCCATCATATTCTGGGTTATTTTAATAATTCAGGTGAAATACCTTTTGGTTTCTCTGCTTTTTCCAATTGGCTGATGCTGTTGGGAGACAATGTAGACACAATAATGTTTGACTGGTATTTGTTAATATCAGTTTTTGTTTTGTTAGCCTTGTATTTTGTAGCAAAAAAATATTTTCAAAGTAGTTTGGTTGCTTTGTTTTCTGTTTTGTTGTTTGTTTCTTCTATAGTTCAGTTTGAATTTTTTTGGTGGTATTATTACCGTCAATTTTTGGCATTATTTTTTATTTTACTCACTTTTTTATTTATTCACTATCGTTCTTATTTTGTAATACTGGCTTTGCTTGCCATAGGAATAGTTCATCCGCTATCATTGATTCCACTTGGTTTAAGTATGATAATTTATTTGTTTTTTATTCAGTACTATTTTTCCAAAAGAAAAGGTGCTGGGTTTGCAATTAAAAAAACTAGAAAGTTTTTATTGATTAGCGGTGGAATATCATTTGTTTTGCTTTTTATTTTAAATTGGAGAGAACTTTGGATTTATATTCAAGATTTTTGGCTTTATAAAGGTGTAGCCGATAATTTTGTGGAAGCGGGATTTCGTGAATTTACTGGCCAATTTATTGGTTGGTCTGATTGGTTGAAGTATAGCATTTTTTATCTGCCATTTGGTTTGGCCGGCTTGATGAAGTATTATAAAAAACAGAAATTACTTACAATTTTTCTATTAGTTAATATTGTATTGATTTTATTAAGAATGGTTTTTTATCGTAGATTTTTTGTGTTTGTAGATTTCGCACTTATTTTATTTGCAGCTTCTTTTTTGCGAGATGTGTGGGAGAGGGTAAAGGGCAAAAAACATCGTCTTTTAGTTCATGTTGGGATTATTTTGTTAATTATCGTCTGTTTGGGTCAGACAACTGTTCATGTGGTGGACAAAGATCCTTTGATTTACCCAATTGAATTAGAATCAATAAAAAACATTTTTGAACTAGTGACTGATAGTGATTATATAGTATCCATAAATAGTATTTATTCCCCATGGCTTTATGGCTATTCGGGTAAAAAGGTTATTGCACCAGGTCTTTTTGAATATAACCAGTGGGATAGGGAAGAGTGGAATAAGTTTTGGTATATTAATGACAATGAAATGAAATTAGAAATGCTGAGAGAATATAATATATCGCCGATTTATATTTATATAGGTGATACAAATTTTAATTTGGGTTCCTATTTTACCTATGTTAATCAGTTTTTAATAAGAGTTGATTTATGAGTTTTTTAATTATTTTTTTATTAGGTTTAGGATTGATATATCTTTTTGAGAAAGATAGATTTAAAAATTTTAGTGTTTTAGAAATATTTCTAATGTCTTTTGGGATTGGAATAAGTATTTTAACGGTTTTAGGTGTTGTTGTTTTTTAGAGTCTGTGGTAAAATAATAGTACAATTTATTATTAAAAATTAACTAAAATATATGGTTAATCGTAATTTTATATGGAGGACGACTTTGATCGTAGGTCTTTTTATTTTGGCCTGCGGTTTTTTATTATCTGGTTCACCTGTGTTGGCTGAGACAACATCTACTCCACAAGAATGTACTGATACAGATGGTGGTAACGATGTATTTGTCAAAGGAACAGCTTATGGAGATCACGGTATCTTTGTTGGTGTAACTACTTCTCAGGATGTGTGTAATACTTGCAATGACGATGGACAGTGTACTGGTGACAGTGTGGTGGGTGCGGGTTTGGTGGAAAGGGTCTGTGAGAATGATATGGTATTGTCGCCGTATGAAGAGTGTCCTTATAATTATGCTTGTTACGATGGGGCCTGTGTCACTACTGAATCAACTAGTACTCTTAAGTTTACGTGTGTCGAGACTGATGGAGGTAATGACTATTATAACGCAGGTATTGTGACCGGAGTCAATAATGCGACATATGGAGGATATACAACTGTATATGATAAGTGTGAGGGAGATCTATTAAAAGAATATTCATGTTTTGAGCCGAATGTTCCTGGTGCAGTTTATCCAGTGGTTGTTGGTATGCAAGAAATAAATTGTGAGTTTGGCTGTCAAGATGGTGCTTGTGTTTCAACTTCAACACCTCAAACTTGTTATGATGAAGATGGAGGATTTGATTATTATACTAAAAGCCATCTTGTAGGTGAAATGTATCAGGGCGAGGGCAATAATTACTATCATTTAGATAGTTATGATGCTTGTACTGATGCAACCAGACTTTCTGAATATTTTTGTTATTTAGGAGGAGACCCAATTGCAGGGGATACTGCAGCTCTATCAGGCGAACCAGAGGGGGTTTGGTTTGGTGCTTGGGACACATATAATTGTGCCAATGAAGGAAAAATTTGTAGTGATGGTAAGTGTGTTGTCATTTCAGCAGAGGACCTTATTGACCAAGAAGAACAAGACAGTGCTGAAGATTTGGCTGGTGAGATTGCCTCTCTTGATGAGGGTGTAGACTATTATTATGGTTATGGTTATTATGATAGTGAACAAGAGGGCTGGGGATACGGCTATGGATATTATGCAGGTAGTGAGGGTTCAGGCGGAGGAGGCTATGGTTATGGTTATAATTACGGCGATCAAGCAAATAAATCTGGCAAGATAGACAAAGTTCTTAATCCTAAAATTTTACCGGACAGTCCTTTTTATATATTTAAATTAGCAGGAAAGGGTGTTCGTTCTTGGTTTACTTTTGATAAAGAAGAAAAAGCAAAATTAAGAATGAGGTATGCAGCGGAAAAAATGCTAGAAGCTAAGTTAGTTGACCCTGATACAGCTGCCAAACACATGCGTAGGTACAGAAGAGACGTAGAAAAAGTACAAAAAACATTAATCAAATTAGAAAAAGATGATCAGGAAGCAGCAAGACGATTGGCAGCAGTAGCCATGCGCTTGAGATTAAAAGAACAAGTTTTATTAGGAAAAGTTGAAAGAGAAGCACCGATTGATAGATTAGAAAGAGTAAAAGAAGCCAGAAGAGTTGCTATAGAAGATATAAAGACAAATGCTGAAGCTGTGGAAAATCCTAGAGAAGTTAGAAGAGTATTTGAATTAGCAATGGATAGTAAGAGTCCCATGAATTCGGCACGTAATTTGGAAATTTTAGAAGCAGTAGAGCAAACTGGCACATCAGCAGCTACTGACGAAGTTGTCAGAAATTTGAAAGAACAATATGGTGATAGACTGGCAAGACAAGTTGTAAAATTAGTCGAGTTAGATAGTAGTTTGTTGAGAGATTATGTTGGGATTTCTGGAAACGAGGTTAATAATATGAAAGTGTTAAATAATTTGGAAGAAAGAGTAAGGGGTGAAGCGGTTATAGATGAAGCGGTTATAGAAGAAATTGAATCCTCTAGAGAAAGAGTAGCTGACCGTATTGAAACTAAAATTGAGGAAGTAAGAGAGCGCGATAGAGGAGAAGCGTTAAGAGAAATTTTAGGTACTACTGAAGACGTTAGAATTATAAGAGAGGTTGAGCGTCGAATTGCTCCTGAATTATCAGCTTCTGTTAGGGAGGTAAGGCAGAAAGTAGAAGAAAGGCGTGAGGAAGAAGGATTGCCACTAGCTAGCACCGCAGAAAGAGCCGTGGTAGAGTCATATTCTTGCCCTAATGGTTTTGTTGAGCAGGATTCCTTTACAAGGGATTGTGGATCTAGACCAGAAAATACAGTTTGTGTTTCTTATGGCGATGGATTTGTATGGTTGATAGAAGATGGAATAGCTGGCTGGGCAAAAGATGGTGAAAGAGTTCAGATAGCAAAGGGTAATAATTTTGAATACCATCATTTATTAGGCACTGATTGTATTAAGACTGCTCGTGTTGGTACTACAGCTGAAGCTGTAGATGAGATCGTGTCAGATGAGTCGGCAAGTGCAACTCATGCAGAAGCGGTTGATGATGAAATCATCACAAGAGAACCTGAAACAGTAGGAGACTCTGCTACACATAGCACAGAAGATATGACTACTGAAGTTCGCCGTACAACCGAAGATACTCGAGAGGTTCCTGAAGAAATTAGGGTAGACGAGCCAGCTGAACGAGATGTGAGAGAAGAAGAGCCTACTGTAATAGTAGAAGAGACTAGATGTACCGAAGATACTTGGGAGTGTGCAGACTGGTCAGATTGTTCTGAAAGAGGCGAACAAACTCGTACTTGTCGTATGAGTTACGATTGCCCTGATGCTCGTACTGCAACACCAACTCAAACACAAAGTTGTACGCCAAGTTGTACTGCTGACACATGGGACTGTGGTGATTGGAGTACTTGTTCTGATGCTGGTTCACAAACTAGAACTTGTCGCTTGAGCTATGATTGTGAAAATGATCGTTCAGCCACACCAGACCAAACACAAAGTTGTACGCCGACAGTAGTTACTAGAAATCCAGATTTAACTATCTCATCCTTTACTTATGAACCAACTGCTATAACAGCTGGAAATGCTGTAACATTTTATGCCACAGTGTATAATCAAGGCGATGGTGATGCAGAAAGGTCAACTGCTTATTTGTATGTTGATGGACGTATGGTTGGTTCACTTTCCACTAGTGCTCTTATTATTGACGCAACAACAGATCTTAGTTGGCGCTCTATCTGGACAGCTACAGCCGGTGACCATACAATCCAAGTTTGTGCCGATGCAACTAGTGTTTTGACTGAGACAAACGAATCTAATAATTGTTCTTCAAGTAGATTGACGGTGCAAGAAGCTGTTCCGGTTGGACGAGGAGCTAGTATAAGTTCGGGTGTTGAACTTTGGGAAGATTTTGTTTCTTTCTTTGTGCCGGTTACTAGAGCATTTAGATTTGGTAGTGAAGTTTTGACCTCAAACTAAGAGAAATTCAAAAAAGTAAAAACAGCTCAAAATTAGAGCTGTTTTTTGTTTTAAAATCTGTAAACCCAGCACTATTTTTTTACAAAAAATAGTGCTGGGTAAACTTGCATAATTTAGCATAATTTAGTAGAATAATACTAATAAACCAATAAACAATTAAACTAAAATTATGCAAACATTTATCAAGGACTTATCAAACAAAGTAGGAGAAGAAGTGACCCTCAAGGGTTGGCTATATAATAAACGTTCTTCTGGTAAGATCGCCTTTCTTGAGATTCGCGACGGTTCTGATTTTATTCAGGCTGTAGCAGTCAAAGAAAGTTTGTCAGAAGAAGTTTGGAATGAGATTGAGAAGTTAACACAAGAATCATCTTTGGAAGTTACGGGAATAGTATCAAAGCATCCTAAGCAAGAATGTGTATTTGAGTTACAAGTTAGCAAGTTAGCAAGTTATCAAGTTGCGAGTGAATACCCAATTGCTTTGAAAGATCATGGTCCTGAGTTTTTGTCTGATAATCGTCATTTGTGGCTCCGAAGTAAAAGACAATGGGCGATTTTGCGGATTCGCGATATGGTAGAGACTGCAATTAATGAATATTTACATAATGAAAATTTTATTCGTACTGATTCGCCAATTTTTACTCCTAATGCTTGTGAGGGAACTACCACACTATTTCCAGTACCATATTTTGATTTGGGCGAAGCATTTTTATCACAGTCAGGCCAATTATATATTGAAGCGGCGATTGCATCAGTTGGACGCTGTTATGATTTTGGCCCGGTATTTCGTGCAGAAAAATCTACTACCAAACGTCATCTGACTGAGTTTTGGATGATGGATGCTGAGGCTGCTTTTGTTGAGCATGATGAGAATTTGGATATTCAAGAAGGATTGGTTAAGGCAATTGTAAAAAAGTGTTTGAAAAACTGCAAACAAGAATTAGCGGTATTAGAAAGAGATACAACGGCAATGGAAAAAATGCTAGAAAAACCATTTACTCGCTATACTTATGATGAAGCAATAAAGAAATTAAATGAATTAGGATCTGATATTAAACACGGAGAAGATCTTGGTAATGATGACGAGGGCTTACTTACCAGAGACAGCGACGTGCCCGTATTTATTGAAAAGTGGCCAAAAAATATTAAGCCATTTTATATGAAAATAGATTCGGAAAATCCTGAACGAGTTTTGAACGACGACTTGATCGGCATTGAAGGAGCAGGGGAGTTGATTGGTGGTTCTCAGCGTGAAGATGATTTTGATTTACTTTTAGAACGTATCAAACATGAAGGTCTAAGTGAGAAAGATTATGCATGGTATTTAGACTTACGAAAATATGGTAGTGTACCTCACAGTGGTTTTGGGATTGGAGTAGAGAGGGTCGTGCGTTGGGTTTCTGGTACCGAGCATATTAGAGAGTGTATTCCTTTTCCGAGGTTGATAAACAGGTTGAAACCATAAAAATAAATTTTATTTTTATTTATTAATAAATTAAAACAATATGGGTGATACATACACAGGTCCACGATCTGATATAGAAGAAACAAAAGTAGATAAAATCGAAATGAGACCTCCGGTTGAGGGTAAGCATAGCAGAGTTACTTTTTTAACCAAACCAGAATTAAAAGGTGGTTATGTTGATGCTCCTCATGCACAAGAATTAACTGTAGAAGTTTTAGAAACACAGATGGAAAAGTTGGTCTATACTGGCCAAATTTTTACTAGAGAAGGATTTAAGAAACCAGCCAAATCAAAAATTTATTTGAATGCCCGTATGAGAAGATTTTTTGGTGTAGAGACTGATGGTGTCCTAAAGATAGGAAATGTCATGTTAACTGTTGCACAAGGGAGAAGAAGGAGTGAAGGTGGTCGACCTGAGGCTATTGTGATTGACTCCAGTAATAAAATTGCATTGGCCCAGGAAATAAAAAAGAGGTCTTCCTCGGATCAGTATACCAGACAAATTGCGGATAATTTTTCAAATCAAGGAGGTAGTGCAATTGTGGGTACTACAAACAGAAGTATTTGTGATATTAATCGTTACCCAGATTTTGGAGATGTGCTAGATCCAGGTTCACAAGAAGAAGGGGTGAAAGAATATAGAATTCATAAGAAAAGAGTTCTTGAAAATTCTGGTAATATGGGAGAACAGGGAGAGGCTCTGAAACCCTTTTTGCATGTTGCTATTCATGGTAAGAAGAATTTTGATGGTAATAAACATGGAGATAGTGATATAGAAGTAGGTACTGCTAGAGGATCATCTTGTTCTGATTCAGAAGTGGTAAATTGGTTTACAAGTCGTATGCAAGAAAAAATGAGAGAAAGAGGAGTTGTGATTAATCCTTCTTTGAATCGAAATGATGACAGATCTGACAATAGTCCAATTGTAAAAAATGATGTTAGACTTTGGGGGCATGCTTCAAAGGATGAAGGCAAAAAAACTCATGGGGATAATTTTATGACAATTCAGCTAGAAATATCTCGACAGTTGAGACAAAAGTATCAACAAGAAATAGCTGATATTTTGACAGAGATTATTGAAGAATTTACAGGAAAATATCATAAGTAAAGAGAGATTTGAGGAGATTGTGGATAAAAAACTTGACAAAAGTATATATATAGTATATACTTTGTATATATTAAGTATTAACTTTGTATATACTATGAAAAGTGCAATGATTACTCTAAAAATTGATCCAAAAACTAAAAAGGAGGCTAAACAGGTGGCTGAAGATTTAGGTTTTTCTCTTAGTTCACTTCTGAATGGTTTTTTGAAGGATTTGATTTATAAAAGGGAGGTTTCTTTTAGTAGAAGGGAAGAACCTAGTGATTATCTAATTGAGGCAATTAGAGAAGCAGAAGAAGAAAGAAAAAAAGGTAATTACTATTCTTTTGAGGATCCGCAAAAAGCTATTGATTTTTTGGATGATTTGATTGATGAAGACGAAAAGAAATAATATGAGAATTGATTATTCTAAAAGATTTATTAAACATTTTAAAAAAATTCCTGTAAAAATAAAAAAAGCATTTAGAGACAAGGTTGATATTTTTAGAAGTGATAAAAATGATGAGAGTTTGCAAAAGCATTTTCTAAAAGGCGAGTGGGAAGGTTTTCTAAGTATAAATGTTACAGGTGATTGGCGGGCAATATATCATGAATTAGGTGATGGTAGTATTGAGTGGGTGGAGTTTGTAGAAATTGGTACACATAGTCAGCTCTATAAATAATTATGGGCAAAAATATAAAAAAGAAAAAGAGCAAACAATACACCTATATTTCAGAAAAATTTTATGAGCGCCTAGCAGAAATGTTTGGCGTTTCTTTGTTAAATCAAATTAAAGAAACTTTTATAGAGCGACCAACAACTTTTCGAGTAAATACTATCAAAAAAACAAGATTGGAAGTGAGAGAAAAACTTTTTAAGGCCGGTTTTAAATTTAAAGATGTGTCTTGGTATAAAGATGCTTTTGTTTTGTCTAATAAAAGTAAAAAAGAATTAATGAAATTGGATATTTATAAAAATGGTGAGATTTATATTCAGAGTTTGGCTAGTATGGTTCCTCCTTTGATTTTAGATCCTCAGCCAGGTGAAAAAGTTTTGGATTTGACTGCTGCGCCTGGTGGTAAAACTTCGCAGATTGCCGCACTGATGTCCGACCAAGACGGATCCGCCTCTGGCGGAAAGCTGAGAGGTGAGTTAATGGCAAATGATAATAACGAAGTTAGGTTTGCTAGATTGAAGCATAATATGGAAGTGCTCGGTGTCGAGAGACCTCACCCCAACCCTCTCCTACAAGGAGAGGGAGGACAGGGCGAGTGGGTTTTCACTCTCCGCATGGAAAACGGCTCAACATTATGTAAAGAGTTTCCTGATTACTTCGACCGAATACTTCTTGATGCTCCCTGTGGCGCAGAGACTAGGTTTATAGCTGATAAGCCTAAAACTTTTAGTTATTGGAATGAGCGGAAAATAAAAGAAATGGCTTATAAACAGCGCCAGCTATTACTTTCGGCTTGGGGCGCATTAAAACCTGGCGGAGTATTAGTTTATTCAACTTGTACTTTTGCACCAGAGGAAAATGAGTTGCAGATTAGTAAATTTTTGGAGCGAAATAGTGACGCTGAAGTAGTCAGTATTGATGCCTTGGGTGATATTAAAAAATTACCGATTGTGAAGGTGTGGAAAGATAATGAAATACACACAGAAGTGGTTAAAAAAGCCTTACGAATTATGCCAAATAAGGAGATCGAAGGGTTTTTTATGGCGAAGTTGCGGAAAAAGCATTGATTCCACTGATTTTATTCGATTTCACTGAAATGACGGACAAAAGTCCGTTTTTGCTTGCTAAAAATGGCTATAATTGGTAGAATAGAGGTATTATTAAGTATAATTTACTGAGTAATTTTGATGTAGGAAAGATCCTTCGCTTTGCTCAGGATGACAAAAATATGTATAGAACACACACATGTGGGCAATTAAGTAAAAAAGAGGTTGGAGAAGAGGTTATTCTATCTGGCTGGGTGCACAAGCGCCGAGACCTTGGTGGGCTTATTTTTGTTGATTTGCGCGATCGCTATGGCCTGACTCAGGTTGTATTTCATCCTGATCAGCTGGCTGATTTTACTATTGCCGAGGGTTTGAAGTATGAATATGTTATCAAAGTTGTGGGTAAGGTGGCTGTTCGTGATGAGAAGAATGTAAATAAAGATTTAGCAACCGGTGAGATTGAGATAATGGCAAATACAGTAGAAGTTTTGAGTACAGCCAAAGCCATGCCATTTGAAATTTTTGAGACCAAAAAAGGCGATGAGGATGAGGAACTTAGATTAAAATATCGTTATTTAGAGTTACGTCGAGAAAAATTGCGAGATAATATTTTGTTTCGTGCTAAAGTGGAGAAATATATTCGTGATTATATGGAAGGTCACGATTATATAAATATTGCTACACCGATTTTGACAGTTAGTTCACCAGAAGGTGCGCGTGATTATCTAGTTCCTTCCCGTGTCCATCCAGGTAAGTTTTACGCTCTACCTCAGGCTCCACAGCAATACAAACAGCTTTTGATGGTGGCGGGTTTTGATAAATATTATCAAATTGCGCCATGTATGCGTGACGAGGATGCCAGAGCCGATCGTTCACCGGGTGAGTTTTATCAATTAGATGTAGAAACCAGTTTTAAAACATCGGAAGAATTTTTCCAGGAAATGGAACCGCTACTTATTGAATTGACAGAAAAAGTAGCTGGAAAAAAAGTATTGTCAAAAACTTTCCCAAGAATTCCATTTAAAACTTGTATGGAAGAATATGGATCAGACCGACCTGATTTGCGTTTTGATTTGAAGTTGGTTGAGATTAGTGATTGGGCCAAAACAACGGATTTCAAAGTTTTTAACACGGCCGAACATGTTAGGGCTTTATTTGTTCCGGGGGGTGAGGAATTTACTCGCAAGGAAATTGATGAGTTTGAGGATAAGGCCAAACGAGTCGGCGCTAAGGGGTTGGCTTGGATGAAATATATAGATGGAAAATTTGACGGCGGTGTGGCGAAATTTTTTGCTGAAGATAAATTAACCGAATTATCAAAATTAGTTGATTTGTCTAAGTCTGGTATTTTATTTTTTGGTGCTGATAATTGGACAACATCCTGTAAATCACTGGGAGCTGTTAGAGAATTTGTTGGCGATAAAATGAATTTGAAAGATCCCAACGTTATTGCTTGGGCTTGGGTAATTGATTTTCCGATGTTTGAATGGGACCCCGAAAAGCCTAACGGCTTCGGGGCAGGTGAAGAAGGTAAAGGTGCTATTGACTTCGGACATAACCCATTTTCTATGCCAAGAGGTGGCATGGAAGCTTTGAAAACTCAAGATCCTCTGGATATTATAGCTGATCAGTATGATATTATTGCCAATGGTTTTGAATTGTCATCTGGAGCGGTACGAAATATGAATCCGGAAATTATGTACAAAGCTTTTGAAATTGCAGGTTATGATAAATCTGTGGTCGATAAAAAATTCGGTCACATGATTAATGCTTTTCAGTATGGGGCACCCCCCCATTGTGGTTTTGCTCCAGGGATTGAGCGTTTGGTTATGGTTTTGCTCGGAGAGAAGAATATTCGTCGCGTTGTTGCTTTCCCAAAGAATCAAAAAGCTGAAGAGCCAATGATGGGAAGTCCGGCGTGCGTTGATGAGAGTCAGTTGAAGGAATTGGGTTTGAAGATCTCTAAAAAATAAATTAATTTAAATTAATTCTTAACTATATTGTTATGAAAAAAATTCTTATTTTGTTTTTCTTAGTGCTACTGGTTGTAGGTGGTTGGTTTTTGTTTGATTTTTATCAGGATTCATTTAGTCCTAATAAAGTTTTGACACAAAAAGATTGTTCTTTGTTTGGTGAAAATTGGGTTTTGTACAATAATGAAGAATTTAATATACATTTTTGTTATGATGGTTCTTGGGGAGATGTAGAATTGGATGAGACTCAAGTCGGAGTCGAATTAAGAAATGGGATAAGTCATGAGTTGTCTTTTTCAAAACAGATATATGGCTATCCTATGATTGTTTTTTCTACTTTAGATTATGAATTGACTGGTAATATAGATGTCCCTCCAATGAACTGGGATTTATTAGATCTTAGTATGTCTGATGATGATATTAATAGTTCATTATTTGGACATTATCAGAAATTAAATTCTAGTAGATTTGAAATTAGTGGATATGAGGGGTATAAGGTCAAAGGCGAATTTTTAGAGGTTGTATATGGTGATTATTTAACACTAGTTGATTATTTGATTCCTGGTGTAGATCTGGCTAGTGAACAGTACAACATAAAGATAATCGGTAACTATGATTTGGAAGAAAGTTTAGATAAATTAGTTACTACATTTACTGTTAGATAGAAATTAGGATTGTGGGTCGTGTCTCGTTAATATGAAATTAAGTTCCCTTCAAAAATACATTGTTTTGCAGTGTTATGAAAAAGGGGGAAGAATTGATCGGAAAATTTTTCGGGAATTTTATAAAACACCAGAACAAAAAGCTCTACCAAAATATCAAGAAAGTATTATTACAAAAAGCCTGGAGAGCCTGATTGATCGGGAATTGATGATTGGTTTTGGTAAGCGTACCCCACACAAATGGTTTATCACGCATGTTAAATTAACCAAAAAAGGTAAAAAACAAGCTTTGACTATTTTGTCTCAAGGTCAAGAAAAACTGCCTTTCAAGTAGAGGGTGTCGACCCTATGTTATCATCGTTCGCTCGGTCATGAAGATATTCGTTATTACTCACACCTTCACGACGCTCGCTCACTCGATAATAAAATTATGGATTTTATTTTTTCTTATTTAAGTACTTAATACATAGCAATAGTAAAGCTATGTTTTTATGCTATTAGTATGCCAATAGATTTTGACATAAATATATTAAAACAGATTTTAACTATAAAGCTACTCTTGCCAGTTTTTTGGGTATTGGGTAGTATTTTGATTTGGAAAAAAGCGAAAGATTATTGGTTTTTATCATTATATACTGTTTTGTCAGCTTTGGCTTACTATCTATTTGCAAACGATATGCAGTTAATGTTTTGGGGATTGAGAGGGGATGAATTGACTCTGGCGGCTATGTATGAAAAAATGTCTCATTTGCCTTGGAAAGATTTTGCTTATTCAAATTTAACAGCATTTTATCCGCCTCTATTTTTTGCGCTGTTTGGTTTCTTGGGCTCATTGCTGGATTTTAATGGAGTACAGATTGCCAAACTCGCAGCCTTTGTGTCTCTATTTTCGTTTCCTTGGTTAATTTATTTTATTCAAAAATGGTATTGGAAAAACAAAAAAGAAGATTTAAATTTGCCACACAAATTAGTATTTTTTTTAACACCAGTCATAGTTAGTCTTTTTATTGATTGGGATGCATTTATCCAAAAACCTTATGAGTTAATATCAGCAGCTTTCTCTGTTTTGTGGATTAGTTTTTTGATTTTAGATATTAGGAGAAAGTCTTTTGGATGGAAAACATTCTTAATTTATGGCATCACTGGCGGTATCATATTTATGACTTATTATTTGTGGTTGGTTTTTGGTGCAATTGCCATATCTTTTTATGCGCTGTCTATTCCAAAAAAAGAACAGTTTATATTTTATTCGCGCTTGCTTGGTGTCGGTATATTAACTTTGCTGGTAGCATCCCCGTATCTCTTCCCCTTGATAATGGCTTATCAGAGTAATGGTTCTGAAAATTGGCAAACTATTCTGCTGACTAGCACTGGTATATCTTTGTACGCACCAATGTTCAGTATTTTTTCTTTTAGAGCTCTTTTGATGCTTGGTGGTTTTTTTAGTCTGTTGTTTTTTTATAAGCGTGAGTATATCAAGATATTATTTTTTATTTTTTTGTCCTCCTATGTTTGGCAAATAGTTGGCTTTTTCAATGTGATATTGTTCGATACCCCTATCCAGGAATTTAAGGGTTTTTATTTCTTAAATCGAACAGTATTGGCTTTTGCTTTGGCTTATGGAATAGGGGAGCTTTGGGGTTTCTTACAAAACAAGAAGATTTTTAGCAAATTTAAGAAACCTGTTTTGTTAATGGCGTTATTGTTTTTGTCTACACAAATGTTTTTTGGTTTTTTTATAGATAATCCAAAAATACAAGATAGATTGGTAGAATCGAAAACTCTAAGAGATCCAATTGCCGATTTAGTAAAATTTTTAGAAGAAGATGGGAAAATAGAACAGAAGACAATTCTTCACTCAGGCATAGTTGAACTGAATGCCTTTTTACCTATAAATAATTTTATTTATTTTAACCAACACAATTCACATCCTGCTGCTTTATTTTCTGGTAGATTGAGTTTTATAAAGATTCTTTCCCTTAGTGGTGGTCCTGAAGAATTTTATAATTTATCAACTGAAAATTTTTATGGTTCCATTGATAGATTTATATTATTTAATCAGGATGAGGGTTTATATAATCTGGCTTTTGAGGTTGATAATTTTCCTAACCTGTCAAAAGGTTTGGTGGTAGAAATTAAAAAAGATTTAATAGTAGAACCATTTTTTGAAAAGATATATGAGAATAGTGAGTATGTGGTTTGGGACAGAGTAGAAGTTAAATAATTTTTTATGGAAAAAATTATTAATAAAAAAACTTGTGCGGTAGTTATTCCATGTTTTAATGAACAGGATAAGATAAATAAGGCAATATTTGATTTGTCTATTTTTTGTGCTGAAAAAAAAGATTTTGAGTGGGTTTTAGTTTTTGTTGATGATGGTAGTTTGGATTCTACTAAACAAAGGATATTAGAATCAGAAGAAAAAATTAAAAATGAGGATTACAGTACTATTAAGTTTGTATCTGTTTTTCTTGAAAAAAATCAAGGCAAGGGCGCAGCGATTCAGGCTGGATTAGAAAGTGTTAGGGCTGATTTTTATGGGTATTTAGATGTGGATTTGTCTGTGGATTATAAAAAGGCTATTCCTCAAGCTTTAGATGTTTTGAATGGTGGTGGGTTTGACATGGTCGCGGGGGAACGGAAAGATTTTGAATTTTCAGGTTACTCACGACTAAGAAGACTCGGTTCGGGCTTTTTTAATTTTGTCTCTCGTTCAATTTTCCGCTTACCATTTCATGATGTTCAGTGTGGTTTTAAGTTTTTTAATAATAAAATTAAAGAGATAGCCTTAAAAGTAGAGAGAACAAGATTTTCTTTTGATTTGGAATTACTATCTCTTGTTCACGCAGATGGATTATCAACAAAACAAATTCCAATAGATTGGGAGCATAATGATGATTCTAGCGTTAGTTGGCAAGATGCTTTACGCTATTTTTTAGATATTAGCTTGATCTCGGAATTAGTAATCAAAAAGAAGATGTGGAACTTCCTTTATTTTGTATTTCCTTTTGCTATAACTTTTATTTTGTTTGGTTGGGCGATGAAATTTGGTTATTTTTTCTCAGATGATTTTACGTGGCTATGGCATGGTTGGAAAATCTTGACCGGTGAGATAACTATTCTGGGCGCACACATGTCTACTTTTTATTCACCAGTGCTGAATGTTTTCTATGCTTTTTCAGTAGGCATTTTTGGTTCTTATTCAGCCTATTATTTTTTCATCGGATTAATCATACATGTTTTAAATTCTTTTTTAGTTGGTCTTTTAGCTCGTGATATAAGTAAGTCATATATTACAGGTCTGTTTGCTTCTATACTTTTTGCATTTGCTGGTAGTGCCTATGAACCTTTGGTTTGGATCGGAGCTAATATGCATTCCTTCGCTGTATTTTTTATGTTACTTAGTTGTCTTTATCTAGTAAAATATTATATAACAGACAAAAAAAATCAAATTATTTATCTTCTGGTTTCTTTTTTATCTTTAGTTCTTGCTTTTGGTACAAAAGAAATATCTATGGCTCTGCCCCCGCTTTTATTTGTGATCGGACTGTACTTTGGTTTTAAAAATAAAAAGAAAATTAATTTTATATATATTTTATATTTGATGTTATTTTTTTCGACCACTTTCACTTATATTATAAAACAGTATCTAGCCCAAAGTCAGAGTGTCTGGCTTACTTCTGGTGCTTTTTCTTTTTCTCCCCACCTGTTGGCACGTATTCCAATTGCTCTAATGGATGTTTTTATACCACTTAATTATATACTTTCAGAAAAAACTGCTTGGCTGATATTTTTTGTGTCTTTAGTATTTTTAATTTTTGTTTTTTATAAATTTAGAAATAATATTTTAGTGAAGTTTGGTTTTTTGTGGGCTTTCTTTGCGATTGGTGTGGTGGTATTTTTTAATTCCTCAAATTGGTGGGAGATTTTACCTTCTAGATATGCATATAGCGTACGAGTTGGTGTGATTTTTATAATATCGGCAGTTTTGACAGAGCTTATTCGCAAGGCAAGGTATATTCGCGTTGTGCAAAGTCTGTTTTGGGTGTTAGTCTTCTCTATTTTTCTACAATTTTATAATATGGTAGGTATTTTGAAAAATGAATACTCTTATGTTTATAATACAGGAAGAAGTTTATCTGCTGTGGTTGAGGAAATAGCGGTTATCTCACCTGATATGATTTTTGTAGAATGGAATAGGCCGTTTGAAAGAAATTTTGCTCATGTAGTTGGTTTATTAGAGTATAGAGCAGAGATTCCAGAGAATAGGATAATTTTTCTTGAAAAAGATGAGGTTGTGGAGCCTGCTTATGGGGAAGTCGTTTTGCACTGGGATATGGATAAAAATATCTATGTTCTAATTGAACCTAGATAGGGGAGACAAAAGATCTTTTTTGTGGTAGAATAGATTTACTTTTCTTATGAATGCAGAATTTAAATTAGAACAATTTTCAGGGCCATTAGATTTGTTATTATCTCTTATAGACGATAAAAAGCTTAATATTTCCGAACTATCTTTATCAGAGGTTACAGAGCAGTTTTTGGGTCATTTGAATAAGATTGATGATAAGAAACCAGAGGATTTGGCTGATTTTTTAGTAGTGGCCACTAGATTGCTTTTTATAAAATCAAATCGTTTGTTACCTCAGTTTGCATTAGAAGAGGAAGAGGGTCCAAGTTTAGAAGATCAATTACGAGTTTATAGAGCATTTGTAGAAGCTAGTAAAAAATTAAACAAACTTTGGCTTAATCCCAATCGATCAGTTTTTAGATCAGAACCACCACGCAAGGTCGAGGATTTTGTAGTGCCAGAAAATTTTTCTAATGATAATTTACGAGAAAGTTTTGCACTATTACTAAAGAAAATAGAACCACCACAGCCATTACCTAGGACACACATTGATAAGAATGTAAGTGTAAAAGAGACTATTGAGCGTATTAGAAAAATTTTAAAGAGTAGTAAAAATACAAGTTTTAGTTCGGTATTGCAAGATAGTAAAAATCGTACAGAGGTTATTATTGGTTTCTTGGCATTACTCGAGTTAGTAAAAGATGGTGCAGTTGCTTTGAGACAAACTAATAATTTTAAAGATATTTTAATAAACAAAGTTTAACAAACATTCGAATTGCGAATGGTGCGAATATTCGAATTCGAATATTCGAATTATTCGTAATTCGTATATTATATATTATGTCACTATTATCTCAAATAGAATCAATTTTATTCGCTGCATCCAAGCCGCTGTCGTCAAAACAAATATCAAAAGCCACAAATAAAAATAAAGTGGAAGTAGAAGAGGCTTTGGAGACATTAAAAATGAAATATAATCATGAAGATCAAGGTATTCATATTTTGCACGAAGATGATCAATTTCAAATGTCTACCAACCCCGCAAATATTGAAGTCGTGGATTTATTTATAAAGGATGAAGTTAGTGGGGAGCTTACCAAGGCACAACTTGAGACCCTTACTGTTATTGCCTATCGTGGCCCTATCACCAAGCCAGAATTAGAACAAATTAGGGGGGTGAACTGTACTTTAATACTTAGAAATTTATTACTTAGAGGTTTGATTGAAGAAAATGAGAGTCAAAGCAAGATTTTACCAGTTTATAATCTATCTATAAATGCTTTGCGCCATCTCGGTATTAATTCAGCTTTAGATTTACCAGACTATGAAACGTTGCACAGTCACGAGTTTGTGGAAAAAGCATTGGAAAATTTAGAAAAAAATAATCAAGAATAAATTATGGGTCCTAACTTTATAAAAAATATAGATGGAGGAGATCCAGCCAAAGATAGGGCAGGACGTATACGAAGTATTTTCGCAATTTTTTTGTTGGTATTTACTGTAGGTGGTTTTTTTCTACAAAAAAATATAGCAATTGTTGGCGATTCACCAGTTTTGAAAAATTTTATTGAGCCTCTTTCACAAGTGGATAATTTTTTTAATGGACAGGGTGGAGATGTGGTTGTATCACCTCCGGTTGAGATTAGGCCACAGCTTCCAGAATTGCAGAGTGAGATGTTAGGTGTTACTAAGTTTAGTGCCCATTCAATAATAGTAAAAGATCATGAAACCGGGATGGTGTTGTTTAGAAAAAATGAATATGACAAATGGCCAATGGCTAGTATCACAAAGTTGATGAGTGCTTTAGTAATTTTAGAAAAAAATCCAGATTGGGCAACTAGTACGGTTGCAATTGGCCCTGATTCATTAGATACGCACATGTACGCGGGGGATATTTATTCATTGGAAGAGTTATGGAATGCAGCTTTGATTGCATCGTCTAATAAGGCTATTTTAAGTCTAGCAAATGCCTTGGGTTGGCCTGAGCCGGCTTTTGTAGAGCGCATGAACCAGAAGGCCAGAGAGCTTGGAATGCTAGATACTGTGTTTGCTGATGCTTCTGGTTTAGAAGAAGGTAATATATCAACGGCCTCTGATATTGTAATGCTTTTGAATGAAGCCATGAAACAAGAAAAAATTCGGCAGACACTGATCACACCTGAATACAATCTGTACTCAAATGAACGAGAAAAAAGTCATCATATGTATAATACAAATTGGTTACTTTTAGGCTGGGTGACAAATGATTTTTATAAACTATATGGAGGAAAAACTGGTTATATCGTGGCCTCAGGATATAATTTTACTATGCGTGTAGAAAATGAAGACAATCATATTTTAGATGTAGTTATTTTGGGGGCAGATACTCATGAAGCAAGGTTTACAGAAGCTAGAGATGTTGCCATGTGGGTATTTGATAATTATAAGTGGCCGGACTAAGTTACTTAGTTACTTAATCAACTTAGTATTATGTTTAGTATTAACCCAGTAGAATGGTTTGCTAGTATCCCGCCAGAGTGGGCAGTTTTTTGGACTTCAATGATTCCAGTTACTGAGTTGAGGGCTTCAATCCCTATCGGTATAGAAGTATATGGTTTGGCAATTTGGAAAGTTTGGATTATTGCTGTGATAGGCGATATTATTCCAGCTCTAGTTATTTTAGCCCTTATTCCACATGTTCATGGTTGGGTGGTAAAGAGAAAATTTTTCGGACCAATTTTGACGAAAAAACTTGAAGAAGCTGACCGTAAATTTTCTGGTCCGTATTTTAAGTATGGAGCAATAGCTCTAATAATTTTTGTCGGTATTCCATTACCTTTTACCGGTTCTTGGACAGGGTCATTGGCTTCATTTGTCTTTAATATTAGATTCAGACGAGCAGCTCCTCTTATTTTCATTGGTGTTTGTGTAGCTGCTACTTTAGTTACACTTATTACTGTGTTTGCTGGTGGGACTTTGAGGGCGATATTTTGATTTTGGATAATTCAAAAAACCAAAACCCTCCACAATAAGCTGGAGGGTTTTTTGTAAGTGAGAAGTGTATTTGTCCCCTCCTTTTGAAGGAGGGGTGGCTCCGTCTGAAAGAACGGAGACGGGGTGGTTTGCTTCTATGAGTATTGTTAAACTCGTATTAATGCGAGCACCACCCCACCCGTTCCGACTGTGGTCGGAACGAGGTACCCCTCCTCGTCAAGGAGGGGATAAAAATTTGTTTTTTACTATGAACTAAGAATTCTGAACCACGAACTAATAAACCGTCAACATAACTATCTCTGGCGGATTAAACAGTCTCGCTCTCGTACCAGATTCTCCGATTCCAGAAGTGACAAAAAAATTCATTCCCTCAAATTCACTCCAACCTTGATACCACTCGGCTGGTAATATACCGTCTACTCTTCCCATGGGGCCAATAAAAGGCAGTCTGATCTGTCCGCCGTGGGTGTGGCCGGATAGCATCAGGTCTATATTTTGTTTGTGAGCCTGAAAAATAGCTAGCGGATTATGAATGAGGGCGATTGTTGCTAAGTCTTCATTTCGATTTTCCAAAATTGAATAGTCCAGCTTTCCAGCCCAGATAGAATCACCACCAAATAAATAAAATTTTTCTTCATTTACTTTTATTTCTTCAATTTCATTTACCAAATACCTTATCCCAAAAGATTCTACAATTTCTTTGGTTTCAGTACTAACATCAGCGGTGCGGTGGGCTGGCTCCAAAATAGATTTGCCACCACCAATACCATATTCATGATTACCATGAATGGCATAAGTGGGGATTGCGTCAGCTAGTTTTTTTATGGGACTTAATTGTTCAGCTTCTTTTTCTTCATAAACAGCATTGTCTACTATGTCGCCGACAATGAAGACTAGATCAGGGTTTAATTTTAAAATTCTATTTGTGATTTTTTCTACATATTTTTCTTGTTTGAAATAGCCAACTTGAAAATCTGATATTACTGCAATTTTGATAGGGGAGTTAATTTTTTCTAAATCTATTTTTTGATAATTTGTAACAATCAGTTGTGGCTCAATAAAGCTGCCATAAGAGACTACAATAGTGCCTAGTAATAAAATTATAGCTAAAATTAGGCTCTGTTTTTTATTTTTATATTCCCAAGAGCCTTTCCTCTTTTTTCTGGAATATAACAAAATAACCGCAGGTAAGGCAGTTATTGTTATGAGTAGGATAATTAAGACATCAAAAAAATTCATACTTTTTAATCCTCCATAGCTTTAGAGAAGGAGAAGTGCCCGAGGAGAGAATCGAACTCTCAAGGATTGCTCCACACGATTTTGAGTCGTGCGTGTCTACCAATTTCACCACTCGGGCATTTGTTGTTTTTTATAAAAAGGCCGTGCGCGTCTACCCGCCCGCCATTGCAAGCCTAGAGCTTGCTCAGGCGTTGCGGGCGGGCCAATTTCACCACTCGGGCATTTGTTGTTTTTTATAAAAAGGCCGTGCGTGTCTACCCGCCCGCCATCGCAAGCCTAGAGCTTGTTCAGGTGCTGCGGGCAGGCCAATTTCACCATTCGGGCTTATTTTATACACTTTATACGACGCAAATATTATACAAAATATTCATCTTTTTGTCAATATGTGTTATAATATTACTACTATGGCAAGAGTAATATCAGTTGTTAATCAAAAAGGTGGAGTGGGGAAGACTACCACTGCTATGAACCTAGCTGCTTATTTGGCAGAGATGGGAAATTTTGTGTTGCTGGTAGATATGGATTCTCAGGGTAATGCTTCCAGTGGGCTGGGTTTTAGTCGTGAAGATTTGTCACATGGTATTTACGAAGCTTTATCTAAGAAGAAGCGATTGCACGATATTATCGTAAATACTGCTCATGAAGGACTAAGAGTGGCTCCAAGTACCCCAGATTTAGCTGGTGCCAATATTGAGCTGGTAGACATGGAACGCAGAGAATTCCAATTGCACGATCTTCTAGAAGAAGTAAAGCATGCTTATGATTATATTATAATCGATTGTCCACCATCTTTGGGTTTACTTACTATCAATAGTCTGGTAGCTGCGGATGAGCTTTTAATTCCTGTTCAGGCTGAATATTATGCCTTAGAAGGTTTGGGACAGCTTTTGCAGACCATCGGTTTAATACAAGAACATATCAAACCAGAGTTGGGTGTGTTGGGGGCTGTCATAACAATGTTTGATAAGCGTACAAAACTTTCTGGTGATGTAATGGACGAACTTTATAAATATTTTCCAGATACAATTTTTAGAACAGTTATTCCTCGCACAGTCCGTCTAGCCGAAGCTCCTAGTTTTGGTAAATCAATTCTGCATTATGATCCAAAAGGAAAAGGTGCTAGAGCTTATGAAAGATTAGCGAGGGAAATTTTGGAAAAACATTCTAATTAAGAAATAAGGATACAAGGATACAAGAAACAAACAAATAACAAATTTCAAATCACAAAAATTTTGGAAATTGTTATTTGGAAATTGTTTGTATCTTGTATCTTGTATCTTATAACTTAAATTTTTATGGCACTTGGCAAAGGACTAAACTCACTTATTCCACAAAATAAATTTCGTAAGACTATTCGTCGCGAAACCGGTAGCGGTGATGGTGGAGAAAAGGTCTGGCAGATTCCAATAACTGAAATCGTACCAAACACCGAACAACCTCGGCGTGATTTTTCGCATCAGGATTTGGAAAATCTTGTGGTTTCAATAAAAAAACATGGCATTTTACAACCAATTACTGTAACAGAAAAAGACGATGGTGGTTATGAGCTGATAGCAGGGGAGAGGCGTCTGCGAGCTTCTCAAATTGCCGGGCTCGCCACTGTGCCGGCTCTAGTTCGCAGTGCTACTCAGCAGGAAAAGTTAGAGTTAGCCCTAATTGAAAATATTCAGAGACAAAACTTAAATCCAATTGAAGAAGCTTTTGCCTACGAGCGTTTGATGCATGAATTTAATTTGACCCAAGAAGAAGTAGCTGAACAAGTTGGCAAGGCTCGTTCTACTATTGCTAATTTTGTTCGCTTGCTAGACTTACCAGAAGAAATGCAAAAGGCTTTGGTGGACGGTAAATTAAGTGCTGGCAAGGCCAAAGCACTGCTGAGTTTAAAAGATGAAAAAGAACAAAAGCAAGTTTTCAGCAGTATGATAGGAGAAAGTATGACGGTTCGAGATGTTGAGCGCACTGTAGCGTCAAAAGGCCCACAATCTCGTAAAGGCTCAGTCCGCCGTGATCCCAATCTAGTCGCCTCAGAACAGCTCCTGGAAGACCGTCTCGGTACCAAGGTGCATATTACCGGACGAGGAGACAAGGGAACAATTGTGATTGATTATTATTCTAAGGATGAGTTGAAGAAACTTATTTCGGAACTATCCTGACAGCTGTAAGCCGTAAGTTATAAGCTATAAGTAAAAACCCGCTGAGTAGGCGGGTTTTTTGGTGTATTGACTTTGGTGTTGAAAATTGGTAATTTTATTAGAAATTAGGTGAATTAGAAATTAGAAATTTTAGTTTTCCTTTTTCTTAAACCAAGCCGGCAACAATCCACCCTGACTCTTCAAATAATTATTTATATGTTCTTTGGCAGTGTGAGTTTTTACAAACTTGAGCCAGTCGCGAGATGGGCCTTTGCGTTTTTTATCAGTTAAAATTTCTACTACATCACCATTTTTTAATTCAGTATCAAGCGAAGTCATTTGTTCGTTAACTATGGCGCCGTTACATTTGTTACCAATATGAGTGTGGATGTGATAGGCAAAGTCTACTGGGGTGGCTTGTTCTGGTAGATCAATCACATCACCCTTTGGTGTGAAAACAAAAATACGGGTTTGCAAGAAGTCTACCTTGATTTCTTCCAAATCTGATAATTTATTTAAGACATCTTTTTGAATTTCAGCTAGTTCTTTTACCCATTGAATTTTCTTAGCTGGTCTTTTGGCACCAGTCTCGTCATAATGCCAGTGAGCGGCTGCACCAAACTCAGCTTCTTCGTGCATATCACTAGTACGAATTTGGAATTCCATGATTTCTCCAGTGTCAGTTAGTACTGTGGTGTGCAGAGATTGATAGCCATTTGGTTTTGGTTGGGAAATATAATCTTTAATTCTTCCCTTCATTGGTTTCCAAATGGTATGAAGAATTCCTAAGGCGGCATAGCAGTCGGCAATAGTTGGGACAATAATACGCAAAGCCACCATATCGTAGATTTTGGCAGTTTCATTATTTTTGCGTTGTAGTTTTAAGTGAAAGCTGTAAAGGCGTTTTTTTCTACCGTGAATATAATTTATTTTTACACCAGCAGCTTCCAGTTCTTTTTGTGCAGTCTTTTGAACTTGCTCAATAAAAGCTTCTTTACCTTCCAATCTGTCATCTCTGATCTTTTTTGCTTTTTGATATTCTTTTGGATATACATATTCAAAAGATAAATCTTCTAAGCGTCCTTTAAATTCATCCATACCAAGTCTACCGGCAATCGGGGCATATATTTCTAGACTTTCTAATGCAATACGATAACGTTTTTGTGGTGGTAGGGCGTCTAGTGTGCTTAGATTGTGAATACGGTCAGCAAATTTTAAAATCATAACACGGATGTCTTCGGCCATGGCCACAAACATCTTTCTTAGGTTTTCAATATATCTTTCAACTCCGCGATATTTTAATTTTCCAAGTTTGGTAATACCCCTTACCATACTGGCTACCTCTTTGCCAAAGTTTTTTTCAATTTCTTCCAAAGTTACTTTGGTATCTTCGGGGACATCGTGGAGTAGTGCAGCCATTATAATAGCAGGGTCAATTCTAAGATCAGCTAAGATGTGAGCTGTAGCTAAAGGATGTACTATGTATGGCTCACCAGATTTTCTTTTTTGTCCATCATGAGCCGAAGCAGCAAAGTCATAGGCCAACTTGATCATATCCAAATCAGTATCGGGCACGTAATTGCCGACTTTATTTATCAATGATTCAATTGTAGCTTTTTTGCTCATATTAGATAATATTCTATATACTACCTATTTTCCCATTTTTTACGTAAAAATGCAAGTTTTTTGTATGCTTTACCCTGTACGGGTTGGTACATAGTTGACAAAAGTGTTAAAATGTGCTATAATACAGAAGGTAATATAAAGGTTAGGTACTTTCAAGGCCTAAGGAAAACTCCAGTCGTAAGACGGGAGTTTTTCTTTTGTTTTAGTCAAATTTGGGTAAAATTCTTGATTTTTGTATTTAAGTGTATTATAGTATATATGACAGCGGGTCGAGAGCCTTTATATTACCAATGGCATTGAGGTTACCTCCTCCCTGCTGTCTAGAGAAACTATCCTATATGGATGGTTTTTTTATATAGCTGAAATACAAAATTATTCATACAATTGATTATAGATACACGGATCTAACTGATCTAACAAATTTGAACGGATTCGTTTTTATCCGTTTAATTCGTTTAATCTGTGTATCTATAAATAATTTTAAGATTACTGTATAAAACAAAAACCCCGCCTTATTAGCGGGATTTTTTTATTTGTCCTCAGTTGTTTTTTTCACTACTTTCTTCTTCGTCTTTTTGACTGCTTTCTTTTTTGGTTTTTTCGTTACTTTCTTAGGTGTTTCTTCTGTTGTTTTTTCAGTCGCTTTTTTTGTTGCCTTTTTTCTTCCGTATTTTTTCTCCGGTGCTTCTTCAATTAGTTTTTCACATTCTTCTTTAGTTAGTTCTTCTGGTTTTTTGTCCTTTGGTATTTTTGCATTTTTTGTACCATTTGTTATATATGGTCCGTAACGTCCATTTAAAACCTGAATAGTTGTCCCTTCAAATTCTTGAATGATTTTATTTGCTTCCTCTTGTTTTTTGTCAGCAATTATTTGCAGTGCGTCTTCTAGATTTACTTCGTATGGATCTTTTTCTTTGATAGAATAATATTTACTCTTCACTTTTACATAGGGACCAAAACGTCCAATGTCTACAGTGATATTTTCACCATCAGAATCAACTCCAACAGATTTTGGTAGAGTTAAAAGTTTCAAAGCTTCTTCCATTGTAATAGTTTCTACACTTTGACCTTTAGATAGAGAAGCGAATTTTGGTTTTTCTTCATCGTCTTTTGAACCAAGCTGGACAAAAGGTCCATAGCGTCCAATGCGAGAGTAGATTGGTTTTCCAGATGTTGGATCAGTTCCAATCTCGCGCATGGCTACTGTTTCTTCTTTTGTTAGTTCTTCAGTCTTTTTTTCTAGATTTTCATGGAAAGGGTGATAGAATGTTGAAATAATTGGTTTCCAGTCCTCTTTGCCCTCAGCGATTTGATCTAGGTTATCTTCCATTTGAGCAGTAAATTCATAGTCGGCAATTTGTGAAACATGTTTTACAAGCAAGTCTGTCACTACCATAGCAATGTCTAGTGGTTTTAATCGCTTGTTGTCATCGCGTTCTACATACCCACGAGCTTCTATTGTCGAAATTGTTGGAGCATAAGTACTCGGGCGACCTATACCATGTTCTTCCAAAGCTTTTACTAAGGTAGCATCAGAGTAGCGAGCCGGAGGTTCGGTAAAATGTTGTTCTGGTTTTAATTCCTTGCAATTAACACTTTCACCTTCTTTAAGTTCTGGTAACATTTCCTCCCTTATCATTTCTGGGTAAAGCTTTAACCAACCGTCAAAAACCATACTCTGTCCAGTTGCGCGAAATAAATAGTCGGCTTTCAGCTTTTGGTTTTCAGCTTTCAGAGCGGAGATATCTATATTTGTTTTATTTAAACGGGCTTCTGTCATTTGAGTGGAAATTGTTCGTTTCCAGATCAAAGTGTATAGTTTTAATTGTTGAGGATCAAGATGTCCAGATATTGATTCTGGAGTTCTGGTTGGATCAGTTGGACGGATGGCTTCATGAGCTTCTTGAGCGCCCTTTGATTTATTTTTAAAAGTTCTAGGTTTATCTAGAATATATTTATCACCAAAATTTGTTTTCAAAAAATTATTTGTTTCATTCAAAAACTTTTCAGATAAGTTTAACGAGTCAGTTCGCATGTAAGTGATCAAACCAGTTTCGCCCTCAGCGCCAAGTTTTACACCTTCATAAAGTTGTTGAGCTAGGCGCATAGTTTGTTTGGCGGAATAACCAAGCTTGTGGCTAGCTTGCTGTTGTAAAGTAGAGGTGGTAAAAGGGGCTGGGGGAGTGCGCTTGGTTTCCTTTTTTTCTATTTTGTGAATTTTGTACTCAGCGCCTGTCAGGTCTTTTACAATTTCATTGACTTGTTTTTCATTACTTATCTCTAGTTTGTCTAATTTTTTGTCATCAATAGAATGAAGCTTGCCAGTGAAATCATGTTCTTTATTAAAAATACCTTCCACAGTCCAATATTCGTCGGACTTAAAAGCTTGTCTTTCTCGTTCGCGTTCTACGCAGAGTCGTACTGCCACCGACTGAACACGCCCAGCGGATAAGCCACGGGCAACCTTTTTCCAAAGAAATGGTGATAGTTCATAGCCAACTAAACGGTCTAGTACACGACGAGCCTGTTGGGCATCTACTAATTTTTGATCAATATGACGTGGATTTGCTATAGCCTCTTCAATGGCATGTTTGGTAATTTCATGAAAAACAATCCTCTTGGCTTTAGCTGGATCTACTTTTAGAATATATGCCAAATGCCAGGAAATGGCTTCTCCTTCACGATCCTCATCAGTAGCAAATATGATAGTATCAGCAGTTTTGGCCAGATCTTTCAATTTCTTCACTTGTTTGGCCCTATCTTTGGAAGTGACATATTCTGGCTCAAAAGTACCACCCTCAATATCTATCCCCATCTTGGATTTTGGCAAATCTCGCAGATGCCCAAAAGAAGACTCTACCACGAAGTCTTTTCCTAGGAATTTGCTAATTGTTCTAGCTTTGGTAGGGGACTCTACTATTACGAGGGTTTTGCTCATATTTTAGGTTAAAATATACTTGATTAATAGCATAAACCAATTTGACAGATTTGTCAATTTTTTGCTATAATATTAACATAATTCATATTTTAAATTTTTCAATATGTCTATAGAAACTGAGGGTTTACACAAAGAAGTGTTAGAAGAACAAAATAATAATGAGGACAAAGAAGTTCAGTCAAGTATTGGAGAATTGCCAACGCCAGAGAAAACTGAAAGAGAAGAGGTATTGGAAACTGAATTAAATGATTTATTGCGTGATTTTAAGAGGGTAGAAGATGATTTAATTGGTAAAAATGGAATGATTAAAAGCGGGGAAAAAAGACAAGATATTCCTTTGTTAGATGACAATGGTAAACCCCAAATTGGTGAGGATGATAAGATTGTGCGTGGTTTTTCAGAAGATAAGTACAGAGGTCTATTGGCAAAAAGAAATGAACTGTGGAATAAAATTGTTGATTTAGAAGATAAACGTTTTGCTGAGCAGACGAGAACTAATAAGGGGATGGCTGTCATGTCGGACAAACTCTCTAGAGAAATTGAGTCTTTTCATGGTTTGCCAGTCGATATTTTAAAAGCTGAAAATTGGGAAAATGGAGAAGATCACTCAGATTATGAAGGTCATGGTGGGACAGATACTTTAGGTGCCCCAGCTAATACTTACGAGTATTATAAAGATCAGGGATATGAAATGACAAAAAGTCGAGGTAATGAACTTTTTGTAAGAAAATTATCGACCAACTAAGTAACTTTTCAATTCACCACCCAAAAACATACTACCAGTGACTAGAAGCACCCCAGCACCAGTCGGTGCGGAGCGAGAGTCGCTGGTTTTTTTTATTTGATTTTTACTCCAATTAAATGCATCTTGAGGGTCTAAGAAGATTTCTATCTTTGTTTTAGGAAGAAGTTTTTTGAATTTATCAGCCAGATCTTTCGGATTGGCTGGTTGGCGGAAAGGATTATTGGTGTAACGAGTACATGTGATGGATTTTGGTTTTAGAGTTGCGAGTTGTTTTATCATCTTGGAGATATTTTTATCGGCGGTGAAACCTACTACTAGGTGTATAGGTGTATAGGTTTTAGGTTTTAGGTTTGCGATTGATTCGACAGTCGTTTTCATCTTGTCTGGATTATGTGCTCCATCTAGGATTATTGTAGGGTTTTTTGATACGATTTCCATTCGTAGTGGAAGTTTTGTTTTTTTAATACCCATTGTTATTTTTGACTTAGAAATATTTAGGTGTTTAGAGATCTGACTAGCTAGATAGGCATTTTGAGCTTGATGTTTACCGAGATGTTTTTGTCGGGTACTTGCAAACTTGTGTACTTGTTCACTTGTCAACTTCACCACCTGCAAACTTGCTTTATTTTTTTTGCATTCTTTCTCAATCACTTCTAATATTCTCTTATCTCTTTCCCCTGTAAACACCACGCATCCTGGTTTAATTATCCCAGCTTTTTCGTATGCAATAAGTTTCTTATCATTTCCTAAAATATTTGTATGATCCAGTCCAATATTTGTAATGACGGCGATGTCTTTGTAAGGAATAACATTACTAGCGTCATAGCGACCACCTAGGCCGACTTCCAAAATTGCCCATTCAACTTTTTTATTTACAAAATATAAAAATCCAATAGCTTCGCAGATTTCAAAAAATGACAGCATGTCGTATGGGCTGGTTCTAATATATTCATCTAACTTTGGTTTTATAAATTCAATGAGCTCTACAAATTCAGATTTGCTCATGTGTTTACCACCAACTTGCCAGCGTTCTGTAATGCAAGTTGGGTGGGGTGAGATTGATAATCCGGTTTTTATTTTTGCCTCAGTCAAAATGGAATTAAGCATTAGACAGACCGAACCTTTACCACTGGTGCCGGTAACGTGAATATAGTGGGGGATTTGTTTTTCTGGATTTCCTAATATATCCAAAAAGAACTGCAGACGTTTTAGATAAATACTACAATGCTTTGGATCCTTCATGTATTCTTTGCGTGGAAGGGATTGCAAAGATAGGAGGTAGTTGTAACATTCGGTAAAATTCATAAAGTAAATAGACCACAGATTTAACGAATCGAACTAATGTTAACGAATTCGTTTATATTTGTTAAATTCGTTCGATTCGTGGTCTATTATTTAAATTTGTAAAGGCATATTATCGGCCACCTCGTCTTCTTTTCCAGGTTTTCGTAACCATGCAACTAGAAGATAGACAAAAGGAGTATCAAGCAAAGCAAAAACGACTTTGAATAGCCAATAACTGAGACAGAGTTGTAGAATAAAGCCAACAGTGAATTTGTCAGAAATTCCGTAGAAGGCGATAAACATAAATAATAATGTGTCTATTGCTTGGGAGACAGCTGTTGAAGCATTGTTGCGAAGCCATAACCACCTGCCACCGAATTTTTCTTTCCAAAATTCAAAAGCCCAGATGTCGTGGGTTTGAGAAACAATAAATGCTATTAAGCTCGCTATGATCATACGGATGCTTCCAGAAAAAACAGTCACATACTGTTCATTGAAGGTATAGCGACTTGCTGGTGGCATTTTTATTGCTATATAAGTAAGAATCAAAACCAGAACTTGAGCAATCAGAGCAGACCATACTAGTTGTTTGGCTTTCTTTTTACCATAGACCTCAGCCACAGCGTCAGTCATCATAAATGTCAGAGGATAGGCAAAAATACCGACAGACACCGCTACACCGAATAATACTGTTACTTTGCTACCAAGTAAGTTGGCAGCGAGGAGCCCAGCGATGAATATTGAGGAGATTATTGTGAGTTTGAAATGTTGAGACATAAAAAATAAATTATAAATTAAGAAGAAATCTGTCATTGCGAGGAGCGAGAATACACGACGTGGCAATCCCAGTCTTTAATACACCAACTTCATCAATAAAGTATGGGATTGCCGCGTCCCGATGCGAATCGGGACTCGCAATGACACTAAGTTTTTATTTTTCTCACAACATATAATTTATCTACTTAAAACGTACATCATCCCACCCAAATTCCTCACTTTCCCTTTCATCTCCATCAGCGTAAGTGTAGCATTTACAGCAGGGCTGTCAAGTTTGCAGTTTTTTACTAGCTGGTCAACATGGATTGGTTCACGGGATAAGAATTCTAGTAATTTGGCCTCGGTGGGGGAGTCGGGTACTATCTCACGGTTGGAAATATAGTTTTGGATATCTCCTAAGTCTAGTATGTCTATTATATCTTGAGCCGAAGTAACTGGATGGGCACCATTTTTGATTAACTGATTTACTCCGGCAGAATTTGGTGAAGTAATATTTTGGGGGATAGCAAAGACTTCGCGGTTATTGTCCAGAGCTGATTGAGCTGTTATTAGGGCTCCTGATCCTTCGGCTGCTTCTATTACCAAAGTTCCCAGTGACATACCAGCGACAATTCTATTTCTACGAGGAAAGGTAAATTTGGATGGCAGAGCTCCAGGTGGGTATTCGGAAATAACAGCTCCGCTTTTTTCAATTATATTTTGTGCCAAACCCCGATGTTGGGCTGGATAAATATGACGATCATTAATTCCCGAACCAAGTACGGCAATAGTTTTTCCACCGGCTTGTAAAGTAGTATTATGAGCAATACTATCAATCCCTAAGGCAAGACCACTAACAATTATAATCCCTTGTCCTGCTAAGTCTCTAACGATTTCTTCAGTAATTTGTTTTCCATAGGGAGAAAATTTTCTCGGACCTACTACTGCCAGAGTAAAACCATCATTATTTAATTCACCCCTAACAAACAAACAAAACGGAGCGTCATAAATTTCTTTTAGTAACTTCGGATAGTTATCATCGCTTTTTAGTATGCAAGTAATTCCTTCTTGTTTTAGTATTTTGGCAATTTTATTTTCATCAACATTATTTTTCCACTCTAAAAAATTTGTTACTAATTCATCCCTCCAGCCTATTTTCTCAAAGTCAGCTGATTTGGCATTCCAGACATTATCCAGTGATGAAAAAAAGCCCAGCAGTTGCTGATAGCGCTTGTGGGTTATTTTAGGCCAGTGGGCGAGGAGGATTTCTTTTTTCATATTAATATAATACCATAAAAATCAACTTGACAAAAGGGCTCTTTTGTGCTATAATAGATATATATCGTGCTAGAGAGATCAATTTATTTACTATTATCTTCAAAAATATGGTAAGAGAAAATGGTTTATTAAAAACAAGTGAGGGTACAATGGAGACTGAGGAGAGTGTAAAAAGGTGGAGAGAAAAAAGCAATGAGGGTGCTTTGCGTGAAATAGGATTAGAGGATTTAAAAGATGTTGCTAGTGCTAACCCGGACAGTAAAAAAGCACAAAAACTAGTTACTCAAAAAGAAGTTTTAGAAGGGGGTCAAGCAGAGACAATGAGAGAATATCTTACTTCTTTTGCTAAGGAGGGAATTTCAGCTGATGAAATTGATGAGTTAGCAAGAGAGGCTTTGGAAGAGTTCAAAAGAGTGGCCTCCAGTAATCGTTTAGAATTGATTAGATTAGCACAGGATGGTGAAGGAAAAGAAAAATTAAAAAAAGGCCTAGCTACTTTGGAAATTGATTGGGATCAATTTAATCAAAATTGTAATCCAGGCGATCCAGATAAATTTGATGAAGATCTAAAAAGTCCTTTGGAAATATCTTATAATTTTAATTATGTAAACAAAGATGGGGGAATTTCTAGTGTAACTTTGGTGCCATCTCAGATCAAAGAAGTGATGGAAAGAATCCCTTCTGATTTGGTAACCTCTTATGAAGAAGAAAAAAATAGTATGTCTGAGATGCCAGCTGACAGAAGAAAAGGAGCATCAATGTATATGTTTGTTTCTAAAGCAGAGGAATTAAGAGATGAGGCTACCAGGATAATGGTAGATTTGTTGCGTGGGGATAAAAAGCCAGAAGAAAGAACAGGGTCAAACAGTTTTATAGTCAAAGAACCTATCAATAAAAATACTAGATTACGTGGTGAGGAATTGAGAGATTATCAAGAATGGAGTGATTCTGTTAAACTAATTAGAGAGTTGGTTAGTTTTAAAGCTCAGTTATCTAATGAAAAAGAAAAAGCTGCTCAAACTGTGGCAGATGAAGAAAATTTTGATTTTTAGAATAAAAGAAATATATATTAAAAAATGCTCTGTATCTCAGAGCATTTTTTTTATTTCCTCAATACTTTTGTTCATTACTTCTTCTACTTTCTTTTTTTCAAAGTAACCAAACTTGTTCAAAACAAACTTAGCTGTGTCTCGCATCTTTTTTTCATTGTCACTAGCGACCCCAATCCTAACACGTGTAAATTTTTGTGTTCCAATATGGTTGATGATTGATTGGACTCCGTTGTGGCCAGCAGCACTTCTGTCTTCCTGTACACGGATATCACCAAGCTTTAAATCTTTGTCATCATGGACAATAATGATATCTTCAGGAACTACTTTATAAAAGTGGGCAATCATTTGGACTGTCTGGCCAGATTCATTCATAAAAGTCATTGGCTTGGCTAAAATTATTTTTTCGCCATTCAGTGTGATACCAGATGTTTCAGCATTAAATTTTTTACTCAGTGACCAATCAGATGAATCTAATTTTTTTTGCAAAGCATCTAATATCATAAAGCCGACATTGTGACGTGTCTTTATATAGCTTTTTCCTGGATTACCGAGACCGATGATTAGTTTCATATGTCTATGTTCGTCTGTTTTTCTTCAATTTAATCATTATTGGGGTTGCAAAGAAATTAAATTGTTCTCTTAGTTTGTTTTCCATAAAATTAACATAGGAACGGTGCAGAGAGGTACGGAATTTTACAGTGGCTTGAAAAACTGGAGGATTATATTCTAGTTGGCTAAGACCTAATATTTTTGGTTGTCTGGTTCCTTTTCCGCGGGATGGTAGGTGCTGTTTGGTGATGTACTTAATGAATTTGTCCAATAACTTTGGGTCAATAATTGTTTGTCTGCCTTCCCAAGCTTTTAAAATAACGGGGAAAATATCATGGACACGGTAACCAGTTTTTCCACTGGTAAAAAGTATTGGCGCAAAACTTAGATGTGGAAAGTGAGAATAAATCATACGCCTTACTTCATTACGAAAGGTGTCGGACTTATCTTCAGCCAGATCCCATTTATTTACTATTAGTATGACACTTTTTATATTTTTTTCCAAGAGACCCGCAAGTTGTTTGTCTTGAGAGGATATTGATTGAGAACCATCAATTACAAATAAAATTATATCAGCATCTTTTACAGCGTTGATACTTTTGAAAATTCCTTCCCTTTCTAATTTACCAGCGACCTTGGCTTTTCTTCTGATGCCAGCCGTATCCACAAAAGTTATTTGGCGTTTTTTTGTTTTTTCTCCTTCTTCATAACTATAATCTACCAATATATCGTGTGGTTCGCGTGTAGTATGAGCCATTTCATTGACTATTACTTTTTCTTGGCCAATTAATTTATTAAAGAGTGATGATTTTCCTACATTTGGCTTACCAATAATGGCAACATTGATTGATTTTTCTTTTTTATCTTTTTTAATTTTTGGACGTTTTTTTAATTTATTTAATTCTTTGTGAATAATATCTAAAAAGTCACCAACATTACGACCGTTTGTGGCTGAGATAGGGAAGGCATCACCCAGACCAAGACGTGACCATTCTGGATCTGTTAGATTTAACTGTATTTTTGTACTATCTACTTTGTTGGCAATAAAAATAACAGGTTTTACTTCTATGCGACGGATGCGTTTGGCTAGTTCTTTTTCTTGTGGTAGAATTCCGTTTTTTCCATCAGCTACAAATACAATAATATCAGCTTCTTTCATGGCTCTTTCAGTTTGAATCAAAATGTCTTCTTCCAAAGGAACTTTGTCAGTAAAAGTTAGCCCGCCAGTATCTATTAGACGAAAATATTTTCCTCGCCACAAAACTAAGCCTTCATTGCTAGTTCTAGTTGTTCCAGGCACATCAGAAACTATGGCCTTATTTTGTTCGGTCAATTTATTAAAGAGAGTTGATTTACCAACATTAACTCTACCTACTAATGCTACGGTAGGAAGATTTTCTAATTCAATTTTTGCTGGAGTTCCCATAGATTATAAGTTACAAGGATACAAGATACAAACAAATTACAACCATCAATTCCCAAATTATTTATTTTGTTTATTTTTGTTTTCCGTTTTAATTATTATTGACGATAATATATTTCTAATTTCAATTCCTTCTTGTAGTAGAGGTTCCATTCTTTTTCTTAGGTTTGGATTGTGTTCGATGATTAATTCTATCCAATATATTGATTCTTTGCATTCTTTCCTTGCAATACGTAAGCGATGTAAAAAGTCTTTTTGCCCCAATGCATCATTTGCTTCTCGGTAATTAGCTCCCACTGAAGATCCGGAACGTACACATTGATCACTGTAATAAATATTAATATTATCTTTTGGTAAAGATCCTACCATTTTCAAAATTCTTTTTGAATACTGTAATGTTCTTTCTTCTAAGTTATAAATTGTCCCTCCCATATTTTTTGTAATTTGTAACTTGTTTATTGTTTGTATCTTGTATCCTTGTATCTTATTTCTTATTCACTAATATCATCTCCCAAGATAATTAAAATTTCTGTAGAGGTGGAAGCAGTTACTCCATCCGGTAAATTTTCTTTGATGGGGATACCTAGTTCTTGTTGCAGGGCTAGTGCTACTATACTGCCATTTGGGGAGATTTTATAAATTCCACTTTGAGCCTGTGGTCTTTCTTCGGTGTTGCTAACACTGCTAATGTAAAAACCTTTTTCTTGTAGGTTTTTTCTAAATTTAGCAGCCATTCCAACGACCCAAGTTCCATTTTTTATTTCAATATTTAGTTGTTGTATGGTTGGTGCGACCTGATCAGGTGTGTCGTTGTTTTGGGATTCAACTTCTTCAAATACATTTTTTATCATCAAATTTATATCTTCAAAATTGCCTGATTTTGGTTCTAGTATAAAGGCTCCGTCAGGGGAATAACCATTTTGTAAAAAGCTCTCCGGACTATCATCTAATACTACTGTTATTATATTGTTAGCATCTAGTTCTTTTGTTAGTCTCAAAAATGACATTAAGTCGGAAAATTCTAGATCAGTATCAAGGTGAGTATCAAGACTTTTTATTATATTGTTTATTTTAAGTGGATTGATCAGTGTACTAAAAGATAATAATTTTTCTTTTAGAGCCAAAATAATTTTTTGTTGTCTTCTGGCGCGGGCAAAGTCAGACCCTTCACCACCTCCACCATGGCGGGAGCGAGCATATTGCAAAGCAGTTACACCATCCATTATTTGTGTGCCTTTTTCAAAACTAACAACTTGGAATTTATAGTTGTCAGCAGGAAACATCGCATCTGTGAAAGATTTGTCTACGTTTACTGTAACACCACCAACTTCATCTATTATTTCAGAAAAAGCAGTAAAATCTACTCTGGTATAATAGTGAATATTAATATCAAAAGTATCTTCAATTACTTCTTTGGACAGTTGACCACCATCTCCTCTTTTTTTAGCTTCACCAAATGCACTAGCATGATTTATTTTATACCAACCATGTCCTGGTATTTCTGCTCCTAGATCGCGTGGTATAGAGATCATGGCGATTTGACCGGTAGAAGGTTTAATACTAGCAATAATTATGGTATCTGTCAAGAACGGACCGTCATGTCCAACCCCACCCATACCCAAAAGTAATACATTTATTCTGTCATCTTTCTCGCCATCTAGTTGGTAAGTTTTGCTAAGTACATAGTGGGTCATTTTTTTGAAGAATCCTTCAGGTTTTTTTGGTTCTAGAGTTGTTGGGTCGTAGGCAGATGGATCATTTGGTGCACGATATTCAGTTATGGACTTGGTTATACATCCCCCTATTATTAATACAATAAGAATCATAAAAACCCAGAAAATGGTTCGTCTGGGGTTGGAGGATTTTGGTAATTCCTCTTGGTGAATCTCAGTAGATAGGAAGTTGATTTGCCTTCTTTCCATACGTCAATATTATACTAGAAAAAAGCACTCTTGACAATGGTTGATTTTTTAGTATTTTTTAGGTATAATATAAATATCGTAAAAGGCTTTTTTTAGTTAAAATAGCCAATATAATTATTATTAGTTAAATTTTATGTCACAAGTAATAAATGATGATATAACAATTGGTGATATTTTGCATGAGTGGACTATTCAGCAGTATGATCGCCATGATAGGAGTACATTTTGGTACATACTAATGATTGGTCTGGGTTTGTTGTTTGTTCTCTACGGTGTTATCACTGGTAATTTCTTATTTTCATTAATTATAATACTTTTTAGTATAATAATATTTTTACAATCTCACCAAGAGGCACCGCAAGTACCCTTTCGTATCACTGATCTCGGTATAGTCGTTGGTGGTAGGTTTTATGAATATTCAGAATTTGAGGGTTTTTATATAATATATAAACCACCACATACAAAAACATTATTTTTAGACACTAAAAGTGTTCTCCAGCCAGCTTTGAGAGTTCCTTTGTTAGATAATAATCCTATAGAAGTGAAGCATAGCTTGAGAGAGTTTTTAGTAGAGGATACGGAAAAAGAAGAAGAGCCCTTGGCAGATAGGGCGGCTAGGAATTGGAGAATACACTAATTTAAACACAAAAACACTGTGTCATTGCGAGAAATAAGTCTCTGAAAGAAGACTTGTTTCGAAGCAATCCCATACATATTACCAAGAAGATACCAAAATACCTGAATGTAAAAATAATTTTAAAAGTCAAGCCCGGGCTTGACTTTTTTGTTTGTTTGGGTTATAATGTCGGAGTAAAAATGCACCCGTCGTTCAACGGATAGGACACTGGTTTGCGGAACCGGCAATGTAGGTTCGATTCCTGCCGGGTGCACCACGCTAACCTCCCCAAAAGGGAGGTTTTGTGTTACAATGATTTTATATGCAATTACATACACCAGTAAAATTATTAAACCGCGTTGGGGGTACTTTGGAAAAGCGGTTAAGGCATTTGGGTATTGAGACTGTTCAAGACCTGCTTTTTTATTTTCCTTTTCGCTATGAGGATTATAGTAAGCAATGTCAGATTAAGGATTTAAAAGATGGTGAACAAGTAACTATCAAGGGCAAGATTGAATTGATTGCTAATAAAAGATCCCCAAGGAAGCGGACAGTAATTACTGAGGCAGTAGTAGCGGACGATACAGAGCAGATTAAGGTGGTTTGGTTTGGTCAGCCTTTTATTGCTAAAACATTAAAACAAGGAGATTCGGTTTATTTATCGGGCAAAGTTACGAGTGATATGTTTGGAATGCAGATGGTTGGTCCAGCTTACGAAAAGGATACAAGGATACAAGATATCCCGACAGCGGTCGGGACTTCGCCTGCGGGCTCAGCAAACAAATTCCAAATTACAAATTCCAAACAACCCGACACAACTCACACTGCTAGAATAGTGCCGATGTATTCTTTGACGACAGGAATTACTCAGAAGCAGATTAGATTTTTGATGAGCCAGGTAATTGATCTGAGTGATAAAATGGAAGATTGGTTGCCGGATGATATAAAAGAAAAAGCCGATGTAATGGATTTAAGTGAGGCAGTTAGAGCAATTCATTTTCCAGAGTCAGATGATGAATTGCAACATGCTCTGAGGCGTTTAAAATTTGATGAGTTGTATATTTTGCAATTGCGTGGAGAGATGTTACGACGGTCTATAAAAAGTTCAATTGCTCCGGAAATAAAATTTAAGGAAAATAAAATTAAAGAATTTGTAAAAAAATTACCTTTTGAATTAACTAAAAAACAAAAAATATCTGCTTGGGAGATTTTGCAAGATATGGAAAAAACTGAGCCAATGAATCGGTTGCTTGAGGGTGACGTTGGGTCTGGAAAGACTGTTGTGGCTGCGATGGCACTCTACAATGCAGTCTTGAATGGTTATCAGTCAGTAATTATGGCGCCGACTGAAGTGTTGGCCTATCAACACTTCGAGTCAATTAGCCAACTATTGGGAAATAGTGTCGAAATATGTTTACTAACTCGTTCCCAATTTCTAATTCACCTAATTTCTAATTCACCTAATAAAATTTCCAATTCAAAAATTATCAAAAAACAGGCGATTGAGAAAATAAATGATGACGAAGCTAAAATAGTTATTGGAACCCATGCTTTGCTCACAGATAAGGTGGAATTTAAAAAATTGGGTCTAGTAATTGTAGATGAGCAACATCGTTTTGGGGTGGAGCAGAGGAAGACTATTCGTGAAAAATCGGGTGACAAAAATACTACGCCACATTTTCTTAGTATGACAGCTACTCCGATTCCTAGATCATTTGCTTTGACACTTTACGGTGATTTAGATCTTTCTATTATCGACGAAATGCCAGCTAACAGAAAGTTAGTTAAGACACGTCTGGTGGATCCGCATAACCGGGAGAAGGCATATGAGTTTGTTAGAAAGCAAGTGAAGCAGGGTAGACAGGTATTTGTTGTCTGTCCGCTTATAGAAGATAGCAAGGATACAAGGACACAAGATACAAACAATAACCAAATTACAAATTACAAATTTGACGATAAAAAGACTGTTCTTAGTGAATATGAAAAACTTTCTAAAAATATTTTTCCAGATTTGAAAATTGGATTTTTGCATGGAAAATTAAAACCAGATGAAAAAGATGAAACAATGAAGAAGTTTTCTGGGGGCGAAACAAATATTTTAGTTTCAACATCAGTAATTGAAGTTGGGGTAGATATTCCTAATGCTAGTGTGATGATGATAGAGGGGGCGGAACGATTTGGGTTAGCGCAGTTACATCAATTTCGTGGGCGAGTAGGGCGGGCTGAGCACCAGTCTTATTGTTTTTTATTTACAGATAGTGATACAAGTAAAGTAAAAAAGCGTTTAGAATATTTTGAAAAAGAAAATAGTGGCTTTAAAGTTGCTGAGTATGATCTAGAGCAACGTGGTCCGGGTGAGGTATATGGATTTGCTCAGAGCGGAATGAATAATTTGAAATTGGCGACAATGCAAGATGATGAATTAATTAAGTTAGCCAGAGATATGGCCCGTGATATTGATTTTGGAAAGTATCGAAGTTTACGAGAGAGGGTGGAGGAGTGGGAGAAAAATATACATTTGGAATAGACCATCATAATTATTAATTGTTATATTGTTACATTGTTATATTGTTATGCTACATATCTAGCAAAGTCTATCATTTAGAAGAGACAATCTCTTGACAAGGGGTTGTTTTTGTTTTATAATATTTACTATGTTGCCAGCCAAAAAAGTCTAGCAAGGGTGCTGGATTCTGCTATTTTGCAGGGTTGGTCTTTGTGAAGGAGGAGTGGATGATTCAAGTTCGTCAAGTCGGTGGTCGTAGCGACAACAAAGGTGGGTGGGTTCCTGAGAACCATCTCGAAGCCATTCGGAGGAAGTGCAAGAAGACGGAGGTGCCGGTTTTCCGTGCACCCTCGGCCAAACAGCCTGTTCGGAGGGTCCCTGCCTTCCGACTCCGAGTGTCGTCCGCCGACAGCAACTAGTCGTCCTACCACAAGCACCGTCCGGTGCATCACAATTCAGAGTCAAAGGGCCACCTGCGACTCGCTCTGAATCTAATATGAATTGGAATTAGAGCGAGGAGGATAACAGGTGGTTTTTTGTTTTGTTTAAATTCTCTCTAGAGAGGGGTGTACACGAAGTGGAGAAGTGTGTTGGATAGTAAGTATTGACGAACACACCCCAAGCACTGCGTGCCTTGCCCCTCTCAAGAGGGGATTATAAAACCGGCCTTTTGCCGGTTTTTTTCATGTTAGATGTAAAATGTCAGATGTTTTTTAAGTATGTCTTATCAATTCTTGAATATTTTTCACTTCAATTATTTTCAAAGTGCTCGGGTGTTTTTGTGTCCCAGTGCTTAAGTGCGTAATCACTCGTTTCATGCCTAACTTTTCACATTCTTTCAATCTTTTTTCAGTCTGTACTACACTTCGTACTTCACCACCCAATCCCACTTCGCCAAAGACACAGAGATCAGTTCCTAGTTCTTTATCCTTAAAAGCACTGGCAATGGCTAGGCAGACGGCTAGATCAGCGGCTGGTTCGTCAGCTTTCATTCCGCCAACCACGTTTAAATGAATATCATATTGGGACAGATCCAGTTTAGCGCGTTTTTGTAATACAGCCGTCAAGACGTGTAGGCGGTTCAAGTCAAAACCACTAGCTTTTCTAACGGGATAGCCAAAAGATGTTTTATTAACAAGAGCTTGAATTTCTACCAAAAGTGGGCGAGTGCCTTCCATGAGACATGTTACAACACAGCCAGACATGTTTTCTCCACGTTCTTGAAGAAAACTAGCTGACGGATTTTTCACTTCTTCTAAACCAGTTTCTTTCATTTCAAAAATCCCCACCTCATCAGTCGCTCCAAAGCGATTTTTTGTTGCTCGTAAAATTCTATAAGTATGATAACGTTCGCCTTCAAGATACAAAACAGTGTCAACCAAATGTTCCAAAGTTTTTGGTCCAGCGACTGCACCATCTTTAGTTACATGGCCAATAATTACAATTGCAGTATTTGTCGTTTTTGCTATTTCCATCAATTTGGCAGTGCAGGCGCGGATTTGAGATACACTACCGGGTTCGCCAGTTGATTCTTCAGAATAAATTGTTTGGATAGAATCAATAATCACGAGATTGGATTTTTCTTTTTTTATGGTGGCGCAGATAGTTTCGATATGGGTTTCGTTGGCTAATGTTAGTGTGTCACTGTTATATTGTTTTATTGTTATATTGTTGTCCTGCTTAGAAAATAAGCGATCTGACCTTAATTTTATTTGACCAACTGATTCTTCACCAGATATATATAGTGTTTGATCTACTGCCATGGCTAGTTGCATGGCTAGCGTTGATTTTCCAATACCAGGTTCGCCTCCGAGTAGAATTAAACTGCCAGGTACAATACCACCACCTAGAACACGGTCTAGTTCATGAATATTTGTTTTAGTTCGGTTTACATCGGAAGCCTTTATTTCAGAGAGTTTTTGGGTCTTGGCAGGGGAGTAATTCTGATTTTTGATTTCAGATTTTTGATTTTGGAATTGCTGTTCTACAATCGTTGACCATTTTCCACACTCAAGACAACGCCCCGCCCATTTTGTATACTGAGCGTCGCAGTGAGAGCAGGTGAAGATTGTGTTTGATTTGTTTGACATAATTAAATACAACTCCCGTTATTTTTGAGTCTGTTTACATAGCTTCTACACAAAGAATTAACTAAGATAGAATCGCAGGTTGGACGAGGTATGTCATCCACATGTTCATAATCAAGAGCCATGATTCTTCGGAATTCAAATTTAAATGTACCTTTTGCCTCTTTCTTTCTCTTTTTTTCTAATTTGTCCAGATAGGCTTTATCGGAAATTTTTAGAGCTTGCTCTATGTTGTCTTTTCTAAAAGCTTGTGGTCCTTCCACATGAATAACCTGTGTACAGCCATTATTTATACAGACCATTACATGTCCGACGGGTATGCCAGATGATGCTTGATAACCCACAATATCTCCTGGCTTTGTTTCAGAGCGAGGAATTGGTTGGTAAAGTATTACAGGATCCATATCCTTAGTTCTTGGGTCTGCTGCACACCCAAAAAGTAGACCCGTTTTGGCTTGGACAAATTTTTGAGCACCACACTTAAATATAGTGTGAGCAAAACCACTACAATCAAGACAATAATCTAAGTTCCAAGTCAACATTCCGTCCCTTGTGCTTTTTAAATATTGGTTTATTGATGGAGTACATTTGAAATTTCCTTGTTTACTTTGTTTTTTATCACAAGAGTTTAGAGGGTCTTTATTTTTTGGTTCTAGGGCACATGGTGCCCCTCGACCACCAAAGGCATAGGAAACTATATTAAGGTTGTTTAAATATAAAGCGAATTTTACTGACTCTACTCTTGCTTCATCACCATATAGATTTTTGGTCGGCCAGTCGAGACAGGCGCCTTTTTGTATGTAATCCGCATCTAATTTTGTCTGTTCAATCGTAATGGAAGGATTCATTTTTGAGTATTCGGATTGATTTTTTGTATAAAAATCTTTTAGCATTGCAAGTTCTGTGTAGATTGGTTTAAAAACTGATGGGGCCGCAAAGGCAATATTTGGCTTTATTAATAGAAGCCCCGCCATTTTTATGTTGTCAATTTTATTTAGCACATTTTCTAACAGACTTACTTTTCCTTCCTCTTTTAATCTTTCCCAATCGGCTTCGTCACCCGGTTGTCCACTTCTTAATATCTCGTCTATGCTAATGCCTTCTACATATCGTATGTGCAGATTACTGAGATTTGTCAGGTTGGGGTTTATTATATTAAGCAATGTATAAGAAAGGAGAGCAATGATTAGTCCAGTCATTGCTCCTACTATTTTTTTCTGGGCACTTTTTATTTTTTCTGGGCTTCCACCAGAGATAGTCCACTGTAGTCCTCCTATTATAATAAAGACCACTGTTAAAATACTAGCCACGACAATAGCATAACTGTATACAGCCAATAAGTATTCTCCCAGATATGGGACATTTATAAAAGTAGTCTGCTTTCCAGATGCGCCTATTTTTTCTATGATAGTAGATTTAGAAAATTCTAAACCAGGCAGAGTAACCTGTAGATTTGGTTTTATGTCTTTCTTGGGTAGTGTACTTAAAACTGCTGTCGGATCTAGAACATGATCCACCAAAGACGGCTTGTCTAATGGGAGTACAGGATATTCAGTTTTTTTTATGTCAGTATTATGTAAACAATAATCTAATTTCCAAGTGGTAGCGGCTCCATTTTTACATGTCCAGTCTTCTGCTGCTCCCTTATATCTATCAGCGCAGTCTTGGCTAGTGTCTCCACCAGCGATACTAAAGTCTGCTTCGTCACAATCACAAAAAGACATACTATCTCCCTTTGTGTCTATTTTGGTGCTTCCTTCACAGTCATTACTTTCACAGTCTGAATTCGAAGTACACTGTTCTCCGATTGGGAGTTTTATGGATAGCGCTGGAGATAAAACAAAAAAACTTAGTACAAAAGAGAAAATAATAATTTGTTTTATTTTTTGCATAGGTTTATTTTTTGTCACTCGTTCCTTTTTTATCGATTACTCCGTAGGCCGTTATATTTGTGAATTTCATCCCCATTTTTTCAAAGAAATCTACAGCTGATTTCCAAGATTTAACCCCACTAGCATTTGCTAGGGGGGTGCCCGAATTTGCTACGGCTAATCCTTTTCCTATTGTATCTCCGCCACCTCCACCACCCATTTCTAATATTTCAAAATCAATACTCGAGTCTCCTGAGCCGCCAGTGTATAACATATAATGTCCTACATCTGTTGTTTTTATTACATCACCAAATTTTAGTTGTTTAACATATTTTTTTATATTTTTTCTAAAATCTTCATAATTTGTGCTAAATCTGATGGTTTCTTTTTCTGAATTTTTAACAAGACCAGAGTTATAGCTTTTGTCGAAACAGCCGGTGAATAAACCAACCAAAAATGTACCACAATCACCACAGATCATGTTTGTTTGTTTGGCTCTTTTTGTCAGTAGATAATCATACTGGAGTTTCCAGCCGTAAGTACGAGGGAAAGAAGTGATGGTTTCTACCATACTTTTTTCTGGTTTCGTTTTGGTACATTTTTGGGCTACCTCGTAGTTTTTTTGCTGCTCTGAGCTTGTTGTCTTATTCTTTCTTTCCGAATCAGACCCCATCCATTTGTTTATTAACGAGCTGTCGTGTCCATATTTACCATTAAGACCAAGATCGCTATTAATTTTTGTAATAAGTTGGCCACATGGTGTAGAGAGAAAGCCTGGAGAAAAATCCGAAGTTTTGTTTTTTACTATCAGGTGAGACATTGATTGTATTAGGAATTTTACACTGGCATTGCTATATGAACAATCATAATATCCACCATGTACGTATATGGCTCCACCCTCGTCAGCGGAGTAGTACTTCCATCTTTTTATGATTTTTGCTAGTGCCTTTTTTCGTTCTTCCATTGGTAGACCCATATTATTTTTGGATCCGCAAGTTTCAGTTGAAAGCATTTCGGTGCGCCATGGACCAATCACCCCAGCCGTAGGAGAGGCACCGCCAGACACAATTGCTGTTGTTCCTGGTGCTAGTTCTGGACCGAGACTGCCTTCCGCAATTAAGTATTTGTCCATTTCACTAAGAGGTATTCCTGTAACAGCTCTTATTCTCAGATTTTTGAATTGAACCAGCTCTGGATTGATATTATAAAGTAGGGCATATGAACCGACTGCCAACAAAAGACCGGTTATGGATTGTAGAATTCTGGTTTGTGCTTCTTTTATTTTTTCAGGGCTACCACCAGAAATTGTCCACTTTAAGCCATTATTTATAATCATTACCACGGCAATAATAGAAGCTATTACGACTCCATATTTATAAAGTCCTGCTAAATATTCACTAAGAAAAGGAATATGTACATAGATTTGGCCGGACTCCTCTGTTGTTTTTCCCTCTGAAAAATTTTCTAAACCAGGAATGCCTATCTGTAAAATAGGTTTTCTTTTTACTATGTTTTCTATTTCATTTTCGTATATAGCGTTGTATGCCGCTGTAGGGTCCAGAATCTGGTCTACAACCTGCTCTAGGAAAGATAGATCTTTTGGTGGTATAGGGGGTTTGGTTTTGTTTACGTCTTTGTTGTGCAGACAATAATTTAAGTTCCATGTACCAATAGCACCGTCCTTACATGTCCAATCATCTTTTGTTCCGTTATACCTGTCAGCACAATCATAACTGTAATCTCCGCTAGCTATACTCAAATCTGACTCACCACAGACACAAAAAGCTTTCTTATCTCCTTTGTCATCTGTTTGTGTGCTGAACTCGCATTGGTCAGTCTTGCAATCAGAATCCCAGGCACATTCTTTGCCTATTTCAAGTTTTGCCGACAGAGTTGGGGTAAGTATTAAAAAACTTAAAAATATGGATATTATTATGATCTTGAATTTATTCATATAAAATTTATAACTTCAAAAGAGATTCCCAACCTTCTAAGGTTGTGGGTGCCTCTACTTGTTTATTCTCTATAAAAATTGTTGGCACTGATTGAATATTTAAAAGCATTCCCAATTGTTCTGTTTTTTCAATATGATCATTTGGATTTTCAGACGCTAGACAGTTTTCAAATTTACTTTGTTTGATATCTATTTGACTGATTATAATATTTAAGATCTCGGTAGACAAATTATCATTATTAGTGAAAGCTAATTTTTGGAAGTCAACAAACTTACCTTGTTCATTAGCGCAAAAAGCATATTGGTGAACTATCTCACTGGGGTGTGGGAATTTACTTACGGGTAAGCCTTTCCAAATTATTTTTATTTTATTAGGGTATTTTAATAATAATTGTTCTAAAAGAGTGAATTGAATTTTACAGCCTTCGCAAGCAAAGTCCTCAAAAGTCATTATGGTCTTACTAGCTTTTTTATTTCCTATAATTGGATCTTCTGGATAAATAGGAATAGTAATGTTCCCAGAAATACTAGGACTATTATAGTTCTCAACTTTTGGATATAAAGGTTGGTACTGAATCACTCTAATAAAAAGAGCAAAACAGGCAATGATTATTGCTGGGATAAAAACTAGGAGCAGTGTTTTTGAACGAAGCATATTGATATTTTATAGAGGCATATTAAATAGTCCCCCTTGATTCTTATCAGTGAAAAATAGAGTATTATTTTCTCCAATAAATAGTTCATCTATAGTATGATATCCATCTAGAGGTATTTCATTTTTTATACCAGTTTTAGTGTCAATTTTGTATAAAATATCTTCTGTGTCGTTACTCAGTTCTGGCGCAAGACCAGATCCCATCTTAGTTTCTGATGGTACTGCACAGTAAACAAATCGATCATCAGCAAAGGTGCATTTGTCAGCCCAGGTGCTGAGGTTTAGCATTTTTCTTCCAGTTCCAATATTGTCGCCTTCGGCATTTACAATCCATAATTCTGGTTCAAAATTACTTCTAATGCTGTAAACGCTATAAAGCATTTTTTGTCCGGTAGGTGACCATTTTTCTCTAAAGTCACGCCCTTCTACTATCATGGAACGAAAATTTTCACCATGCAAGCCTACAAAAAGGATTTCCTCTCTATCTGCCCCTAGAGCCTCACCTGTTCTGGATAGGGCCACCACCTGTTTGTTTGGTGACCAATCCATAGTTACCCTGTCTGCATTATTACCCATTGGTTCGATTAGAGTAATATTATTACCTGTTGGGTCAGACGTTACTAGCCAGCGATTTTCTTCCGCTAACCCTAAGCTTTTACTAGCAATTTTGTCGCCTAAAGGTGAAAAAGAAAAATCTTCCCAATGTTTTGGTAAAGTAGTTTGTTGTTCAGTATCAAAATTGTAATAAATATTAGAACCATCTGGATATTCAATGATGGATTCATTTTTAGTGGGGGACCAAGTTACATTTTCTACATTATAAAAAACTTCATCACTTAGGGTCTGTGGTTTGCCATCTAGCCCGAGTTTATAAAATTTTCCATCACTTTGATTATAGAAATTTGTAATACCACTTTGATTTATTTTTGGATTTAGAATCGGTGCATTTACGACTGTATTTATTGGGTATGGTTCATATTTATCTTTTGGGGATTGTGTAAGCCCCAGAGCTATTTGTTGTGCTGTAGGTAATACGCCAGCTCCTGGTGTCACACCTGGAGTTATTACACCTTCATCGGCACTAGGTAGTACTCCTGGTGGCAAGGTGATATCAATAGATGTTCCTTCTGGCGCTTTTTCTTTGGCAAAAAATACTCGATAGAGTAAATAACCAAGCGCTATAGTCACTATTATGAAAGCTATAGTAAAAATTATTCTTTTTTTGTCCATAGAATTTTAATTATAAAATTATTCTTGATTATTATTTTTTTCTAAAAGACTTTGGTTTAATAGTTGCCTTCTTTGTCTTGAGAGATCCTGTATGTCTTTGTTTAAGTCTTTTATTTCGTCCTCATTTTTTTTAATTTTCTTTTTTAGCTCTTTTATCTGTTTTTTAATTTTCTTTCTTAGCATCTTCATCGAGCTTATTGGTATATTCATAAGGGATCCTATTCCCCATATAAATTCCGATACCCCTAAGAAAAATAGTATTAGAAGACTTAGTATTGCTGAAAGTATGGCCACTGCATACAAAAAATATTTTACAACACGTAGAAAATTGATTGATACTGTGAGAGAACTTTTAGAGATTTCTAGAGGTAGTAGTCCTCTCTTTAGTTTTTTATTTTTTTTATTTAGGGGTCTTTTTGATTTATCTATTGTTTTTATTTGTTTGTCTATTTTTTTGATTTTTGGTCTATTGCGTAATTTATTTATACCTTGCGTTATAGGGCTTCGTTCCTTTGTTTTCTCTCCGTCTGGTTTATCTTGATCTTCTTTGGGGTCCCCATCATCAAGGGAATCCGCTGCTTGTTGCCATTGGTCATCGCCCCACATACTGGCTGGACCTCTTGGTTTTTTTGGTTTTTCTCCTTCTCCTTCTCCTTCTCCTGGTGCTCCTGCTCCATCTTCAGCCGGTGTTTCTGGTTGTCCTTCTTTTTTACCTTCTCCACCATCTTCCTCTTCTCCCTCGGGTTTTTCAGTTTGCTTTTCTCCTTCTCCTGGTGCTCCTGCTCCATCTTCAGCTGGTGTTTCTGGTTGTCCTTCTTTTTTACCTTCTCCACCATCTTCCTCTTCTCCCTCGGGTTTTTCAGTTTGCTTTTCTCCTTCTTCTGGTGCTCCTGCTCCATCTTCAGCTCCTTCCCTAGTTGATTTTTTAGATTCTTCTTCTGGTGTATCTTCTTCATCTCCCTCTTCCTCTTCTCCTTCCGCCTTATCCTCGCCTTCTCCTCCTGGCTTATCTTCGCCATCTTTTCTATCCTCTTTTCCACCCTCACTCCCAGGTGTTTCTTCAGGTTCTCCTCCTCTTTCATCGCTCTTTTCTTCTTGTCCTGGTTCTTTGCCAAATGAATCCATTATTTCTTGTGCTAGTTGATCTCCTTCTATTTGTTCTTTAAAACCCCCTAACATTTCTGAAATTTTTTTCTTTACTTCTTCGGCTACTCGGTTTGCGTCTCCTTGGGGTATACCAGCATCCTCTACACTTTGTTTAATGTGAGGAGACAATTCTGAATCAAGCTGATTATCTATATTTTCCGCTGTGTTAGCCATGTTATTTGTTTAATAGTTTTGACGTAGATGTAACTAAAGCAAAGCAATCATGATAATATTTTTCTAGTTCTTCTTCAGAATCTATTCCTCTTTTCGCTAGTGTTATTTTTAGAAGTCTAGACCTTGTTTTTATTAGTTTTTTAAGTATGTCTTTGGCTTTATCTTTATTGTTTTCTTCAATAGCTTCACGTAGTTTTTGTTTAAAATATTTTAATTCTTCGTCTATTTGTTTTTTTTGTGTGGCAGGATCAATTTGGCTAACGGTGTTAGTTTGTTTTGTTTTTTTCATGGCTTTGGCCCAGTCTTGTTCAAAATCTCCTGTCATATCAATTTATAAGTATCTTTTATTTTTGAAATAGTGTAGGTTTTTTTTCGGACATCTTTTTGTAACACATCTATTATTAATTCATGAAGTGTGTCTCGGATTACTTTTTCAACATTACGGGCACCAAATTCTTGGTTGAATGATTGTTTGGTTAGGTAGGAAATTGCGGGGACATTAGTTTTTAGAGATATTTTTTCTTTTTCAAAAAGAATTTTACTTATTATCTGTATATTTTTTTCCACAATCTTTTTTACATCTGCCTCACCTAGAGGCGAAAAAATATGAGTACTGCCAATACGATTAAGTAGAGCAGAAGACAACTCTTCTTTTAGTTTGTCTGATACATTTTTATCTCTTTCTTTTGTTGCCTGTGTACCGCCTTTTCCAAAACCGATTCCATTTGATTGAAATAATTCTGAACCTAAATTGGTGGTTAGTATTATTATTGTATTAGTAAAATTAGTTTTTTTACCAGAACTGTCAGTGAGAGTTCCCTCATCTAAAATTTGGAATAATAATTTAGTAACATCTCTGTGGGCCTTGTCTATTTCATCAAACAAAACGATTGAATATGGTCGTTTTCTAATATCATCAGTAAAACGATTACGTTCTTTGTGTCCCACATAGCCAGCCGGGGAACCAAGTAGTTTGGAAGTGCTGTGAGACTCAGAAAACTCACTCATGTCAAGTTTTATTATGGCTTTTTCATCATGATAAAGTTCTTTGGCTAATACTTTTGCCAGTTCTGTTTTTCCTACACCACTAGGTCCGCTAAATAGAAAAGAGGCTAAAGGTTTTTTCCCTTTTTGCAAACCTAGGCGAGCTTGGCTAATTTTCTTTACTACTTCATCTATAATTTTATCCTGACCGATAATGTGTTGTCTTAGTTTTTCAGGTAGTGTTTTTAGTTTTTCCCAATCGTTAGCTAATAGTGTATCAGAAGGAATGTCTAATCTATTTTCCAGAACTGTAGCCACATGAATGGCGTCAACTGTTCTTTTTGGTATATTGGGACTTTTTTCAATTTGTTTATCTAGGGCTATTAGTTTTTTTTCAATTAATTCTACTTTCTTTTTTAATCTAATTGCTGTTTCAAGTTGTTCCTGTCTGATGGCCTCTTCTTTGGCATTGAAAAACCCATCTCTCTCTTCAAGGAGTTTTTCTTTTTTTATTTCTAATGGTGTGTTTTTTCTTTTGCTTTTTACAGCTGCACAGGCCTCGTCAATTAGGTCAATTGCTTTATCAGGCAGGAAATTATCGTGAATATATTTTATGCTTAAATTAACAGCAGATTCTATGGCTTGGTTAGTAATTTTTGTATTATGAAAATCTTCATAATACTTTTTTATACCCTGCAAAATATCTATAGTGTTGGCTGGACTAGGTTCTTCTATTTGAATGCTTTGGAATCTTCTCTCAAGTGCAGGATCTGAACTAATGTGTTTTTTGTATTCATCAATGGTGGTGGCTCCGATACATCTTAGATTTCCTCTGGCCAGAGCAGGTTTTAAAATATTAGCTGCATCCATAGCCCCTTGTGATGATCCAGCACCAATAATATTGTGTAGTTCATCAATAAAAAGAATACAATTTGGATTTTTTGCTATTTCATCTATTATTTGTTTTAATCTGGATTCAAATTCACCACGGTAAATTGTTCCAGCAATTAAGAGTGTCAAATCTAGTGAAAGGATTTTTTTATTTTTTAAAACGTCTGGTACTTTGCCTTCACAAATTCTTTTGGCTAGCCCTTCGACAATGGCAGTTTTACCAACTCCAGGTTCCCCAACTAATACTGGATTATTTTTTGTTCGACGAGATAATATATTTATTACTCGTTCTATTTCTTTCTCTCGTCCAATTACAGGATCAATTTTTTTCGCATTAATTTTGTCTGTCAAATTTGTAGTAAACAAATCTAGTCCAGAAGGTTGATGTTTAGATGTTTTTGGAAATGGAATTGGGGGTGGGGGAGTCATTGGTCCAGTTTGACTGGTGATGTTGTCTATTTCTGACATCATATCTGACATTTCTTCTACTTTTGGAAAGCGACTAGTACTAGTCAAAATATTTTCTATTTCTTCAATTACTTCTTTTTTTGTATTTTTAAATTTTTTGGCAATTATTGCAACATCTCCATCTTTGCTGTTCATAATTCCTAATAGCAAATGCTCGGTCCCAACATGGTTGTGATTTCTCTCATAGGCAATTAATATTGATCGTTCCAAAGCTTGTTTGGCTTTTGCATCTAATTCTGGAATGGTAGTAGTAGGTATTTTTTCTACATCCTTTTTTAAGCTGGGTTTATTTTTTAGTAAAGCCAAAAGATCTTTTTCTTCTGTGCCAGCATTTTTTAGTATTTCGTGGGCTATGGAACCTTCCTCTTTCAATATTACCACTAACAAATGAACAGGACTCACATAGTCATGTTTTAAAGATGTTGCTAGTGCCATGGATTTAGCTACTACATTGCGTAAATGAGTAGAAAATCGGTCTAAGAGGTGTTCGGGATTTATTTCTTTCATAACAAAAATGTTGCCCTTGTGTAAGGCTTTTTCTTTGCATATTTTATGTATATATTATATACTATTTTGGCTATTATTACAATAATTTTTTATATATGAATAGTTTTCCAGAACATATTTTTAAAGCCTATGATATTCGAGGGATTTATCCCGATGAATTGAACGAAGAATTGGCCTATAAAATTGGTCGGGCTTATGCAAGTTTGCGTCAAAAGGAGTTGGGGAAGGCCAATATTACTGTAGTGTCTGGACATGACATGCGTCTTTCTTCTCCTGGTTTAGTAGAACAACTTAAACAAGGGCTCTTGGATCAAGGCGCTAGTGTGGTAGATATTGGTTTATCTTCTACGCCAACATTTTATTTTGCAGTTAGTTTTTATGGTTATGATGGCGGTGCTTTAATTACGGCCTCACATAATCCTAAAGAGTATAACGGTGTTAAAATGGTTCGTGATGGGGCCAAACCTTTGGGTAAGGGTAGCGGAATGGAAGAGTTACAATTATTAGTTAAGGAAAATAATTCTGTAGATTTAGAAAAGAAGGGAGAAATAACTATCAGAGAAGGGGTTGTTAGCGAACAACTTGAATTGGCAAAAAAGTATGCCGATATTTCAAAATTAAAACCAATGAAGATCGTAGTTGATACTGCTAATTCCATGGGGGCAACATATCTGGAAAAAATGTTTGTTGATTTACCTCAAATAGAGTTAGTAAAGATGAATTGGGAATTAGATGGTACATTTCCTGCACACCAGGCCGATCCATTTCAGGAAAAAAATGTGGTTGATTTGCAAAAAAAGATTGTTGAAGAAGGGGCTGATTTGGGTATTGCAACAGATGGTGACGGGGACAGAATTTTTTTCATTGATAATAATGGAAAAATGGCCGAGCCAGCCATTATTCGTGGAATTATGGCCAAATTGTTTTTAAAAGATAACCCTGGAGCTACTATTTGTTATGATATACGTCCCGGTAAAATAACTGAGGATATGATTGTTGAAAATGGTGGTGTTCCGTCTGTTACTAAAGTGGGGCATTCGTATATTAAAAAACAGATGTTGGAAGTCGGGGCGGTATTTGGAGGTGAGTCATCGGGTCATTTTTTTGTAAAGTTTCCACACGGAGCATACGAAGCGCCCATGGTAGTTACGCTGAAATTGTTACAAGATTTTTCTGAGTCAGGAAAAGATTTTTCTCAATATCTGGAACCACTTCGTAGATATGTACATTCTGGAGAAATAAATTTTAGAGTAGAGGACAAAGATGCAATTTTAAATAATCTTCAAAAAAAATATAGTGATGCCAAGATCAGTGATTTGGATGGTCTGTCTTTTGAATATAAAGATTTTTGGTTTAATGTTCGTTCTAGTAATACCGAACCATTATTGCGATTAAATTTAGAAGCGAGGACAGAAGAGTTGATGGGGGAGAAGTTGGAAGAGGTGAGAGGGTTGATTGAGAACATTTAAACATACAAACAATTAAACATATAAACATCCACTATTTTGGGGGTGTTTTTTGTTTTAGGCATTATTAATTATTTCCTCCGTAGTATTCTAATAACAAATGCGACATAGAATTAATTAAGTTGTAATTTATAATAAAATAACTTAGAACGTCTCCTCTCCTTGTAGGAGAGGAACAAGGTGAGGTCTCAGGACGAGTGTAAAAACAAAAGCTAATGTATTACAAATTACGTTGCTTCTGCGAGATCTCACCCCCCCCCCCGCCTGCCATGCCTGGCACTGGTGGGCAGGCTTAACCCCCCTCCTAAAAGGAGAGGGGAATATGTGTCGCATTTGACATCGGAGAGATCGTGGGGTTGACAAAAAGGTCAAAATGTGCTATAAATAAGCTAGACGGCAAACTAAAAGGGGGTTTCCATGGTTATCCGTTTGATGCACGATGAAGGGGTAGTCTCTTCGCAGGTGCGGGTAGTCGTGGAAGCTACCTGTATGGTCCTGCGCGCTGCAGGCACTCCCGACACCGGAGTGAGAAATATGGGTGTCTTCCGGGCCGATGGTTGGCGGTCCCCGGAAGGGAAGGTGGAAGCCTTCCTTAGCATTGATTGGTACCTCGGGAATGCGGCTCGTTTTAGCCGCTCTGGAGGGCTCAATGCTACTTTTCTCACCAACCTCATGGCCAAAGATCCGAATCGCGGCGGATCCATCGGTCTCATTCTCACCTCCTGCGATGTCTACGGCGGCGACTGTAACTTCATCTACGGCACAACTTTGCCGGGGGTGGGGTGCGCGGTCTCAACCGCCCGTCTTGAAAAACCAAAGCAGCTCAAGGTAGTTGTTGCGCATGAACTCGGGCATGCATTCGGCCTTCCTGGTCGACCCGGTTCTTGTGACATCTATGAGCACTTTGGTTCCCATTGTTCCAATTCTTGTGTGATGCGGCAGATGGTTTCCTCCCAGGAAATTACCCGCGTTGCTGAGATGACAGAACGGTGCGGCCTTTTTTGCCAGCCCTGCCAAGAAGTGCTCCAAAGGTACTTCCGGCGCTAGGGTCTGCGCGTCTAACCCATCCTCACCGGTGGGTCTTTCCTTTTATATTAAAAAACTCCCTAATGGGAGTTTTTTTGTAGTTTATTTATTCCTGTTTGGTAAAGATAATTTAAAAGTTTTGCCAGCCAATAGCTTAAGATTAGCGAGAATACTATGAGAGAAGAAGAGTATATCCAAAAATTTCCAGTAGGTAAACTTTCACTAAGTATTTTAACTACTAGATAGTGGGTTAAGAAAATCCATAGACTATTTTGTCCGAATTTTATTATAAGAAGGTTTAAATATTTTTTTAGGTTTATTTTGTCTTTTAAAATAAAAAATACATTAAACAAAGCAACACCGTAGACCAGTCGGACGTTAAAATATTTTGCAGGGTTTATAATAGGTAAGATAATAGAAATAAAAATTAAAAATAACCATTGTGTAGATTCTTTTTTGTTGAAAGTATTACTTAAAAAATAATTTCTTCGATTTATTCCATAGGCAAAGAAAAATAGGTATTTACCAAAAAATATTATACCAAATATTTCCCAAGTTTGTGGAATTAGGAAACACATTAGTGAGACAAAGAAAGCTGAAAGCAAAAACCATTTTTTATCCTTTATTTTTACAAGGAAGGGGTAGAGAAGGTAAAATTGAAACAGAATAATAAAAAAATAATAAGGAACAGTTGCTCCACCGGTAATTAGTAATTTGAAAAATTCTATAATATTGTTTCCATCATAAGATGAGATTGCGGAGACACATAGCGTGTATGGTATTACGAGTCGGATAATTTTACGGTTGTAAAAGTTTTTTAATTTGCCTTTTATGTTGGGATTTAGCAATATTCCCGAAAGTATAAAGAAAAAAGGAACAGCAAATCGTAAAATATTATTTATCAGATTTATCCCTGTTTCGTTGTTTTTGAAAGAGATTGTGATGAACCCAAATGAGTGTATTATTATAACCGCAATAATTGCGATTCCTTTTAAATAATCAAAAAATAAAATTCGACTAGTTTTTTCTGGTTCCACTTCTTTCGAGACACCAAAAAATAAAGGCCAAAAAAATGGGAAGATTAATATCACACTTGAGAGAATTAGTAAGTTTACCATTTCCATAGATAAGTGTAGTATATCACATTAAAAAAATAGAACGCCAATTTCCACAATTGCCCCAATCAGCCACAATTGTAATTGTGGTAAATTTTGGTAATTTTGGTAATTGGCGTTCTATAAAAAGCTTTGACTACATTTTTTTTGGCATCTCCACACCCATGTCTTGTTTTTCTTTCTTGCCAATTACGAAGATGTACAAAATTTCTAGAATACCGAGTGTGTTTATCAATAATAATACCACGAACCAAGGTACGCTGTTATTTTTGGCTGCGCGCCAGAGGGCCATACCTTTCCAGATTAATGACCAGATCATGAGAAGAGGTAGCACGATGATTATTAGCCACCATAGGGACATGATTGTTTCTTCCATAGAATTTTTGATTAGTCCACCCGAAGGCGGGAATTAATTAAATTATAATAATTTTAGTACGTATTGTGGTACGTACCATAGTACTTACCATAGACCGTACTATAGTATAGTCTAAATTTTTTTGTTACGTAGCATGTCATTTACTTCCTTCACATCAAAACTCATTTAAATCAACCCCCTTAATTTACTAATTCTCTCTTCAATAGGAGGGTGTGTGCTAAACAATTTACCCACTCCTTTTCCTTTCAATGGATTGGAAATAAACAAATGGGCTGTGGCAGATGAAGCGGTTGGGAGTGGTACATTTGATTGGGAAATTTTTTCCAAAGCCCTAGCCAAACCTTCAGGATAACGAGTTAGAAGCGAGGCAGAAGCGTCGGCTAGAAATTCACGTTTTCTGGAAATTGCTAGTTTAATAACTTCAGCAATAATAGGGGAGAGAATTAATAATACAATTCCAACGACCATAATTATAGCTCCGAGTTGGCCACCGCCTTTGTCGTTTGAGCTTTTTCTACCACCGCCTATACCAAACAAACGGGCACGAAAAAACCAATTAGAAAGCAAGGCAATCGTTCCAACCAGGACAACAACAATTGTCATGAGTCTGATGTCGTAGTTTTTAATATGAGAAAGTTCATGAGCAATAACACCTTCTAATTCTTCATTTTCCAGCGCAGAAATAATTCCAGTTGTTAGTGCGATTGAGGCATGTTCGGGATCACGACCAGTAGCGAAAGCATTCAAAGCAGGGGAGTCAATAATATAAACCTTTGGTGTAGGTGTGCCAGCAGTGATGCATAAGTTTTCTACCATTCTATATACATATGGATTATCTTTTTTTTCAACTGCCTTGGCACCAGTTGAAGCTAGGGCGATTTTATCACCTTTGTAATAACTGGTTAGCGACATTACAAGCGATAGTGTAATTGCCCCGATTAAAAAACCATTACCATAACCCATATAGACGCCAATAAAATAGCCTATTGCGATAATGAAGGCGATGAAGATGGTGACAAGGAGTAGTGTTTTGCGTTTGTTTGAATCTATTTGATTATACATATTGTTCACATATCACGTGACACATATCACGTATCAATTTTGTTTAAGTTTAATTAGAAAATCAACAAGAAACCTGTCATTGCGAGGAGTATGTAATAACGACGTGGCAATCCCATGTTTTAGTGCACTAAAGAATGGGATTGCCACGAAATAAATCTTCTTTCAGAGATTTATTTCTCGCAATGACAGTAATACATTCATTGGATTGATACGGGGTACGTGGTATGTGTTATGTGTTTTTAAAGTTTAACCTCAATATTCTCTTTTTCTTTCTCATCAGCTTCAAAAAATTCGTATTTCTTAAAATTCAACATTCCAGCGACCATATTGTTTGGGAAGGTTTCAATTTTTGTATTGAAGTCACGAACTTGGCCATTGTAAAATCTGCGAGATGCTTGGATTTTGTTTTCAGTGTCACTAAGTTCATCCATTAATTGCATGACACTTTGATTGGCTTTTAGATCTGGATAAGCTTCGACTGCAATTTGTAATTTACCAAGCATGCCACCAAGCATGTTTTCAGCATTGGCTAGTTCACCAGTATTACCAGACTCCTGAGCAGACATGGCCTGAGAACGGGCTTTGGTAATATTTTCTAGCAAATCTTTTTCGTGTGTCATGTAACCTTTGACACTGTTTACTAAATTTGGAATCAAATCATGACGCCTTTTTAATTGTACATCAATATCTGACCACGCTTCTTTGGTTCTGTTATTGAGACGAACCAAGCCGTTGTAAACACCAATGAGCCATAGTAATATTACCGCGACGACACCTATAAGGATATATAATCCGAACATACGATTATAAATTAAGCCAGTTAGAGACATGTTAGTATCTGACCGGTATTGTTAATTAAGTTATTATATTGTTATACTGTCATATTGTTATGCTACACATGGTAGTAAGTATTATTTTGTTTCCACTTAAACTTATCTGAGTATGTATCATTAGCAATATAACAATATAGCCATATAACTATATATTCTCTCTTGATTTAAAGTTACACATAAGTTATACTGTTAGTATTATTTTACCTTAATTCAATACTATTAGTCAATTATGATCACTGTTATTATCTTCATCCTAATCCTAAGTCTATTAGTTCTCGTCCATGAGTGGGGTCATTTTATTACGGCCACTAAGTTTGGAATGAAGGTGCACGAGTTTGGAATTGGTTTTCCACCACGTGCTTTTGGGGTTTACAAGGATTCTAAGACTGGTAAATGGGTGTGGACAAGAGGTAAAGGGAAAAGTGATTTGAAAAAAACAGTATCTGGCAATGAAAATACAGAAGACATGGATTATCCAAGTACTCTTTATTCTTTTAATTGGTTGCCTCTTGGTGGATTTGTGCGTATCAAGGGTGAAAATGGTGAAGAAGCCAATGATGTAGATAGTTTTGGTCATCACAAGGCTTGGAAGAGAATTGTAGTTTTGGCAGCTGGTGTATTTATGAATGTGGTTTTAGCTGGTGTGGTTCTCGGAATTGGTTTTATGATTGGTCTACCAAGTGATACATCTGGGGAGTTAGATAAAGGTGCTATTTTGATTGAAAATTCAAAAGTAATGGTGCAAATGGTAGATAAGAATTCTCCAGCCGAAGAAGCTGGAATTCAGTATGGAGATCATGTTTTGTCAGTTGCAGGTGTGGAAGTATCTAAAGTTGATGATTTAATAAATTATTTGACAACTAATGCTGTAGAAGGTGAAGAAACTGAGATTAAAATAATAAGAAATGGTGAAGAATTAAGTTTATCTATCAAGCCGGAATTGATTGGTGATGTGGCCGACTATCCTCGCTTTGGTTTTTCTCCAGCTGATGTTGGTATTGTCCGCTATCCTTGGTACCTCGCAATTTACAAAGGTTTTGTTGCGGCAGTATTTGGCTTGATAAATATTTTTATAATTTTCTATTATTTAATAAAGAATTTGATTTTAGGTCAAGGGTTAGTAATGGAAGTGTCTGGACCAGTTGGTATTGCCAAGATGGTGGGAGATAGTGCCAAGCTCGGGTTTAGCTATTTGCTAAATGTTACTGCCATGATTTCATTATCTTTGGCAGCTATCAATATTTTACCAATTCCAGCGCTTGATGGTGGTAGAATTTTGTTTGTAATAATAGAAAAAATAATTCGTCGACCAGTCCCAATGAAGTACGAGCAAGTTGCTCATACAATTGGTTTTGTTTTGCTAATGATTTTGATTGTGGTGGTGACAGGGCGTGACATATTGAATCTTTTCAAGTAGTATGGAAGAAAAAAAAGTTTACAAGGCACAAATAAATATTACCGGAGGTAAAAAAAGCAGTGGACTTTTGAGTTTGTTATTTCTCCTAGTATTTATGGGGGTGCCGATGGGGTTAATATTTATTTTTCGTGAAGAAAATTTGACCCATGTATATTCCAATCAACTTATTTATGCGGCGGTAATAATTGTGATACTTTTGATTTTTTTTGCCTTGGTAATGACTAATGGTTTTTATAGAGATGTGTGGTGGGAGGGTGCTAACTTGGCAGTAAAAAATAAAAGAGGGAAGATAAAATACTATCCAGTTACTAATAGGACAAAATTGAAAGGTTGGAAAGTAAAAGCTAACGTAACAGATATGGGTGAAGTATCTGAATATACTTTTATTGCCATTTTTTCTCGGTTAAAAGGTTTTACTATTGAGACAAAAGATGAAAAAGAACTTGATGAATTGGTGCGTTTTGTTAGAGAAAATACGGGTAGAGAAGTAGAAGTGTTGTAGATTTATTTAATATAATTCTATGGAAAATAAAGTTTATCAAGCTAGTAAGAGCGGTTCTTTATCTTTTGGGAGAGCTTATCCAGTTGCGATTTTTGCTATTGTATTATTAATAATGTGCTTAATCGTGGTAACTGGGGTAAATTTGCAAATAGTAGATTCATTTCCTATACTATTTGTGATATTAGTATTTTTAGGTTTTGCAATTAGTTTATTGTATAAGGTGAATGTTTGGGTTGAGGGTAATAATTTGATAATAGAAAATAAATATAAAAAAGAAAAAAGAGAAACTGTGCCTCTTGCTGGCGGATTAAAACTGGAGACAGAGAAAAAACTAAGAACTAATAATAAGGGGGCTGTTAATTTATATAATTATTTATTACATATAAAATATAGTGAAGGAGAAGAAAAAAAGATTAGCTTAACTTTTACAAAAAAAGAAGATAGAACTAATTTGTGTAAAGATATTGCTAGTAATTCTGATATAGACATGAGCAAATTGGATTTGTCAGAAGATGACCATAAGATTGCGAATGTCAATGATATTATTAGTATTTTCAAGCAGGCAAAATCAAAAAATTCTGGAGATATTACCACCCAGCCTACGTCAGTTACAGGGCAAAAGACAGGATATAAACAACAAACACCTTCAAGCGTGGCAAAACCTGATAGTAACATGGCGCTTAAACTTCCAGAAATGCTAAGAGTAATATTTGTCGTTTTGCTGGTAGTTGTGGTAGTATATTATTATATTGTATATATAAAATAATATGGTTCAAACTACGGATTTTAAAAAAGAAAAATTAAGAAAAGAGTTAGGTGAAAAATTGGAAAAATTTTTTCCAGAATCGGAATATCATGATATAGGGTCTTATACTCGCGAAGAGGTTTTAGATTATCTAATAAGTTATTTTTCAGATGAAGATCCTAAAGAGGCAAGAGAATTTTTAGCGGAATTGCCAATAATGTTATCAAGAATGGAATTGACAGATACATCTCCGAGTGGTTATACCAGAGAAGTTCACCCAGTGGTTAGTAGATTAGAAAGGTTGATAAGCCAACAGATGATTGAGGAAGATGGATTCCCTGAGGCTAAAGAAGGGGTCTTGGGTGACAGAGAAGGTGATGATAGGCCAGATGCTAAAATGTTTTCTTTTCCTCCCAAAAAATAAAAAATAATATATGAAAGAAACATTAGAAAAAATTAAAAAGGAATTTTTAAAAGGCCTTGAAGAAATTAAGGATGTTTTGCAGTTGGAAGAATTGGAGCAAAAGTTTTTTTCCCGAAAATCTGGTGAAATGACCGAGGCTATGAAAAGTTTGAAAAAATTATCAGGCGATGCCAAAGCTGAATTTGGTAAGCTCGCCAACGAAGTAAAAAAAGAATTAGAAGATCTATATGGAAAGAAGAAAAAAGAATTAGAAAAAAACAAAATGGGTGATTTGGCAGATAGTGAGAGAATTGATGTAACTCAGCCAAAACTTCCAAAAAAAGAAAGAGGTAGTTTGCACCCAGAGACACATGTTTTGTGGGAGATGGAAGAAGTCGCACGTAATATGGGCTTTATTGTGGAAGATGGTCCAGAGTTGGATAGTGATTTCTTTTGTTTTGAGGCACTTAATATCCCCGATAGTCATCCAGCTAGAGACTCGCAAGATACTTTTTATATAAAGGATCATCCAGAACTTTGCATGCGTCCACATGTATCCAATATGCAGGTGAGGTCGCTTCAAAAGTATGGTGTCCCACTTAGAATTGCTTATCCCGGTCGTACATTTAGAAATGAAGCAACAGATGCTTCTCATGATCATACTTTTTATCAGTTCGAAGCTTTGGTAGTTGATAAGGATATAAATGTAGGAAATTTGATTGGGATTATAAAAGAATTGCTAAGCGGACTTTACAAAAAAGAGGTAGAAGTACGTTTGCGCCCTGGGTATTTTCCTTTTGTAGAGCCAGGTTTTGAAATGGACATGAGGTGTTTGATTTGCGAAGGTCAAGGTTGTGGTGCTTGTGGCCATGCTGGTTGGGTAGAGACACTTGGCTGTGGTTTGATGCATCCAAAAGTGCTAGAAGCAGCCGGGCTTGATCCAAAAGAGTGGAGTGGTTTGGCCTTTGGTATGGGGTTGACTAGACTTGCAATGCAAAAATATAAGATTGAAGATATAAGACATCTCACTTCAGGTGATTTGAAATTTCTTAAACAATTCTAAATATGCTATTAAGTTATAATTGGCTAAAAAATTATGTTGATTTACCAGACTCTCTAACCCCAGAAGAGCTGGCTTTGAAATTGACCATGAGTACAGTAGAAGTGGAAGGAGTAGAAAAACAAGGTAAAGATCTTGAAAATATTGTAGTTGGTATTGTAAAAAAAGTTGAAAAACATCCTGATGCTGATAAGCTTCAGGTTTGTAGGGTTTACGATGGTACAGAAGATTGGCAAATTGTTTGCGGAGGTTCAAATGTAGTAAAGGATATGAAAGTAGCGTTAGGAAGAATTGGTGCCAAAGTAAGGTGGCACGGTGAAGGAGATTTGATCGAGCTTACCAAAGCAAAAATTCGTGGAGTAGAATCTTTTGGTATGATTTGTGCATCTAGTGAGATTGGTTTAGGTGAAATGTTTCCAGCGAAAAGTGATAAAGAAATTTTAGATTTGTCTAAAATAGAGGCAAAAGCTGGAACTACAATTGCCAAAGCATTAGAGTTAGACGATGTCGTAATTGATATCGATAACAAGTCCATGACACATCGGCCAGACTTGTGGGGACATTATGGAATGGCGAGAGAAGTAGCAGTGTTGTATGGGAAGAAGTTGAAAGAATATAAAGTGTTGGGAATTAAGAAACAAGATACAAGAAACAAACAAATTACAAATTACAAATTACAAATTGACGTACGAGATACTAAACTTTGTCCTCGATATATGGCAGTAGCAATTGACGGTGTTGAGATTGCGCCGTCACCAGATTGGTTGCAGAAAAAATTATTAGCAGCAGGACTCCGGCCGATAAATAATATTGTAGATATTACTAATTATATTTTGTTTGATTTGGGACAGCCTTTGCATGCGTTCGATGCTACGCATCTCAAAGGAAAAAAGAATAAGGAGCAAGGGGTAAAGATTGTTGTGCGTAGAGCAGAAGATGATGAAGAATTTATTACCTTGGATGATAAAAAGCATAAATTAAGCGAAGATGATTTGGTAATTGCAGATGAGGAAAAAGCCGTGGCTTTAGCCGGAGTAATGGGGGGTTTAAATAGTGAAGTTAAGGACGATACGACAACAATTGTTTTTGAATCAGCTAATTTTGATGCTTTGAATACTAGACGGACTGCTACTAGACTTGGAATTAGGACAGATTCTTCTTCTAGGTTTGAAAAGAGTTTGGATCCAAATAATTGTGAGTTGGCTTTGAAACGTGCTGTTGAACTCACACTTGAACTATGTCCAAATGCCAAAGTGGCAAGTAATGTTGCAGATATCTCTAATTTTACTTTAAATCAAGGCCCAATTGAATTATCTTTGGAATTTTTGAATAAAAAAATTGGGATTGAATTAGAAAAAAAAGAAGTGGTAAAAATTTTAGAGAGTTTGGGGTTTGAAATGAAAGATAAGAAAGATTTAATGCTTGTAAAAGTTCCAACTTGGCGCGCAACTAAAGATATTACAATTGCTGAAGATTTGGTAGAAGAAGTGGCTAGGATCTACGGTTATGGTAATATCGCAACAGTCTTACCAACTTTTCCAATTACACCACCCGAGAGAAATGAACTAAAATTACTTGAGAGAAAAATAAAAAATATTTTAAGTTTGGAATTTGGATTTAATGAAGTTTATAATTATTCTTTTATTTCACCAAAATGGATAGAAATAACCGGGTTAGACGAAGAGAGTTTGGTTGAGTTGGATAATCCAGTAGCTAAAGATAGACCATATTTACGACGTGGTCTATGGCCAAATTTGTTGGAAAACGTAGAAAATAATTTGCACGAATTTGATAGCATAAAGATATTTGAAGTTGGTCAGGTCTTTGATAAACTAAATCCTGGAGTGCGAACAGCTGACAACAGTGATGATTTGTTACCTCGTCAAGACTTAATGTTGGGTTTGGCTTTTGCTGGTAAGGGGGTTGATAAGCCTTTTTATGAAGTATCATCAGCCATATCAGGGATTTTAGATCATTTTAATTGTGGTTATGAATTAAAAGCTAAGAGTGAGATGGATGGAGAATTTATTCATCCAGGTCGGGCAGCTGAGATAGTAGTTAATGGCGAAGTAATTGGTGCGGTGGCAGAGATACATCCTGTTACATTAGACAAGATAGGCATAGATGAAAGGACGGCAGTCGTTGAGATTAACTTGAATAAGCTTGTCGAGCAAGTATCAGAAAAAAATAATTATCAAAAACTTTCAGTCTATCCTTCCACAGAGCGTGACGTGGCATTTTTAGTAGATAAAAAAGTAACTAACACAGAAATTGCAGAGAATTTAAAAAATGTAGATGGGCTAGTTAGAGGTGTTGAGCTGTTTGATGTCTATGAAGGTGATAAAGTCGGTGTCGGAAAGAAAAGCATGGCCTATCATATTATTTACCGTAGTGATGATAAGACTTTGGAGTCTACAGAAGTAGATAAAGTTCATGGTGATTTAATAAACGTTTTGGTTCGTTATTTTGATGTAGAGATTAGATAAAACATATCCCCAAATATAATAAAAAAGTCTGTCAAAAAGGCTTTTTTATTTTTGTAAAATATGCTATTATATAAACAATAAGTTACTGGTGCTACAGCCAGCTTTTTCTGGTTATTTTTTAGTAAAATTATGTCTGCTTGGCTAGTCAAAAAAATTAATAAAAAATTTGATAGTGAAATTATAAAAACAAAGCAGGATTTGTATCTTGTTTTTAGTCTATTTGTTTTGTCATTTGTTGCACTCTTCTTCATAATACAGGGTGTGTTTTTTATTTTTAATCAAGTGGCTTGGGCGTATACTTGGACATCGGAAACAGTGGATGCAAATATTTATAATGGTAAATTTTCTTATGCTTCGTTAGATTATGATAGTAGCGGTAATCCTGGTATTGCCTATCACGAAAGAGCCACTTATACCCAAATAAGTTATCAATATTTTGATGGCGCTAGTTGGAATTTTGAGACTATACATAATTCTGGTTCAACAGCTATTTGGCTTGATTATGTTTCCTTTAAGTTTGATGACTCTAGTATTCCACACGTTGCTTTTCGAGATAGAAATAATGGAAAATTGTATTATGCTTATCGTGGTGCCAGCGGTACCGCTACAAGTAATCCAGCAAACGATACTGATAATGGTGAATTTGATTGTTCGGATACTGATTGGAATTGTATTATTGTTGATGATCTAGTCACTTCTACTTATAGTTTTGCGCAATTAGATTTAGATAATACAGGGAATGCGGGTATTGCCTATATAAATAACGATGCTGATGATGATCTAAAATATGCTTGGAACTTAGGGGTGGGTAATCCAGGTAGTTGTACTAGTGCTGTTAGTACTACTTGGAATTGTGAAACTGTCTTTAGTACCAGTTCTTTGCAAGATGTCTCTATGGTTTATACTGGAGTTATACCCAATGTCGCATTTCGTGATACCACAGGTAATTCGCTCACCGTTGCTTCTAGAGATGGTGGTGGTAGTGGTAACTGTGATAATAATAATTGGAATTGTGAAACAATTGATTCAGGTATTAATGCCCCAACTGGCTTTAGACAAATTAGCATAGCAGCAGATAGTGGTGGTAAATTAGGTATTTCTTATTTTGAATCGGCTGATTTTAAATATGCCTATCGTACTGGAACCGGGTCAGAGGTTACCTGTGTTGATAACGATTGGTTTTGTGAAGTAGTGGATAATACTGAAAGTTATGGTGATTTTTCTTCTTTGATTTTTGCCGATGGTACTATTCCTCAAGCAATTTATTATAAGCAGACAAATCCTACTGACATACATTTTGGTGAAAAAAATGGTAGTTCTTGGAGCACTTCAACTGCTATTGCTGGTGATCCTGCTGTTTCTTCTGGAATGTGGAATAGTATAGCTAGGACTGGGAACCTGACTGGTTTTGTGTACCAAAACAATGTTGGTACAGACCATCTGGATTATGCTACTACCACTATTTCATATAACACCGCACCTACTGTCACAGCTATAGTTCCTTATCAAGCCAGTTCTACTGTTGTAATAGTTACAACAACTATAGCTGATGCAAATTCTGATGTAACAAGTTCTACTTTGGAATACTCATTGGATAATATTACATGGGCATCATCCACTCTTGCAAATGTTACTGCTAGTGAGGGTACTGTCACCACTAGTACTGGTAGTATTTCTAGTATTGATACAAACGTAACCGGATCAGTAGATTTAACAATAGAATGGAATATAGGCGCTGATATACCAGATACAGACGATACTACTGTATATTTTAGAATAACACCAAATGATGGAACTGAAAGTGGTACTACAGTAAGTTCATCAGCTTTTGCAATTGACACAGAAGATCCAACAGCACCTGGTGATTTGTCAATTGATACTACTTCGATCGATTCCATAACTCTATCTTTTGGTGCGCAGTCTACTGATACTAATTTTGATCAATATAAAATATTTTATAGAGGATTGGGGCTTGGATCAGCACCACCTCTTAGTCCGGATATTGATGTACAACATGTTGATGCTGATTTGGGTTTTATTGATTATAATAGTACTAATACTACTACAGTTTCTGGTTTAAGTAGTAACTCTCTTTATGGTTTTAATATTTGGGCTTATGATATTTGGGGGCTCTATACAGGTGCTGCTACTGATGCGGGTGCATATACCTTAGCTCCGACTCCAACAAATTTTACCACTTCTTCTCTTAGGGTGGTGTCTGTTGGGCTTGCAATAGATAGTTTTAATAATGATTCTGCTGTTTCTTCTGGGTATTATTTTGCTATTATCAAAACATCGGATAGTTTGGCTATTAGTAGTTCTAGTTGGCAATCTGGGGATAATACTTGGGATACGTCAGAAGCAGTGGTAGATCTTGAAGCCAATACTCAATACACAGCTCAGGTAAAATATCGTAACGGTAGTGCTGTTGAAACTGCCACCACAACTTTAGATTTTTATACTCTGACCAACATACCTTCGGCTGTTACAACCGCTGTTGATTCTTCTTCTCAAATTACAATATCTTGGACAGGTGATGGAACACAGTATTATGTAGAAAATATTACTGCTGGTACTAATTCTGGCTGGACAGCCAATACATCGTATGCTTTTACTGGCCTCAGTGCTAGTACCCAGTATTCCTTTAGAGTAAAAGCTCGCAATAGTGATAGTTTAGAAACAGATTGGTCCAGCACTGTTTCTGCTACTACAGAT